>Ga0081539_10003582_pt1 | contig 18828 bp, 19 predicted proteins | sample TabmetS4T2R2_FD_71023 | JGI IMG/M metagenome (GOLD analysis project Ga0081539, IMG submission 71023) | Tabebuia heterophylla rhizosphere microbial communities from the University of Puerto Rico - S4T2R2 | ecosystem: Host-associated > Plants > Roots > Rhizosphere ...
CTTGGGGGGTTGGGGGGGGAGTGGAGCAAGGTAAAGCGGGCGTTGGGGGATTGGCAGGGGGGGGGAGTTGGTTGACCTGGGGGCCGGTGTGGGGCCGGCGGGGGCGGGGGCCGGGGTGGGGGAGGCCTGGCTTGGGTAGCGGGCTGGTTTGGCCGGGGCGGTTCTGGGCTGGGCTTGGTTAAGCCTGGCTTGAGCTGTGGGCCTGGTCTGGCTGGCTGGTTCTGGGTGTGGCGGGGTCGGGCCCGGTTTGGGTGGCGGGCGTCTTCGGCTGGCCGGTCCTCGTCCAATCCGGCCTTCCAACCCGCCGGTTCCTAACCCAGTTTTGCTGCTCGGTCCAGGATTGTCGGTAGGGCTCTGGCCAGGGTTGCGCCGCCCGCCAGGATGGTGAAGAGCACGAACAGCACGGCGAATGTCCTCGGCTGGGGGATGCGGACCAGGTCGAGCAGCCCGCCCGGGTTGGTTACCAGGTCCCAGGAGTTGAACCTGAACACCCGGCCGAGGACTATGCCGACCGCGCACAGGGCGTGTAGGGACAGGTCCGTGATCAGCACTGCCCGGCGGGAGGCGCCGTGGTCGGACAGCCAGCGTTCGAAGCGGACCAGCGACAGCACGTACGCCGCGAAGCCGGCCGCGAACAGGCACAGGTACTGGCCTACCAGGGCGGCCGCCAGCCAGTGGTCACCGTGGGTGACGGTCAGTTCCCTCGGTAGGTGTAACACGTCCGTGAGGACGTATGGGGCGTTCGGCAGGAACGCCACGAACGCGGCGCCGCCCGTGATCAGGAGCCAGCGGGGGCGTTCTTGGTGTCCGAACAGGGCGTGGGCCAGCACCAGCGGTACCAGGGCCAGGAACAGGTTCCAGCCCATCCAGCCGATGTTGCTCACCAGCGCGGACATAACATCACGGTACCCGCGATCGAACTCCCAGGAGGCCGAACAGCATGAGCGTCCCGCCGGCATACCAGGCAGCGCAGGACCGCTACGACACCACGATGTCCTACCGGAAGACCGGGGACAGCGGGCTTCGACTACCGGCGATCTCGCTCGGGCTGTGGCAGAACTTCGGCACCGACGTCCCGTTGGAACAGTGCCGGGCGATTCTGCGGCGGGCGTTCGACCGTGGTGTCACGCACTTTGACCTCGCCAACAACTACGGGCCGCCTTACGGGTCCGCCGAGGCCAACTTCGGCGCGCTCATGGCACAGGACTTCCGGCCCTACCGGGACGAGCTGATCATCTCCACCAAGGCCGGCTACGACATGTGGCCGGGGCCCTACGGCCAGGGGGGTGGGTCCCGCAAGTACGTGCTGGCCAGCCTCGACCAGAGCCTGTCCCGCATGGGGCTGGACTATGTCGACATCTTCTACTCCCACCGCTTCGACCCCGAGACGCCGCTCGAGGAGACCATGAGCGCGCTCGCCTCGGCGGTCCAGCAGGGCAAGGCGCTCTACGTCGGCATCTCCTCGTACTCGCCCACCAAGACGCGGGAGGCTCACGCGCTGCTCGCCGGCATGGGGATACGCCTGCTGATCCACCAGCCGTCCTACTCGATGCTGAACCGGTGGATCGAGCCGGACCTGATCGACACGCTCGGTGAGCTGGGCGTCGGGTGCATCGGGTTCTCGCCGCTCGCGCAGGGCATGCTGACCGACCGGTACCTCAACGGCATTCCCGCGGACTCCCGGGCCGCTCGTGACGGTTCGCTGTCCACCTCGATGCTGTCGGACGAGAACCTGGCCCGGATCCGGGCGCTGAACGACATCGCCGCCGGGCGGGGGCAGTCCCTGGCGCAGCTGGCGCTGGCCTGGACGCTCCGCGACAGCCGCATGACGTCGACGCTGATCGGGGCTTCCAGCGTGCGTCAGCTCGACGACAACCTCGGTGCCCTGGACAACCTGGAGTTCACCGACTCCGAGCTGGCCGAGATCGACAAGCACGCGGTCGAGAGCGGCATCAACCTGTGGGCTCGTTCGAGCGCCGAATGATCACCGTCGTCGGGAGCTGCAACGTCGACTTCGTCGTGCCGGTGGCCGCGTTGCCGGGGCCGGGGGAGACGGTGCTCGGGCGCGACCACCTGCGGGCGCCGGGCGGCAAGGGCGCCAACCAGGCGGTCGCGGCCGCCCGGCTCGGCTCGGCGGTGACGTTCGTCGGCTGTGTCGGGGACGACTCGTTGGCGAGCACCACCCGGGACTCGCTCTCGGCCGCCGGGGTCAGCCTCGCGGGGCTGCACACGGTCGAGGGCGTGCCGAGCGGCATCGCGCTGATCACCGTGGCCGACGGTGGGGAGAACACGATCGCCGTGAGCCCGGGCGCCAACGCCCACCTCGGGCCGGCGCATCTCGACTCCGCGCTGCTGGCCTCGTCCGACGTGCTGCTGGTGCAGCTGGAGATCCCGCTGGACACGGTCGCCGCGGCGGTGCGGGCGGCGGGCGGGCGGGTGCTGCTGAACCCGGCGCCGGCCCGCGAGCTGCCGGCCGACCTGCTGGCCGAGGTCGACGTGCTGATCCCGAACCGTTCGGAGCTGGGTGTGCTGGCCGGCGCACCGGAACCGACAACCCTGGACGAGGCCGCGGCCCTGGCGACGTCGCTGACCGGGCCGTCGGCCGTCGTGGTGACCCTGGGCGCCGACGGTGCGCTGGTGGTGTCCGGTGACGACGTCACGCACGTGCCGGCCGTCCCGGTGGACGCCGTGGACGCGACCGGCGCGGGTGACGCGTTCTGTGGTGCGCTCGCCGACGGCCTGGCCCGGGGCTCGTCGCTCCTGGAGGCGACGCGTTGGGCGGTGCGGGTGGCGGGGCTCTCGACGACCCAGCGTGGCGCGCAGACCGGCATGCCACGCCGGGAGGACGTCCCTACCTCGTGACGAGCCGGGCCAGCCGGTCCCGCCACCACCGCACCCGGGCGGGGTCCCGCAGCTCGTAGCGGTCGAGCAGCTCGGGATCGGGGGTGGGGGTGACCGGCGCGACGGGCAGATAGCCGTCCACAGGTGCCAGTGCGCGGGCGGGGCCGACGACGTCCCCGTCGAGCAGGGACAGCGTGCCGAGCCCGCAGGCGAAGTCCAGCTCGGGCAGGGCCCCGGCGAGGGCCAGCCCGGCGCTGAGCCCGACGGACGTCTCGAGCGCGGAGGAGACGACGACGGGCAGCCCGCAGGCCTCGGCGACCCGCATGGCCCGCCGCACCCCGCCCAGCGGCGTGCACTTGATCACGGCGACGTCCGCCGCCTCGGCGACGGCCACCGTCATGGGGTCCTCGGCACGGCGGATCGACTCGTCGGCGGCGATCCGGACGTCGACCTTGCGGCGGAGGAGGGCGAGCTCGTCGATGGTGGCGCAGGGCTGCTCGACGTACTCGAGCCCACCGGCGGCCCGGTCGAGCAGGGGGATGGTGGTGAGGGCGGTGTCGACGTCCCAGGCCCCGTTGGCGTCGATCCGGACCTGGCCGTCCGGCAGGGCGTCCCGCACGGCCTCGAGCCGCGCGATGTCCTCGTCGACGGACCCGTCGGCGACCTTGACCTTGACCGTCCCGCAGCCCGACCCGCGGACGATCTCGTGCGCCGTGGCGGGGTCGACGGCCGGCACGGTCGCGTTGATGGGGATGCGGCCGCGGACCGGATCGGGCCAGCCGACGGTGCAGGCCTCGATGGCGGTGGTCAGCCAGGCGGCGGCCTCCCGGTCGTCGTACTCGGGGAAGGCGCAGAAGTCCCCCCAGCCGGCCGGTCCTTCGATGAGCACGCCCTCGCGGACGTCGATCCCCCGGAACCGCGTGGTCATGGGGATCGCGTAGACGCGGGCATCCCCAAAGTCGATCATCGTCTTCATCGGGCCGCCTCCAGGAACCGCCCCACGATGTCCTCGACCGGCAGGTCGAACGGGATGACGACGCCCTGTTCGTCCTCCCGGAGGGGTTCGAGCGCGTCGAACTGCGACTGGACGAGCGACTCGGGCATGAAGTGCCCGGGCCGGCTGGCGACCCGGTGCCGGACCGTGTCCATGTCCCCGTCGAGGTGGAGGAAGGTGATGGTGGGCGCGGCCTCGCGGAGGGTGTCCCGGTAGGCCCGCTTGAGCGCCGAACAGGTGACGACCGCACCGGTCGCGGCGTGCCCGGCCAGCCACTGCCCGATGGCCAGCAGCCAGGGCCGCCGGTCGTTGTCGTCGAGCGGCACCCCGGCCCGCATCTTGGCCACGTTCTCCGGACTGTGAAAGTCATCGGCATCGGCGAAGGGCACCCCGGCCCGCTGCGCCAGCGCGATACCCACAGTGGACTTCCCCGCCCCGGTAACGCCCATCACCACCACAAGTGCCATAGGCACATGCTGTCATTCCGCGAGAATGACAGCGCGCCGGTCCTCGATGAACCGCTTCAACCGGTGGCCGTCCCGGGCGGGGTACACCAGTCGACCGTCAGGCAGGTCGATGACCAGCACCTCGCCGGCCTTCACCTGGATCTTCTTGCCCGCGGCGCCGGGCACGCGGAACTCGCCGTTGTGGGCCTCGACATGCAAGGCCAGGGCGGACACATCGCTCAGCGGATAGGACGACTGGGTCACGTCGTTGCCTTGTCGCCATTTGAACACGATCAGGCCAGGTGCCACGTGGAGGGGGCCGACGCTTCTGACACGCGACCTGAACGGGATGACGAGCGAGCTGTTGACGACCTCGGGCGGCAGGTCGTCGAGGATCAGGCGTGCGGCAAGCCGAGCGGGCAACCAGCCGATGAGGAAGATGCCGACACTGAACAAGACGACGGCGACAGCGAACGTCGGTACGTCGAGTTGGAACCGGGAGTAGTCCCAGATTCCGAACATCGCGGGTGCGAAAATGATGACGTTGAAACAGCCGGCGACGACGGAATTGATTTTCCAGGCGTGCGGTGCGTCGAGGGCTTTCCAATAGCACATCCACGCGATCCAGATAAGAAAGATCATTTCGCCGGCGAGGACAGGAACGAAGTGGGCGGAATACGGCCGTCCATACAGGATCAATGCGGCGCCCGCCGTCAGGAAGACGATCAAAGGCGCGGCGGCGCTGATCGCGAGCAGTCTTTGCGCCCGCGCGATGAGGGGTGACTCGCACGGCAGGGGATCGGCCATCACTCGTCCAGTGTGCCGCTGGTGGTCCATCGTGCGTTGAGGCCCGGTCCTTGCGGCTTTGGCGATGAGGGTGGCGGTGCCGTCGGTTCCGGAGGCATCGGCATCAACGGGGCATCCTCGTGCGCCCATCGTTCCTCGGCGGCCGCGACCTCCTGTTCCGCGTTGTCGGCCGCCGACAAGCTGGTTCTGTCGTCCAGTGTCTTGGCGCCGGCCGTGGCGTAGTTCCGCCCCAGGCTGACGGCCGCCGCATGACGAAACGTGTCGCCGAGGGGCTTCGCCAGGTTCTCGGCGGCGTCCAGCATTCCGCCGAGCAGATTGTCCAGTTTCTTGAGGTCGAAGGCCAAAGCGCCGAGCTTGTCGGCGAGGTTTCTGGCCACTTTCGCCCCGGCGAGGCACGTGTCCGTCAGAAGAGCCGTGAGTGAGCCGCCGCCGGTGTAGGGGGCGGCGGCGAGGGCGATCACGCCCTTCTTGAGCACCCACCAGGTGAACTCGAACAGGACGTCCCGCATGATTCCCCGGCAGGTGGCGACGAGCGTGCCGGCCTTGTTCATCGACTCTCCCAGGCCCAGACACTGCAGGCTCAGCGCCTTCAGGTCGTCGCCCCGCGACCCGACCCGCTGTTCGAACGCCACCGCGGACGGGCTCTGACCCGCCCGGTAGGTGTGCACGTCCATGCCGAACGACCTGATCTGGTCGGCCGCGATTCCGTCGAGGTCCTGCGCCGCTCTGTAGAAGGTCTGGGCGGCGCCCTGGACCGCACCCGGGTCGCCCGCGGTCAGGTCGAGGAACGCGTCGAGCGCGGTGAGGTGCTCGATGAGCCAGCCGATAGCGGTGGCACCCAGCGCCTTGACGGGGTTCTCGATGAAACCCAACACGTCGATCGCGGACGATGCGGCATTGGCGCCCACCGACACCCAGTCGCCGTTCTGGATCGACTTCACCGTCTGGGCCATGCCGTCCAGGACGCCGGCGCCGGTGAGGTTCTGGTCCCAGTTCTGGCCGCCGGCGAAGTTGGTGAAGTAGTCGGTCATTGCGGCTCCCCGGTCGTGAACCGAGCTGACTGGGTTTGCTCGTTGTTGGTGACCTGGCCGGCGTTGGTGGTCGCGATGGCGCCGTCGGCGGACAGGGTCGCGGCGACGGCTCGTACGTTCGTGACGAGCTTCTGCTGGTTCTCGTTCGCGCTGTCGAGGAACAGCTGGCTGAAGAGGCCGAGCATGCCGGGCCCCATGTGCACGCCCTCGACGGCGTCGGCCGCCGTGAGGGAGTCCTTGGCGCGGTTGTGGGCGCCCTTGCTGAACTTGTCCAGCTCGTCGACGTCGACGTTGGTGCCGTCGAAGGTCATGAGCGCCTCCCTCAGCGGCCGCGGCCCTGGCGTTTGCGCAGGACCGGGTTGTCGAAATCCTCTTCACGGGGACGTTTGGGCGCCTCGGGCTCCGGCTTCGGCATGAACTGGGTGATGAAGTCCATGGTCTCGGGATCGCCGAACTGCTCGGCCAACGACGCCGTCACGCGGTTGGAGACCTCGCGTTGGGCGGCCCGCACCGTCTTCATGACCAGCGGGCCGAGGGCCTCCGGCTTGTGGGCCGCGGCCTTCGCGGAAAAGGAGATGTCCTGCAGTGCACCGGTCGGCGACAGGGTCACCGTCACGGCGCCGTCGGGGGACGTGGCCGTCGCGCTCGCGGACGCCAGGTCGTCGCGCAGCCGCGTTGCCTTGTTCTCGAGGTCCGCCGCCTGCTGGCGCAGCTCACGCAGCATGCTCTCCGGGTCCTGGAACGGGTTCGCCATGGCTGCGAGGTTATCGCACGAGGTCACGCTGGGTATGCGGTTCGACACAACGCCGACGCACCGAGGTCGGGCGGCGAGGGGCGCCGCCCGACCTCGGGAACGGTCACCTACCGGACGAGTACAGCTCCGTCACCTCCGCGTCCGTCAGGGGCCGGTCGTACACGTGGACCTGGTCGATGGCGCCGTGCCAGAAGTCGACCTGGTTGCCGCCGTACTTGGCGCGGCCGATGACCGTGTGGCCACCCGCCGGGGCACCCACACACGCGGACGCCTCGCCCGCCGGCGCACCGTTCACGTACAGCTTCAACGTGCCGGCCCCGGCGTCGCGGACACCCACCAGGTGGTACCACTGGCCGGGAGTGGGCGGCGTGGGCGCCAGGGCCCGCACACCGACGAAGCTGAACGCGAAGCGGTTGTCCGCGCCCGAGTACTGCAGGAAGTACCCGCTGTTGACGTCACCGTCCTGGCTGACCGCCGTCTGGAAGCCGTTCAGGTCGTCCATCCGGACCCAGGCCGCCACCGTGTAGTTCTGGACCGCGGTGTCGACCAGCGGCGCGCCGGTGTCCACATAGGAGTTGCTGAACTGCAGGCCGTTCCCGGTCACGCCGGTTGTCCACGTCGGACCGTTCACCAGCGTGCCGTCGTGCGAGCCGACCTCGTCGGACGTCACGGCACCGGTGCCCTCGCTGAACGGGTAGTACGCGATCCCGTCCGGGCCCGGCGTCCCGGGCGGCGGCTGCACACTGCCGCCGGTGCCGTCGGCGCCGCGGATGATCTGCTGGTTCACGTCGCGGACCTGCGCGAAGTCCATCTTGCGAACCTGCCGGTCGTAGGTGAAGAAGCCGTTGACCTCGTGCTCCACGTCCGTGATCTGGGTGTAGATGGCACCCGAGATCCCGCACCGCTGGGCCGACGTCAGCACGTCCCGCTGGTTCTCGACGTACCGCCTGGTGAGCGTCGTCGAGTCCGGCTCCATCTCGTACGCGTGACCCTCGCCGAACCACATGTGGTCCTCGACCTCGAGGCCGAAGCCGCCGTGCTCGCCGTCCACCGACACCCGGCTGCCCGATGGTGTCGGGGTCGCCGGACCCACGTAGGCGTGGTGGTCGATGATGTCACCGCGGCCCGAATCACCATGCGACGCACAGCAGTTGACGCCGCTGTGCGCGTTCACCAGGCGGCTCGGGTCCTGCGCCTTGACATCGTCGGCGATGCGACCCGTGTCCGCGCGGGACCACTCGCCCCAGCCCTCGTTGAACGGCACCCAGACCACGAGGGACGTCCAACTCCGGTGCTGGTCCACGATCCGGTGCAGCTGGCGCTCGAACTCGACCCGCGCGTCCGCCGGCGGCAGCTCGTTCGACGTCTTCATCGCCGGCATGTCCTGCCACACCAGCAGACCGAGCTTGTCCGCGTGGTAGTACCAGCGGTCCGGCTCCACCTTGATGTGCTTGCGCACCGCGTTGAAGCCCAGCACCTTGTGCTGCTCCAGGTCGAACCGCAACGCGGCGTCGGTCGGCGCGGTGTGGATGCCGTCCGGCCAGAAGCCCTGGTCCAGGGTCGCCATGTGGAACAGGATCTTGCCGTTCAACGTCATGCGCAGCTTGCCGTCGGCGCCGGGGGCCGTGCCGATCTCGCGCATGCCGAAGTACGAGCCGACCTCGTCGACCTTCTTCTTGCGGTCCAACAGAGTGACCTTCAGGTCGTACAGGAACGGCGAGTCCGGCGACCACAGCTTCGCGCGCGGCACCGGCAGCGCCAGCTCCTCGTTCGCCGGGCCGCGGACGCGGCCGACGACCCGGCCCTTGTCGTACGCGACGGCCTCGACCGTGCCCTCGATCGACGACCGCGCCGTCAGCCGCAACGTGCTGTCGGCCAACCGGGGCGTCATGTCGAGCTTCGTGATGTGCCTGGCCTGCACGGGTTCCAGCCACACCGTCTGCCAGATCCCGGACGAGGACGTGTAGAAGATGCCGCGGTCGGGAACCTGCCGCTGCTTGCCGACGGGTTGCCACGTCCTGTCGGTCAGGTCCTCGACGCCGACGATGATCTCCTGCTGCCCGCGTGGCTTCAGCGCGGACGTGATGTCCGCGGCGAAGGAGTCGTAGCCGCCGCGGTGCGTGGTGACCAGCTTCCCGTTGACCCACACGCGGGTGTCGTAGTCGACCGCGCCGAAGTTGAGGACCAGCCGGTCCTTGCGCCACTTCGACGGCACCTCGAACGTGCGCCGGTACCACATGCGCTCCTCGACTCGCATGATCCCGGACAGCGCCGACTCGACGGGGTACGGCACGAGGATCCGCTCCGGCAGCGACTCGCCGACGGGCGGCTGTTCACCGGCCGTCGCGCCGGCGAACTCCCAGACACCGTTGAGGTTCTTCCACTCCGGCCGCGTCAGCTGCGGCCGCGGGTACTCCGGCAGCGCGTTGTTCGGACCGACCAGGTGGGTCCACGGCGTGGTCAGCGGTGGCGTTTTCGGTTGCCACACCGGCTGCGCCGCGGCCGGCAGCGCGGGTGCGAGACCCACGACCACCAGGGCAGCGACGGCCAGGGCTCTTCGGAACATCGACCAACCTCCTCATCGAGACGCTCGACTGAGATATGCCTGCACGGCGACGACGACGGCCAGGAACGCGCCGCTCACCACGGACTGGTAGTTGGAGTTGAGCGTGCCGACCTGGTTGATCACGTTCTGGATCACGCGGAGCAGCAGGACGCCGGCGAGCGTGCCGCCCACGGTGCCCGCGCCGCCGGTCAGCAACGTGCCGCCGATGACGACCGCCGCGATCGCGTCCAGCTCGAGGCCCTCGCCGACGATCGTGACGCCCGAGGCCGAGTACGCGGCCGCCAGCGCGCCGGCGAGCCCCGCGGTCAGGCCGCTCACCAGGTAGACCAGCATGGTGTCGCGGACGACCGGCAGGCCCATCAGGGTGGCCGCCTCGCGGCTGCCGCCGACGGCGAGCACCGAGTGGCCGAAACCCGTGCACTGCAACACGACGATGCCGATCGCGAACAGCACCAGCGTGATCCACACCGGGATGCCCAGGCCCAGGAACGTGCCCTGACCGATCTCCGTGAGCAGGGCGTCGCGGGGCATCAGGCGGGTGGTCGCGCCCTCGTCGGTGATCGCGAGCAGCAACCCGCGGGCGCCGAGCAGCGTGGCCAGTGTGACGATGAACGGCGCCAGCCGGCCGTAGGCGACGAGCGCGCCGTTGAGCAGGCCGATCGCGCCGCACCCCACGAGTGGCAGCAGCAGGCCGACCAGGCTGCCCCACTGGATCCCGTACGCGGCGAGGACCCCACCGAGCGCGAACACCGACCCGACGGACAGGTCGATCCCGCCGGAGATGATCACGAACGTCATGCCGAGCGCGACGATCGCGAGGAAGGAGCTCTGGATGGCGATGTTCTGCACGTTCCCGACGGTGAGGAACCGGTCGAACGAGAACGACGCGACGACCACCAGCAACGCCAGCACCACGACGGAACCACGGCGTTGGGCCAGGCCGGCCAGCCGCTCGCGGCCGGTCGTCCTGGCGCTGGCGACGGAAGTTTCGGTAACCACCGCGGTCATCTGGCCGTCCTTGATCGCTGGAGGTAGACGGCCACCACGATGATCGCCGCCTGGACGATCTGGGCCGCCGAGTCCGGCAGGTTGTGCTTGATGAGCGTCGCCGTGATCAGCTGCATCAGCAGGGCGCCCGCGACCGTGCCCAGCACGCGGACCCGCCCGCCCGACAGCGGTGTCCCGCCGACGACCACGGCGGTGATGGCCGCCAGCTCGTACAGGTTCCCGACCGACGACGGGTCCGACGCCGTCAACCGGGCCGTCGCCACCACCCCCGCGACGGCGGCCAGCACGCCCGAGATCACGTACGTCGTCATCAGCACCCGCCGCACCGGCAGGCCCGCCAGTGCGCTGGCCGACCGGTTGCCGCCGATCGCGACCAACTGCCGCCCGAACGTCGTGTACCGCACGAGCAGGAACACCAGCACCGTCAGCAGGATCGCGATCAGCACCACGTACGGCACGCCCACGGCCTTGCCGGCCCCCAGGTCCAGCAAGGCCGGGTTGCGGATGTCCTTCAGCTGCCCGTCCGCGAACACCAGCGCGAGCCCGCGCCCGCCCACCAGCAACGCGAGTGTCGCCACGATCGGCTGGATCCCGACGACCGCCACCAGCGTCCCGTTGACGAGCCCGCACGACGCACCCGCCACCAGCGCCAACAAGATCGCCGGCAGCAGCCCGTAACCCAGGTACAGCGGCAGGATCGCGGCCGCGATGGCCATCACCGAGCCCACCGACAGGTCCACGCCCTCGGTGCCGATCACCAGCGCCATGCCCAGCGCCACGATCAGGATCGGCGCGACCTGCACCAGCTGGGTGTTCAGGTTCGCGACGGTCGCGAAGTTCTCGGTGAACACGAGGTTGTAGCCCACGAGTACGACGATCGCCGCGTAGACCCCGTTGTCCCGCAACCACACCCGCGGCCGCGCCGCGACCGCCGTCATGTCGCCTCCGCCAGGGCCGACAGCAGCGCGGCCTCGTTCACGTCCGCACCACGCAACGTCGTCACCACCCGGCCCTCCCGCAGCACGACGATGGCGTCCGAGCCCTCCACCACCTCGTCGAACTCCGACGAGATCAGCACGACACCGAGCCCCTCGGCGGCCAGTTCGTCGACCAGTGCCTGGACCTCCGCCTTGGCGCCGACGTCGATGCCGCGCGTCGGCTCGTCCAGCAGCAACACCTTCGGCCGGGTGCACAGCAGGCGCGCCAGCAGCACCTTCTGCTGGTTCCCGCCGGAGAGGTCGCCGACGCGCTGGTCGGGGCTGGACGCCTTGATGCGCAGGCGTTTCATGAACGTGTCCACGACGGCGTCCTGCCGTTTCCGGGACACCAGGCCGGTGCGGGACAGCCGGGGGAGCGCGGCCAGCACGATGTTCTCCCGCACCGACAGGTCCGGCAGGATGCCGTCCGCCTTGCGGTCCTCCGGCAGCATCACCACCCCCGCCCGCATGGCCACCGCGACCGACCCGGTCCGCAGCCGTGTGCCGGCGACGTAGACGTCACCGGAGTCGAGCGGCAGCGCGCCCGCGATCGCCATGGCCGTCTCGCTGCGGCCCGCGCCGAGCAACCCGCCCAGCCCGACGATCTCACCGGGCCGCACGGTGACCTCCACGCCGTCCAGCCAGTGCTTGCTGGTCAGGCCGGTGGCCGTGAGCACCGGCCGGTCGGCCGCGGTGTGCTCGCCCTCGAACTTCGTCGCGCCCTCGCGGCGGACCTCCTCCAGGTCGCGCCCGAGCATGGTGGCGACGAGCCGCAGCCGGGGGAGGTCGGCCATGGGTCCACTGTGGACGACCTGGCCGTCGCGCAGCACCGTGACCCGGTCGCAGATCCGGTACAGCTCGTCGAGCCGGTGGCTCACGTACAGCACGGCCACGCCGTCCGCCCGGAGCCGGCCGATGATCCCGAACAGCGTGTCCACCTCGCGTGGCTCCAGCGACGAGGTCGGCTCGTCGAGGATCACGACCCGGGCGGACGTGGCCGCCGCCCGGGCCACCGCGACCATCTGCTGCACGCCCATGCCGAGTGTCCGCAGTGGACGCGTGACGTCGACGTGCACGCCGTAGGAGGCGAGCAGCTCCCGCGCCCGGGCGTTCATCGCGCGGAAGTCCAGCAACCCGAACCGGCGTGGCTCCCGGCCGAGGAACAGGTTGCTCGCCACCGACCGCGGCGGCACCAGGTTGACCTCCTGGTACACGGTCGCGATGCCCGCCTGCTGCGCCGCCATGGGCGAGCCGAACGAGACGGGCTCGCCCCGGTACCGCAGCTCGCCGGCATCCGGCTGGTACACCCCGGTCAGCACCTTGATGAGCGTGGACTTCCCCGCGCCGTTCTCGCCGACCAGCGCATGCACCTCGCCGGCGGCCAGCGCCAGGTCGACCTCGGAGAGCGCGACGACGCCGGGGAACCGCTTGCCGACGGCCGTCGCGACCAGGATCGGCTCCATCAGTACGCGTTCGAGACCTCGGCCGGCGCGTTGTCCTTGCCGTAGAGCTTGTCGGTGATGACGACGTTCTGCGGCACGGCCTCGCCGTTCAGGAACTTCTCCAGCGTGTCGAACGCGAGCGGCCCGAAGCGCGGGTTGGACTCGACGACCGCGAACATCTCGCCGTCCACGACCTTCTGCACGGCGTTGCGGGTGCCGTCGATCGACACGACCTGCACGTCCGTGCCCGGTGTCTTGCCCGCGCTCCGCAACGCGACCAGCGCGCCGAGGCCCATCTCGTCGTTCTCCGCGTACACGCCGGTGATGTCGGGCTGGGCCTGGATGATCTGCTCCATCACCTGCTGGCCCTTCTCACGGGTGAACTCACCCGTCTGCTGGGCGACGATCTCGATGTCCGGCGCGGTCGCCTTCAGCTCGTCGACGAAGCCGTCGGTCCGGTCGGTGGTCACGTTGTTGCCCGACGAGCCGAGCAGGATGGCCACCTTCCCCTTGTTGCCCAGCGCCTTCGCCATCTCCTGCGCGGCGCGTTTGCCCTGCTCGACGAAGTTCGAGCCGAGGAACGCCACGTAGTCCTCGCAGGGCTCCGAGTTGACCTTCCGGTCGACGGTCAGCACCGGGATGTTCTTGGCTCGCGCGGCGGCCAGCGCCGGCTCCAGGCCGTCGGAGTTGAGCGGCGCCACGATCAGGGCCTGCGCACCCTGGTTGATCATGTCCTGGATGTCGGAGATCTGCTTGTTGAGCTGGGAGTTCGCGTTCGTCGTCAGCAGCTGCCCGACGCCGGCCTGCTGCGCCTGCTCCTTGATCGACTGGGTCTCCGCGATCCGGAACGGGTTGGCCTCCTTCTCCGACTGGGAGAAGCCGACGATCGCGTTCTTCAGGTCGACCTTCTCACCGCCGTACTGCTCGAGATCGCAGGTGGGGCCGCTGGAGTCCTCCTGGGCGACCTGCTCGCCGCCGCTGCTCGCGGTGGACGTCCCGCCGGAGTCCTCGGACTTGGTGCAGCCGGTGAGTGTGAGCGCGACCGCGAGAACCGCGGTGCCGGCCAGGTGAACAGGGCGAAGCGAACGTGATGCCGTCATTGGCACTCCCGCCGAATCAGAGAGGCCGCGCCCTCGCTGGCGGCCTCGCCGATCAGATTCAGTCACATTCGAAACTTCTCTGTCAAGACTCAACAGTTTCGTTCAGTGACTGAACAAAACTTCACGAAGCGGTGGCTTCGACCGCAGCTACGTGCACCGTGATTCCCAGTTCGCGCAACGCGTTCAGCTCGGCCGGGTCCGAGGCGTCGTCGGTGACCACGTGTTGGATGTCCTCCGGCGCGACCGTTTGGAGCAACGCCTCGGTGCCGATCTTCGTGTGGTCGGCGAGCACGACCACCTCCCGCGCGGCACCGGCGAGCGCGCGGTCGACGCCCGCGACCGTCAGGTTCGGTGTGGACAGTCCGCGGGCCGCCGTGAGGCCGTTGCCGGAGATGAACGCGCGTGTGCCCTGTACAGAGGAAAGCGTTTGCTCCGTAGTGCCGCCGACGAGCGCGTGAATGGAGCCACGCAGGGTGCCCCCGGTCATCACCACGTCCACCCCGCGCGCACCCGCGAGGCCGGTCGCGACGAGCAGCGAGTTGGTCACGACCGTCAGCTCGTTGTGCCTGGTCAGTCGTGCGGCAAACGCTTGCGTCGTTGTTCCGGCGCCGACCACGATCGCGTCGCCGTCGCTCACCAGACCCGCGGCCAGCGCGGCGATCGCGGCCTTGGCGTCGGACGCGACATGCGTCTTCTCGGAGTAAGTCGGTTCGTGCGACAGGCCGCCTGGCAGTGCCGCCCCGCCGTGGTGGCGGTCGAGCAAACCCTGTGCCGCCAAGGCACGCAGGTCGCGACGCACGGTGACTTCCGAGGTCTGGACCTGGCGGGCAAGCTCTCTCAACGAGATGGCGCCACTCGACCGGACCAGTTCGAGGATTCGTTGACGACGCTCAGCGGCGAACACGGGGGAGACGATAACTTGCGGTCATAAGGCACGAGCGCTCTTGCGTCCGGGCGGAGGCCGTCTGTAGGGTCAGGAAAGCGCTTGCCGGAAAGCGCTTTCCTGACCACGTCGAACCCACAGGGAAGTGGGGATATGTTCAAACCAAGACGGTGGCTGGTAGCGATCGCCGGTGCGGTGGTCGCGGCCGGCATCGCGGTGCCGCCGATCGCGACGGCGCAGGCCGACGAACCCCTCCAGGATCCCCTGCCGGACCCCGTGCCGTCGAGCCTCGGGCTCACGGTGCAGGAGTTCGCGCAGTTCCCCAAGACCGAGACCACGCCGCCGCCGGTCGACCCCCGGCTGGTGCGCCACAACCGCATCAACTTCCTCGGTGAGGTGCCGGACGGGTCCGGCCGGCTCTACGTGCCGGACCTGAACGGCAACATCTACCTGGTCGACCACGGCGTCCAGAGCGTCTTCCTCGACGTCAAGGCGCAGTTCCCGGACTTCTTCTCCGGTCGCGGCCTCGGCACCGGCTCCGGGTTCATCGCCTTCCACCCGGACTTCAGGCGCAACGGCAAGTTCTACACGGTGCACAGCGAGAACGGCGCCGGGCTGACCAAGCCGACGACCTGGCCGACGCAGCCCAACCCGATCCTCCACTCGATCATCACCGAGTGGACCACGACCGACCCGACCGCGGACACGTTCTCCGGCACCCACCGCGAGATCATGCGCATCGGCGAGCGCGGGCAGATCCACGCGATCCAGCAGATCGACTTCAACCCGTACGCCCGCAGGGGCAGCCGCGACTACGGCGTCCTCTACGTCGCCTCCGGTGACGGCGGGCAGGGTTCCTCCGGCACGCAGCCGCAGGAGCTGGACAACCCCTACGGCAAGCTGCTGCGCGTCGACCCGCTCGGCACCAACGGGACCGGCGGCCAGTTCGGCGTCCCGCCGGACAACCCGTACGCGGGCCAGGCCGGCAAGCTCGGCGAGATCTACGCGATCGGCATGCGCGACCCGCACCGGTTCAGCTGGGACCCGGCGACCAACCGGATGTACATCGGCGTGATCGGCGAGCACCGCATCGAGTCGGTGTACGAGGTCAAGCCGGGCGACAACTACGGGTGGAGCGAGCGCGAGGGACCCTTCGTGTACAAGCGCGGCGACCCCCAGTGCGGCGTGTACCCGCTGCCGGCCGACGACGCGCAGAACGGCTACGTCTACCCGGTGGCCGCGTTCGACCACAACCCGCCACCCGGGTCGAACCTGTGCTCCGACTCCGGCCACGCGATCGACGGTGGTTTCGTCTACCGCGGCTCGATCCCGGAGCTGCGCGGCAAGTACGTGTTCACCGACCTCGTCGACGGCCGGATCTTCTACACCGAGGCGAGCGAGATGCGCCGCGGCAGGCCGATGGCGCAGATCCACCAGTTCCAGGTCTACGCGGGCGGTGCGCGCACCACCTTCCAGCAGCTGGTGGGCGACAAGCGCGTCGACCTGCGGTTCGGTCAGGACGCCAGGGGTGAGCTGTACCTGATCGCCAAGGCCAACGGCAAGGTCTGGCGGGTGACCGGCACGCAGCGGTTCGCCAGCTGCTCGACCGGCCACACGACGGTGGTCCCGCACGGTGCCAGCTCCTGGGCGCCGGTGACCCCGGCGAAGTGGCAGTTCACCGGCCACGAGGCCGTCCTGGCCGAGGCCGGCACGGACCGGGGCGCGCCGCGGCGTCCGTTCGAGTACGCGGTCGTCTCGAAGGGCCCGGCGTTCTCGAACGTCCGCGTGGACGCGAAGGTGCGGCTCGACACACCCGTCGAGATCACCAACCGCGACGTGATCATCGTGTTCGGGTGGCAGTCGGACACGCAGTTCTACTACGCACACCTGTCCACGGACAACACGATCTACCCGCACAACGGGATCTTCGTGGTGAACAACGCGGACCGGCTGCGGATCGAGGACCAGTGGAGCGCGGTGCAGTCCCGCGGCGCGCCACCGGCCATCACCGACGCCGAGTGGCACAACGTGAGCGTCACGCGGTGTGCCGACTCCGGTGAGATCGCGGTCCGGGTCGACGGCAAGCTGCTCATGACCGCCGTGGACAAGACGCTCGCGTCCGGGCGCGTCGGGTTCGGCTCGTTCGACAACATCGGCCGGACGAAGAACCTCCGCGCCACCGGCAAAGCCGTACAGGGGTGAACCGGATGCGTCGACTGGTGATCGCGCTCTGCTGCGTGACCCTCGCCGCGCTGTCCGGGGCGGTGCCCGCCTCCGCGACGGGGGCGGGCCACCGCTCGGGTGGCGTGTTCCCGCCGCTGAAGCGGGACCTGGTGGCCTACTACGACTTCGAGCACCCGGCCGGTCCGGGTGGCGCGGTCGAGCGGGACCAGGGCAGGTCACGCACCAACATCAACCTGATCAACGGCGCGCCCCGGGTCCGGGACGGTTTCCGGCACTCGGTGCAGCTCGGCCAGGTCTCGAACGTGCTGAGCAACGACGACTGGAAGGCCGGGATCTACTCGGCGACCGGGGTTCCGTCGCTGCACGCGTTCAACGCCGCCCGCGAGGCGACGGTGATGGGCTGGTTCAAGCTGACCGGGGTCAACCCGGCGCCGAACACCCAGACCGCCAACCCGGACGACATCTACAGCGCGTTCGGCCTGGCCGGCGTGCTCACGGGTGACTCCGACGGGCACGCGGTGCGGGCACTGCTCGAGGTGTTCCAGGTGCAGGGCGAGATCCGGGTGGTCGCACTCGGCCGCCGCATCGACGGCGGTGCGTCGCAGACCTTCGCGGCGAACCTGCCGTGGCCGGAGATCCTCCCGCAGAACCAGTGGGTGTTCCTGGCGGCGACGTTCGACTTCGACACCGGCGAGATGGCGTTGTACCGCAACGGGAAGCCGCTCGACGGCTTCTACGCCACCGCGGGCGACCCGTGGCAGCTGGCCGGCGACCCGGAACCGGACCTGACGACGGCGTCGGACCCGCGCGGCATCAAGATCGGCGGCAGCTTCCCGCAGAACACGCAGGAACGCAACCCGTGCCAGTGCCGCATGGACGAGCTGATGTTCCTCAACCGCGCCCTCACGGCGAAGGAGGTCTGGCGCCAGTACCAGTGGGCCCACCACTAATCTCGCGTGTCCAACGTGGACAACCCGCGTGTCCAACGTCGCGGACCTGCGAGTTCGACAAACGCGCCCGTCACCGCCGGGCGCGTTTGTTGATTTCAGCGGTCGCCGGTGTTGGACACGCGGGTTCTTGGCGTTGGACACGCGAGGGTTTGGGCGATGGTGCGTTGGACGGGGTCCAGGCCGGCTCGCCGTCTTCTAGGCCCGTCCGGGCGGACGACCGGCAGCACGAGCCCGGCCATGCCGTGTCCGACGGGCCCGTCGAGCCGCAGCGACCAGCGGTCCATGATGTCGGCTACCCGCGAAGGCAGGTTCCGCACCCACGCGCCGCCTTCCGCGCGCTGTGTCTCGGCGAGCGCCGACGGGATCGTGACCATGCCCCGCATGGTGTCAGGAACGGCCGAATTCTGTCATTTGTTTAACGTCAGGATATCCCGCACCACGTGTTCGATCTGGCCCGAGCTGTGCCACAGCTGGATTTCGTGTCCACCTGTTTTCCGCAGGCGAGCCGCGGTCGCCCATTTCTCCCACAGTTGGATATTGTCCTCCACGTCGTCATGCGTGCGGAGACCGAAAAGCGCGTCGACGGTGCGGCGGCTCGTCGGCGCGGCCAGCGTCGTCGGGAGGAACACCCAGCCGATCGCGCGCAGCGGCTCCACCAGAGCCAGTAGCCGCTCGTGCTCGGCCGTCATTCCGTTGCTCCTCACGGTGTTCCGGAGGCGGGGGGGGGGGCGGGGGGGCGACGGGGGGGGCGCCCGACGACGCCCCGCCCCCCCCCGGGGCCCGGCCCGGGAGGGGGGGGGCGGGGGGCGGGGGGGGGGGGGGGCCAGACCGCGGGGAATAACGCG
>Ga0081539_10003583_pt1 | contig 18821 bp, 17 predicted proteins | sample TabmetS4T2R2_FD_71023 | JGI IMG/M metagenome (GOLD analysis project Ga0081539, IMG submission 71023) | Tabebuia heterophylla rhizosphere microbial communities from the University of Puerto Rico - S4T2R2 | ecosystem: Host-associated > Plants > Roots > Rhizosphere ...
GGATCGAGGCTTGCCGCGCGTGAGAGCCGGCTCCCTCGAATATCCGGACAAGAACGCCGGACGGGCGGCCGCAAGGGCGCACGTATTACTTTAGATGAGCGACCGAACGGCCGCCCGTCTTCCCGATCTCCAATAAACGAGGTCGTGCTCTTTGAAAATGGCCAGACCGTGAAGGCGGGGCGTGGCAACGGAGGCGGCCGCCGGCGACGTCAACAAGGCGGAATGCGCAAAATTCGATTTAGCCGCCGTAATAATTCATGACCGCATGCCGCGCCTCGGCGAAGAACAGCCAGCGCTCGACAGCGACGCCAAGCCCGAACAGCAACGTGGCGGCCAGGTGGAAGAGCCCGACCGTGGGGCCCTGTCCCGCGATCGGCGCGAGCGCCACCAGCGCAGCCGGCGCCGCCCCGCCATAGATGACGGCAAGCCGCGACAGTTTGGACGCATGCTTGCGGGCGATGCGGTAGCCCATCTCGCGCGTGAGATAGTTGTCGTTGGTGTGCGGCCGCTCGAACAGCCGTACCCGGCCGATAAAGCCGAGCCCGGTCGCGCTTTCCGGCGACGAGAGAGGTTGCAGCGAGCGCAGCCGCCGCCACCACGCGATCTTCGCGCCCCAGGCAGCCGCGAGCAGGACGACGGCGGCAATCGACAGGCCGCTGTCCAGCGGCGCCGGCATGAGCATCCTCATCAGGCCAGCCACCAGAACGCCGCCCGTGGCTGCAAAGAGCAGATAGCAGACCGGCGTCAACCAGGTGTGCCAGGCGTCGATCGACTTCAGTGAGGCGTAGATCATGGCGGTGCAGCAGACGGTGGTAGCGGCGCCGGCTGCGCCCAGCAGGCCGGGCAGCTTCAAGTAGCGGCTGTCGAACAGCGAGGCCCAGGCTGAGATGAGGAGCGGCACGAAGGTAACGATCGCCATTACCCCCTCCCGCGACAGCCAGCTCGACCGCCATTGCGAAAGCGCCCGCCAGGCGCGCTGCGGATTGCCGAGGTGGAGGGTCGAGGAAAGCAGTCCGGCCGAGATCAGCGCCAGCATCAGCACATGCGCGATCTTGGTGGCGATGAAGGCCGGATCGAGCAGGCCGACCCCAAGCACGGCCGCCAGCCCGTAGCCGAAGCCGGACAGCGTGGTGAAGACGATGATCGAGGGCGCGGGGTGCATCAGATTGCAGGCACTCGAATACGGAAGCTGCCAATCTCCCCCCTTGAGGGGGAGATGGCCGGCAGGCCAGAGGGGGGTGCTGACTGGAAAAATGTCATCAAATCCTGTCCAACACGCCGTCGAGCCAGGCGAAGAAGCCCTTTGCGCCTTCGGTATTCTCCGCGAGCGGCAGAAGTCCCGCACTGTCTGCAAGCGATCTGCGTGGTCGAGGCGGCAGGTATTTGTTCACCGGCCTTGTTCCCTGCTCCGCCATCAGGTCCATGCCGCCTCGCTCGGCGACCATGATCGACACCGGCGACAAAGGATCGGCAAGATCGCCGAAATGGCGGGCGTTGGCAGGGCAGGTGCGCACACAGGACGGCACGCGATCCACCTCTTCGAGCGTCTCGTTGTAGATACGGTCGATGCAGAGCGTGCATTTCTTCATGACGCCGGCGGCGAGGTCCATCTCACGTGCGCCATAAGGGCAGGCCCACGCGCAGAGTCCGCAGCCGATGCACTTCTCCTCATCGACCAGCACGATGCCGTCGGCCGAGCGTTTGTAGGATGCGCCGGTCGGGCAGACGGTCACGCAAGGCGCGTCCTCGCAATGCAGGCAGGATTTCGGGAAATGCACAATGCGCGCCTCGCCCGCTTCGCCCACCACCACGCCGCCCTCGGGCGCCACCTCGAAAGTGTGGATGCGGTTGAGGAATGTGCCGGAGACTTCTGCGCCATAGGGATGCTGGTCCGAGAGTGCGGCGCCATACGCGCCTGTGTTCCACTCCTTGCACGAGACAACGCAGGCGTGGCAGCCCACGCACACGTCGAGATCGATGACGAGGCCAAGCTTTTTGGGCGTCGGATGCGAAGGGAGCAGCGTCATTGTGCCCACTCCTCGCCATAACGCAGCTCTTCGGGATGTCTCGGCTGGCCTGCAGGCTCGGCGACCGGGGTAAAGCGTGGCAGGCTGACCTCGGCGCGCACCACCTTCTCGATGCGCACGCGCAGGTCGTACCATGCCGCCTGACCCGTGATCGGATCGGAGTTGGACCAGCGCATGCTGTCGCCTTTTGGTGGTAGAAATTCCTTGATCAAGTGGTTAAGCAAAAAGCCTTTTTTGGCTTCCGGCACGTCGCGGTCGAGACCCCATGCGCCTTCCCGCTTGCCGATCGCATTCCAGGTCCAGATCGTGTCGGGATTGGCGGCCTCGGTGCGTGCGACCTCGACCCGGATGCGGCCGTGATGCGAGATCACGTCGACCCAGTCGCCGTCGGCTAGTTCCAGCTTGTCGCAGATGCGGCCAGGCACGTAGAGCACGTTCTTCGTGTGGATTTGCCTCAGCCAAGCATTCATCGAACCCCAGGAGTGGTACATGGCCGCCGGCCGCTGCGTGACGGCGTTCAGCGGGTAGTCGACCCGGTCGACCAGCGCCTCTTCGAGGGGCTGGTACCATTCCGGCATGGGATGAAAAGCGTCGAGAATGCGTTTTCGATGCGTTTCAGGAGCGAGCGGTTCACGCAAGCCCTCGGCCGACAGGCGGAATTTCTGCAAAGACTCCTGGTAGAGCTGGAATGTCACCGGCTGCGGCTGGTCGAAGAAGCCCATGCGCACCGCAAAATCCTGGTACGCCTTGTTGGCGTGCTTGAAGAACTGCGCTTCGAGCGGGATGTGAGCCGAAAAGAATGACCCGTTCTCGATGTAGCGCTTGAGCTGCTCCGCATTGGCCGCGCCGCGCCCGGTGCGGTCTCCGGCCGACCCGCGAAAGCCTGCAAGCGGCCCGATGCCTGGCCGCCTTTCGTGCCGCATGATGTAGTCGGCATAGTCTTGATAAAGCGCCCTGCCCCGGCTGTCGACAAATGCCGGCAGCTTCAGCCGTGCGCCAAGATCAAGCAGAACCGACTGGAACGGCCGCACGTCGCGGTCCGGCTCGACCACTGGCCAGCGGATCGCATCCTGCACCGCGTCAGGTTCGGAGATCGGCCGGTCGAGCAGCGAGATGCAGTCGTGGCGCTCCAGATAGGTGGTGTCGGGCAAAACGAGATCGGCGTAGGCGACCATCTCGGAGGCATAGGCGTCCGCATAGATTATCTTCGGAATGCGGTATTCGTCCGTCGTCGGGTCCTTGTCCTCCAGCATCTTGATGACGCCGGCGGTGTTCATCGACGAGTTCCAGGCCATGTTTGCCATGTAGAGGAACAGCACGTCGATCGGATACGGATCGCCCGCATGCGCATTGGCGATCACCATGTGCATCAGCCCGTGAACGGCAAAGGGCGCATCCCAGGAGAACGCCTTGTCGACGCGGTTCGGCCGACCTTCCGCATCGATCAGCATGTCCTCCGGCCCGCGCGGGAAACCGAGATGCGGTCCCGACAGCGGCTTGTTCGAGCCGAAATGCTCAGCGCGACCATGCGGTGTCGGATGCGCCTCGACCGGCTTCGGATAGGGCGGCTCGAACCGGAAGCCGCCGGGGCAGTCTACCGCTCCGATCAGCACCTGCAGCATGTGCAGGGCGCGGGCCGTCTGGAAGCCGTTGGAATGGGCGGAGATGCCGCGCATGGCGTGGAATGAGACCGGCCGACCCACAAAGCTTTCATGCCGCCCGCCATTCATGTCGGTCCAATGCTGATCGACCGTGATCGCCTCGTCGAAGGCGACCCGTGCGATTTCGGCTGCGAGCCCGCGGATCGTCTCGGCGGAGACACCCGTCTCACTGGCGATCGCCTCTGGCGCATATTTCGGGTCGAGATATTTCTCTGCGAGTAGTTGAAAGGATGGGACGGCGAAACGACCGTCCGGAAGCCCGTGGCGTCCGCACAGCGCCGGGCGTGCGCCCTTGGCACCGACCTGGACGACGCGCTCGGTTACTGTTTCGAAAATCAGCGGCCGTCTCTCCCCGTCGCGCGCGAACAGGCCGTGGTCGGCATCGCCCGGCGCATCGACCACCAGCCAGGGACCATTCGAGTATCGCACGAGGTAGTCGACGTCGATCTTCCTCGCTTTCAGAAGCTCGTGGACAACCGCCAGGATCAGCAACCCGTCGGTGCCGGGCCTTATCCCGATCCAGTTATCGGCGACCGCCGAATATCCGGTGCGCACCGGGTTCACGGAAACGAAACGCGCGCCGCGCTTCTTGAGTTTGGAAATGCCGATCTTCAGCGGGTTGGAGTCATGATCTTCAGCCACGCCAAACATGATGAAGAGCTTGGTTCGCTCCCAGTCCGGCGAGCCGAACTCCCAGAACGCGCCGCCGATCGTCATAATGCCGGCCGCCGCCATGTTGACCGAGCAGAAGCCGCCATGCGCGGCGTAGTTCGGCGTGCCGAACTGCTGTGCCCAGAAGCCTGTGAGCGACTGGGACTGGTCCCGCCCGGTAAAGAAGGCGAGCTTCTTCGGGTCTGACCGGCGCACCTCGCCAAGCCATTCGACGGCTGTTTCCAGCGCTTCGTCCCATGAGATTTGCTTGAACTCGCCAGAGCCGCGCGGCCCGACGCGCTTCAACGGCGAGCGAAGCCGCGCCGGTGCATAGTGCTGCATGATCCCCGCCGAGCCCTTTGCGCACAGCACGCCGCGGTTCACCGGGTGGTCGCGATTGCCCTCGATGTAGCGGATCTTGCCGTCCGTCAGATGCACGTCGATGCCGCAGCGGCAGGCGCACATGTAGCAGGTCGTCTTGCGCACCTCGTCGGACACGGGCGCTGACAACACAAGCTTCGGCTCGGATGGCATGAACGGCTCTCCCTGCCGTCATCCTTATGGAAGCCAGATGCGAAAGCAAATGCCCGGCAGCGTCATCCGACGCCGCCGGACCTAAAATTTGTCTATACATAATGGGCGCCGGAGCAGGGTCCGGCGCCGTTCGTCAGTTGACCACGACGATGCGTGTGTTGCCCGGCCCGACCTGCTTGACCAGCGAGTAGAAGGTCGCGGCATTGGCGGTCAGCAGCCTGACACAGCCATGCGAGGCCGGCGTGCCGAGCCGCTTGACGTAGTTCGTGCCGTGGATCGCATAGCCGCCGCGGAAGAACACGGAATAAGGCATCGGCGACATGTCGTATTTACGCGAATACCACATTCTATGGAGGCGCTGCGGCCGATAGGTGCCGCGTGGCGTGACGTAGCCGCTGCGCGCGGTCGACACCGGCCAAGTGTAAAGCACCCTGCCATGTTTTGAGACGATCATTCGCTGGGAAGATATGTCGATGCGCGCCTCGAGCGCGGCGGTCCAACCCTGGACAGTCATGCCGAACAGCATCGTCACGAAAGCAATTGCCGTGAGAACGGATTTTTTCATGTGAACACCCCTATATGCCCGCCCGCACGCTATTTTTTCTCTTATGAACGGCAGGTGAACGAATGTTACACAGAGTCCCTGAGAAATTCGCCAAGCGAATATCGATAATTTGAACAATTGGTTGCGACAGTTGCGGACCTGCAACGACTGAACCGATTGAAGATCGCGCTTGCCAGGGACGCCGCGGGGCTGCTCAAATCGGCCGATGAACGAAGCCTTGGCCAAAGCCATCGACGATCGGGTCGACGAACTCGTCGCGCTGACGGTCGACCTGATTCGGTTTCCGACCGTTAACCCGCCGGGCGAGGCCTATCAGCCCTGCGCCGAATATGTCGGCCGCCGCCTCGGGAAGCGTGGTTTCGGTGTGGAGTTCATCCGCGGCGAAGGCGCGCCCGGCGACAGCGATCTCTACCCGCGCGCCAACGTGATCGCACGCTTCGACGGCCGCAGCCCCGGCCCGACCGTGCATTTCAACTCGCATATCGACGTGGTGGAAGCCGGCGATGGTTGGACGGTCGATCCTTTTGCCGGCGTCGTCCGCGACGGCAAGGTTTTCGGCCGTGGGGCCTGCGACATGAAGGGCGGGCTGGCGGCCTCGATCATAGCGTCGGAAGCCTTCATGGCCGTCTATCCGGACTTTCCTGGCGCAATCGAGATTTCCGGCACGGCCGACGAAGAGTCCGGCGGTTTTGGCGGCGTCGCCCATCTGGCGCGGCTGGGCTACTTCTCGAAACCGCGGGTCGACCACGTCATCATCCCCGAACCGCTCAACAAGGACCGCATCTGCCTCGGTCATCGCGGTGCGTGGTGGGCGGAGATCGAAACCAAGGGCAAGATCGCCCACGGCTCCATGCCCTTCCTCGGCAACTGTGCCGTTCGCCACATGGGCGCCGTGCTGGAAGCCTTCGAGCATGAGCTTTTCCCCGCGCTCGACCTACGGAAGACGCAAATGCCGGTGGTGCCGGAAGGCGCGCGGCGCTCGACCATGAACATCAACTCCATTCATGGCGGCCAGACTGAAAGCTTCCGGCCCGGACTCCCCTCGCCCAACGTGCCGGATTGGTGCCGTATCACGATCGACCGCCGCTTCCTGCTTGAAGAGGATATCGGCCAGGTGAAGGGCGAAGTGACGGCCATCCTCGAGCGGCTGAAGCGCGAGCGGCCGAAATTCGACTACGAAATCCGCGACCTGATGGAGGTGCTGCCGCTGATGACGGAGCGCGATGCCCCGGTCGCCGCGGCCGTGGCGGAGGGCATACGGGAAGTCTTCGGCAGGGAGCCGGACTATGTGATCTCGCCCGGCACTTACGATCAGAAGCACGTCACCCGGCTCGGCCATCTGCATGATTGCATCGCCTATGGTCCCGGCATACTCGACCTCGCCCACCGGCCGGACGAATGGGTGGGCATCGCCGACATGGTGGAATCGGCCAAGGTGATGGCGATCGGGCTGGAACTGCTTCTCTTCCGGCAAAAATTCTGACGTTTTCATCCATTCACAAGCAGAATCTTGCACCCTTGCGCGGATGAAATAAGTTCACTCCGCAAAGTCGGATCTACGTCAACTTGGCGTACCAGGGGCTGCGGACCGTCGGGAGGGCAGCGATGACCGTCGTCACACGCTACGCGAGAAGCGGCGATGTCCACATCGCCTATCAGGTGTTCGGCAATGGTCCAGTTGACATAGTCCTTGGGCCCGGTTTCGTGTCGCATGTCGAGGCCTGTTGGGATGAGCCCAGCTTCGCGCGCTGGCTCGAACAGCTCGGCAAAAACGCGCGCGTCATCATGTTCGACAAGCGTGGCACCGGCCTTTCGGACAGGGTAACCGCGTTGCCGGGGCTCGACCAGCGCATGGATGACATCCGGGCAGTGATGGACGCGGCCGGTTCGCAACGAGCAGCCGTCTTCGGAATTTCGGAGAGCGGCTCGATGGCAACGCTTTTCGCCGCAACACATCCACACCGCTGCCAGGCTTTGGTGCTCTACGGGACGTTCGCCCGCTGGTTTGTTACCATGGAGGAGATCGATGCCCTCATTGCCAAGATGGAGGAATATTGGGGCAGTGGCGCAAGCTTGCGCCGGTTCGGCCCCTCGAAGGTAAATGATCCTGCATTCCAGCGATGGTGGAGTCGCTTGGAACGTCTTGGGGCCAGTCCTTCAGCAGTGATTGCCCTAATGCGCATGAACAGCCAGATCGACGTGGCAGATATTCTGCCGACCGTCCGGGTCCCGACTTTGGTGCTGCATCGTGCCGGCGACATGGTTGCAAACATCGAAGAAGGCCGGTTCATGGCGGAGCGTATCCCCGGAGCGCGGTTTATCGAGTTGAGCGGCGATGACCACCTGCCCTTCATTGGCGACAATGCCAGCGAGATTGTCGGCCACATGATGGAGTTCCTCACCGGCGCGCCGGCGGAGGTCGAAGTCGAACGTGTTCTGGCGACGGTGCTGATGACCGACATTGTCGGCTCCACGACGAGGGCGGAAAACATTGGCGACAAGGGCTGGCGCGACCTTTTGGACGCGCACAACGGCGTTGTCCGTAGGGAATTCACCCGTTTCCGAGGGCATGAGGTGAAGTCGCTCGGGGACGGCTTCCTTGCCACATTTGACGGTCCAGCGCGTGCCATACGCTGCGCCTCGGCGATAACGGAAGCAGTCAAGCCGCTTGGCATCGAGGTGCGGGCTGGCCTGCACACGGGCGAAGTCGAGCTTCTCGACGACGACGTGCGCGGCATCGCGGTGAACCTGGCCGCACGCGTCTCGGCGCTGGCCGGTCCAAGCGAAGTGCTGGTCTCCCGAACCGTGCGGGATCTCGTGGCGGGATCCGGTATTCGCTTCTCCGAGCGCGGAAGCCATACGCTGAAGGGCATTCAGGAGCCGATGCAAATCTTCGCGGCGGCTAACTGATCGAGGCGGGGCTGATCAGGCGTTCCTGGCGGACTTCCACTGCGCCAGCCGCTCAGCAATCAACGTCGCGCGCTTCTGATCATCGCGACCGTCCAGAATGCCGATATCGTCCGGATCGGCGCGCCACCAGACACCGGCGGTCCGGGCGTTCACATGCGGGTCCACGTCCGTGCGAATTGTGAAGTAGCCGGTTGCGCGGTCGGGGGATTCCAGCCGGATCTCACCGAGACCTTCCATCTGCGGCGTGTCCGGATCCAGCGGCCGCTCGCCCTTCCAGTACCAGAAGACACCCGAAGACCCTTCCTTCTCCTTTACAGCCTCGCTCCAGTACCTCGCCGACAGGCTTCCATCCTCTCGCCAGGCACGGCCCGTCAGGTCGAGCGCGCCGTTGCGGTCGCGCGAAATCTTCAGGAGGCTCATAGCGTCGGGCTGCTTTACAGTGCGCTCCGTCAGGGAGAAGTGCCACCACGAGCCCTCGATGCGCGCAAGCTGCCCCTCGCTCTCGATTGCATTGCGGAGTTTCTGATTGACGGTCCTCATCTCGGACGCGGTCATCTCGCCGGGATAGCGCACGCAAGTGAGGCCGAGGAGGTCGCTCGGAAGCTTCGCCCCGCTGGCATGGAGGATGAAGGTTCTGCGCATTCCCAGAACCCCGCCGAACAGGCCGGCTTCGAACACGACATTGTCCCGCGGCGACGCCTGGCCCGCCCCAGGGTCGGAAGACGCCGTCGGGCTGCTCGTCCAGTCATCCTGCGCAAAGACGAATGCCGCGAAATCGACTTCCTGGGTGAGTTCGAGGAGGCGTTCCAATGTCGACACACCTGGGTTGAAGGATGTCGTCCAGGGCTCGACGCGCGCGATGTCACCGAGACCGCGCGTCAGCGCCTGAAGCAACTTCGCCTGCTTCCCTGACGAGCCCAAAAAGATTCGAGGCTTGTCCATTTCAATCCCTCCAAAATCCGCCGCCCAGCGTCTATCATTGGCCTGATTTAGGCTCGTTTGGCCATCACCGACAGCTCCGGCCGTTGATCGATGGTCTGGAACACCACGCAATAGCGTTCGGTGAGCTTGAGCAGCGAGTCGATCCGCTCCTGCGGCTCGTCGGTCTTGAGTTCGAATGCCAGCCGGATCGCTCTGAAGCCGACCGGCGCGTCCTTGGCGACGCCCAGCGTGCCGCGGAAGTCGAGGTCGCCCTCGGCGGTGACGGTTGCGCCGTCCAGTTTGAACTCGAGCGCGGTGGCGACCGCCTTGAGCGTCACGCCGGCGCAGGCCACCAGCGCTTCGAGCAGCATGTCGCCCGAGCAGAGTTCCAGCCCGCTGCCGCCGGTCGCCGGATGCAGGCCGGCTACGGCGATCGCGCGCCCCGTCTCGACCTTGCAGGCGATCGCCTGGTCGTCGATCGAGCCTTTGGCCTTGAGCGTGATCAGCGCCTTTTCGGGCGTCTCGCGATAGGCGTTTTTCAGCGGCGCCTGTTGCGCTTTCAGGGTTGCGGCGTCCATCGGCGGTTCCTCGATTTCGCTCAAAGCTTCGGGCTGGCGAGACTACCCCAATTCCACGCCATGCCAACCACAGGGTTTCTCTGCTCCGCCTGCGCGATCCAAACTGGCAACTGCGCGTCGCGGAGAAATTGGAACATGGTTTCTCCACCGCGGCTCAGGCGGCAACAAACGCGATTTACTCGCGGCAGTTTTCGCGCTTTGATCCGCCCTGTTTTGATGACGGGAGCGATCAATCCATGAAAACGTGGAAAACCATTCTCGCGGCCGCGGCCTTCGCGCTGGCGAGCGGCGCAGCGTTCGCGGCACGCACCGACCTGGTGCTCAGCATGACGCTGGAGCCACCACACCTCGACCCCACGGCCGGTGCTGCCGCCGCGATCGACGAGGTGGTCTACGCAAACGTCTTCGAAGGCCTCACCCGCATCGGCTCGCATGGCGAAGTGCTGCCCGCGCTCGCCGAAAGCTGGACTGTTTCCGACGACGGGAAGGTCTACACCTTCAAGCTTCACACCGGCGTGAAATACCACGATGGCACCGACTTCAACGCCGACGACGTGAAATTCTCGCTCGACCGCGCCCGCGCCGAGAACTCCACCAACGCGCAGAAGGGCCTGTTCGCGCAGATCGACACGGTTGACGCTGTCGACCCGGCGACCGTCAAGGTGACGCTGAAAAACCCGCAAGGCTCCTTCCTCTACAATCTCGGCTGGGGCGACGCGGTAATCGTGGCGCCCGAGAGTGCGGAGACCAACAAGGAAAAGCCGGTCGGCACCGGGCCGTTCAAGTTCGACAATTGGGCGAAAGGCTCTTCGATCACGATCGTCAAGAACCCGGACTATTGGGGCGAGCCGGTCGCTCTCGACAAGGCCGAGTTCCGCATTGTGCCGGATGCGGCGGCGGCCGTGCCGGCCCTGCTGGCCGGCGACGTGCAGGCTTTCCCGTTCTTCCCGCCCGACGCCGTGGCGCAGATCAAGGACGATCCGCGCTTCAAGGTCGTGGTGGGCTCGACCGAGGGGGAGACCATTCTTTCGACCAACAACAAGAAACCGCCCTTCGACAACCTCAAGGTGCGCCAGGCGATCGCCCATGCAATCGACCGCCAGGCGATCATCGAGGCGGCATCGTCGGGCTACGGCGCGCCGATAGGCTCGCATTTCGCCCCGCACAACCCGGCCTATGTCGATCTCACCGGCACCTATCCGCACGATATCGCCAAAGCGAAGGAACTACTCAAGGAAGCCGGCTATCCGGATGGCTTCAAGGCCACGCTGAAGCTTCCGCCCACGCCCTATGCTCGGCTCGGCGGCGAAGTGATCGCCTCGCAGTTGCGCGAGGTCGGCATCGATCTCGAGATCATCCCGGTCGAGTGGGCCGACTGGCTGAAGCAGGTCTTCACCGACAAGGACTATGACCTCACCATCGTCTCGCACACCGAGCCGAACGACATCGATATCTATGCGCGCAAGGATTATTACTTCCAGTACGACAACCCGGCCTTCGACAAGATCATCGGCGAGCTGAACCTCACGTCGGATGAAGCGAAGCGCACGGAGCTCTTCAAGCAGGCGCAGAAGATCCTGGCCGACGACGCCGTCAACGGCTTCCTGTTCGAGCTGCCGAAGATAGGCGTGTGGGACGCCAAGCTGGAAGGACTGTGGGAGAACGCTCCGATCCAGGCCAACGACCTCACCAAGGTGAAGTGGACGGAGTAGCTTCAGAGATCGCGTGCGTTTGTATTCCTTCGCGCCCCCCTCTGTCCTGCCGGACATCTCCCCCGCAAGGGGGGAGATCGGCCGGCCGCTTTGGTTCAGCCAACCGGCAACGTCGCAGAATGAGGCGCCGTCAAAAATGAAGGCCGATCTCCCCCCTTGCGGGGGAGATGTCCGGCAGGACAGAGGGGGGCAACGTAGAGCGCCGTCGCTCGCCACGATTGCGCCAAACCCATGCTCCCCTATCTCCTGAAACGCCTGGCGATCGGCGTGGCGACGCTGATCGTCGCTTCGCTCGTGGTCTTTTCGGTCCTGGAGATCCTGCCCGGAGACCCGGCCCGCCTGATGCTCGGCATGAATGCCACGCCCGATGCGGTGGAAGCGCTGCGCGAGCAGATGGGCCTCAACGAGCCGCTCGCGCTGCGCTACCTCTCCTGGATCGGCGGCATGCTTACCCTCGATTTCGGCCGCTCCTACACCTATTCCGTCCCGGTCATCGACCTGGTCACAGAACGCCTTGCCGTTTCGCTGCCGCTGGCGCTGCTGGCGCTCTTCCTCTCGACAGCAATAGCCATTCCTGTCGGCATCTTCTCGGCGGAGCGGCGCGGCCGCGCATCCGATGCCGTCACCATGGGCGCGGCGCAGCTCGGCGTCGCGATTCCCAATTTCTGGTTCGCCCTGCTCCTCATCTACATCTTTGCCGTTTGGCTGCGCCTCGTCCCCGCGGGTGGCTTTCCCGGCTGGAGCGCCGGCCCATGGCCGGCCTTCAAGGGCCTGATCCTGCCGGCCGTCGCGCTCGCCCTGCCGCAGGCGGCGATCCTCTCCCGCGTCACCCGTTCGGCGCTGCTCGAAGTGCTGAACGAGGACTATATCCGCACCGCCCGAGCCAAGGGCATGCCGCGCCGCGCGGTGCTTTGGCGGCACGCGCTGCGCAATGCCATGATCCCGGTGCTCACCATCCTCGGCCTGCAGTTCGCCTTCCTGCTCGCGGGCACCATCATCATCGAGAACGTTTTTTACCTGCCCGGCCTTGGCCGGCTGGTTTTCCAGGCCATAACCCAGCGCGACCTGATCGTCGTGCAGAGCGTAGTCATGCTGCTGGTTGCCGCGGTCATCATCGTCAACTTCCTTGTCGACATCTCCTACGCGATCGTCGACCCGCGGCTGAGGACAGCGGCGTGAGCATCGAAGCCGCCCCAGGCGCGGAGACCTTCGGCGGTTTCGTCGCCAAGGCTTTTTCCAGCCGCTCGTTCCTGATCGGCTTCGTCATCACGCTTGTCGTCGCAGCGATCGCGCTGCTCTCGTTCTTCTGGACGCCTTACGACATCACGCGGCTCGTCATCGCCGACAAGCTGCAGCCGCCCTCCGCGGTCCATTGGTTCGGCACCGACCATTTCGGCCGCGACATCCTTTCCATGATCATGATCGGAGCGCGCAATTCGATCGCAGTCGCACTGGTTGCGGTCGGCATCGGCCTCGGGCTGGGTATTCCGCTCGGCGCCTTCGCGGCGGCGCGGGGCGGCCTGGTCGATGACATTCTGATGCGGTTGAACGATGTGGTGTTCGCCTTCCCTGCCCTGCTGTCGGCGATCATGATCACTGCGATCTTCGGGCCGGGCGCGGTGAACGCCATCATCGCGATCGGCATCTTCAACATACCTGTCTTCGCGCGCGTGTCGCGAGCCGGCGCGCTGGCGCTCTGGTCGCGCGAGTTCATCCTCGCCGCCCGCGCCGCCGGCAAGGGCAAGGCGCTGATCACGCTCGAGCACATCCTGCCCAACATGGCCAACCTGCTGATTGTGCAAGGCACGATCCAGTTTGCGCTCGGCATCCTTGCCGAGGCAGGTCTCGCTTATGTCGGCCTTGGGGCACAACCGCCCATGCCGAGCTGGGGGCGAATGCTGTTCGACGCGCAGACCCGAATGGTCGTGGCGCCGTATCTGGCGTTGTTTCCAGGTTTCGCCATCGTGATCACCGTGCTCGGTCTCAACCTGCTCGGCGACGGCCTCTCCGACGTGCTCGACCCGAAGCTGAGACGCGCCCGGTGAGCTTGCTCGACATCAAGGGGCTCAACGTCGAGATCGGCGGCACGCCGATCCTGACCGGCGTGCAACTCACCATCATGCCTGGCGAGGTGATGGGGCTGGTCGGCGAGTCTGGCTCAGGCAAGTCGATGACGGCGCTCACGGTCATGCAGCTTCTGCCGGCGGCTGCGCATGCGACAGGCAGCGTCCGCTTCGACGGAATTGACATCCTGGCCGCGACCGAAGACCAGATGAACGCGCTGCGCGGCGACGATCTCGGCATGGTCTTTCAGGAGCCGATGACGGCGCTCAATCCAGTCAAGACCATCGGCGAGCAGGTCGCCGAGGGCATACGCTGGCATACCGGTGCGGCCCGCCGCGATGCCGAGGACCGCGCACGGCAGATTCTCGACCGCGTCGGATTGCCGGAGAAGAAATTCCCGCTGTCGCGCTATCCGCACGAGCTGTCCGGCGGACAGCGCCAACGCGTGGTAATCGCGATTGCCTGCGCGCTGAAGCCCAAGCTGCTGATCGCCGACGAGCCGACCACGGCGCTGGACGTGGTGCTGCAGCGGCAGATCCTGGGGCTGCTGCGTGACCTAGTCGATGAAAACCGCATGGGCCTGCTGCTCATCTCGCACGACCTCGCGGTGGTGGCCGACATGGCCGACCGCATCACCATCCTGCGCGGCGGCGCCGTGATGGAGCAAGGCGAGACGGCGCGCACGCTCTCCGAACAGAACCATCCCTATACGCGCCAGCTCGCGCGAGCGTCCATGCACGTGCCGGCGCGGCGCCCAAAAAGCGCCGGCGCTTTCTCCCCACCTGAGGGGGAGAAAGCGCCCCTCCTCGAAGTCTCCGCCGTCACCCGCCTCTACCCTGGCCGGCGGCTGTCGCTCTTCGCGCGCGGCGAGCCGACGAAAGCCGTCGACAGCGTATCTTTCGCCTTGAAACCCGGCCAGTCCACCGCCCTCGTCGGCCGTTCCGGTTGTGGGAAATCAACGCTCGCTCGCATGATTTTGGCGCTCGATCGCCCGACTTCCGGCACAATTCGTTTCCTTGGCCAGACGCTGACCGGCAAGGAAGGCTCCGAGCTGCGCGCCGCGCGCCGCGACATGCAGGTGGTGTTCCAGGACCCGTACGGTTCCTTCAACCCACGCCACAAGGTCGAGCGCCTGGTGGCCGAGCCGCTGCATCTGCTCGACGAGAGGCCGGACAGGACCGCGCGGCGGCGGCTGGCGACACAAGCGCTGCACGAGGTGGGGCTGCGGCCCGAGGATATCGACAAATACCCGCACGAATTCTCGGGCGGCCAGCGTCAACGCCTATCGATCGCCCGCGCCTTGATCACCCGCCCGAAACTAATTGTCGCCGATGAGCCGGTCTCGGCGCTCGACGTGTCGATCCGCGCGCAAATCCTCGATCTCTTCGCCGAATTGAACGCCCGGCTCGGCATCGCCTACCTCTTCATCACTCACGACCTGACGGTCGCCCGCGCTATTACCGGCGACGTGATGGTGATGGAGGAGGGCCGCATCGTCGAGACAGGCCGGACTGCCGATGTGCTCGACCATCCGCAATCGGATGCCGCCAAAGCGCTGGTCGGCGCGGCGCCCGACCTGCACCGGGCGATCGCGAAGCGGCTGCAGGAACAGGGCTAGATCAGCCCTGTCAACGGCGAAACGCCCCTAGCCTGCCGCCGCCAGATCCTTCAAGTCGAGATGCAGCATGTCGAGCACGCGTTTCAACAGCCGCATTTCCTCGTCGGCGAGCATGGCATCGGCCTTGGCAATCTCCGCCATGTGCTGGGCGAGCTGGACGCGCCGCCCAGGGTCGAGATCGTTGAACATGGCGATAGCCTGCGAGCCCTTCGTCTCGTAGCCGAAGTCGTTCAGATATTCGACCACGCCGTCGATGCTTTCTTCGCCGATGCCGAAGGCCTCCTTGCAGATGCGCCGGAATACCGTCATTTCGGATTCGCTCACCGCGCCGTCGGCAAGGATCATGCGGAAGAGCAGCAGCAGCTCCGCCGAAAGCACCGGATCGTCGGCGACCTTGCGCACGCCAGGGTCGCCCTCGAATATCGAGATGATCGTGCCAAGCAGCCTGTTCGCCATAAGCCACCCCTTGCTTTCAACGGCAGAAACCTAACGCGAAACGCGGCTGGCGCAAGCCGCGTTTCACCATGCTCCGTCGCGCAACGAATCGGCGCCTGACATTTGCATGCAATAATTTGCTGGCATGTGCGGGGGCGGGCAACGGCTCAGTCCGAAGTGGAGGGAAGAACATGGATCTCAGCGCACCGACTCAGATCGTCTACATCATCACGCTGGTCATCGCGATCATCGGCGTGCTTGCGGCGCTTGGCGTCATCGTCTTTATCCCGCTGGCGTCGGTCTGGATCGTGACGATCGCTTATGTGATCCTCGCAGTAGCCTGCCTTTTCCGAGGCGCCTAGTGTCGTGATTTCGAAGTTCGCTTGATTTTGATATCTGGCTCGGAGCGAACTTCGAAGTCAAAACGACACTAGGAATCAAGAAGTTGCTAGTGTCCCCACGATTGCGAAATTCGCTCTGCGCGCGATGTTGAACTCGTGCGAATTTCGGAATCGGGACACTAGGTCCTTTCTCGAAAAGATCGGGACACTAGGTCCTTTCTCGAAAAGAATAGATGCCGGGGTCGCCTGCAAACGTGACCATGCGTGGCTCGTTGGGAAGTCGTGCTTTCGGCGTGGTCTGTTTCGGCCTATCTTGGTCGAAACGCGGAAAGCCGCCATGTCGACCGCCGTCATCGAGCCGCCACCCGATCCGACCGTTCCGCTGTTCCTACGGCGGCGGCCGGGATCGACGTTGGCCGGGCTGGTCTCCCGCATTACCGGCTATCAGGAGAATGGTCGGCGACTGGCCGGCTCGATCGAGATGGCCTCGGTCACGGTCCCGCTGGTCATCAGCTTCGGCGCGCCGTTTACGATTGCGCTCGGCCGCCGGCCCCTGGCCGGCGAAGACTACGCAAGCTTCACGGCCGGCCTCTATCCCGGCCATGTCGTCATCGATTCGCCCGGCGCCTGCGCCTGCATCCAGATCGACTTCTCGCCGCTCGGCGCCTACCGCTTCTTCGGCCTGCCGATGCGCGAGCTGTCCTCGCGCATGGTCAACCTCGACGATCTTGCCGACACTGAGGTTGCGCTGCTCAGGCGCCGGCTGGAGGACAGCGAAGATTGGCGCGAACGGCTCGATCTTGCAGAGACTTTCGTGACCGGGCGACTGCAGCGTGGGCCTGTTGCCAGCCCTGCCGTCGCCTCCGCCTATCGCGAGTTGGCCTTCTGCCACGGCAAGATCCGCATCGCTAAGATCGCCAAGCGTCTCGACTGGAGCCGAAAACATCTCGCGCAGCGCTTCCAGGACGAGATCGGCCTGCCGCCGAAGCAGGTCGCGCGTATCTTCCGCTTCAACAGGCTGCTCGACCTGGCGCGGCATGCGGATGCACCCGACTGGGCCGGTTTGGCCGCCGAATGCGGCTATGCCGACCAGGCCCATCTCACACGCGAATTCGCCGAGTTCGCCGGCACGAGTCCGGCGCGCTGGCAGACCACGGCCTAGAGCACGATGGAATGAGCGGAGTCATTCATCCTGCTCTAACTCTTGTTTTTCAGCATGATCTTGTCCGAAAAGTCTGCAACTTTTCGGGATCATGCTCTAGTGTCGTGATTTTGAAGTTCGCTGGACTTCGATATCGCGCGTCAAGCGAATTTCAAAATCAAAACGACGCTGGAAATCAACAAGTTGCTAGGCCCTCGATTCTGAAATTCGCTCGGCCTTGAGATCGAACTCATGCGAATTTCAAGTCGGGACACTGGTCAGGTAACATTCCTTCAAGACGGCGAAACACGCCTAGGTGAAACTGCGTTCATTGAAACTTGTGAAGGAGAGCTCGATGAGCAGCGAAGCCCCGCGCATCTATGGCACATTCCGCTATCGCAACGCCGCCAGGATGATCGACTGGTTGTGCGAGGCCTTCGGTTTCGGGGTGCGCGTTCGCTACGGCGAAGGCGACGACGTTCAACACGCTGAACTTGCGCTGGGCTCGTCCATGATCATGGTCGGCCATACGCGCGAAGACGCCTATGGCAAGATGGTGGGCGCACCGGGCGTCGGCGGCGGCAAGTCGATTTATATTGCCGTCGAGGACACCGACGCGGCTTTCGCCAGGGCCAAGGCAGCCGGCGCAACGATCCTCGAAGAGCCGGTCGACCGCGATTACGGCAGCCGCGACTTCATCTGCGCCGACCCGGAAGGCAATGTCTGGTCGTTCGGCACTTATTGGCCGAAGGTCGGCGATCCGGGCTAAGGTGTCTTGAGCTTCAGGTCAGGCCGAGCCGAAAATGGCGGATTTCGAGAACCGGAGCGCGGCGTACATTCGGTACGTGAGCACCGGAAGCGCAAAGCCGGCATTTGCAGGCCGGCACCACCTGAAGCTCAACACACCTTAACCTGTGATCGTCGATTTCTGGGCGAGTGGCCCGCCGCGCCAGACATAGAGCGCCACCAGCGGCTCGCGTCCGGTTCGCATGGCGTGGTTGACGTTGGAGGGGTGGCGGATCACCGTGCCCGCCGGCCGCTGGATAAAGCCCTCCTCGCCCTTGCGCCACTCGGTTCCGCCGGTCAGCGGGACATAAAGCTCCTCGGCAAAGTGGTGATGGTCGGGATATAGCAAATTCGGGCCGAGGATCAGGAAGCCTGCCGCCACGTGATCGTTCTCGAAATGGCCGCGTGTGCCGAACAGTTCGAGCCAGCCATAGTTGTCGATGAAGCGCTCGCCGAGATCGGCGGCGGTGTAGGTCTGGCCCCAATGCCGCGATGCGCTGCCTTCCGCCAACAGTTCGAGCAGCGCTCGCTCGCGTGCAGGTGCGATCGCGGCGGCGCGGCCGAGATGACGGAGGCAGGGAAGCTCGATCGGGGCCAATCGCCGTGCCCGCATCTGCCAGCTTATGCCGGAGATGAATTCGGCCGCGCTGCCATTCCCGAGCGCTTGCAGATACGAGCGGAAGGCCTCCAGAATCGCTGTCGCGGGCATGTTGCTCCTCTGGCCTACTGCGCGGCAGGCACCGGGCAACTCAGGTCGCCTTCTTCACAATTCAGGTAGCTTTTGAGGTCTTCGACCGGTCGTGTCCCCCCTCGTGGTGTAGCTCGGCGTAAGCGAAGCCGCTCGCTCGCGCGCACTCAAATAGCGCTGTAGCGAGCG
>Ga0081539_10003584_pt1 | contig 18820 bp, 12 predicted proteins | sample TabmetS4T2R2_FD_71023 | JGI IMG/M metagenome (GOLD analysis project Ga0081539, IMG submission 71023) | Tabebuia heterophylla rhizosphere microbial communities from the University of Puerto Rico - S4T2R2 | ecosystem: Host-associated > Plants > Roots > Rhizosphere ...
CACCCGTCAGCGGCGCGGTCAGCAGGATGGATGCGCGTGACAGGCTCACGTAGCCGCTGACCCCGCCCCACGCCGGCATGTCGAGCCGCGTCTCGATACCCTGCGCGCCGCCCTTTGCCACCGCGATCGGGGACGTCACCGTGGTGTCGGCGAACTGGTCGACGTCGGCGACGTTGCGCATGTTCTTGCGGTAATAGGCCACGTCGAGCCGCGCGTGTGCGCCGAGCGCCTGCTGGGCGCCGACTTCGAAGGCGTGCTGCCGCTCCGGGCGCACGTCCACACCGCCCCCGAGGTCGCGGTTCGGCGACAGCGCGCGCGTCTGCGCCGAGCTCGAGACGAGCAGGTTTTCCGCGAACGGCGGCATGAACACGCGATTGTAGGAAGCGCGCAGCGCCGTGTCCGTGCGGCGAACGTGATACGCCACGCCGATGCGCGGGCTGACCGCCGTTTCATCGACGAGCAGCCTGTAGCGGTCCCATCGGACGCCAGCCTGGATGTGCAGGTCGTCGGTGGGACTGACCGTGTCCTGCACGAAGGCGCCGACGTTCTGCGCGACCGCGCGGCCGTCGAAGACGAACGGCACACCGCCAGCACGCGGGTCGAACCGGGACGCTGTTTCGTCCGCGAGATCGGTGCCGCGCATGCTGAAGTGCTCGCGCAGCGGATTGCGATCGTACTGGACGCCGGTCTTGAGGCGGTGCGCGCCGCTCACATAGCTGATCGACGCGCTGCCACCCTGGTGATCGAGCGAGCGATCCTGCTCGGCGGCGATCGGTACGCCGGTTCGGCCGTCGAGTACGGCTGTTGCCGCTCGCCGGTAGGCGATGGCGTCGAAGGTGGCGCGATCGCCCAGCTGGCGCATCCAGGTCACCGTCTGCGAGTTGTCCTTGAGCGTCTGATTGAAGTCGACGCTGAGCGCCTGCGCGGCCGGCGTGTTCGGTACGTCGAAACCCGAACCGTTGGCCGAGAACACGACCCGCACCAGATCCTTGTCCGATGGACGCATCTCCAGTTTCGCGGTCATGCGTTGCGCGGCGCCGGAGTTGTGCAGATTGGCTCGCGTCGGCGTGTCCAGGTAACGGCTCGTCCGATTGGCGCCGCCGCTGAGGAAGTACGCCACGCGCTGACCGATGCGGCCGCCGACGACGGCCCCGCCATCGGCGGAGCCGAAGCTTCCGAGCTGCACCGACGCATTACCGAATGCCCGTCGTGGTTCGTCGAGCCCCGACCTCGAGGTGATGTCGACGACCGCCGCGAGCTTTCCGCCGTACTCGGCCGGGACCCCGGCCGTCATCACTTCCGCCGATTTGACATAGCGCGGATCCAGCGGATTGGCGAATGCCTCGGAGAATTCATCGGCGAGAGGCACACCATCGACCACGTACTGGATCTGGCCGTGCGAGCCGCGCACGTGGACACGCCCGTTCTGGCTGGGAATGAATCCCGGCGCGGACAGGAGCACGCTCGACATCTGCTTGCTCGGCGTAGCCGTCGGCAGCTGCTCCATCGCCGACGCTCCCAGGCTCACGTGCGATCCCGTCGACGACTCAAGCAGCGCCGCTGCGGTGACGCTCACCGATTCGGTGATCGCGCCCAGCGCCATCGAGATCTGCTTCGTGATCGGGACGGTCGAGCGCACGTCGATGACCTGCTGGGCCGCGGCGAAGCCCGGGAGCATGGCCTCGAGCACATATGTGCCGAACGGCACGTTGGACAACGTGTATCGGCCCTGCTGATCGCTGATTGTCGTCTGGCTGATGCTGGAAACGCGGCTGGTTGCGCTCACCGACACACCCGGAACCGCGAGACCTTGCGCGTCGACGACCGAACCGGTGATGGTCCCGACATTCTGTGCCAGAGCCGCGGTCGGAGCGCCGAGAACCATCAACAGCGCGGTACGCAGGAGGAAGGCGCGCCACGAGGCGCCACTGAGCTTCATAGTGCGATTGTCGTCCGTGGGCGCCGGAGATGACACTGAAGTTTGCCTGAATGATTAGTCAGAGTCGGGCTGGAGGTCTCGGCCCGGCCCACGTGACCGGTCGTGTGCGGACTGCACGCGCACAGACGGCGAAACCGGCGGCTGTCGAGTTGTGCGAAGTGGCGGCCGAGCGATCAATCGCGTCATTCCGAAGAGCTCCGCGGCATGTTGGCTGCATCTGTACGGGTCATGCAGCTCCTCAGATGTCGCCTCAGCCGCATCGTCGCGACAACAGTCTGCTCTGTGGCTATGGTCACCGGTGGCGTCGCGGCACGCGACACCCGCTCCGCGAATCGGGAGCCGGCGCCGCTCTTGTGGCGCGATCCGGGCAACGTCGCGGACAGGGACTTGTTCTGGGGATCCGGCAGCCCGGAACGCGCGCCGCAGCCTCCTTTCAGGTTCATCAAGGAAGACACCGGCGGGACCAAGCCGAAAGTGCACGTCGTGGACGGCCGCGGGATGACGTGGAACGTGAAGCTCGATCACGATTCCAGTACCGGTCGCGAAGTGCCCGCTGAAATCGCGGCTGCACGGATCATGTGGGCCCTCGGGTATCTCGTCGACGAGGCGTACCTAGTGACCGATGGTGTGATCGAACACGTCGGACCCCTGAAGCGAGCGGGTGCAGTCATTGCTCCTGACGGGCGGTTCACGATGGCGCGGTTCGAACAGCGTCCCGACCATGTCGAACGCCTGTCCAAGAGCTGGACCCTCGACGACAATCCGTTTACCGGCTCACGCGAGCTTTCCGGACTCGTCGTCGTCGTTGCCTTGCTGAACAACTGGGACTTTCGCCGCGGCAACACCGGCGTGCTGCGGGTGAGCTCCGAGAGCGGGCAGGAGGACTGGTACGTGATCTCCGATCTGGGGACGGCGTTCGGACGCCTGAGCGGCGGTGTGTTTCGCAGTCCGTCACGGTGGAATCTGCGCCACTATGAACGAGACACGGCGTTCATCGCGTGCGCTGACGACACGACGCTGGAGCTTCACTATCGACCGGAGGGGCGCGAGCGGGCGCGCATCCCGATGGCGCACGCGCGCTGGCTGACGCAGTTGACCATGCAGCTTACCGAGGCGCAGATAGGACAGGCCTTTGCGGCCGCTGGCGCATCGGACGACGAAGCGCGTGGGTTCTCCGCACGGTTGATGGCGAAGCTCGCCGAGCTGCACCGGGCCGTCGATAGCGAACGAGGTCGCAGGTGCTCGGCAGCGGACCGGACGAACTGAAACGCATCACCGCTATCCGCCGCGTTCAGTGAGATGACGCACCGTGTTGGGAAGAGTTTTACCATCGGAACGCGACGCCGAGGCTGTCTCGCCGGAAGCTGAATGGTCCAAAGTCGACGTCGAGCTCGTTATCCGGTTCGGGGTCACGAAGTGAGTTGCGGGCCGTCGCGCCATCCCGCACGCGTCCGGACGACGCAGCGACTCAGGAACGCGCGCGCCGTGCGCGATCCGTCAATGCGTCATCGCATAGAGGATGACGTTGATGCCGACGGAGTAACCGACGGGCGAAAAGCTGTAGAAGTACCGCGGGTCCTCGCCCTCCCGCTCCCAGGCGTCCGCGATATCCGTGTTGTGTGTCATCAATACCATCACGCGACCGCGGGCATCGGATACCGCTCTCATGTGCGGGGTCTCGCTGTCGCTCCCTCGCTCGGAAGTATCGCCACCGCTGCCGCGCCAGAACTGAATGGACGGGATCTGCGGGACCCCTTTCACCTCGAACATCGTGCTGAAGATGGGGTGATCGGGTGGCACGTCGTGAACGGGATACTCGGCAGGCGGCAGCACCCGCGCAAGCTGCGTGCGCCACGTCTCCCAGGCGGTCGAGCCCCAGAAATCATCGACCCAGAGGAATCCCCCTTTCAACAGATAGGCGCGCAACACGGCCACTTCGGGTTCGGTGAATGCCAGCGTCCCGACGTCGGACATCTGGACGAAAGGACAGCGGAACAGATTGTCGTCGGTGAGCCTGACAACGACGTGCTCGGGTGAGCCGGTCGCATCTCGGTGGATCCGCGTCTTGGTCAGCTCGGACAGACGAATGGAAAAATTGATGTCCGCGTTCGGGTAATCGGTTGACCAACCCTGCCCTCCTGCCTCGGCACGCACGCTCGTGTACATGGCGCGACAAAAGTTGAATCCGCGGCTGAAGGTCTCGGTCGTCGGAAAACGGGGCGGCAGACGGAAGAAGCCGCGTCCGAACTGCGCGCCGGCGGCGTTCACGACGGACAACAGCACGATGACGGTGATGCATTGGATGATCGTCACGTCCGGCCGCCACGATTCGACGGCGTGCACGCGTTACGCCGCGCGTCCTGAGTCAGGTGGCGGCACGAGGGACAGGCGCGAGCCATGTTATGCCGCCAGTCTCCGCGAGCATACGCTCCAGAAATCGCCAAATTCGTCGATCATCGCCAATTCAAGGGACGACCGTCGCGGTGCCAGGGGGCGCGTCCGCTGGCGCCGTTCGATAAAGCGCGACCGGGATTCAATATCAACCGCAGCACGATACGCGACACACGATTCCTCGTACGCCGTTCGACCCATCGCACGAAGAACCGATCCAAGACATCTTCCGCGACAATCCAGCCGAACGCTCCCGTTGGCGTGACGACGTGATCGACCCATCCGGTGGTCTCGGGTCGCATGCCCACATTGCCAATCGACGCTTCGCTGAGCGGACCGATTTCGAACTGCAGGCTGTAGACCGCGCTCCACGCGAGCGCCCGGCCGCGAGACCCCCAGTACTCCCTGTCCAAGCTGATGTCGGTGGGCGCTCGCGGCTCATGATCCAACCAGATGTATCCGGCGGCAGCTCCGTGTATCGGATGCCCGACGTAATTTACCCACCACGCATCGGTGTCTTCCCACTGCCTGGGAATGCGAACGGATCGCTTGTAGTCGCCCCAGAACGGACCGCCGAGCTCGCGACGGGTCTTGCTTTGGAACGCAATTCGGGATCCGTGCTCAATCAAGAGCAGTTTGAGTGAATCGGCGAATGCGCCGAGAACGTCGGCGCCGTCGTCATCGTCGCGCACGCCGACGAGAAGCGAGCCGTGGTCCTGACCGTGAACGTTCACCACGCCGACAAGTGTCAGAAACACGCTTGTGAACGCCGCAACTGTCACGTGCCGCACGCCGTCATTGTAGGCCGCAACCGTGTCGGTCGGCCTGCCAGGCATGACTCGTTCGCAGCGGCGCATCGACTGCCCCTCTCGTCCACGCGTCGGGGAGGGCAAGGTCGGACTGGACGAGATATTGAAGTACAACTACTGCTTGGCGACAGAGCGTGCGGCTCTTGACGCGGAAGATCAACCATGAGCGACGCGCCGTCCAGGGGAGCGACGTGAGCGAGCGGAGGCGAAGTCTGTGCACACGCGAATCGTCACACGCCCACACGAGCGCCCCGTCAAGACGCTGGGCGCCGACATCTGCGTCGTCGGCGCCGGCATCGCGGGCGTGTCAGCAGCCCTCGAAGCGGCAAAGCTCGGACGGCGTGTCGTGCTCGTGGATGCGGCGCCGGCGCTCGGCGGTCAGGCAATCGGGTCGATCGTCGGCACGATCATCGGCCTGTACACCCACAGCGCGCAGCCGTATCAGATCACGCACGGGATCGCTGACGACCTGATCGCGGACCTCACCGCCGAGAGCGCGCTGCACCGGCGCGTGTCGATGACCGGCACGATCACGTTTCAGTACGACGAGGTGCGGCTGGGGCGATGGATCGAGCGGAAAGTCGAGGAGGCGGGCATCCAGGCGCTGGTCGGCGCCATCCTCACCGAAGTGATCGTCGACAATCGCCGCATTCAATCGCTCCATTTCGCGACGCGATTCGGACCGGTTCGCGTCGCGGCGACTGGCTATGTCGATGCTTCCGGCGATGCTGCCGTCACGTATGAAGCGGGATTCGATGTGCGCGAGCCGGATGCGGCCGTTTACGGCTCATTGAATTTCGTCATCGAGGGGTACGACACTGACGCGGCGAAAGAGCTGGTGATGGCGGATGTCCATCGCCGCCTCGCGGAACGTGGCTCCGATTACGGCCTGGTGCGGCATGACGGCTTTCTAATGCATTTCCCCGGCCGCGATTTCATGCTCGCCAATGTCACGCACATCGAGACGCCGCTCGATCCGCTCGCCGGCGCACAGATGGTGTTCGAGGGACGGCGCCAGGCCGACAACATCATCCGCTTCCTGCGCGCCGAGCTCCCGCGCATATTCGCCAACGCGCGCGTGCGCGCCTACGGCAATCCTGGTCTGCGACAAACGCGCTGGATCGTTGCCCGGCATCAGCTGTCGCTGGAGGACATTCAGCAGGGCGCCCGGCCGCCCGACGCCGCCGCGCGATGCGCGTGGTGGGTCGAGCTGCATGATTCGCCGGATCGCGTCCACTGGGAGCGCTTCGAACCGGATCACGTCTACTACGTTCCACTCGCCTGCATGATTCCCCGCGACGCCGACAACATCGTCGCCGCCGGCCGCTGCGTCGATGCCGACGTCCGCGCGCTGTCGGCCATCCGCGTCATGGGCCCGTGCATTGCGATGGGCGCGGCTGCCGCTCACGCGCTCGATCTGGCCGGGTCCAATCCGGTGCACGCGATCGATCTCGCCGATCTGCAGAGCCGTCTCGCCGACAACCTCGATCGGCGCGATTAACGTGCGACCACAACGCGCGTCGCCATGTCGGCTGTGGCCTCCGGCTACGCCGACCGGAAACTTGCCCTCCGACTCGGTACCCTCACGCTCGCGCGTCGACTATCAGCTACCTCGCGGCGGAGCCCGCGTCGCGCAATCGGACCTGCGGAGCTGATTCGGGCATCCGGGAGCACGTGGACGGAAGTCGACGCGGCAGTCTCGCTACGGGCAAGTTTCGGCTTCGCAGTACGTCGGTCGGCTCCGCAGTCGGCCTCATCCGACATGGCGACGCGCGTTGAGGACCAGCCGCATGCCGGCCGCCGGACGCGTATGCCAGGCCGACGTCCAGCGAAGCTGGAAATCGGGCGGAGCGATTCATCCGCGCGTCTTCCTCACAGCGCGTTCGAGTTACGACGAGTCAGCGAGGACGTTTTGAGCCGCGAGGCGGATGTCGCGACGTGTTACCGATTAGACGCGCGGACGGCGTCAGAGTACGAGCGAGGACCGATTTCCCGGCCGCAGCATCCGCGGCCGGCGGGCGGCATGCGGCTGGTCGCGCTACCGTCCTCGCTTGAATATCTCGACGAGGCCGTTGTCCGCATCGACGATGACCCAATCGCCGGTCTCGATGATGTCGAGCGGATCGCGATCGAGATCGGTGATGGAAGGGATGCGCATGACGACGGCGCCGAGGGCGATCTTGGTGGTCATCTCGTTGAAGATCAGCGCCTTGGGCGCGGTGCCGGCCAGGCGCGTCGTGTGGTACATCGCTGACCATCCCGAGGACCCCTTCGCGCCGCGACAGACCAGCACGCGATCCTTGAACGGAATGCCGCGCAGGTCGTGACCGATCTCGGTGATCACGCCTTGCACCGGGTTCACGCCGCCCCACCCGGGAATCGCCTGGCGCGTGACGAGCGCCTCTCCTTCGGCGCACCCGCCGACAACTGTGCGGCCATGCAGGATCTCGCGGACCACAGCCACCCCACCGCGCAAATTACGCGCGGCGGGGGCCCCGGCCTCGGTCCGCGCCGCATCTGGATGCCCGGTCCGCGGCGCGTCTGAGCTCATCTCAGTTCACCACTCCATCGTCCCGTGATCGCCGCGTTGATGCAGTCCTCGGTCGACCCGAACCACGCCTGTACGCCCATGATCGCCGGCAGGTAATGTGCCTGCTTGGCGGAATCGAGCGCCGCGACCTTTGTTCCGGCAGGCAGTGCCTGGGCGAAAGCCGAGCAGGTGTCGGTCAGCAGCAGTCCGCCCGCATCGGCAATCGCTGTCGAGTAGCCAGCCTCGTCGGCAGCGCGCTTGACCGCGCGCGACGTGAAGATCCACAGCTGGCAGTTCGCGCTGACGTGTCGGCCTGCCAACAGCTGCGCGGCCTGCTGCAACTGCTCGATCGCCGCGTGCGGGCATCCGAGCATCACGAAGTCGACATTCGGATCGCTCGCCGTGGCGTTGAGGCGTTCGTACACGCGACGTCGCTCCGACGCTCCATAGACGATGGTCACTTGCGGCGGGCGTCCGCCGAGCGCGACGTCCAGCGTCGACGCTTCAGGAGTGACCGACGCGATGTGATACATCTCGACGCCACCGGAGCTCGAGGCGGCCGCGCCGAAATGCTTGAAACGCACGATCTCCGGAAGCCCGTGACGGCCGGTCACGACCGGAATCCGTTCCTGGACCGCATCCCCGACGAAGTAGCCGAGCATCCCCCAATCGATCACCGATTCGACAGACATCTCGACCAGAATGTGATGCGTGGCGAATCGGTTCTCGCGCCTGTGCAGGCCCCAGTCGGGAATCTTGCCGGTCAGCATCGCCGCGCTCGTGCTCTCGCGCCCTTCGGTATTGGTGCGCGCGCCGAGCACCGAATTGCAGAACACGACAGCCGACGATTCCATCCACGCGCAATGCTCGCCCAGCTGCGGCACGCGTCCCGCGAGATATGGTGTGCACGTTTTCAGGATGTCGACGCCGTGTCGCGCCGCGAACGCCTCACGTTCTTCGTAGCTGCGGAAGATCTCGACCTTGACGCCGAGCTCCTGCCAGTGTGCACGGTCGACTCCGCCCTGCAGATGCGCCGTGGGCACGAGCGCATCGGGCACGTCCACCAGTTCGTCGGAATCGAGATCGAAAGACGAGAAGATCGCGTCGCGCCCGCCTTCATCCTTCCCTCGGTAGTACTGCTGCAGGAAGGGGTTCGCCGATCCCGGCACGCCGGCCACGTTGTTCGTGTTCACGAACCGCTCGGCGCCGAGCGCTTCGGCATAGCGCACCAGCAGCTCCATCGCCTTCTGCTGCGCCTTGCCGCCGCGCCCGTCGAGCATCGCCCGCTCGTCGTCAGTGAGCTGCACTGGCAAGTGCCTCCGTCTGCTGCAGGTCCTGGCGGAGCGTGCGGGCGCCGAGCGCGTAATGCACGGCGGCCCAGACGTTGACGACGCCGACGATGACCAGCGCGTATCCGAGCGACTGCGTGCCCGCCGATGGCACCAGGCGATCGCTGATGAACCCGGCCGCCGCCGGCCCGATGCCTTGACCGATGAGCGTCTGCACGAACAGCAGGATGGACGTTGCGACCGACCGCATGCGCGGCAGCGCCAGCGCCTGCGTGACGGTGTAAGAGGGGCCGAAGAAAACCGCGGCCATGAACATCATGCCCGCGAAGGAAGGAAGCGCTGTCGAGAGGCCGGGCGACAGATACGCGCCGAACTGGAATGGGACGCACAGCAGTGTGGCGATACCCGGCACCCACAAGTACCACCGTCGATCGCCGGCCCACCTGCTGAACCGATCGGAGGCAAAACCACCGAGGAACGTGCCGACCGCACCTACCGCGGCGAAGACGGAGATCCAGTAGCCCGCCTGGGCGACCGTCAGGTGATGCGTGCGCTGGAGAAACGCGTTGTTGAACGCGCCGCCCGCGTACCAGACGACCGAATGCAGCGCCGTCGCCAGGCACTGGTGGCGGAACGATGCACGCCGTGAGAGAAACCGGAACACCTCGAACAGTGGCGGTGGTGTTGTGCTCGATGCGGTGGCGCGGACCTGGTCAGGTCCGCGATCCCGGTCGCCGCCCGCGTCGGCATACCCGCGCGGCGGCTCGATCACGGTCAAGCGAACGAGGAGGGCAAGCAGCAGTCCGGGCAGACCGACCATGATGAACGTGGCCCGCCAGCCAAAATTCTGGTTGCCCCACCCGCCGATGGCGCTGCCGACCGAGGTGCCAATCGGAACCGCCAACGCGTAAATCGAGAATGCGGTGCCGCGCCGCAGCTTGGGGTAGTAATCGGAAATGAGCGAATGCGAGGGCGGACTGCCACCGGCTTCGCCGATCGCCGTGGCGATGCGCGAGAAGAAGAGCATGACGAACCCGACCGCCATGCCGCACATCGCGGTGGCGCCGCTCCACAGCGCGACCGCCATCGCCAGCACGTTGCGGCGGCTCGATCGATCCGCCCACGCGGCGATCGGAATGCCCAGCGTCGAGTAGAACACCGCGAACGGCAGCCCGGTGAGCGCGCCCATCTGGAAGTCGCTGGTGCCGAACTCGCGCTTGATCGACTGCAGCGACGCCGCCAGGATCGAGGACCGATCCACCACGTTGGCGACGTAGCAGACGGTCAGCAGACCGAGGACGTAATGCCAGTACGCTGGCGTCGAAAGCAGGGTCGTCTCGCGCTGGGTGGTGACGCCGGTCTGAGTGGTGGTCAACAGCGAGCCTCCCTCTATCCTCGTGTGCGGGCGAACAGCTTAGGCCAGTTTCGTTCTGAATTCTCCGGGTACTTCATCCTGACGAAGTGCCGCAACTCTTCAGGTGACACCCGTCCGCCGGTTGATTATTAGTAGTTCCTTTGCAAGCTGTTTCGGATGGAGATGCGTCGATGCAGATACCAAGCAGTGTAGGCGCCGCCGTCAGGCGGTCCTGCGCCGGTGTGGCGCTGGTCTTTTTGGCAGCGTGCACGAGCGCGTGCCGTCAGGCGCCCCCTCTCGAGGCGCCAGGACTCAAAGAGCTGCAGCGCGCCAGCTCCGGGGCGGTGACGGTCGTCCTGCTCGCAGGGGGTGATGCGTTGAAGTCGGGCAAGGACACGGCGTATCTCGAGTTCCGGTCAGGCGGCGATCAGCAGCTGGTCGACGTCGGCACGGTGAAGGTGAGCGCCACGATGCCGATGGCAGGCATGCCGCCGATGATGGGCAGCATGTTCGTGCACGACACCCAGACTCCCGGCCGTTACTCGATCGACACCGATCTGGGCATGGTCGGAACCTGGCAGATTGGCGTCGAGTGGAACGGTGCTGCGGGTACGGGCAAGGTCACATTCCCAGGGAACGTCCAATGACGCCGCGCCGGACCTGACCCGCCTTCGTCGGGGCGAGCTTCGGCGAGGTCCGGCCAACCGAGGTTCGGGTGCGCTCGCCTTCGCCTAATATGGGGTCCTGTCGGGCAATAACAACAGATGAGCGGAGCTGTTTGGCGCACCGTCCTCGGCGGGGTCGTTGCCCTCTCGCTGGTCGCCCGTCTTGCCGCCGCACAAACGAACACCGCTGAAATCGCGGGCGTCGTCAAGGACACGACGGGGGGCGTCCTGGCGGGGGCGACGATCGTCGCGACACAACCTTCTACCGGAATCTCGATCGAGCGCGTGACCGACGGCGAAGGGCGCTTCTATCTGCCTGCGTTGCGCGTCGGCGTGTGGGACGTCACCGTCAACCTGCAGGGGTTCACCTCGCAGACGCGTCGCGGAGTGGTTCTCGAGCTCGGTCGCACACTCGCCCTCGAGTTCACGCTGACGGTCGAAGGTCTTGCGGAGCAGGTCGTGGTGCAGACGACCGTGCCACTGCTCCAGAGCACGACGGCAGAAATCAGCGACGTGGTCGGCAATCGCGAGGTGGTGCAGTTGCCGTTGAACGGGCGGGCGCTGCTGTCGCTTGCGCAGTTGAGTGACGCGGTGGTTCTTCCACCCGGTGGTACTCGCGGCGACGCGCTGCAGCAGGCAGGGCCGCTGCCCAACATCGGGGGACAGCGCTCCGGTCACAACATCTACCTGCTCGACGGCGTCAAGATCACCGACGAACTCTTCAACAACCTGGCGATCAATCCCGCGGTCGACTCGGTCCAGGAGTTCAGGCTCCAGAAGTCGATGTATCCGGCGGAGTTCGGGGGCAAAGCGTCGGCGCTGATCAACGTTGCCACCAAAGCTGGCGCCAACCAGGCGAGCGGCAGCGCGTTCGAGTTCTTCCGTGACGATGCGCTCGATTCCCGGAATTACTTCCAGCCCGCGAACGAGAGCCCCCCGCCGCTGCGGCAGAACCAGTTCGGCGGAACGTTCGGCGGGCCCGTCGTGCGCGACCGCACGTTTGCGTTCGGCAGCATCGAACGCCTGCGGATGCGGCGCTCGCTCACTCGCACGTTCTCGGTGCCCTCCGCGGCGGTACGCGCCGGCGACTTTTCGGGACTCGCACAAATCTGCGATCCCGCGTCCATCGCGGCAGCCGGCTCTTGCTCGCCATTCGCCGCGAATCGGATACCGGCCACCAGGATCGATCCGATCGCGGCGGCGTTTCTCGCCCACGTGCCGCTGCCGACCTCGAGTGGGAACGTCCAGAACCTCGTCTCGACCGAGGAGCAGGACCGACGCATCGATCAGGTCACCGCGCGCGTCGACCATCGTGTCGGTGACGGAGATCAAGTGTTCGCCCGATTCAGCACGTTCGACGCCGAAGAGACGCAGCCGTTCGGAACGAGCGCGCTGCAGGAAGCACTCGTTCCTGGTTTCGGGAGAACGCTGACGACGACGACGCGAAATCTTGCTGCCAGTTATACGCGCGTGTTCGGCATGTCGGTCGTCAACGAAGTGCGGGCCGGCTGGCTGCGTGTGTCCGGCGGGCAGGCGAGCCAGAACCGCGGCAACCCGTTTGCCGCGAACGTGGGACTGCTCGGCGTGACGAACGATCCTCGCGATCTGGGCTTTCCGCAGATCTCGACGGGTGGGCTCTACAGCACGATGGGCGATCCGGCGACGTTCACCACGCGCCGCAACGAGAACATCGAGCTGTACGACAACGTGACCCTCGATCGCGGCGCGCATCGTCTGAAATTCGGGGCGTACTACTTCCGCCTGGCGCTTCGACCCGAGCAGCCGGACAACGCCCGTGGCGCGTTCGCCTATACGGGGCAGTTCACCGGCAACGCGTTCGCCGACTTCCTGCTTGGATATCCCACGTCGGCTACGGTGGGAATCGGCCGCGGCGACGAGGATGGCCGCACCAACTGGTTGCATCTGTATGCGCAGGACGACTGGCGTGTGCGCGACAACCTGACGGTGAACGCCGGCCTGCGCTACGAGTTCAACCAGCACATGTACGACGTCAGGAATCGGTTGTCCTCGGTCGATCTATCGGTGCCCGGTGGACGCTTCGTCGTTGCGAGCGACGAGAATGGCAACCTGGATTCAAGTGCGTCGACGCTGTTGCCACTGATCCCGTTGCCGGTCGTGTCATCAGCGACGGCCGGATGGGGACCCGGGCTTCTCGACCCGAGCTGGGTCCGGCTGGCACCGCGAACCGGCTTTGCGCTCTCGCTGGCCGGTGAACGCGCGGTGATTCGCGGCGGCTACGGCCTGTTCCTGAACCAGTGGGCATACAGCGTCCAGACCGCGTTCGCGCGCAACCTGCCGTTCTTCTTCACCAAGCAGGTGGATGTGCCAGCCGACGTCAGCGTCCCACCGTTCCGCACCGCGGATGTCCTGACGAGCGGCGGAACAGGAACGATTGGCGCCAGCATCATGGACCATGACTACAACGTCGAGTACAGCCAGACGTGGAGCGGCGGTCTGCAAGTTGCGCTCGGACAGGCCACGATGGCGGAAGTCTCGTACATGGGGACATGGACCATTGGCGCGGACAACGCGACAGTGCGCAACGTGCCCGAACCAGGCCCCGGTTCGATCCAGGCGCGGCGTCCGATTCCGCAGCTCAGTCGCATCAACGCGATCAGGTTCGACGGCCGGTCGATCTATCACGGCGTCACGTTCAAGATGACACGCCGGCTCGCGAACGACTTCGCCTACAACGTGAGCTACACGCTGTCGCGATCGAAGGACGATGCGTCGAGCCCGGGACCAACGGAATCGGAAGCCAACGTTCCGCAGAACGTGCGGAACATCTTCGACGACGCCGGCGAGTGGGCGCGATCGAGCTTCGACCATCGGCACCAGGTCGTGGCCAGCGGCACGTACCAGCTCCCCTCGATGTCACGCGGCGCCACGGGCGCGCTCCTGAACGGCTGGAGAGTCAACGTGATCGCCTCCATCCAGAGCGGCGCGCCGTTTACCGTGAACCTCGCGACCGATCGCGCGAACATCGGCGCCGGACCGGCGCAACGACCCGATCAAGTGCGCACTCCCAATCTGCCTGCCGGTGCGCGCACCGTCGACCGGTGGTTCGACGTGAACGCCTTCGCACTGCCGGCACCGTTCACGTTTGGCAGCGCGCCACGTAACAGCGTCATCGGACCCGGCTACGCGAACGTCGACTTCGTGCTGGCGAGGACGTGGAGGCTCCGTGGCCGTCAGCAGCTCGAAGCGCGGTGGGAAGTGTTCAATGTCCTCAATCGGGCAAACTTCGATCTTCCGAATCGCGTGTTCGGCAACGCCAACTTCGGCCGGATCTTCAGCGCCAAGGACCCTCGACAGATGCAGCTGGGTGTCCGGCTGACGTTCTGAGCCCTCTGACCAACCGTTCAGGTCGTTCAGCGCACTAATTGGCGTGGCCTCAAATCCCGGATCATATGCACGTCGAAGCGCCGCGTGCTTACGCAGTTGAGCTCGATCAACTCTGACGGGACTGCCCTTACGAGTCGCCGTCGGCCTTCCAGTGACACGTAATGACGCGGTCGGGTGATCGGTTGAATCTCGCGATGATGCCTCTCGACATTACTGGTTCCAGCATTGCAGCGCGCCCCTGCTTCAATCACGGGAGGGACCATGGCGCAAAGGCGTGCTACGGGATCGAGCATTGGTGTGTTGTTGCTGTTGATTGCGACGGGGACAGCGAATGGCCAGACGTTGCTTTCGGAGACAACGTGGGGAGGCGCGGGGAGCGACGTTGCAGAAGCGGTAGCGACCTCATCCGACGGAGCGTCGTATGTCGTGGGGATCACCGACAGCTTCGCCCTCGATCAATTCGGCAGCCCGAGTCCGAGAATCTTCGTCGTGAAGTTCGCGGCTGATGGATCGCTGACGTGGCAACGGATCTGGAATGGGATGACCGTCCGCGGGCTCGGCCGACCGGACGTGGCCGTCAGTTCCGACGGTTCGGTGTACGTGACTGGCGTCACCGTCAATAACGGCAATGACGCGGTCCTCCTGAAATTCAACGCAGGCGGAACGCTGCTCTGGGAACGATCGTGGGGCGGCGCAGCTTCAGATGAGAGCCTCGCCGTCGCGACGGCGTCGGATGGATCCGCCTACATCGTCGGCACGGCGACAAGCTTCGGGCCGAGCTCGGCCGGCTTGTTCGTCGTCAAGTTCGACTCAGCCGGCAACCCTGTGTGGGAAAGAATCTTCGATGGCGCCGCGGGAAATGCGGTCGCGGTCGGCCCTGACGGAAGCGTGTACGCGGCGGGAACGACTCCGCGCGCCAATCAGATCGGCAACTTCGACATCCTCGCACTCAAAATAACGTCCACCGGCAGCCTCGTGTGGCAGCGGACCTACACGGCCGGTGAGGTGGTGGATCCACGCGGCAGAATGGCCGCCGCACCGGATGGATCGATCGTGCTTGCCGGCGCGATCCAGGCGGCAAAGTCAGGCTTCGTCGACCTCGCTGCCCTGATCGTCAAGCTCAGTTCGGACGGCAGCCTGATCTTCGACAAGCAGTTTGCCGGGCGGAACACCGAGACGGCGGAAGGCGTCGACGTCGCTGCCGACGGCACCATCTACGTCGCCGGGACGACGACCAGCTTTGGCGCCGGTTCGCAGGACGCATACGTGCTGCACCTGCAATCGACGGGCAAGAAGCTCCTGGATGCGGTGACATGGGGAGGAACGGGCTTCGAGACCGGCGCGGACGTCGCTGTCAGTGGAAGTGCGGTGTCGCTCGCCGCGACGACGACCGCGCCGCCGCCGTACTTCTTGCTCGACGCTGCCGCGAAACTGTCCGCCGCGAGAGGCACACTCGCGACGCCTGCGGGCGTGCTCGACATCGTCGCTGGTATGGTTGCCGATCCTGGTCTCGGTGCGTCGACGCCGGACGGAACCACGGAATACGCAGGCAACTTCGAAGCGGCACTGGTGAGAATCGCGCGCTGACTGTAAGGCACTTGCCACGATCGCGACCGCCGTCGCGATGGTGGCCATCACGCGTCACCGTCGATCTGCTCGGCCGAGCGATCGACCTGAAGCGTCGGTGGCGGTTCGGGCGTCATACGAAGAGGCGAGAATAGGAAGCTGGCCCGTCGCACGCTCGCCTAAACGTGTTCATGCCCGATCATCGACACGCCACGTCTGCCGCCATCGTCGAATACACCTGCCCGATGCATCCCGAGGTGCGTCAACAGGGGCCGGGCTCGTGTCCGAAATGCGGGATGGCTCTCGAGCCCGTTGCACCGCCACCGTCCGCTATCACCGAGTGGACGTGTCCGATGCACCCGGAGATCGTGCGGAACGAACCCGGCTTCTGCCCGATCTGCGGCATGGCACTCGAGCCGCGCGCCGTCACCACTGACGAGCGCAATCCCGAGCTCGAGGACATGACGCGGCGATTCACGGTCGGCACCGCGCTCACTGTGCCGGCCGTGCTGCTGGCCATGGGCGAGTACCTGCCGGGACGCCTCATGGAATCGATGATTCCAGGGGCGGCGATGGGGTGGATCCAGTTGGCGTTGACGACTCCAGTAGTGCTGTGGGGCGGATGGCCGTTCTTTGTCCGCGGCTGGCAGTCGGTGGTGAACCGCAGCCTGAACATGTTCACGCTGATCGCACTTGGCGTCGGGGTGGCGTACGTCTACAGCGCGATCGCGACGGCATTCCCTGCGCTGTTCCCGGCGTCATTCCGGATGGAGAACGGGCAGGTCGGCGTCTACTTCGAAGCTGCGGCGGTGATCGTCACGCTGGTCCTGCTCGGGCAGGTCATGGAACTGCGGGCGCGCAGCCAGACCGGTTCGGCCATTCGCGCGCTGCTCGGGCTCGCGCCGAAAATCGGTCGACGTCTGCGCGATGACGGCAGTGACGAAGATGTCCCGCTCGAGCACGTACGGCCTGGAGACCGGCTGCGAGTGCGACCGGGCGAAAAGGTGCCTGTGGACGGAGTCGTTGTCGAGGGGAAGAGCGCCGTTGACGAGTCGATGGTGACCGGAGAGCCGATTCCGGTCGAGAAGCGAGCGGGCGACAAGGTGATCGGGGCGACGGTCAACGGGACCGGATCGCTCGTGATGCGGGCGGAGCGCGTCGGCACCGACACGCTGCTGGCGCAGATCGTCAACATGGTGGCGCAGGCGCAACGGAGCCGTGCGCCCATCCAGAAGCTCGCTGACGTGGTCGCCGGCTATTTCGTTCCGGTCGTGGTCGTCATCGCCATCGTCACCGCGGTGGTGTGGGCGGCGGTCGGACCAGAGCCTCGCATGGCGCACGCCATCATCAATGCCGTCGCGGTGCTGATCATCGCGTGTCCGTGTGCGCTCGGTCTGGCGACGCCGATGTCGATCATGGTCGCGAGCGGCAAAGGGGCGACGGCCGGCGTGTTGTTCAAGAACGCGGAAGCCGTCGAGGTGCTGCGCACGGTCGACACGCTCGTCGTCGACAAAACCGGGACGTTGACGGTGGGAAAGCCGAAGCTCGTATCGGTCACGCCGCTTGGGTCGTGGGACGAGTCAACGATTCTCCGGCTCGGGGCGACGCTCGAGCGGGGCAGCGAGCATCCGCTGGCCGCGGCGATTGTCGCGGGCGCTGCGGAGCGCGACGACGCAATGGAGATGCGGCGCGCACCTTTATGGTCCGCGAAAGCCGAAGCGTTCGAGTCGCTGACCGGCAAAGGCGTCCGCGGGCGCGTGGATGGCAAAGACGTCGCGCTGGGAAATCAGCGGCTGCTCGAGGACCTCGGCGTGGCACCCGGTGACAGTGCCGATCGTGCCGACGCGCTTCGCGGTGATGGACAAACGGTGATGTTCGTCACCATCGACGGCGCGCTCGCCGGCATGATCGGCGTCGCCGATCCAATCAAGGACACGACGGCGGAAGCCGTCGCGCAGCTCCACCAGGACGGGATGCGGATCGTCATGCTGACGGGCGACAGCAAGGCAACCGCCGAAGCGGTTGCCAAGAAACTGGGCATCGACGAGGTCATCGCCGAAGTGCTGCCGGACCAGAAGGCCGCGATCGTCAAGCAGCTTCAGGACAGCGGTCGGGTGGTGGCGATGGCTGGCGACGGGATCAACGACGCGCCGGCGCTGGCGCAGGCGCAGGTCGGCATCGCGATGGGCACGGGCACCGACGTGGCCATGGAGAGCGCCGGGGTCACGCTGGTGAAAGGCGATCTGCGCGGCATCGCGAGGGCTCGCCGCCTGAGTCGCGCAACGATCGGAAACATCAAACAGAATCTGTTCTTCGCGTTCGTCTACAACGCGCTCGGCGTGCCGATCGCCGCCGGGGTGCTGTTTCCCTGGTTCGGTCTGCTGTTGAATCCGATGATGGCGGCGGCGGCCATGAGCTTCAGCTCCGTTTCAGTCGTGGGCAACGCTTTGCGACTCCGGCGGCTGCAGTTGTAGCGAGGGCGTCGCCCTCGCCGCGAACAATTCCCGACAGCGTCGGCGTGACGAGCGACAGGAACAGTTCGTCGATTTCGAGCGCCGACAGTTGGCGATCGTCGCCGGACCTGACAACGTCCGGCCTACCTGTCGTGTCGACCCACCAGTTCAGCACCAGAATGAACGTTCCGACCACGTACTCCAGCAGCAGATCGCCGGGAACAGCGTGCGCGATCCTGTGCGACGGCTCGCGACGCCATTCTTCGCGCAGGTGCTCGTGGAGCACCCGACGGAGATGGTCGTGCACAACCGTCCGGCCGCGATGACTCATTCGGGCGTGGGCGTCGCGCTGGCACTGATTGACGTAGGCGAAGATCGGAAAGCTGAACGACAACAGCGAGTCGAGTCGACCGTTCCGGCCATGCGCTCGCGGCGGCGTCATGCGAAGAATCTCCTGG
>Ga0081539_10003585_pt1 | contig 18819 bp, 13 predicted proteins | sample TabmetS4T2R2_FD_71023 | JGI IMG/M metagenome (GOLD analysis project Ga0081539, IMG submission 71023) | Tabebuia heterophylla rhizosphere microbial communities from the University of Puerto Rico - S4T2R2 | ecosystem: Host-associated > Plants > Roots > Rhizosphere ...
GATTCGGAAACGCCGACCAATGCCCTCCGCCAGGGCCATCAAAGTGTTTAGTATTTGAGAAATAGTTGCCAGGAAGCTAAAAATAATTATTGCGCGGCCTTTCCTTCTTTGTCCAGCTATCAATGGCAGTGATCGCCGTCCGGAGACTTAAATGGAAGTTAAATTTGACGCGGGTGATTTAACATCGATATAACCCGGTTTGCGTGGAGGCCGGGGAGAGAGTAATATGCCACACTTTGGCTCTCTCATTGAGATTCTACCAAAGCGGATCATAGCGCTTGTTTGATCAAATAATCTAGAACCGGCCTTATTGACAGCGAATCGCGATGAGCGGATCTATTTGTGTTGCTCGTCGTGCCGGCATCCAACATGCCAACAACGCCACGACTGTCAACAAAAATGCAATTGCGATAAAGGTCAGCGGGTCGGATGGACTGACCCCAAACAACAACGATCGCATCAACCGCAACAGTGCGGAGGCCGCCAGCCAACCGATAGCTACGCCCAACAATGTCAGTATCAGAGCCTGCTGCAAAATCATGCGCAGCACGTCACTCGTCTGCGCTCCCAGTGCGAGCCGCAGTCCGATCTCGTGTGTGCGCTGGCTGACGCTGTAAGACAGCACGCCGTAAATTCCCAATGCTGCCAGCAGCAAGGCGAGAATGGCGAATGAACCGAGCAACCACATCTGGAAGCGTTGAGGCGCGATCGATTCGGCGCACAACCGATCGAGCAGACGCACATTGAAAAGCGGCAAATCGGTATCGAGCGCTCGCACGGCATTGCGGATAGAAGGCGTCACTATTGTTGGATCGCCCGCTGTTCGCACGACCAATGTCATTGTCCCGATCGGTACTTGCGCATACGGCACGTATATTTCCGGGCGCGTCTCCATGTTCAGTCCGCGATGCTTGACATCGCCCACGACACCGACGACGACGCGCCAGGGTTCGAGTCCTCGCGGCGCGAAAAACGCGATTCGTTTGCCAATAGCGTCTTCGTTCGGCCAAATTTGCCGCGCCAGCGTCTCGTTGATGATGGCCACGGGTTCTGCATTCGGCACGTCCTGGCCCGTAAATATGCGCCCGCGCAGCAACGGGATTCCAATCGCCTGGAAATAATCAGGGCTGCAATGGCGGTAATCGGCGCTGGGCGGGTGGCGCTGTTGTTCTGCGGTTGGAATGCCTTCGTGCGTAAACGAACGATCCGCATTCATTCCGCTGAGCGGCAAGTCGCTGACGATTCCGGCGGATTGGATCTCGGGCATGGTTTGCAAATGCGTGACGAGTTGCTGAAAGAACGCCGTCTGACTCACCGCATTATTGTAACGGCCGAACGGCAATGAGACATCTGCGGTCAATGCCTGCGCCGGATTGAACCCCGGATTGACTTGCGTGAGCCGATAAAAACTGCGCAAGAGCAAGCCCGCGCCAGTGAGCAAAACCAGCGCCAGCGCGACCTGCGCCACGACCAGCGCGCTACGCGTTCGCTGGCGGCTCAATCCAATCAATCCCTTGGCGCCATATTTCAGCGCCTCAGATAGACCGGCATTCGACTGTTGCCCCACCTTCAAGGCCGGCGCCAGCCCAAACAGCAAGCCCGACAACACGGCCAGCGCGAACGTAAATGTAAGCACGTGCCCATCGACCCTGATCTCTTCCGCGCGCGGAACCAGGCCGGTCATCGGCGCTGCGAGCGCATTAACTTCCCACCAGGCCAACGTCAGCCCGAGCAAGCCGCCGAGCAACGCGAGCGTCACGCTTTCAATCAACAATTGTCGCGCTAGACGCACTCGCCCCGCTCCGAGCGCCTGCCGGATTGCCATCTCCGCCTGTCGCGCACTCGCTCGCGTCAACAGCAGGTTGCCGACATTAGCGCAAGCAATCAGCAGGACGAATCCGACCGCCGCCAGCAACACATACAAAGGCGTTTTGACCTGTCCCACCAATTGTTCTCGCATGCCGATCAACCGCACCGGCATTCCATTTGGCCCCTCATTTGGAAAACGCGCCGCAATTGCGCGCATCCCTTCCTGCGCCTGCGCGAGCATGACACCGTTCTTGCGGCGGGCAATGGCGTTGAGATAATGACGCGAGCGAAATCCCGGACTGAGTTGTTCCGGTGTGAAGGCCAGCGGCAACCACAACTCGGCCTCGACGGGAAAGCGAAACCCCGCGGGCATGATGCCAACGATGGTCCGCGCACGCCCGTTGAGCAGGATGCTGCGTCCCACCAGATTGGTGTCGCCGCCAAAGCGTCGTTGCCACAAATCATGACTGATGACGACGGAATTATTTTGTCCCGGTTGATGTTCTTCCGGCACAAAGACGCGCCCGGCCGATGGGCGCACGCTGAGGACGCCGAACCAATCCTGTGACACCACCGCCGCGCGCAAGCGTTCCGGCTCGCCGCTGCCGCTCAGATTCGCATCAGCCATTGTATGCGCGGCCAGATGTTGAAAGATTTGTTGCTGCGCGCGGTAATCCATCAGCTCCGGCGGTGAGAGCGGCATCCGCCCCGGCTCGCCGCGCTGCCCCCCCTGCCAAACCATGACCAGTTGCCCGGCCTGCGGATAAGGCAACGATCGCAATAACACCGCATTGACAACGCTGAAAATCGCCGTGTTTGCTCCAATTCCCAGCCCCAGCGTGAGAATCGCAATCAATGAAAAGCCCGGATTCTTGCGCAGCATTCGCAGCCCGAAACGCACGTCCTGTCCATAGCTTTCCAGCGAAACCCCACCCCACATCTCGCGCGTGACCTCTTTGACCAATCCGACATTGCCGAATTCGCGCCGGATCGATTGCCGCGCTTGCTCCGCCGTTTCGCCGCCCTCGATCCGATCGCGCGTCGCCATCTCAAGATGGCTCTGAATTTCAGCTTCGAGGTCTTCTTCTTTTCGTTGCCGCCATCGCAGAAACTTCATGCTTCACTCCCTTTTCTGCGGGATCAAGGAGATCCCTCCTTGCCGCTGACAACCACTTCCAATTGGAGTGTGCTTTCCAGCAACTCCCTCCATTTTGATCGCAACGCTACATCCGCGCCTCTCTCAGAAAAATTGTCCATGTAGTAGATATTCTACATGCCGGGCTGTAGAATGTCTATAGCCATCGGGGGACAACCCGGCGGAATTATTTATAAGATTGAAGGGTTGAAAAAGAAGGTCGCAGGGACGGCGAAGGCTGGATGATCAATAGGATCGGGTGTAAATTCGATCCGAATGCTGTCGGTGACGATCGCAGAGTGTCACCTTTGTCACTACTGACCTCCCGATAGTTTGAGCCATGGTGGCGGAGGTGGCTTTTGGAGAACTTGCGTGAGTTTTGGCGCCTCAACGTCGATTTTCGTACCCAGGCGCCGAAATCTCACAAACATTACCACGGAGTGAAGATGAAACAGTTTCTCAAAACTTTACCGCTGCTGCTGCTGGTCCTGACAATATCTCCGGGCGCTCAGACGCCCGCGATTCCCGACACGCCTGCCGGACAGACGTTGCAAGCCTGGCTTGACGCCTTCAATAGCGGCGACCGGGGACGGATTCAGGCGTATCTCGCGAAGTACGATCCGGAGAAATCGGTGGATTCCGAGGTCAGTTTCCGCGATCAGACCGGCGGCTTCGAATTGATCGGCATTGATCAGAGCGACCGGTTGCGGATTGAATTCCGCGTTAAAGAGAAGGCTGGCCCGACTAATGCGGTGGGCAGGATCAAGGTGAAGGATGCCGATCCAGCCCAGATTGTCAGCTTCAGTCTACGTGCGGTCCCTCCCGGAGTGACCGCGGCTGATATGAACATGAAGATCGACGCAGCAACGCGTGCGCGCGTCATTGACGCCGCCGCGGCGAAACTCAACGAATTTTACGTGTTCCCAGAGACCGCGAAGAAGATGAGTGAAGCCGTGCAAGCGCGGCTGAAAAGCGGCGCTTACGATGCCGTCACCGGCGCCGACGACTTCGCGACCACGCTCACCGACGACCTCCAGGCAGTAAGCCGCGATAAGCATCTACGCGTCAATTTTTCACCGCAGGTGTTGCCGAAAACGGATCCCAACGCGAACTCCGCACCGAATCCAGCTGAGGTGGCGCAAAGGAAAGCCCAGATCCAGCGCAACAACTGTGCCTTCGAAAGGGTAGAGCGCCTTCCGTCAAACATCGGCTATCTAAAATTCAACGGTTTCATGGATCCAGAGATCTGCAGCCCAACCGTGGCCGCCGCGATGAATTTTCTGGCGCATGTGGATGCACTCATCATCGATCTGCGGGCCAACGGCGGCGGTGATCCGAAGATGGTGGCCCACGTTTGCTCTTATCTCTTCGCCGAGCCGACGCACTTGAACGATTTGTATAATCGCAAAGAGGACAAGACCACCGAGTTCTGGACCTCGCGAGATGTGCCGGGCGCGCGGCTCGCCAACAAGCCGGTCTTCGTGCTGACCGCCAAGCGGACGTTTTCGGGCGCCGAAGAGTTTACCTATAATCTAAAGAACCTGAAACGGGCGACGATTATCGGCGAGACGACCGGGGGTGGGGCGCACCCGGTTTCAGGCCATCGCATTGACGATCACTTCATCATCGGTGTGCCGTTCGCGAGAGCGATCAACCCCATCTCAAAGACCAATTGGGAGGGAACCGGAGTCGAACCCGACGTTAAAGTTCCTGCCAGTGAAGCGCTGGATGTGGCGAAAAAGATGGCAGCAGAACAAATCAAGAAGGCGCCACGATGAAGACTGATCACAATCGATGTGAGCTTTCGGTGAACTGGCATTCATTGGCGTACCGGTGCATCGAAAGCTCACTAAAGATCGATCCCCGACGCGGCATCCGATCGATGATTCTACCGATTATTTGTCGGACTTGGTTTTGGGTTGATAAGTTCCCGGCACCGCTCGGAAAGAGATCGCCAGCCGATTCCAACCGTTGATTGCGACAATGGCCATCGTCAGATTGACCAGCTCTTGCTCCGAGAAATGCTTGCGCGTCTCTTCATATATATCATCAGGCACGTGTCCATCGCTGACGAGCGTCACGGCCTCGGTCCAGGCCAGCGCGGCGCGTTCGCGGTCGGTATAGAACGGAGTCTCGCGCCATGCGTTGAGCGCGTAGAGCCGTTGCTCCGTCTCTCCCTCTGCCCGCGCGTCCTTGGTATGCATGTCGATACAGTAGGCACAACCGTTGATCTGTGAGGCGCGGGTCTTGACCAGTTCGAGCAACGGTTTTTCGAGGCCGCACTCATCGACATATTTCTGTACTGAATACATCGCCCGCAATGCGCCGGGCGCCACTTGATCATACTTCAATCGTGATTCCATGAACTTCTCCTTAAAGTTTGTTTGGTTATTGATCATTGCTTCTCTGACATGATCACGATCAGGATCATCGAAAGGTTACAGTGCTTGCAAGGGAGAATATGAAAAAGGGAGAGACGTAAAATCCGTGAACTATTTTACGCCTCTCCCTCTTTCGTGTCTTGAGCGCTCTTTAAATCGAATTGATTACACGTCGCATAAGAGCGCGGCTTCGCGCAGCGATTTGAGCGGATCACGTTTGGGAACGAACTCGTGCGCGAAATAACCGGTGAAGCCGAGATCCGCGATTGCTTTCGCGACGGTCCGCCAATTCAATTCCTGGGTATCATCGATCTCGTTGCGGCCGGGGACGCCGCCGGTATGGAAGTGGGCGATGTATTGGAAATTATCGCGAATCGTGCGAATGATGTCGCCTTCCATAATCTGCATATGATAGATGTCGTAAAGGAGTTTCACGCGCGGAGAATTGACGCGTTTGATGACCTCAACCCCCCAGGCCGTGTGATCACACATGTAATCCTTGTGATTGACCTTGCTGTTGAGTAGTTCCAGACAGATCATCACGTTATGCTTTTCAGCCAGGCCTTTGACGCGATTGAGCATGGTTACGCAATTCTCGATCCCTTCGCCGTCCGACATTCCCCGACGGTTGCCCGAGAAAGTGATGACGTTCGGCAGGCCATGCTCGGCCGCCCGTGGGATGGTCTCCTGAAACTGTTTTTCGAGCTTATCGTGCAGGTCTTTGCGATTACAAGCGTCGGGAATGGTGCCTGCGCCGGTCGTCATGGTTGGAACAAGCCCGTACTTCTTGACTGTCGGCCAGTCGTTCGGTTCGACCAGGTCAATTCCTTTGAGCCCGATCTCCGAGGCCGCGCGCGCCAGATCATCCAGCGGGATATCGCGATAGCACCAGCGACAGACCGACTGTTTGAGCCTTCCCTTAAGTTTCTCGCCGGAAGCGCCTTGCAGCAGTGTGCCGGCAGAGAGGGGGTCTGAAAACGTGAGGAGTGCCGTTGCTCCGAGACCGGTCATCGTTGTGAGAAGCATCTCGCGGCGCGACAGCTTATTTGATCTGAATTCCGACTTCAGCATCGACGGACCATCCTTTCAGTTAAGTAGAAGATTAGCGGTCGTGAGCGTACCGCTTGTCTATTGTCTATGCTATGCGTTTGATTACAAAGAGCGTGATGTCGTCGTATTGCGGGGCGGAACCCGCGAATCGATCGATCTCGAGAAAGACCTTATCGACGATGGCTTCACAAGATTCGTGAGCGATCGGGCGCAGGAACTCTGCCAGACGTTCTTCGCCGAATTCGTTCTCCTGTTCGTCTTGCGCCTCGGTCACCCCATCAGAGAAGAGAGCGACGAGATCGCCGGGCCTCAGTTCGACGCTCTCTTCTTCGTATGCCATCCCCGGCAACAGGCCCAGCGGCGTGCCGGTCGCTTTGAGCCAGACGGCCTCTCGGCCGGCGCGCAGCAACAGACAATCGGTATGTCCGGCATTGACGAATCGGGCTTTGCCGGTGGCCGGATCGAAGACGAATAAGATGGCGGTGACGTACTTGTTTGAAGGGGTCGAGGCGTAAAGCAATTCGTTCGTATGCGCCGAAAGCTCGGTGAGCGATGGAATGCGTCCGAGCAATGCCCTGAGGGTCGCCTGAATATTGCTCATTAATAATGATGCGGGTAGTCCCTTGCCCGAGACGTCGGCAACGCAGATCAGATATGCGCCTTCGGCGCCCACGCCGCCCGTCATTAAAGCGTCATAGTAGTCTCCACCGCATTGGCGGGCAGGGCGATTGCGCGCCGCCATCTCGAACCCTGCCGGTTGCGGCAATGAGGCAGGGAAGAGGTTTTGCTGGATATTTGCCGCGAGCGCCAATTCCTGCTCGACTTTTTTACGTTCGATCGCTTCGCGGAAATACCAGGAATTTTGGAATGCCACTGCCGATTGCGCGACCAGACCGGTCCCGAATTCCAGATCGGATTCGCTGTAAGAGAGATTGCCGGGACGCGGGCCGAGGGCGGCGATTCCGCCGCTCGCAGGATCGCCGGCCCTGATCAGAAAGACCACGTCGGCCTGTTCCTCGCGCAGAATCGATTTGAGTCGAGACTCGGGCAAATCTGCAACTTTGATGGCATCCGGGAGATCAGCGAGTTGCGCTGCATATGATTCATAATCGGCGAGGCTGCCGGGCTCCATTCCTTTAAGCCGCATGACAGCCGGATGTCCCTTCTTCCAGGCGACAAGCGCATACTTGCGGACCGCCCAGCGTCCGGCGAGTGTGAGCATCAGCAATTGTGCGACCTCGTCGGGTTCCAGGCTCGAGGTCAACCCGCGGACCAGATCGAGCAGGGTCCGCAGTTCTTGAACCTTCTGATCCAATGCTTGATTGAATTGATGGGCTTCGGCGTGCGCGCGGGCATTCTCGATTCCGCTCGCCGCAATGCCGAGCAGTGCGTTGAGGAACTCGATCTCTTCGTCTTCGATCTCTTTATTGAGCGGCCGGGCGATCCCCAGAAAGCCAACGGGATTGGCTTGATCGCCAATCGGAAGAATTAAATTGATACCGCTGGCGCGCGCCGCCGCTTCATCGAAGAGTTCGCCAGGCGCGAGCTTTGGCAGCCCCCGGACGAGGGCCAACCGCATGGCCGCATTCTCTGAGACCGCGATCAGCCCCCGGCTGACGAGCAGGCGACCCATCACCGAGCGCAGCAGATGGCGCAAGAGATCATCCAGATTGAGCGATGAGTGAAGCAGCTGTGCGGATTCGAGTAAGGCCTCGAGTCGAGATGAGCCAAGAGATGTCGTCATAAATCAAGTTCGGTCTGAGAGTTGAATAGCAGCCAAGAATGATTATTGGTCTTGCTGATCTGCTTCTTCCTTGCGGATTTTTTTGGTCATATGCAGTTCATTCTTTTGGCCCGGGATGATCTCGTAACTGACCACGTCCATTAATGACTTGATGAGGCGAATGCCTAGCCCTCCGGATTTTCTTTGCGAGACGAGCTGTTCCACCGTCGTCGGTTCAATCTTGGCCGGATCGAAGCCGAGCCCGGTATCGATGACGGAGATGCGCAATTCCTCTTCGTCAAAGATCGCCCGGACGATCACCTCTTTGCTGATGTCGTGTCCGTAGGCGTGCTCGATGACGTTGGCGCAAGCCTCATCGACGGCGAGTTCAAGGTTGGAGATATCATCGTCATTCATCCTGGCCTGTCTGCCGACGCTCGTGACGAAGTCACGGATGAGCGCGAGGTTCTCGGTGGATGATGGGACCTGCAGGGTGAATTTTCTTTCAATAGCGGCCATCCTGTTTTCTCCCGGACGATAAAGAAGATGCTAGCGGAAGATCAGCTCGCCGTGAAATGCCGCATCGCAGTCGGTTGATCGTCGAGCATTTCAAAAATATCTTGAAAGCCCAGAATCTCGAATGTGTGCTTGACCTTCGGGACGAGGCCACAAATCTTGAGATCTCCATCTCGTTCCCGGAGCTCTTCGATGAAACTCATAAAAACACCAAGGCCCGCGGAAGAGATATAATTTAACTTTTCGCAATTGACGATAATCCGGTGGCGGCCCGCATCGATCTCCGCCTGGACCGCGTTTTCAAACTGCGGCGCGGTATGCGCGTCGACGAAACCTTCGAGTGTGATAATCGAGATACCATCTTCAATCGATGTTTGAATAGCAAACGGATTTGCCACGTTGAACTCCTCCTTGAAAGTGCGGCTATCTTACGCATAATCATCTGGCCACGCAACGTAGAAAGGGACGAAGGAGTAAAGGATCAAGGATGAGGAAGAGAAGGATGAAGGATAAAAGCGAGGGATGAGGGACGAGGCATCAGAAAAAGAAACGTTCCGCCCTTCATCCGTCATTCTCCACCCCTCTCTTCCTTCATCCTTCTTGGAGTGTGCAGATGGCTAAAAATTTCCGATTGATTTTTGGATCTCTGCTCTTCATCCTGATGTTCTTTACCAGCATCGCCAATTTCTACGGCGACTGGCAGGAGAAGATCAAGACCAGCCGGCGCGGCTGGCAGGCGCGAGAGATCGATGGCAAACCCATCATCTATCAAGTGGACGTCGATGGTCCGGCCTCTTCGTTGCGCCCCGGCGATGAGGTCGTCGAATTGAAAAGTGATCCGCCCGGCGCCATCCCCGTGCTCTATCAAAATGGCTGCGATCTTCCATCGGGCTCCGGTTACCGGTTGGTCATTCGCCGGCAAGGACTGACACAAGAGTACAATCTGCAAACCGTTCCGCTGCCGATCTCCCGCTGGATTCATGACTTCGCCATGGATCTGGTCGTCGGCGTTCTCTTCCTGATAACAGCCCTGATCGTCTTTCTGCTGAAACCGGGTGACCGGCAGGCCTGGCTACTCGCGCTCACGCTCGGGACATTCGCCGGATTGTTTCAGGGGATTGAACACTGGCTGTCTGGCGTGCCGCTGGCCATCGTGGTTTCAGCGCACGTTATTGGACTGGCCTTCTTGCCGATCTCCTTTCATTTCTTCCTCGGGTTTCCTGAACGCGGGCCAATCTTACGCCGGTTCCCACGCCTGGTATTTTGGCTCTACGGGCTCTTCCTGTTGACTGCCTTTCCTTTCTTCGGTCTGCAAAGACTCGCAAAGCAGATTACCCTCCCGGCGATTTTCCCGCGGCTCTTTGACAATCGTCTTCTCGCAGCCCTCTTTTATCTGATCGCGATCGGCTATCTGGCAGGCGGCATCATTGCTTTAGCCTCGAACTATCATGCCGCCGGCCCCCAGGCCCGTCGTAAACTGCGGGTGGTGCTGGCCGGTTGCAGCGCCGGACTGCTCAATCTTTTGCTGGTGGTCGCGACCGAGTCGATGGGCTTCAACCGCTCACATCCTGAATGGAATGATTGGATCAGAATGCCGCTCCCGCTGACTTTGTCGCTCGTTCCAATCTCTTTCGCCTATGCGATCGTTCGACATCAAGTGATTCCCGTCAGTTTGATCATTCGCCGCGGAGTGCGATATGTGCTGGTCTCACGCGGATCAATAGCGCTGGAACTGATCGTGGTTGGTTTGAGCGTGACAATCGTGCTGACATCCGTCTTTAGCCGCGTCAAGCTGCCCAGCATCGTGATCGGATTGATCTCCGCTGTGGTCAGTATCTCCACCTGGAAGCTGGCGACCCTCGTCCATGACAAGTATCTCGCGCCGCTCATCGACCGGCGTTTCTTCCGCCAATCGTACGACGCGCAGCAAATCATCGCCGAACTGACCCAGTCGCTGCGCACTGTGACCGGACTGCCACAATTGCTCGAACTGGTCGCGACCAGGATTCAGTCCGCTTTGCAGACCGAGATCGTCACGATCTTTTTGCTCGAAGAGCAGACCGGCGATTACTACCGTGCTTATTCCTCTGATGATCAGTCTCAATCACCCGATTCGGGCGGGACAATCGGTTGTCCTCGCCCACTCTACTCTAGAAAAATTTTAGTACAAGCGTCTGATAACGGTGAGCCCTTTGAAATAGTAGAAAATTTTGAAGTGGAAGAGGGAGGGAATGTGGAGTTGAGTAAGATCGACGGGGTCGAGGCATCGCGAAATGTCGAGGCATCGCGAAATGTCGAGGCATCGCGAAATGTCGAGTCATCGCGAAATAAGGATCAGTCGTTGCGAAATGAGGTCGATGCTTTACAAGAAGTGAAGGCGACACTCTTGTTGCCGCTGATCGCGAAAGGGGAGGTGTCGGGGATCATCGCGCTTGGGCCGCGTTTGGGCGATCTGCCGTTTTCACGAGAGGATAAACGATTATTGATGAGTGTTGCGGGCCCGGTGGCGTTAGCGATTGAGAATGCCCGGCTCGTCGAGCGCATGGTCGAGGAAGCGCGGCGCAGGCAAGAGATCGAGGTTGACCACCGTCGAAAGACCGAGGAGCTGGCCGATGCCCGCCGGGTTCAACTTTCAATGCTGCCGAAGAAGAACCTGTTGCTCGACCGGATCGAGATTATCGGCCGCATGCGGACGGCGACCGAGGTCGGCGGCGATTACTACGATTTCATCGAGATGGAGAACAACCGCATCTGTATTGCGGTCGGAGATGCGACCGGGCACGGCATGGCGGCGGGTTTGGTGGTGGGAATGGCCAAGATGGGATTGGTCAACGGGCTGCAACGGCTCAATGGTCATCCGAACATCAAGCACCTCGTCGAAGATTTAAATCGCGCGCTGAAGCGCTCGCTCTCCCATCGAGGCCTGGGGATCTGTTTGGGGGCGGCAATCATGGATCTCTCCACGCTCGAGGTCGAAATCATCTCGAACGGCATGCCGGCGCCTTATCACTTTTGCGCGACGACTGGTGACCTCTCGTCGATTGAGACTCAGGCGCCGCCCCTCGGATTTTTGCGGCAGATCAACGTGCGCCCGGTCGAGATGCAGCTCCGGCCGGGAGATGCGTTGATCTGGTTGAGCGATGGTTTTGAAGAGAGATTGAATGAGATGAATCAGGTCTGGGGCAGCGAGCAGGTTGCGCAAACGCTCGAGCAGATCTGCGTCGAAGAGTCGTCTGCCGACAGCATCGCCGTCCGGCTGATCGAGGCCTGTGACATCGCGGCCGGGGGACGAAACAATGACGACGATATGACGATCGTTGTCGCGAAGATCAAGGCGGGTCTTATCTCAGGCGGTTGAGCGGAGTGGATGCAAGAGGTAACAGATTCTCCCTCCTATCAAGTGGGCTGGCTGCGGAGTTGATCAATGTCTAAACCTGTACGGATCTTGTTGGGCAGTGCTCTGTTGGTTCTGATGTCGGCCAATCTCGGCGCCATCGTCTATTCGAAGTTCTTACCTCGAAAGGGCAGTGATGAGGGGTGGAGCGGACACTGGGAGGGTCAAGGAAATCCCATTGTTGACGGAGTGGACCCCAATGGGCCGGCCGCCGGCTTACGCGTCGGTGACGAGGTCCTTGCCATCGACGGGATTAAGATCAGAGAGAATCCCAACATTCTCGGTAGTGACGTGCCGCCGGGAACCCTTCGCACCATGACCATCATCCGCGCGGGCGAGGTGCGTGACATCAGGATTCGAACCGTTCCTCACCGAGATCGCAAACGATTCGAGCCGGTGATGCTGACCATCGCGCTCTTTCTGGTGACGGGTTGGACAGTATTTCTGCTCAAGCCCGAGGATGAACAGGCCTGGCTGCTGGCGTTGATGCTCGCCAGCTTGACGGGGCTGATGGGACAGTATCTTCAGGGGTTGCCGTTCTGGCTATCAATCGTTGCTGGAACGGCGCGGTCGTTAGGGCTGCTGTTTTTGCCGATTCTGGTCCATTTCTTTCTGATTTTTCCCGAACGGTCGCCGCTGCTGCATCGTTGGCCGCACCTGATCACCTATCTTTACCTGCCTTGCCTTCTGGTCATTTTGCCCATCCTTGGGCCTTTCCGGTTTTCGCAAGAGATTGCTTTCTGGGTGATGCGCTTCCTGTCGCCGCAGCGATTGGTCCTGGCCCCGTTGATTCTTGTCGCGGCATATCTGGCTGCCGGCCTGGTCTGTTTGGTGATCAACTATCGAGCCGCAAGCCCGATCGCCCGAAGGAAGTTGCGAGTGGTCATGGTGGGAAGCGCCGCCGGCTTTTTAAATCTTCTGTTGCTGGTGGTGGGAAACCTGACCAGGGTCGGAAAGGAACTCGCGTTTATCCGGTCGTGGCTCGATCAGGCGACGCTCATCACTTTTCCACTTATGCCGCTCTCGTTTACCTATGCGATCGTTCGACATCGGGTGATCCCGGTGAGCCTGATCATTCGGCGCGGCGTGCGGTATGTGCTGGTCTCACGCGGATCGATCTTGCTCGAATTGCTTGCCGTGATCGTTGCCGTGACCATCGTCCTGACCTATCTCTTTAGCCGTTTCAGGCCGTCGGGGATCGTGATTGGGATCGTCTCCGCCGGAGTGGGGATCGCCACGTGGAAAATTACGAATCGTCTTCATGAAAAGTATCTCGCTCCGATTATCGATCGGAAGTTCTTTCGCCAAGCATACAACGCACAGCAGATCATTACCGATCTGGTGCATTTGTTGCGTTCGACTACCAACATGCCGCAACTGCTCGAACAGGTTGCGACCAGAATTCAAAAAGCCTTGCAAACGGAGAGCGTCGGCATCTTTTTGAGGGATGAGACGACGGGCGATTACTTCAGCGGCTATCTATGTGAATACAAGATGAGTGAAGGTCAGGTCATTGAATCTCTGGGCCAGTTGAGATTGCCGCGATACTCAGCCGTCATCGGGCAATTGGCGGAGACGACACAACCGGTAGAGATCGACCTGAACGGGACCACCCCACTGAAGCCGTTTCAACATGGCAAACCGAGCCATCTCTCGCTGGAGGAGCAAGAGACCCTCCGGCAACTGAACACGGCTCTTTTATTGCCTCTCGCGGCGAAAGATGAGCTCCTCGGCGTCATCTCGCTCGGGCCGCGCCTGGGCGATCTGCCATACTCTCGCGAAGACAAACATCTCTTGACGAGCGTGGCGGGACCGGCAACTTTTGCGATTGAAAACACGCGGCTGATTGAGCGCATGGTCGAGGAAGCGCGCCGCCGCCAGGAACTCGAAGCCGAGAACGAACAGCGCGCCAAGGAACTGGAAGAAGCGCGTCAACTGCAACTCTCGATGGTGCCCAGGCAGGTCCCTCAGCTGGCACAGCTTGAGATCGCCGCCTATATGAAGCCGGCGACCGAGGTCGGCGGTGATTACTATGACTTTCATCTCGGCGAGGACGGCACTCTGACGGTGGCGGTCGGCGACGCGACCGGGCACGGATTGAAGGCCGGGACCGTGGTCACCGCGACCAAATCCCTCTTCAATCATCTCGCCTCGACTCCAGATATCGTCGGGATCTTACGTCAATCGTCGCGCGCGCTCAAATTGATGAATCTGCGATCTCTCTACATGGCCATGACGATGATCAAGGTCAAAGGATATCACCTCACGCTGAGCGCCGCCGGAATGCCTCCCATCCTGATCTACCGCGCGAGGACCCGGCAGGTCGAAGAGTTGTTTATCAAAGGAGTGCCGCTCGGGAGTATGACCGGGTATCAATATTGCCAGCAAGAGGTCGAATTGTCGCCATCCGACATCGTGGTGCTCATGAGCGACGGTTTCCCCGAACGCTTCAACCGCGAGAACGAGATGTTGGACTATGCGACGGCCAAAGATGTTTTGTTTGAAGCCGCGGATCATTCGCCCGGCGAGATCATCACCCGCTTCGTCCAGGTTGGCGATGAGTGGGCGGGCGGAAGACCACAAGATGACGATATCACCTTCGTCGTCCTCAAAGCCCGATAGCGTTGAATGGAAAAGCTCCTTTTTCTTATTTCATCCAATTCGGGTCGGCTCGATACACCTTATTTGTCACGTCGCAAGACGGCCTCGAGATGCGGCGTCAACTCCTTCACGCGTGTTGTTTGCATTTTCATCTGGTAGCGTATGATGTCGTTTTCGATCTCAAATGTGCGCATCGTTGCGACCATCCGCTCATCATTGCTCAATACTTTACTGACAAAGTTCAATCTGATGATGCGATCTGTCAGCTCGATAGCGCCTACCAACACTTCACTCCGCCCTCCGCTCTGGGCATTGGTCAGTTCCAAACTCTCGCCTTCCAACGCACGCAAGAATCCACTCTCCCAATGCGACAGGAGAAACGCTGTCTGACCTCGCATGCGTTTTTCTGCCCGCTGGTCGTAAAAGATTGTGGTCTCGTCGCGCCGCTCAAAAATGAGCGTTTCGCGATAATCAAAAGCCTCAATGGTCGGAAAATGTGCGCTACCGTTGCCTCGCCAGGTTCCTTCCAAGCGCCCCAACACATGCCGGGCAATTCCTGTTTGACCTAAATGTTCTAGTGTATTCATCGATTCGATCCGGAAGAGTCCCTGAGGTCATCTACAGCATTTTTCACTTAGCCGTTCAGGATAAAACCGAAGGCTGATCCCTGATCCCTGTCCCCTGATACTTTTTTTTCATAAAAATCAGGGACCAGTGGGCAGGGATCAGAAAATTGCCTGGGATCTGATCGCTCACCTAAAAAATGCTGTAAGTCTGCCGGTGATTCGGGGCCCTTATTCTCCACGTCTATTTTTTATGCGCCCAGTAAAAAACTCAAAAATCAATCATCAAAGGCGACCAGTTTAACCACTCGGTTCTTCTTGCCTAGATCCAATTTTCGATTGGTATCTTTGAAGGTCAGTGAGTCATTGCGATGGCCGTTTTCGGCCTTCCCTTCACCAGGCGCACTTCACTCCTATGACGAATATGAGCCTGAGAGATTGCTGTCCGATTTCGAGATCCGCCGATTCCACAAGCGAACACACCGCGCTCGCGCAGCTCGCCTATCATCATAATTAACTCGAATACTTCTCTCATTTGGCCTGATTGTTATAGTGGCACGACGCTTGTTTTGATCTTTGGCTTCGGTCAGTGTCAAGGCGTCCACCTGGCGATTGGACGCATCAGAGCGGCAAATCTGCTATCCATCATTGAGGCGGGAGTTACTATGGGATCTTTTGGGCAAGACCTGCGCTATGGCATGCGGATGTTAATAAAGGCGCCGAGCTTCACGTTGATTGCCGTGCTCACGCTGGCGCTAGGCATCGGCGCCAACACGGCGGTCTTCAGCGTGGTAAATGCCGTGATCTGGCACCCTCTCCCGTATGAGCAACCGGAACAGTTGGTCATGGTTTGGGAAAGATCAATCCGCGAAAGGCAGGCCATACCGTCGCCGAACCCCCCAGCCATGTTTCTTGCATGGCGTGAAAACAAAGACATCTTCTCGGATGTCGCAGCGTATGAGGACGCCGCAATCGCTCATCGGTCCCGATTTTATTTGACTGGTGGAAGTGAGCCGGAGCGCATCGCGGGGGCCTACGTATCGGGCAATCTTTTTTCGCTGTTGGGAGTCCGGCCTGTAATGGGCCGCAATTTCACGGTCGAGGACGAACAGCCTGGGCGGGAGTTAGTCGTTGTTCTCAGCGACGATTTCTGGCGTCGCCGGTTCAACGCCGACCAGAACGTAATCGGAAAGCCGCTTCGGTTGAACGACCGGAGCTTCACCATCGTCGGCGTAATGCCGCCGGAATTCAAACTTACTTATCCGAAACCGACCGAGTTGTGGACGCCACTTACTTTCGGGCCAAAGGAGAGGGCCGATTGGAGCAGCGCCGAATACAAGGTGGTTGCGCATCTTAAACAGGGCGTGACGATCCAGCAGGCCCGGGACGCGGCAACGCGATTGACGCAGCAAATGCTGAGGCCGGACAGGAACTCTGTTCAGGAAAAGTACGCTCAACTTGATCGGCTGCACGATTATCACTTCGGTCAAATGCGGACGTCGCTGTATTTGTTGTTAACCTCAGTTGGCGCAGTATTGTTGATCGCCTGTGTCAATATCGCCAACCTGTCTCTGGCACGCGCGATAGAGCGAGACAAGGAGATTGCCGTTCGCGCCGCACTGGGTGCAAGCCGGGGGCGGCTGATCCGACAATTGATAACGGAAAACCTTGCGTTGTCGGCGCTCGGAGGGGTAGCGGGAGTGTTATTGGCCTTCTGGGGACGCAACCTGCTGACTGGATTGATGCCGAGCGCCGTCCCGCGCAGTGGCGATGTCAAGATCAACGCTGTAGTTTTGGTCTTCGCCGCGTTGATCTCGATTGCTGCAGGAGGACTTTCGGGATTACTGGCGGCGCTTCAGGCTTCAAGGCTGGATTTAAACGAGACGCTCAAGACCGGCACGCAAAACGCCACAGCGCAAGGCCGAACGCGGCGATATCGGGATTGGCTCATCATTGTGGAAATGGCGCTGGGGCTGGCTCTTCTCATAGATACTGGCTTGATGATTCGCAGTCTCTGGCAGCTTCATTACATCGAACTCGGATTCAACCCGAAGAACATTCTGACGATGCATTTCACGATTCCTCCATATAGGTTCAATCCAGACGGAACCTTGAAAAGAGAATTCATCGAATCACAACAGAGAACGTTTGTTGAAAGAGTGGTTGAGAACGTTAAATCGTTGCCCGGTGTTGTAAGCGTGGCGGCGACTGCCTCTGTTCCGTTGCGTGGGGTAGATTACTTCGCCGGATTTGACATCGCCGGGAAGCCGCCCGGAGGATACGGCGCCCGCTACCGAGTTGTCGGGAATGATTATTTCCGCACGATGGGCATTCGCCTGTTGAAAGGACGCCTGTTTACTGAACAGGACACGCGAGAGTCGGGCAGGGTTGCTGTGATTTCGAGTGAGATGGCAAGGAGGTTTTTCCCGAATGAAGAGCCTTTGGGCAAGCGGTTGGATCCTTCCGATTGGAACGCAGAGGTTGTTGGCGTAGTTGCTGATGTATATTACAAGAAGCCCGACCAGCCGCTTGAGCCCGCCTTTTACATGCCCTTGAGCCAGGAATCGTTCAACCCGATTTGTTTGGTTGTGCGAACTGGAGGTGACCCGTTGCAGATAGCGCCGGCTGTGCGCCGCGCCATCTGGACAGAAGACAAGGATCAGCCGCTGGAAGGTGTCACAACGATGGAGCAGATAACGGCGGCCGCGTTCTCCGAGTTGACGTTCATTTCGGTCACGCTCGGAGTTTTTGCGCTGATCGCGCTGCTATTGGGGGCGACCGGCATTTATGGGGTGATCTCGTATACCGTGGTGCAGCGCAGGCATGAGATCGGCGTCAGGATGGCCCTGGGCGCACAGCGTGGAGATGTGCTCAGGCTGGTGGTTAAACAAGGAATGTCGCCGGCGCTTGCGGGCATAGGCGTTGGGCTGTTGGGTTCGTTCTGGCTGACGAGGTTGGTATCGGGACTGCTGTTCGGTGTGGGCGCGACCGATCCACTGACATACCTCACGACTACGGCGCTACTGACGTTTATCGCGGCGCTGGCTTGTTGGGTTCCGGCGCGGCGGGCGACGAAGGTTGACCCCATAATTTCGCTGCGCTGCGAATAACTGAGGCCCGTTTCCCCGAAATGACCGCTGAACAGAACGAGTGTCGGCGGTCGACTTGCAACTGCAGCATGCGGAAGCTGGAAGATGAAGACGGAATTGACCGATTCAACATGTCTGATCAGGCGGGCGGGATACGGTCGCGCCGAACAGTCCTTGCTCCAGAGCCAGTATCACATCTTTCCATCCTACCACCCCGAGGGAGAGCCGTCCGATTTCGAGATCCGCCGATTCCACAAGCGAACATCTCGCGGTCCCGCATTTCGCCGTTTTCAGGATTAACTCGAATACTACTCTCATTTAGCCTGATTGCTATAGTGGCACGACGCTTGACCTTGGATCTTTAGTTGCGGTCCGGTTGAAGGCGTCCACTTGGCGCCCGAGACACGTCAGAACAGCATCATCTACTGTCCATAATAAAGGCGGGAAGAACAATGGGATCCTTTTGGCAAGACCTGCGCTATGGCGCACGAATGTTGGCGAAGTACCCGGGCTTCACGTTGATTGCCGTGCTCATGTTGGCGCTGGGCATCGGCGCCA
>Ga0081539_10003586_pt1 | contig 18805 bp, 17 predicted proteins | sample TabmetS4T2R2_FD_71023 | JGI IMG/M metagenome (GOLD analysis project Ga0081539, IMG submission 71023) | Tabebuia heterophylla rhizosphere microbial communities from the University of Puerto Rico - S4T2R2 | ecosystem: Host-associated > Plants > Roots > Rhizosphere ...
ACTGGGCGCAATGCCGGCTGATGCTGCCTGGCTGGTACGGCTTCGGCTCGGCGGTGAAGGCATGGCTCGAAAAGCGTCCTGCCGACGGGCTCGCGACCTTGCATGCAATGCATGCAGAGTGGCCGTTCTTCCGCACGACCCTGTCGAACATGGACATGGTGCTGGCCAAGAGCGACATCGCCATCGCCTCGCGCTATGCCGAGCTGGTCACCGACAAAGGTCTGCGCGAGTCGATCTTCGGCCGACTGCGGCAGGAGTGGCAGGCTTCGATCGATGCCGTTCTCGCTATCACCGGGCAGCAGACCCTGCTCGAGCGCAATCCCCTGCTGGCGCGTTCGATCCGCAATCGGTTTCCCTACATCGACCCGTTGAACCACGTGCAGATCGAGCTGTTGCGCCGTCATCGCTCCGGCGACGCCGATCCCGGCGTGGTGCAGGGCATCCATCTCAGCATCAACGGCATCGCCGCCGGCCTGCGCAACAGCGGTTAGGTAGAGGCGACTCCTGTCATCCCGAGCGCAGCTGCCAAAGGTGCGCTCGCAACGACAGCCGCCGCTCACGGCTTGCCAAAAGTGGCGATGCGGTCGACGTGGCAGACGAACAGCACGCGCTTCTCGTCGATCGACGGGTCGCGCAGGCCGTAAGGCGGCGGGTTGCCCGTATACTTGGTCCAGATCTTGTCGAGCTGCCGCGTCACGCGCTCACCGCCGGGATCAGCCTCGCGCTCCTCGCGCTCGACCGTGCACTTGATCTGGACCCAGTGATAGGGGTTGTCGGGGTTGACGATCAGGATCGTGAGCCTGGGGTTCCTGCGAATCCACTCGCACTTGGGGCGGTGTGACGCGGTGTTGACCAGGATCTTGTCGCCTTCGTAGTCGAACCACATCGGCGTGAGGCCGATGCGGCCATCCGGCCCGACCAGGCCGAGCGTCACCGTGATCGGCCGGTCGAGCAGCGCCTTGTAGATCGGATCGAGCTCCGAGAGGCTCTTGATCCTGACGCGCTCGCCGATGTCGAATTGCCCGGCCTGCAGGCCGCCGGCGACATCGCGGAACTTCGCGACGGTGATGGTGTCTGGCATCGCTTCCTCCCTTCGTCAGTGCAACTTGGCCCGGATCACGGGCAGGACTCCCTTGGCGATGGCTTCGAGGCTGTCGACTGCCTGGCGCAGCGACATGCCGGGCTGGCGCGCCTGAAAGATGAAGTGCTCGAGCCGCAAGCGCGGCAGCCAGTCCAGCATCCGGCTCGCGATTTCGGCCGGCGTGCCGAGGAACCAGCGCGCCTGCATGAAGTCCTTGGAAAGATAGAGGGGGTTGTCGCCGGTGAGCGGCCTGCGCTCTCCCGTCGCCGCATCGACGTAGGTCTGGCCGGTGCGTTCAGGGGCATATTGCACGCGGTAGACGTGATCAAGGAAAGGTTCGTGCCGCTTCATCGCGTCGGCCACCGAATCGCCGACCAGAACCTCGCGCATCAAGGCATGCGGCAGCGGGCCGGCGTTCTGGCGCTCGGCTTCCTCGTCATAGGATCGGATCTGGCGCACCAGGTGCTCCAGTTCGATCAGCGGCGCCACCAGGAGGCCAGCGCGATGCCGTACGGCGCGCATGCGCGCCTTGGGCGCGGCAGCGCCAACCCACAGCGGCAGGGCGCCCGGCCGGATCGGTGGTGGCCGCAGCAACCCGCCTTTGACTTTGTAGATCTGGCCGTCGAAATCAAAGCGTTCGCCGCGCCATGCCATCGCCAGGATCTCGAGGCACTCTTCGAACGCGCGGGTGCGGCGTGCATAGGGCCAGCCGTAGGTCTCGAACTCAGCCGGCCGATAGCCTTGGCCGAGGCCGATCTCGAGGCGGCCGCCGCTGAGATTGTCGACCACGGAAAGATCCTCGGCCAGCCGCAGCGGATGACCGTAGAGTGGCGCCAGCGCGACGGCTTGGCCGACGCGGCAGCGCGGGGCTGCGGCGGCGAGGGCGGCACAGGCGACGACGGGTGACGGGCAATAGCCGTCATCCTCGCCGTGGTGCTCGCTCGCCCAGATCGAATCGAAGCCCAGCCGATCGATCTCGGCCGCGAGCTCGAGGCTCTCGCGGTACGACCTGTCCCAGGTGTCGCCCAGCGCGCGGTGCACCTGGAAACTGAAGGCGACGCCGATCTTCATGGCATCAACGCGCTTGTAGCTGCTGCTTCAGCTCCGCCCAACGGTCGATGATGGGCATCAGCTTGTCGGCCGGCTCGGCCGGCAGGGAGAACGTCACGCGGTCGACGCCGATGTCCTCGCAGAAGCGCAGCTGGTCGAGGTTGTCCGGTACGCGGAAGATGGTGATCGGCAGGCTGGCCGGGTCGCGCCCGGCCTCCTTCGCCATCACTCGGAACTTCTCGATCACCACGCCGACGCCGTCCTTTTCCAGACGGTCGGCGCGCGGGATCCAGCCGTCGCCATAGCGGATGGCGCGCCGCGCCGCGTAAGGGAAGGCGCCGCCGACGATGATCGGCGGGTGCGGCTTCTGCAACGGTTTGGGCCACTGTTTCATCTTGTCGAAGCTCACGAACTCGCCGTGATACTCGGGCTCGTCCTGCGTCCAGATGGCCTTCATGGCCTCGATGCGCTCGCGGGCGAGCTTGTGGCGGCTCTCGAACACGGTGCCGTGATTCTCGATTTCGTCCTGGTTCCAGCCGTTGCCGACGCCGAACAGGAAACGGCCGCCGGACAGCTGGTCGACGGTCGAAACGACCTTGGCGGTGACGATCGGATCGCGCTGGGTCAGCAGGGCAATGCCCGTGCCGATCTTGAGGTTACTGGTGGCGGCGGCCGCACTGTTCAACACCAGGAACGGGTCCATGATGTCGTAGTACGGGCGAATCAGCGGCCCCCCGGCCGGATAGGGCGTCTTGCGGGACGACGGGATGTGCGTGTGTTCGGGAACCCACAGGGACTCGAAGCCACGCTCTTCGAGCGCCCGCGCCAGCGGCGCCGGTCGCATCGACTCGGCGGTAAAGAACATTACCGCACCGATCTTCATGACGTACCTCCCTTGCTTCCGGATTGTGCGCCGGCCGGAGGTCGGGCCGTCAAGTCGGCTAACAAACGCCGCGCGATTGACAGGTAACAATTGTCACTGTCGGACGTTAGCTATGGACTGGGGAACCCAAGGTGTGATGCCAGAATACAAGATTGTCCCGGCAAGGGACGAGAACCCGGCCCTATGCAGCGCCGACTGCTGATCGTCGAAGACGAGGTCATGGTCGCGTGGGCTCTGGTCGAGACGGTGCATGAGCTTGGCTGGAAAGTGTGCGCTACCGTAACAACGGAGCACGCGGCGGTGGAGGCGGCGTCGCACCTGAAACCGGATGCCATCCTGATGGACTACAAGCTCGCCGAGGGCGGCGATGGGCTTCTGGCCGCGCGCCGCATTCGCCAGGCGACCGATGTCCCCATCATCTTCTGCACCGCCTACGTGGCCGGCTTGCGCAACCAGATCCTTTCGGTGCCGCACGTCCAGCTCGTCGCAAAGCCGGTGCGCCCGCTCTCCCTGCAGAAGGCCCTGGAGGCGGCCGTGAAGGCCGATGGCACGGGCGGCGCCGAAGACGAAGCGTCGCAGGCCACTCGGCTGTGACCGCCTCAGGCGTTCAGTTGCTGCAGCGTCAACCGGTCGTTCAAGAGAACCGTGCGTCCGATGGCTTCCAGCCGGATGAGCCCGTCTCGGCTCATCTGGGTCAGCGTGCGGGATACGGTTTCCTTTGTCAGCCCGAGATAGTCGGCGATGTCGGCTCGCCGCATCGGCAGTTCGATCCGGTCGCCCTTCTTGAGGCGTGCCGCCGTATCCAGAAGGAACTTCGCGATCTTTTCCTGCGGCGTCTTGCGGCCCAGCAACAGCATGTGGTCGCGAGCCCGCTGCAGGCTCGAGACCATCGCCGACATGAGCTGGTCAGCGAACTCGGGATAATCGTGCACCAGGCCGCGGAAGGACGAACGCTTGAACGCGATCACCGTCGTCGCGTCGACTGCCTCGGCCGTGAAGCTGTGCTCCTCCGTCCCCTCGAAGCCGAAGAAGTCGCCGGCAAAATGGAATGAGTCGATCTGGCGCCGTGCGTCGCTCAAGAGCTTGCTCGTGCGCACGGTGCCGGAAACCACCTTGTAGAAGAATTCCACGGGATCACCCTCGACGAACAGCTCGTCACCGCCGGCAAGCGTCCTGCGTTCGCCGGCTTCGTGCATGTCATGCGCAATCCGGGCGCTGCTGTGGAAGGAAGGGCGAGACGCGACAACTGTGGCGGCATAGTTGAGCATTGGCTTCCCCGTGATCGATGCATGTTGGGTAGCGCAGGGGGCGGCGGGCCGGCCATACCAGCAAACCCCCCAGTATTTCTACGTATGCAGGGGAAAACCGTTCGCCTTCTCGCAGGCCGCCAGCACCGCCTCCAGCAATGACCGGTCAACAATCGGAAAGTCGAGAATGCGGTGGACGCCGGCCTTGAACGACCGGTTGCGCGAACCGCCATCCAGCCCGCGACTGAGGACGATCACCGGTATCGGCCGGGCCTGTTTGCGTAGTTCGTCGAGAAGCCGTACCGCATCGACTGCCGGCATGCGCTCGTCGAGAACGATACAGCCCCAACGCCCGTCGGCGATGGTCGCAAGTGTGGCCGCGAGGGTCTCGCACGGCCGGACATTCAATCCGACGATCTCGAGCAGGAACTTCAGGGCATTGCGGACGGCCGTATCGTCGACGACGAGCACGACGCCCTTCTTCTCCGGCATGCAGGGTCATTCCAAAGGAAATCCCCCGTAGCAGGCGGCGACCCGCTTGGAATTGATCGGGCGCACTGGAAAATCAATAGCCCACCGACAGTACCATGCGGATGAGCGCCGACAGGCTATGCGCCTGCATCTTGGCCATCACCGCGGCGCGATATCCTTCGACCGTCCGTGCGCTCAGGTTCAGGTCGTAGGCGATGATCTTGTTCGATTTGCCGGCTACCAGGCCATCGAGGACCTGTCGTTCCCGGTCGGACAGCGATTCCATGCGGCTGCGGGTCTCCGCCGACCGTTGGCCGCGCTCGCGTTCGTCGTTTTGGCGGGCAAGCGCCTTCCTGACGGCATGGATCAGCATCTGGTTGTCGAACGGCTTCTCGATGAAGTCGACGGCGCCGGCCTTCATCGCCTCGACCGCGAGCGCCACGTCGGCATGTCCCGTCATGACGATGACCGGGATCTGCGCCCGCTCGGTGGCGAGCCGTCGCTGCAGCTCCAATCCGTCCATGCCGGGCATGCGCACGTCGGTCACGATGCACCCGGCATCGGTCCGCGGGCCGCCATTGAGGAACGCCGTCGCCGACTCATGCGCTTGCACGGCAAAGCCGGACGTCGTGAGCAGAAAGGCGAGTGCCTGCAGCACCTCGCTGTCATCGTCGATGATGTGTACCACCTGGCTCGACACCAATTCCTCCCGTGCGCTGTCCTCGCAGCCTGCGACGCCGCATTCACCCCGGGCCCGTGAATGCGGTCATTGCTTAGCCTGATGGAAACGACAGGTGAAGATGCTGATGGAGCGCCAGTCCATGCGTTCGTTTGCCAAAATCATGGCCACTGCATCCTTCGTTCAATGAACCTCGCCGGGCTCGTCGCTCAGGACGCCGGATCGGACCGTGAAGCGGAAGATGGTCCCGCCGCTGCTGTTGGGCTCGGCCCAGATCCGCCCGCCGTGCGCCTCGACGATCGTGCGCGATATCGAGAGGCCCACCCCCAGGCCGCTCGTCTTGCTGGTGACGAAGGACTGGAACAGGCGGACGGCGACTTCCGGCGAGATGCCGTTGCCGCTGTCGGCGACCGAGACTCGGACCATGCCGTTGGGCGCCGGCTCGCCGCTGATCGACAGCCGTCTCTCGGGAGCATCCTTCATGGCCTCCAGACCATTGCGGATGAGGTTCAGCAGGACCTGTTCGATCTGGATCCGGTTGACCAGTACCGCATCGGCGGCAGGTTCGAGACGCATCTCGAAGCGGACCGCCGGGTCCTTGTCGGTCACGACGGCGAGTTCCCACGCCTCGCGCACCAGGTTCGACAGGCTTTCCACACGCCGGTCGGTTTCGCCGCGATCCACGAACTCGCGCAATCGCCGAATCACGTCGCCGGCGCGAAGCGCCTGAGCGGTTGCCCTCTGCATCGCCCTCATGATCAGTCCGGTCTTGCTCGGGTCGCCTTCCGACAGCAGATGCTCGGCGCCCTGCATGTAGGCTGTAAGCGCGGTCAGCGGCTGATTGAGCTCATGCGCCAGGGCCGATGCCATCTCTCCCATGCTGATCAGCCGCGACGCGTGCATGAGCTCGCTGCGCAGCCTCTCGGCCTGGCGTTCGCGCGCCTGGCGCTCGGACAGGTCGCGCAAGAAAGCTATGAAGCGAACCTCGTTTTCCGAGGACACGTCGCTCACGTGGATCTCGACCGGAAACAGCGTCCCGTCCTTGCGCTGTGCCGTGAGCTCGCGTGTCGTCGGTGACGCCTGGCGATCCGGCCGCGCGCGGTGCTGGGCAATGAGTTGGTCGAAGGCCGTTGCCGTCTGCCCCCCGAAAAGCGAGGACATCGGCCGACCGCGCGCTTCCTCGGCTCCAAGCTGGAACATCTGCACGGCAGTCCCACTGAAGGAGTGTATGACACCCGATCCGTCGAAGGCGATCATCGCGTCCGGTACGGTGGCCAGGATGATATCCAGATAGGTCTTGGCGTTGCGCAGTTCGCGCAGTGAGCGTTGTCTTTGGAACAGGTATGCGCCGATCGAGGCGCTCAGTATCGCCAACAGAATGAGCGTGCTTGCTGCGATCGTGGTGTAGACCGCGGCCCTGTCGGTGCCGCCCCGCCGCGTGGCCAGCAGCCCAGTCTCGACCGTGCGCATTTCTTCCAGCGCTTCTGCGATCGACGATGCGGCATGGCGCTGGCGTTCGGTTGCGAGAATGGTCAGCGCTTCATCGCGCCGGGCAGGACCGAGCTCTACTACCCGTGCAAAAGCCGAGAGGCGCGCTTCGATCATTGCCTGCAGGTTCTTCAGCCGCCTCGTCTGATCCTGGTTGTCGCTCACCAGGGCCGCCAAGGCCTGCAGGGAGCGAGCGGCGCTGTCGGCTTCTCGGCGATACCAGTCAAGAAAGCTTTCCTCGCCGCTCAGGACCCATGCTCGTTCGTCCGACTCGGCCCTAAACAGGGCAACTTCGGTGGCCGAGATCTGCCGCAGCACGTCGTCGGTGTGTTCGATCAGACGGAAGCTCTCGCGAAACCGGCCGAGATTGAGCAGCAACGCTCCGCCGGCGGCGATCGCCAGGAGGGCGGCCGCCAGGAGCAGTCCGATGATGCGGCGGTACAACCTGCCACCTTATCAGTGGAGCCCGTATCGTGCGTCGGCGCGAGCGACGCCTCCGGGCGGCCCTCGCATAACCGCAGCGCACCAGGTCCGGCACGAGTCAGGACTCATGTTGGCCTTTCTCGCTCGTTGCCCCCTTTGGCCATCCTCGCAGAACGCCGCGCGCGTAGCGGTAACCATTTGATGACTGTGACGCTTGGGCTACGCCTCGGCTTTTTCCCCCGGACGGTGATCGGGCTCAATGCGGCTCACACCGTGCAGTCGCAACACTCTGTCCCGACAAGAGGTGATGAGCCGTCGGCGGCCGCCGTCCGACGGATCGGCAACCTGCGCCGAAGTGTGCGCCGCACCAGGTTGGGCAACTCCGCGGTTTCAATCACTTAGCAGCTGGCACGGAGCGTTCATGACGACCACGACGACGACCGATTTCGGGTTGGCCCTCAACTCGGCGATCCAGGGCGGATACGTCGCCCAGCTCAGCGGCGGCACCTACACGATGTCGCAGCCGACCGTCATTCACATCACCAGCACCACGCAGGGCATCGGCATCGACGGCGGTGGCGCAACGCTCGTCTCGAATGTCACCAACGGCCAGCCGTTGATCAAGATCATCGTCGATCCCGGTGTCGACATACGCTACCTGAACCTGTCGAACTTCAAGATCCAGGGCAATGGCTCCGAAGGCGATGGCATCCAGATCATCGCCGACGGCAACGACCGCTGGCTCTACAACTTCAACATCACGAACGTGACGGTGGACCATGTTGGCGGCTACGGCCTCGACATGCAGGGCAGCATCTTCGAGGGCATCGTCTCGAATTCCTGGATGACCAACAATGCCAAGGGCGGTGCCTATTTTTCGCACAGCGCAAACGGTGGCCAGGCGAGCGCGCTGCACTGGTTCGGTGGCGGCGCCACCGGCAACGGCGGCGCCGGCATGATGCTCGACAACGGCGCGCGCGACATGAGCGTCGATCACGCCACTTTCAGCAACAACGGCGCCGAGGGCATCAACGCCGGCTCCGGCATCACCTCGGTGACCGACAGCACCTTCCAGGACAATCACGGCACCGGCGTCTGGTTCCAGAACTACGGCAACTTCAACAACGACACCTTCTCGAGCTCCGGCGCGCAGAATACCGGTGTCAGCGGTTACGTCGTCGGCACCTCGTCGATCGTCAACAGCACCAGCACGTGGACCGGCGCGGGGTCGGATCCCACGACCCTTGCCAACTTCCAGGGCAACGGCAGCGTCTTCGCTGTCGGCGATACGGGCAACGTCGTGACCGGCCCCGGAATATCCGTCGCTGGCGAGGGCGGCGGCAATCAGACCAGCGTCACGGTGAGCTCGCAGGGACTGACCGCGCCCACGCTGTCACCGATAACCGCGGCAACGACGGCGGCGGTCGCCAGCAGCCACGGTACCGGCTCGATCGAGACCGCATTCAAGGCCGCCATCACAGGCGGCACCGCGGCGCACCTCACGAATGCCAGCAGCTACAACGTGGCGGCGCCCATCATCATCAATATCACGAGCTCGACCAGCGGCACGGTCGGCGTCGATCTCGGCGGCGCGAAGCTCTACTCGCAGGTCGGCGGTGGGCAGCCGGTGATCGAGATCATCGTCGCCGCCGGCGTGCACGTGAGCTCCCTGCAGCTCTCCAACTTCACCATCCAGGGCAACGGCACCGAAGGGGATGGCATCAAGATCGTCGCCGACGGCGCCGATCGATCGATCACCCTCGACGTCAGCAACGTCAATGTCGAGCATGTGGGTGGCATCGGCTTCGATGCCGTCGGCAGTGTCCAGGGCACGGTGTTCAATTCCTGGATGCACGGCAACACCGGCGGCGGCGCCCGCTTCGCCAACAGCGCCAACGGCGGCGTCGCCAGCAACCTCGACTGGGAAGCCGGCGGCTTTCGCAAGAACGGCGTGGCCGGCCTGATCCTCGATAACGGCGCGCACGACATGACCGTGAAGGGTGCCTATTTCGTCGAGAACGAGGGCCCCGGCATAAACGCCACATCGGGCATCAAGCTGGTCCAGGAAAGCGGTTTCGAGAACAACCAGCCGGCCGCCGCTTTCGTGAACGGCCCATCTACCTTTGTCGACGACACCTTCTCGACCTGGGGTCCGCAGAAGGCGGCCATCGCCGGCACGCTGTCGGGCGGCACCGTGGTAGTCACCGCGCCCGATGCCGAATATTACGGCCCAGGCTCGGGCAGGGAGCTGATTGCGAATCTGCAGGGTAGCGGAACGCTAGCCGTCGCTGGCGCGGGCGAGGTTGTTGCCGGCCCCAACATCAAGGTCACCGGAGGCACCGCCGCCGGCATTCTTCAGGTCAACAGTTCGACGCCGACAGTGACGCTGAAGCTCGTCAGCGATACCGGCAGCTCGTCGACCGACCACGTCACCTCGAGCGCTGTCCTGAGTGGGACGGCCGACGCCAACGCGACAATCAGTTTTACGGTCGAGGGTGCGGCACTTTCCGCCACGGCCAAGGCAGATGCCAGCGGCGCCTGGTCGTTCACCCCGTCCGGATTGGCCGACGGGCAGCACACCATCGTCGCCAGCGAGACCAACGCCAGCGGCTTGACGGGATCGGCGGCGCTCTCCTTCGCCCTCGATACCACGGCGCCTGTACCGGCTGTCAGCAGCATGGTGCAGTCCAATGGAGAGGTGACGCTCAGCGGTTCGACCGGAGGAGCCGCCGGCCAGGCGTTGTGGGTCTACGATGGCGATAGCTGTGTCGCGGTCGGGACCACCGTCAGGGGCGGAAATTTCAGCTTCGTGATCTCCGGAGATGCGGGATCCAGTCATTCATATAGCGCTGTAGCTGCCGACCTCGCCGGCAACTCCGGCACAAGCGTCGGCAAGGCCTATCTGGGGAGCAGCGGCGCCGACACGATCGTCGGCACCACCGCCGGCGATAAGCTCCAAGGCGCCGCCGGCGCCGATAGCCTGACCGGCGGCGGCGGAGCCGACAAATTCGTCTACCGCGCCGCCTCGGACTCCACCGCAGGTGCGCCCGACACGATTGCGGACTTCCGTCACGGCGTCGACAAGATCGACTTCACCAACATTGCCGGCATCAACGCCGGCGGCGGCATACCGCAATTCCAGGGCAAGCTTGCGGGCACCGGCAACGTCACGCTGAACGCCCATAGCGTGGCCTACATCGAGACCGGCGGTAATACCCAGGTGCTGGTCAACACCAGCAGATCGGCCGAGACCGTCTCGGCCACCGACACCCACGCCGCCGACATGAAGATCGTGCTGCTCGGCGTCAATCTCGGTCTCACCGCCAGCGATTTCCACCACTCGTAAGGCCAATCGATGCCCAGCGATTCGTCCGAGTTCTGGCGCTTGGCACGCTCCGCCGGCACCCATATCGGCACCGCCGCAACCTTCAGCCTCGCCATCAATCTCCTCTACCTTGCTGGCCCGCTCTATATGCTGCAGCTCTACGACCGGGTCGTGCCGTCGAGTAGCCAGCCCACGCTGGTCATGCTGACGATCGGCCTGGTGCTTGCCTATCTCGCTCTCGCCGGCCTCGATGCGGCGCGGGCGCGCGTGCTCACGCGGGCCAGCGTGCGGCTCGATCGCCGCGTGACGCCGCGCCTGATGGAAGCGCTGATCGACGGAACCGCAATCGGACCGGCGGCGGCGCGCGGCCAGCTGCTGCGCGACTTCGACGGCGTCCGGCAGTTCCTGAGCGGCAGCGGCATCCATGCCGTCTTCGACTTGCCCTGGGCGCCGATCTACATCGCCGTCATCTTCCTGCTGCACTGGTCGCTCGGCGCCTTCGCGCTGGCCTGCAGCCTGCTGCTGATCGTCCTGGCGCTGGTGAATGAATGGCTGGTCCGTTCTCCATTGTCGGCTGCCAACGCCGCGGCAGCGCGCAACTACGGCTTCACCGACATGAGCCTGCGCAACGTCGAGGCGATCCGCGCCATGAGCATGACCGAAGGCCTGCTTGGCCGCTGGAATGGCGACCGCGATGCCATGCTCGAGCGCCAGGTCGCGGCCAGCGATCGGGCCGCCGGCATGCAGAGCACCGTGCGCTTTCTGCGCCTCACCATGCAGTCGGTGATCCTGGGCCTCGGCGCGTACCTCGTGATCGAACGGTCCGCCACCGCTGGCACCATGTTCGCCGCGAGCCTGTTGCTCGGCCGCGCCCTGCAGCCTGTCGAGCAGGTGACTGGCTCATGGCGCACGTTCGTCTCGGTGCGCGGCGCCATCAAGCGACTGAGCGCGCTCCTTGCCGCCTCGCCGCTGCGCGACAAGGCGCTCGCGCTGCCCCGGCCGTCCGGCCAGTTGAGTGTCGAGAACGTCGCCTACGTGGCGCCGGGTAGCAACAAGCCGATCCTTCGCGGCGTCAGCTTCGAACTCGCCGCCGGCGAGGTGCTGGGCTTGGTCGGGCCATCGGGGGCCGGCAAGTCGAGCCTCGTGCGCCAGCTGGTCGGCATATGGCAGCCCAGCGCCGGCGTCGTCCGGCTCGACGGCGCCGACGTATGGCAATGGGCGCGCAACGGCCTGGGCCGACACGTCGGCTACCTGCCGCAGGACACCGAGCTCTTTGCCGACACCGTGGCCAACAACATCAATCGCTTCCAGCCGGGCAATGACGAGGCGACGATTGCGGCGGCCAAGCTCGCCGGCGTGCATGAGCTGATCCTGCGCCTGCCGCAGGGTTACGACACCCCGGTCGGCGAGGGCGGCGCCGTGCTGTCGGGCGGCTATCGCCAGCGCATCGCGCTGGCGCGTGCCGTGTATGGCAACCCCGGTCTGGTCGTGCTCGACGAGCCCAGCTCCAACCTCGACGACGACGGCGATCGCGCGCTGGCCGAGTGTATCCTCGAGCTGAAGCGCCGCGGCGTCACCGTGATCCTGGTCTCGCATCGTCCGCAGACCGTGGGCGTCGCCGACAAGCTGCTGGTGCTGAAGGACGGAGCGGTCGAGCTGTTCGGGCCACGCGCCGAGGTCCTCAATCGCCTGATGCGGGGACCAAGCCTGCAAACCGTGAGGTCCGCATGACCGACAGGATCAATGCACTCGGCGATTCGTGCTGGCGCCCCGCCCTGATGGGCTGGTTGATCATCGCAGCCTTCTTCGGCGGTTTCGGCGCATGGCTGGCGACCGCGCCGTTGAACGGAGCGGTGGTGGCGAGCGGAGTCGTCAAAGTCGAGGGCAATCGCAAGAGCGTGCAGCACCTCGATGGCGGCATCGTCAAGGAGCTGCGCGTCAAGGAAGGCGACCGCGTCAAGGCGGGCGATGTCCTGGTCGTGCTCGATGACACCCAGACGCGGGCCGAGGTCCAGATCCTCTACGAGCAGTACGTCGTACTGCGCGCAACCGAGGTGCGCCTGCTCGGCGAGCTCGCCAATGCCTCCGAGCTCGTCCGGCCGACCGACGTTGCGCTGCGCGACGGCGATAGCTATGCCGCCAGCATCTGGGCCGGCCAGGTCAAGCAGTTCGAGACGCGCCGCGCGGCGCTCGAGGGCCAGCGCCGGGTGATCGTCGAGAAGATCAACCAGCTGCAGTCGCAGATCGACGGCGCCCAGGCGCAGGCCAGAGCCTATGCCGAGCAAGTGCAGTCGGTGCGTTCCGAGGCCGACAGCGTGGCGCCGCTGGTCGACAAGATGCTGCTGCCCAAGCCGCGCTTGCTGCAGCTGCAACGCACGGCTTACGGGCTCGATGGCCAGATCGCCGATGCCCAGGCGGGCATTGCCAAGTTCAGGCAGGCCATCGGCGAGCAGCAGCTGCAGATCGCCCAGCTCACCAACGAGCGCATGGCCGAAGCGACCAAGGATCTGCGCGAGGTCCAGGCCAAGCTCGCCGAGGTGCTGCCCAAGCGCACCAACGCCGAGGCCGTGCTGGCCCGCATGGAGATCCGCTCACCCTATGCCGGTCGCGTCGTCGGACTGAGCGTCTTCTCGATCGGCGGCGTCATCCAGCGCGGCGAGAAGATCCTCGACATCGTGCCCGAGGACGACGGGCTCACCGTCGAGGTGCAGGTCGCCGTCGAGGACATCAGCGAGATCCACCCCGGCATGCGCGCCGAGATGCATCTCACCGCCTACAAGCAGCGCATCGTGCCGACCATCCATGGCGACGTGGTGCATGTCTCGGCCGATCGGCTGACCGATCCCCGGACCAACAATGCGTACTTCCTGGCCCAGATCCGGCCCGACCTCGGCGACCTCGCCGAGCTGCCGGGCGTGCATCTCTATCCCGGCATGCCGGCCTCGGTGATGGTCGCGACCGAGAGCCGCACCGCCTTCGACTACATCGTGGGACCGCTGGTCGAGTCGTTTCACCTGGCGTTCCGGCAGAAGTAACGACGATTGATCCGCCCGTCCTCTCTCGCGCAGGATGTCGGGACACGCGCAGGGAGGACGACATGGACTTTCAGGGCAAGGTCGCCGTGGTCACCGGCGGCGGCAACGGCATCGGCCGCGCCAGCAGCCTGGGCTTCGCGGCGCGCGGCGCCAAGGTCGTGATCGTCGACCGCGACGTCGCCGGCGGCGAAGCGACCGTTGGCATCGCCCGGCAGAAGGGCGGCGAGGCGATCTTCGTCGAGGCCGACGTCACCAAGGCCGATTCGGTCCGCGCCTATGTCGACAAGGCCGTCCAGACCTTCGGCCGTATCGACTGCTTTCACAACAATGCCGGCATCGAGGGCGCCGTCGCGCCGACCGCCGACTACGACGACGCCATGTTCGACGCGGTCATGGCGGTCAACGTGCGCGGCGTGTTCCTCGGCATGAAGTACGTCCTGAAGCAGATGCTGGCGCAGAACGGCGGCGCCATCGTCAATACCGCCTCGACGGCGGCATTGCTGGGTTCGCCCGGCATGCCGGCCTACGTCGCTTCCAAGCACGCCGTGCTGGGTCTCACCAAGACCGCTTCCGGCGAAGTCGCCCGCCACGGAATCCGCGTCAACGCCGTGTGCCCCGGTCCGATCGATACGCGCATGATCCACGACCTCGAGGTGCAGCTCAACCCGGCCGACCCGCAGAGCGTCGCGCAAAAATACCAGGCGTCTATCCCGATCGGACGCTACGGCACGCCGGACGAGGTCGCCAACACCGTCCTGTTCCTCTGCTCCGACCTCGCCGGCAACATCACCGGCGCCCATTTCGTGGTCGACGGCGGGCGCTCCTCGACGCCCGGTGCGGTCACGTCCATCAAGAGCGACTAGCCCTATCGCTTGCGCCGCCGCCGTCAGCGTGAAAGCATTTCCTCAAGCAAGCAAAGCCTGCGGAGGAACCGATGGACGTCGGCATGATGATGGTGTTCGCCAGTTACGGCTGGGAGAACTGCCCCGACCACCGCGTCTGGAACGAGGAGATCTGGCTGGCGCGGATGGCGGCCGACTTCGGCTTCGACTGCCTGTGGTCAGCCGAGCATCACTTCAACGACTACTCGTTCGTGCCCGACAACCTCCAGCTGATGACCTATCTGACGGCGCTCTGCCCGGACATCGATGTCGGCACCGCTGCCGTCATCCTGCCGTGGCATGATCCGCTGCGCGTGGCCGAGAACGCTGCCGTGCTCGACATGCTGAGCAGGGGCCGCCTGCGGCTGGGTCTGGGCCGCGGCCTGGCGCGACGCGAGTTCGCCGCCTTCCGGCGGTCGATGGACGAATCGCGCGACCGCTTCGACGAAGCTGCCCCGATGATCGTCGAGGCGCTCAAGACCGGCTTCATCGAGGGCGACGGCAAGTTCTACAAGCAGCCGCGCACCGAGATCCGGCCGCGTCCGCAGCACTCGTTCGACGGCCGCATCTACGCTGTCGCCTCGAGCGAGGACTCCGTCGAATCGGCGGCCAGGCTCGGCGCCCACATCGTGATGTTCGCCGACCGGCCCTGGGAGATGCGTGCGCCCGGGATCGAGCGCGGTCGCCAGCTGCATCGCAAGCATCACGGCACGGAGCCGCCCGCGATCATGCTGACCGAGTTCTGCGTCTGCGGCACCGACCTCGCCGAGACCGAGGAGGAGGCGCGCCGCTACCAGGGCAAGTTCGTCGAAAGCAATTTCCATCACTACGAGTTCCTGGGCGAGCACTTCAAGACGGTGAAGGGCTACGACGCCTACCAGCAGAAGGCCGAGATCGCACGCAAGAGCGGCCTGGAAGGTGCCGTGGCCGGCTTCATGCAGGCGGCGAGCTGGGGCACGCCGGACAAGATCCTGCGCGGCCTGGAGGCGCGCCGCAAAGCCGTCGGCGACTTCGAGCTCAACGTCGCCTTCCGCTTCGGCGGCACGCCCTTCGAAGTCTGCAAGCGCGGCCTGGCGCTGTTCGCCAAGGAGGTCCTGCCGGTTCTGAAGACGTGGGCGCCGGCGACGCCCGCGCAGGCGGCCTGACCATGCGCTTCAAGAACAAGGTGGCGCTGATCACGGCGGCAGCCAACGGCATCGGCCGCGCCTCGGCCGAGATCATGGTGCGCGAAGGTGCCACGGTGATCGTCGTCGACAACCACCAGGGCCGGCTGGACGAGGCGGTCCCTGCGTTGAAGCAGGCGGGCGCTTCATCGGGCGGCAGGGCGCACGGCGCCTTGGTCGATGCGCTCGATCCCGCGCAGGTCGACAAGCTTGTGGGCGATGTGGCCCGCGAGCACGGTCAGATCGACATCCTGGTCAACGCCGTCGGTGGCAGCACGGTGGTCGCCAAGCCCGCCGCCACCACCGAGGAGCTGAGCTTCGCCGACTGGCAGAAGCTGATCGCCTTCAATCTCGATGCGACGTTCCTTTGCACGCACGCGGTGATTCCGGTGATGAAGCGCCGGCGCAGCGGCAAGATCGTCAATCTCGCTTCGATCGCGGGTCGCGGGCTCAGCAGCGAAAGCTCGAGCGCCTATGCCGCCGCCAAGGGCGGCATCATCGCCTTCACCCGCAAGCTCGCGCACGAGCTGGGGCCCGAGGGCATCAACGTCAATGCGATCGCGCCCAGCGTCACCTTGACCGAGCGCATCCGCCCGCATTGGGAAAAGCGCTCGCAGGCTTCCAAGGCCGAAACCATCGAGCGCACGCCGTTGCGGCGGGTCGCCGAAGCAGCCGACCAGGCCCGGGTCATCTGCTTCCTGGCGTCGCCCGACGCCGATTTCGTCACCGGTCTCACCATCGACGTCACGGGCGGCGTCTGACCCAGCGGAGGAGGACAGCATGACCGGCAAGGTCGGCTTCATCGGTCTGGGCGCGATGGGCGGCCCAATGGCTCTCAACCTGGTCAAGGGCGGCTTTGGCCTTGTCGTCAACGACATCGACGAGGCCAGGATGGAACCCTTGAAAGCCAAGGGCGCGGAAGTCGCGGCGTCGGCCCAGGCGGTCGGGGCCGTCACCGACCGCACCATCGTCATCGTCGAGACGACCGAGCAGGCCGAATCGGTGATCATTGGCGCGCACGGCATCATCCGCGGCGCGAGGCCGGGCCACGTCGTTATCTGCATGTCGACCATCGACCCGTTCGCCGCGCAAAGCTTCGCCGACCGGCTGGCGGCGCTCGACATCGGCATGCTCGATGCGCCGGTCAGCGGCGGTACGGGCCGCGCGCAGTCGGGCGAGCTCTCGATCATCGCCGGCGGCGCGCCCGACGTTTTCGTCCGCTGCCAGGACCTGTTCGCCGCCATGGGCAGCCGCTCGTTCCATGTCGGGCCGCTGGGCAGCGGCCTTGCCATGAAGCTGGTCAACAACATGCTGGTGCAGGTCAACACGGTGGCCGTGGCCGAGGCCCTGGTGCTGGGCGTCAAGGCGGGCCTCGATCCGCAGACCATGTACGAGGTCGTGCGCGTCTCGACGGGCACAAGCGCCGCCTGGGAGCTGCGCGTGCCGCGCATCCTGCAGGGCGACTACGAGCCGGGCGGCACGGTCGACATCTCCTACAAGGACCAGGAGCTCGAGACGGCGTTTGCCAAGAGCCTGGGCGTGCCGCTTCTGCTGGCCAACGTCACCCAGCAGGTCTACCAGATGGCGCGGGCGCGCGGCCTCAACAAGAAAGACGGTTCGGCGATCGTGAAGGTGTTCGAGCAACTCGCCGGCGTCTCGGTGCGAGAGGGGAAGAAAACGCAGTGACCGTGTTCGTGCTCATCCATGGCGCCTATCAGGGCGGCTGGATCTGGAAGCCTGTCGCCGAGCGGCTCGCCGCGCAGGGCCATGTCGTCGTCACGCCGACCCTCGACGGCTGCGCCGAGCGCAAGCCGCAGGTACGACCCGGCATCACCACTGAATCGCATGCCGACGAAATCGCCGGCCTGTTGTTCTACCAGGACCTGAAGGACGTCGTGCTGGTCGGCACGAGCACCGGCGGCATGGTGTTGACGCGGACGGCCGAGCTGGCCCGCGAACGCATCTCCAGAGTGGTGCTGGCCGATGCGCTGGCGCTGCTGGACGGCGAGGCGCTGCCCGACATCGTGAAGCGGCCGACGGCCGTCGACACCGAGCTGACCAGCGGGCCCTCGCAGCAGGATTTCGAGACCCGCCTGTTCGCCGGCCTCGAACCGGCGATGCGCCGCTGGGCAGTCGAGCGCTGCACGCCGCATCCGATCGCGGTCATGCGCCAGCCGGTGCGGCTGGAGCGCTTCTGGGACCAGGCTTGGAATGCTTCGGTGATCTGGTGCAAGCGCAGCACCAATCCGCCGCAGGCGCATCAACGGCGCGCCGCCGATCGCCTGAAAGCGCGCTGGCACGAACTCGACACGGGGCACTATCCGATGCTGAGCGAGCCCGAGGCGCTTGCGCGACTGATTGCCCAAGGATGAAGGAGGAGACATGCCGCTTTCCACCAAGTACCTGTTCGTCGTCAGCATGGACGTCGCCAAGGACAAGGAGGCACTGTTCAACGAAGTCTACGACAGCGAGCATGTGCCGATGCTCTTGAAAGTGCCGGGCGTGAAGGCAGTCAGCCGCATGAAGACCGAGCCCGCCGCCTTCAATATCGGCGGCGAGCGCAAGGTGCTCGACGGGGCCGGCATGCCGACCTACGTCGCGGTCTACGAAATCGACAGCCCCGCCGTGCTCTTGACCAAGGAATGGGCTGAAGCCGCCGAGAAGGGCCGCTGGCCGAGCGAGGTCCGGCCGTACACCACCAACCGCCACCACGTGGTGCGCAAGGTGATCTCCGCCGCCTAGGGCGTTCGGCCAGCGAAACCGCGCCGGCGCCAGCCCGTTGTGGCGTAGGGGACGTGCCATTTGAGGATCCGGACGCTTCTCCTTGGGCTCGGTATTGGCCTCGCCGTGGCGACAGCCGTTGCCTTGACAAGGGCCCCGGCGATCGAACCGTTACCGGATACGGCGGAGCGCACGTTCGACCGCGCGCAGATCGTTCGCGGTGAAAGCCTCGCCCTGATCGGCAACTGCATCGGTTGTCACACCGCCACCGGCGGCCGCACGCTGGCCGGCGGGCGCGCGCTGGCGACGCCGTTCTGCACCATCTACTCGACCAACATCACACCCGATCGCGAGACCG
>Ga0081539_10003587_pt1 | contig 18804 bp, 18 predicted proteins | sample TabmetS4T2R2_FD_71023 | JGI IMG/M metagenome (GOLD analysis project Ga0081539, IMG submission 71023) | Tabebuia heterophylla rhizosphere microbial communities from the University of Puerto Rico - S4T2R2 | ecosystem: Host-associated > Plants > Roots > Rhizosphere ...
GATCCGGACCGCGGCGCCCAGCTGCGTCAGCACCTGGCCTTCGGGCACGGGCCGCACATGTGCGTCGGTGCCGGGCTGGCGCGCCTGGAGCTGCGGATCGCCGTCCAGACACTCTCCGACACCGTCCAGAAGGTCATCGTCGTCGACCCCGATCGGCTGGCCTACACCGAGAGCTACATGCTGCGCGGCGTCCTCGCTCTGCCCGCGGTGGTCACTCGCCGGGCCAAGGGCGGGCGGACGCATCCATGAGCCGCGCCCGCTGCGTCTCGCTGGCCCACCTGACGCTGATCGACGTCCCGGCGCCGCAACTGGTGCGCGTGGCCGCGCAGACCGGGTACGACGCCGTGGGCCTGCGCATCCTGCCGGTCCGCGACGGCCCGGACCACACGCTTCTTCCCGGGTCAGCGCGACTGCACGAGACGCGACGAGCCATGGCCGAGACCGGCGTCGCGGTGCTCGACGTCGAGGTGGTGAAGCTGCAGCCGGACACGGACGTGGCGCAGTACGACAGCTTCCTCGATGCCGCGGCCGAACTCGGTGCCCGGTACGCGATCGCCGTGGTGGAGGATCCGCAGGCGGGTCGGGCCGCGCAGACCCTCGGGGCATTCTGCGCGCTGGCGGCGGGCCGGGGGGTCACCGCCATGGTGGAGTTCATGATCTTCAAGGCGGTGGGCACCCTTGCGGCCGCCCGGCAGCTGGTCGAGGCGGCGGGCGCGGCGAACGCCGGTGTCCTGGTGGACCCGCTGCACCTGGCCCGCTCGGGCGGGACGGTGGAGGAGGTACGGACCGTGCCGCCGCACTTGATGCCGTACCTGCAGTTCTGCGACGCGGCATCGGCACTGCCCGCGACCGACCTGGAGGAGGCCGGAGCGGAGGCCCGCCACTCCCGGGTGCCGCCCGGTCAGGGGTCGCTACCGCTGACCGGCCTGCTGGCGGCGAGCCCGCCGAACGCCGGTCTGAGTCTTGAGGTGCCCGCCGGCTGGCGCAACCCCGATCCGGTGGCCCGTGCGGCCACCGTGCGGCGCGCCCTGGCCGACCTGGTCGCCGACGGGCCATTCGACCCGCGATAGGTCTTGTACTCACTCTTCAGTAAGTCGCACACTTGCTCCAGACGCTGCGCAGCTTCTTAACAGCGTCTCCAGTTTCCAACCCCGGAGCTCAGGTTCCATGGCGTAGGCCGAGCACTCGATGACGAGAGAGGTTTCCATGCAGCTGGCGGGCAAGGTTGCAGTGGTCACGGGAGGGACGGAAGGCATTGGCCGGGGCATCGCCGACGCCTTCCTTGCCGAGGGTGCCTCGGTGGTGTTGAACGGGCGCAGCGCCGAGAAGGGGGAGAAGGCGCTGGCCGAGATGGGGGCAGGCGACCGCGCCGTCTTCGTTGCAGGCGATGTCAAGGAACGCCAGGATGTGGAGCAGGTCGTCGAGGCCGCCGTGGAGCGCTTCGGGCACATCGACATCCTCGTCAACAATGCTGGCGGCGCCGACGGACTGGGCGCCCCGGTGTGGGAGATGTCGGACGAGGTCTGGGACGACACCGTCCGTTGGAACCTGACCTCGACGTTCTGGGCCACCCGGGCCGCACTACGGCACATGGTGGCGCAGAGGTCCGGCCGCATCATCAACATCTCCTCCATCGAAGGCAAGCACGGCAAGCCCATCCTGGCGCCGTACGTCGCCGCCAAGCACGCCATCAACGGCTTCACGAAGTCGGTGGCGCGGGAAGTGGGCACCTTGGGCATAACGGTCAACTCGATCTGCCCCGGCCTGGTGATCACAGAAATCGTCAAGCGCAACGGCCCCAAGACCGCCGAGGGCATGGGTCTGACCTTCGACGGCATGGTGGAGTTGTTCGCCAGCGAATCGTCGATCAAGCGACCGAACACGGTCGAGGAGGTTGCCGCCGTGGCGGTGCTGCTCGCCTCCGACGTCGCGGCGGGAATCACCGGCAGTATCTACAGCGTGGACGGCGGCACTGCGGCCTACTAGCGAGGCCGTCAGACCAGAGCATTGACACGTGGGCGTCCCCCGGTATCTTGAGTCAGTATCAAGTAATGGAGGCAGCGTGGCACAGGTGGTCATCGCAGGATGGATGGACTACCCGGCCCGTCGGGACGAGGTGCTGACGTCGATGCGGACGATGACGGAGCTGACCCGCCGGGAGCCGGGCTGCCTCGGATATGTCTTCTCCGCGGACGTCGAGAACCCCGATCGGATCCAGGTGTTCGAACGGTGGGCGACCCAGGAAGCCCTCGACGCCCACCTGGCCACGCAACACGTCTCCGAATTCCGCGCATCGATCGCCCACATCACCAGAAGCGGCCGGGAGCTACACGTGTTCCGGGTGGCCGACGTGCACAGCATGTGATCAGCCCGCGCCGCAACCGCGCCGACTCGCACACCAACCGTTCTGCCCACCGTTCTGAGCAGGAGCCGATCAATGACGACGACCACCCCGAAGTACCAGCCCGGGGTCGATTTCGACGAGAACGTTCGAGAGGACGCGCTCGATCTCGTCGAGCGCCTCGTCCAGCTGTACCGGGACAAGTCCACCGACCAGGCCGAGGGGCAGTGGCGCGAGCCGGTCGACAACTACGCCGACCCGCAGCTGTGGCAACGGGAGATCGCGGCGATCCACCGGACCGTTCCGCTGCCCTTGGCGATGACGTGTGAGATCAAGTCGCCCGGCAGTTACAAGGCGATCAACGTGGCGGGCACGAACGTCGTCATCACTCGGGACGCCCAGGGCGAGGTGCACGCCTCACTCAACGCCTGCCGCCACCGGGGATCCGAAGTCGTCCCCGAGGGGTACGGCGAGGTGAAGCGCCTGACCTGTCCCTACCACGCCTGGTCCTACGACCTGGCCGGCTGTCTGGTCGGCGTCTACGGGGAGAAGACCTTCGGACCCGTCGACCGTGCGGAGCGCAGCCTGATCTCTTTGCCCGCCGAAGAGCGGCTCGGCTTCGTCTGGGTGTCGCTGACTCCCGGGACCGACCTCAACCTGGACACGTGGCTCGCGGGCCTGGAGCCGTTCCTGCGCAGTTTCGATCTGGCGAACGGCTACCACTACTCCACCCGCGAACTGGACGGACCCAACTGGAAGGTCGTCCTGGACGGCTACCTGGAGGGGTACCACTTCGCCTCGCTGCACCGCGACACCGTCTTCAAGACGAACCTGTCGAACATGACGGCCTTCGACACGTGGGGGCCGCACATCCGGACGGCACACGCACTGCGCACCATCTCGGACGCGGCCGAGCAGGATCCCGCCGACTGGAACCCCGCGCACAGTGTCGGGGTCACGATGTTCATGTTCCCCGCGCTGGCCATCGCGGGCGGCTGGCGGACCCACACCGCCGTCTCGCTCATCCTGCCCGGCACGACCTGGGACACCTCGCGGACCCAGCAGATCATCGTGCTGCGCGGCGAGCCCTCGGACGACGAGGAGGTCAAGGCCGCGGAACACACCCGGGACTGGTTCTACGAAGTGGTGCTCGACGAGGACTACGCCACCGGATACGGCGTCCAGCGCAGCCTGCAGTCCCTGTCCGGCACGGACTTCGTGTTCGGGCGCAACGAACCAGGTGTTCAGCACTTCCACCGCGTCATCAAGGAGATGGTCCAATGACGGGCTCTGCTGTCGGCCCCGACGTGCTCGACGGAAGGTTCGCGCTCATCACGGGCGGGACGCGCGGCATCGGACGCGGTATCGCCGAGGCATTCCTCGCGGCCGGCGCCACCGTGATGCTCAGCGGGAAGTCGGTGGACAAGGGGAAGCAAGCCCTTGCCGAGCTCGGTGACGGATCCCGGGCGGCGTTCACCGCCTGCGACGTGCGGGTGCAGGCCGAGTTGGAGGGCCTGGTAGACGAAACCGTCGAGCAGTTCGGCAGGCTGGACATCCTGGTGAACAACGCCGGTGGCAGCGACGGATTCGCCCCGATTCACCAGTTGTCCGACGAGGCATGGGCGAATGCGCTGTCCTGGAACCTGAATGCCGTGTTCCGGGCGACCCGCCGGGCGATCCCCACGATGCTGGAGAACGGCTGGGGCCGCATCATCAACATTTCGTCAATCGAGGGCAAGCAGGCCAACAAGCCCATGATCAGCCACTACATCACGAACAAGCACGCCATCAACGGGTTCACGAAGGCGACCGCCTTCGAGTACGGCCAGCAGGGCATCACGTGCAACGCGATCTGCCCGGGCGCGGTGGAGACGGACATCATGCGCGAAGCGGGGAGTGCGGTGGCGCAGCAGTACGGCATCACCTACGAGGAGTTCCTCGGCGGGTATGCCAAAGATGCGGCCATCAACCGGCTCAACACCGTCGACGAGGTGGCGGCAATGGCCACCCTGCTGGCGAGTGAGATCGGTGGCGGTATCACGGGGGCACTGATCAATGTCGACGGCGGCACGGTCCCGTACTGATCCGCACGAGTCCGGCATCCGATCCCTTGAGGATGTGACATGGCCACAGCGTTGTCGGTCCGCGGGCTGTCCAAGACGTTCGGTGGACAGCGTGCGCTGATCGACGTCGACCTCGACGTCGAGGCGGGGGAGATCCGCGCGCTCGTCGGCGAGAACGGTTGCGGCAAGTCGACCCTCATCAAGATCCTGGCCGGGTTCCACGACCCTGACGAGGGTGGTGTCGTCGAGGTGGCCGGGACGCCGCTGGCGCTCGGCCAGCCCGGTGCCGGTGACGCCGCCGGGTTGCGGTTCGTGCACCAGGACCTGGGGCTGGTGGCCGGTCTGGACAGCGTCGACAACCTCGCGCTGGGCAGCGGCTATGCCCTGCGCCGGGACGGGCTGATCGACTGGGCGGGGGAGCGCCGGGCCGCGGTGAAGGCGTTGCGCAGTCTCGGTTACGACATCGACGTCCGACGGCCGGTGGGCAGGCTCTCGATCAGCGAACGGACGGCAGTCGCGGTGGCGCGGGCCCTGTCCGGGCACCGCCGCGAGGCCACCATGCTCGTGCTGGACGAACCGACGGCGAACCTTCCGGCGGCGGAGGCAGCGCGGTTGTTCGCCCTGATCCGCAATGTGCGCGATTCCGGCGTCGCCGTGCTGTTCGTCTCTCACCACTTCGATGAGGTGTTCGGCCTCGCCGACACCGTCACGGTGATGCGGGACGGCCGGATCGTCGCGACCCGGCCCGTCTCGTCCCTGACCGAACCCCAATTGGTCGAGCTGGTCATCGGGCGTGCATTGGAGCTGCACGAGGACATCGGAGCCCCGCGGGCGCGGGACGTCGCGGTGCTGTCCGCCCGGGAGCTGTCGGGTCACGTCGTCGACGGCATGGATTTCGACGTACACGTAGGCGAGGTGCTCGGCGTTGCGGGGATCACCGGATCGGGACGTGAGGAGCTGGCGGCGCTGCTCTTCGGCGGCGGGCCGCGGTCCGGCACGGTCTCACTGGCCGGCCGTGTGATCCCGCCGCAACGCCCGGATCTGGCCATCGCCGCGGGCATGGGCCTGGTCCCCGCCGAGCGCCACGCGAATGCGGCGTTCCTGCTGTCCAGCCTGCGGGAGAACGTGACGCTCGTCGACGTCCGGCGCAACGTCGTCGCAGGGCTGCTGCGCAAGGGGCGGGAGAAGTCGGACGTCACGGTCTGGCTGGAGCGGCTGCAGGTCCGTCCCGCGCGCAGCGAGGTGCCCATGGGCTCGCTCAGTGGTGGCAATCAGCAGAAGGTCGTGCTGGCGCGCTGGCTTCGCCAGGAGCCGCGGGTCCTGGTCCTGGACGATCCGACCCAGGGTGTCGACATCGGCGCCAAGGCTGAGATCCACGGGCTCATTGACGAGGCGGCTGCGCGGGGCATGGCTGTGCTGGTGCTGTCCAGCGACCATGAGGAGCTGGCCCGGCTGTGCCACCGGGTTCTCGTCCTGCGGTCCGGCGTCGTCACCGACGAACTGCATCCACCGGCCTTGACGCCGGAACGCCTGACGGCGTGCACGATCGGCAGCCTGCAGGCTTCCTGACCGCGGTCCGAAGGAGGGCCATGAACACGCCAATGCAAACTGACGACGAGAAGGTCGCCGCCGCTGGGTCGGCCGTTGGGCCGGCCGCTGCCGTCGCGACGGCGCGCCCGTCGCGGCGACGCACCGTGAACCTCGGCCTCGACCGCTTCAGCGGGCTGTACGTGTGGGCGGCCCTCATCCTGGTCTTCGGAATCTGGATGCCGGATCTGTTTCTCACCCTGGACAACGCGCGGGTGGTGGCGGGCGACCAGGCGATCACGGCCATGCTCGCGCTCGCGCTCATCGTGCCTCTGGCGGCTGGAGTGTTCGACCTGTCCATCGCCTCGGTGCTGGGGTTCTCCTCAGTCGTGGTGGCCTGGTACCAGTCGAACGGGCACAGCCCGCTCGTCGCGGCCGTGCTGGCGATTCTGGTCGGAGCGCTGGTCGGGGCGATCAACGGCTTCGTCGTGGTGAAGCTCCACGTCGACTCGTTCATCGCGACGCTGGCGATGAGCAGCATCCTGGCCGCCGGTGCCTACTGGGTCACCAATGGCCAGCAGATCGTCGACGGGATCTCCCCGACGTTCGTGAAGTTCGGGACCGAGCAACTGCTGGGCATCCCAGTGCCCGTGTACTACATGGTCGTCCTTGCGTTGCTTCTCTGGATCTTCCTGGAATTTCGCCCTGGTGGCCGCTACGTCTACGCGGTCGGTGGTAACCCGCAGGCCGCCCGGCTTGCCGGTGTGCGGGTCGACCGCATCGTGTTCGGGTCGCTGGTCACCTCGGCCACGATCGCCGGTTTCGCCGGGGTGATCCTCGCGGCGAAGCTGGGTACGGGTAACCCCACGAGCGGGCCGCCGTATCTGCTGCCCGCGTTCTCCGCCGTCTTCCTCGGCGCAACGCAGATCAAGGCGGGACGGTTGAACGTCCCCGGCACTCTTGTCGCCATCTACTTACTGGCCACCGGGGTCAAGGGACTGCAACTGGCCGGAGCGCCGGTGTACCTCAACGACCTCTTCAACGGCCTGGCGCTGATCCTTGCCGTGGCGTTGGCCGCTCGGACCCGCCGGAAGGCGTGAAGCGCGTTCCCGGTCTTGCGCTTCGGTCATCACTTACTTTATAACGACTTCATTAACTATCTGGTTTCCAGTACGTGGGTCTGTCACGATCGCGGAACAGCGTGACCGGGCTCACAGCCGAACACAGGCGGCGAACACGCCGGCCGGACCATCCACCGGGTGCGGGACGAAGGGACAGTCACATGAAGCGAGCGTGGGTGCTACCAGTGGTGCTGGCGGCCACCTCTGCACTCGTCGCGGCCTGCGGGGGCGGGAGTGCCGACAGCGGTTCCACCGGATCCAGCGGCGCCTCGAGCGGGGCGAGCAGCACAGGTAACGCAGGGGTCGAGGCGGCCAAGGCCTATCTCGCAACACGGATCGGAAACCCGACCACGATCGAGTTGTCCGCCCCGCTGAGCAAGAAGCCGGACACGGGCAAGTTGCTGGTGAAGCTGGTGACGCCTCAGCCGGTGACCGGCGTGGTCTCCGACGGCACGAAGGCGGCCGCCGAGGCAATCGGATGGAGCTACAAGGCGATTCCGGTGGAGCCGACGGCCGAAGGCATTCAGAAGGCCTTCCAAGCCGCGCTGGAGCTCAAGCCGGCGCCGGCGGCCATCGAGGTGTCCGGGTACCCCAAGGTGACGTTCGCCGCCCAGCTGGCGGAGGCGAAGAAGCGCGGGATCGGCGTGATCTCCGAGTCGACGACGGACGCGCCGGGGACCGGTGACGGAATCGTGGCCCTGATCGACGGTCCGCCGCAGGTCCAGCTCTGGGGCAAGGACATCGCCGCCGAGGTGATCGCCGACAGTGACGGCACGGCCCAGGTCGCGCTGTTCAGCGTGTCGGCGTACCCGATCCTCGGCGAGTTCGTGAAGGGCTTCAAGGACGCCATGACCGAGTGGTGCCCGTCGACCTGCTCCGTCACCGACGCCGACCAGCAAGCCACCGACATCGGCACCAAGACGCCGTCCAGTGTGGTCAGCACACTGCAGCGGAATCCGAAGATCAAGTACGCCGTCTTCTCGTTCGGTGACATGACGATTGGCGTGAACGCGGCGATCGCGTCGGCCGGGCTGACCGACAAGGTGAAGGTCGCCGGCGAGACACCGACGGTCGCCAACCTCAAGGCCGTCAAGGAAGGCAAGGAGCTCGCGTGGACCGGCTTCGCGGCTCCCGTGCTCGGCTGGCGGACAGTCGACGCCGCCGCGCGCTTCGTCAACGGTGAGGACATGGCACCCGCCAGCAGCACGCCGCTGCCCACTCAGGTGATCACCAAGGAGAACGTCGACAGCATCGTGACGGACTCCACGGGGTACTACGTGGGGCTGCAGGAGTACCCGAGCCTCTTCAAGAAGCTCTGGCAGGTGTCGTAGGAGCCCGGGGTGGCGGCACGACCTGCCGCCACCCCGCTCCACGTCAGGTGATGCGACGACGGGCAGGAGACGTTGATGCTCAAGGGAATCGCGGGAGGAACGGCGGTCGTCACGGGGGCCGCCGGAGGCATCGGCGCAGCGGTCTGCCGGCGGCTGAAGGCGGAGGGTGCGCACGTGGTCGCGGTCGACCTCGACGGTGACGCGCTGGAGAAGCTGGCCGTGGAGCTGGGTGACGACGTCCTCATGGTGAGCGCCGACGTCACCTCTGAGGAGGAGACTCAGCGGTTCTTCGGCGCGGCGGTGGAGCGGTTCGGTTCGGTGGACATGTTCCATGCGAACGCCGGGATCGAGGGCACCGTGGGGCCGGTGAGCCAGCTGTCGGTGGACATGTTCGATCGCGTGATGCGGGTCAACGTGCGCAGCGTCTTCCTCGGAGCAGCGGCTGCGGCCCGCCAGATGCGGGATCAGCCCGAGCGTGGACGGATCCTGTTCACCTCCTCCCTGGCCGGCATGATGGGCAACGCCGGTGTGGCGCCCTACGTGGCGTCCAAGCATGCCGTCCTGGGACTGCTCAAGAGTTTCGCCAAGGAGGTCGGCCCGCTCGGCATCCGTGTCAACGCGCTGTGCCCGGGCGTCGTACGGACTCGCATGATGGACTCCCTCGAGGTTGGGCTCGGCGAACTCGCCGGCATCGACGGATCGGCCCTCAAGGCGGCTCTGGAGGCACAGGTGCCGCTGGGGCGTTACGCGACGCCGGACGAAATCGCTGCGACAGCGGCCTGGTTGCTCAGCGATGAGGTGCCGTACATGCATGGCGAAATGGTGACCGTGGGCGGCGGGCTCTGGCCGTAGACTGAAGACCCGCCCCGGAGGAAGCAATGGGTCAACCGGCGCCGTGCGGCAAGCGCCGCGCGGCGTCAGGTTCCCGCCAGCCGGGCGACGATCGGGGCGAACTCGTCCACGTGGCGTTGCGCCACACTCACGTAACTGATCCCGAGTCGCTCCCGCAGCTGGTGCAGCTGTTCGCACACAGCCTCGGGCGATCCCATGAGGGCGTGTGGATGGTCGAGAATCGCTTGCGGGGAGACGCCGAACCGGCTGGCGATGGCTTGTGCCGCGGCGTCGTGGTTGGCCCCCACGGCGATGAAGTACGCTCCGATCTCCAATTCGATGTCGCCAAATCGGCTCCCCGCGCCTTCCCGCACCCAACCGATCTTCTGCTCGGTGGCGCGGAGTCCGGAACTCGCAACACTGTCGGCCCCCAACTTGCCGGCGGCGTTGTTGAAGTTCAGGCTCACGATGTCGGCGAGCGACCCTGCGGTCCGCAGGACCACCGGGCCACCACCACCGATGAGCAGAGGTGGGTGCGGATGCTGGACCGGGATCGGGCGACCGGCGAAGCCGCTGGCATGCACGTAGGTGTCATTCACGTCGAGCGGCTCTCCGCGCCAATGGTCCCGCAGCAGGCGCGCGACCTGCCCGAGCCGTTCGATGCGGACCCCGGGCCGATCCATCCGCATGCCCAATCCGGCGTACTCCGCGGCGATCCAGCCGGCACCCAGGCCGACTTCCAGCCGCCCTTCGGAGAGCAGGTCGAGCGTTGCAAGCTCTTTGGCGAGGACCACCGGATGGTGATAGTCGACACAGAACACTCGACAGCCCACGCGCAGCGTCGTCGTCGCGGCGGCCGCGGCCATGCACGCCGCCACCGGGGCCAGATCCACCGGCCGATGGCCGGACTCCTGAGCGATGCTGCCTGGGCCGAAGTAGTGATCCGTCGTGAAAAGCGTGGCGTAGCCCAGACCCTCGGCCCGGCGTGCGGTTTCGATCCATTCCTTGGCCGACGTCGCCTCGAAGGCCTGGACGGAGAAGCGGAACGGCCTGAACGACCCTGGGGCCACGGCAGCCCTCCCTCTCGTTTCTTGTTACTGCCTAGAGTTAGCATCTATCCGCGGGAGTCGGGGCGTCAACGCGGTGGCGCGACGCGCCGCGGAGCGAGGACCGGTCCCGGGCGACGGCACGGTGAGCGAGGGGTGCGATGAGCGAGGAGTTCGCCGGAAAGGTCGCCCTGGTGACAGGTGCGTCCAGTGGGATGGGACGTGCCACCGCATTGGCCTTCGCGGCTGCGGGAGCTCAGGTGGTCCTGGCGGATGTCGCCGTCGAGGCGGGCGAGCAGGTGGCCGGTGTCATCCGAGATGCCGGCGGGGAGGCCGCTTTCGTGCGCACCGACGTCTCGCAGAGCGACGAGGTCGCGGCTCTCACGCGGGCGGCTCTGGACAGGTTCGGCCGGCTCGACTGCGCGGTCAATGCGGCCGCCATCGAGAGCGAGACGACGATGCTCGCCGACTCGGACGAGGCGGGGTTCGACCGGGTGATCGCGATCAACCTGAGGTCGGTCTTCCTCTGCATGAAGTACGAGCTCCGGGCGATGCTGCCGCAGGGCTCGGGTGCCATCGTCAACATCGCCTCGGTCAACTCCTTCCGCCCGCAGCCCCGACAGTCCGCCTACACGGCCGCCAAGCACGGCGTGATCGGGCTCACCAAGGTTGCGGCGATCGAGTATGCGGGATCTGGCATCCGCGTCAACGCCGTTGCACCGGGTGCGATCGACACACCGATGCTGCGGGGCTCGATGGCGGCCAGAGGCACCACGGAGGCCGACGTCGTCGAGCGGCTCAGCCTGATCGGGCGCCTCGGACAACCCACGGAGATCGCGGACGCCGTGCTCTGGCTGTGTTCGGACCGGGCGACGTTCGTCATGGGGCACGTCCTGGCGGTGGATGGTGGGTATCTGGCTCGCTGAGCCGGCGCAGGCATCGCCTCGGCACCGCTTGACCCGAGACCGAGCCGCTGATTAGCTAGAGTGACTGTAAAGTAAGTGGTCCCATGGAGGAGACATGACTACTCCGCCCCGCATGGAGGAACGTGCGAAGCGGACCACGCTCTGGTACGACTTGGTCCTGGAAGACACCCGCCCGGCACCCGAACACCTGCGGGAGCGGCACCCCTACCGGCCACGAAGCACGCGGATTCCGGTGCACCGGTACACCAGCCGGGAGTGGCATCTGCTCGAGCGCGAGCATCTGTGGCGCAAAGTGTGGCAGATGGCGTGCCGGGTGGAAAACCTGCCGGACGTCGGAAGCTACATCGTGTACGAGATCGCCGGAGACTCCTACCTCGTCGTGCGAACCCGGGACGGGATCAAGGCGTACGTCAATGCCTGCCTGCACCGGGGCCGCGCCCTGAAGGACTTCGACGGCCGATGCAGTGAGTTCCGCTGCAGCTTCCACGGTTTCACCTGGCGCCTGGACGGGAGCCTGCGCTACACACCGGCGCCGGCGGAGTTTCCGGAGATCGAGGCCGACCGCGAAGCGTGGCGGCTGCCGGAAGCCAAGGTCGGGCTGTGGGGCGGGTTCGTCTTCATCAATCCCGACCCCGACGCGGAGCCACTGGAGCAGTTCCTGGGGACGCTGCCGGGCCATTTCGCCCGCTGGGACTTCGAGCATCGGTACCTGCAGGCGCACGTGAGCAAGAAGATCCGATGCAATTGGAAGATCGCTCAAGAGGCGTTCGACGAGGGGCTGCACCTCGGCGCCACGCACCCGCAATCCGCACCCTATGTGGGTGACTCCAACGCGGCCGTCGACGTGTACGGCAACTACGCGCGCCAGATCAGCCCGTCCGGTACACCGATCGAGGACCTGCCGTTGGACGCCGCTGAGGAGGACATCCTCAAGCGCATGCTGGACGTCAGGGAGGGCGAGGACCTGCCCATCCCCTTCTCCCAGCGCACGACCGCACGTGACGCGATGGCGGAGGCGGGCCGGGAGCGATGGCGGCAGGTGATCGGTCCCGAGGCCGATGACATCTCCGATGCCGAACTCGTCGACCACTGGAACTACGCGGTCTTTCCCAACCTCCACCCGTGGGGCGGTTACAACCGCATCGTGTACCGGTTCCGCCCGAACGGCGACCGGCACGACGAGTCCATCTTCGAGGTGATGTTCCTGACGCCGTACCGCGGTGAGCGGCCACCGACGGCACAGGTCACGCATCTGGATTTCGGTGAGTCGTGGACGAACGCGCCGGAGCTGCAGACGCTGGCGCTGGTCATGGAGCAGGACACGTTCAACATGGAGGCCGTGCAGCGCGGGCTGGAGACCACCCGAAGGCCGTACATCATGGCCTCCACCTTCCAGGAGGGCGTCGTCACCTGGCGGCACGATCTGCTGAGCACCTGGGTGGGTCAACATTCGGCCGGGATGTTGGCATGACGATCCAACGGGAGTCCGCCCCCGCGGTGCGCGCTGCCGCTGAGGACCACGTCGGCGCCATCCGCCATCCGCTGAACCCGAATGCGTACTATCAGGGCTGCGGCGATGGCACGGTGCGGGTGACGATGGGCCGACGGTGGGGGCGGTTCGGATCCGACGGTCGGCACATCGAAGGCACCTTGTTCGAGGCCGACCCCGAACTGTGCCTCTGGGTCGCGGCGCCGCGACCCGCGGACCATCACCGCATCAGCCGGATTCTGGACATGCCCGCCGAGCGATAGCCCTCGTGGCTCATCGCCACACTCGTGCCCGGGCGCCTCAGTCGTGCCCGGCGAGTAGCCGCAGCGGCTGCTCCAGCAGACCTGCCACGGTCTTGAGGTACTCCGCCGCGGGTGCCCCGTCCACGGCGCGGTGGTCGAACGTGAGGCTGAGGGTGAGCACCTGGGAGCGCCGCGGCACCTCACCCTCCCAGCGCACGCCGTCGCGAAGCCGGCCCACGCCGAGAATGGCGACGTTCCCCGGATTGACGATCGGGGTGAAGAAGTCCACGCCGTACCCGCCGAGCGAGGTCACGACGAATGTGGCGCCCTCCAGGTCGGCGAGTGCCAGACGCCCCTCTCGGGCCGCGGTGGCCAATGTCCGGGTCTGGGCGGCGAGCCCTGTCAGGGTGCGGTCCGCGGCGTCCCGGACGACCGGCACGAGCAGCCCGTCCGGCACAGCCACCGCGACGCCGACGTGGATGTCCCGGTACTCCAGGATCTGCTCGCCCACGATGCCTGCATTGAGGCCGGGATGGTCGCGCAAGGCCTGGGCGGCGGCCAGCACGATGAAGTCGTTGAGGCTGGGCAGGGCGAGCCCTGACGAGCCCCACTCCGCTTTCAGCTGATCCCGGACGGAGGTGACGCCGTCCATCCGGACCTCGAAGGCGTGGGTCAGCTGAGCCATCTCCTGAAGGCTCGCGTGCATCCGGCGTGCGATGGTCCCGCGCATGCCGGACAACGGGACGGTCCGCGCCACGGCGATGCCGGGCGTCCCGTCGGGGGGACCGTTCACCGCATCGGTCGCAGCGGCGTCCACGTCTTCCCGCCGGATCCGGCCACCCGGTCCTGATCCTGTGACGTCGGCCAGGTCGACGCCGAGGGCACGCGCGTGACGACGCACGAGCGGCGACAGGGGAGCAGTCAGGGCGAGCGCCGCGCCGTCGTTCGCGGCAGCCCCCGATGTGGCCGACGCGGCCTCCCTCGTCGCGACGACGACCGCCTCGACGTCCTCGGACACGATGCGCCCGTTCGGCCCCGACCCCCGCACGGTCGCGAGCTGCACCCCGTGGTCCCGGGCGAGCCTGCGCGCGTTCGGTGAGGCGAGAGTCCGCGCGGGGACAGCGGCTCCGGTGGCAGCCGGCCGCTCACCGCTCAACACTCCCGAGGGTGGCTCCTCGCCCTGGTCGAGCAGCCATGCGATCACCACACCGGGTTCGACCGTGGCCCCCGCGGCGACCACCGGATACAGGTGCCCGGCGGCTTCGGCCTCGACATCGACGTCGACCTTGTCGGTGGTCAGGCGCAGAATTGGATCGCCCGGACGGACCTCCTGCCCGGTCGGGACGAGCCACTCCTCGATCGTGCCCTCCTGCATGGTGAGCCCGAGCTTCGGCAGCAGAACCTGGACGGCCATGCTCAACCCCGTTCGAGCAGGCGGCGGCAGCCCGCCACGATTCGGGATGCGTCCGGCACGTAAGCCTTCTCCAGAACCGGGCTGAACGGCACAGGGCTGAACGGCGCACCGACGCGGAGCACGGGGGCATCGAGGTAGTCGAAGGCCTCGTCCTGGATCTGGGCCGCGATCTCCGCCCCGATCCCGCCGAACGTGACGGCCTCGTGCACGACCAGCACGCGATTGGTGCGCCGCGCCGATTCCACCAGCGTGGCGGTATCCAGTGGTTGCACCGTTCGGGGATCGATCACCTCGACGTCGACGCCGTCCGCCGCGAGCTGTTCAGCCGCGGCCGTCGCCTCAGTCACCATCCGGCCGACCGCCACGACCGTCACATCGCGCCCGGGACGGACGATCCGCGCCTGGCCGAGCGGGACGGCGTACAGATCCTCAGGCACGTCGCCCTTACTGCCCAGCAGGAGTTTGTTGAGGACGACGACGGTCGGGTTGTCGTCGCGCAGTGCCGACACCATGAGCCCTTTGGCGTCATAGGGCGTCGCCGGCATCGCGACCTTCAGCCCCGGCACGTGGGCCAGCCATGCTTCCAGACTCTGGCTGTGCTGCGCGGCCGCGCCGAGCCCCGCGCCGGCGGCGGTGGTGATGGTCAGCGGCACCGCCACCGTGCCGCCGTACATGAAGCGCATCTTGGCCGCTTGGTTGACCACCTGGTCCATGCATACGCCCAGGAAGTCCATGAACATCAGGTCGCAGATGGGCCGCAGGCCACGCGCCGCGGCGCCAACGCCGAGCCCGATGATGGCGGCCTCGGAGATGGGCGTGTCGATCACGCGCCGTTCGCCGAACTCGTCCTTGAGCCCGTCGAACATGTGGAAGACGCCGCCGTATCCCGCGACGTCCTCCCCGATGAGGAAGACATCGCCGTCGCTGCGCATCATCTGCGCGACGCCCTCGTTGAACGCCTTGACGTAGGTGAGCTGGCGCGCCGGCATCTCGTTCCCCGTCCCGTCAGTGACTGTAGACACCGTCGAGGAGCGTCGCCGGATCCGGATCCGGGCTCGACTCCGCGTACGTAATGGCGTCGGCGACGTCGGCGCGTGTCGTCTCCCAGACGGCGTCGAACTCGGCCTGGTCGACGTGTCCGGCTTCCGCGGCCCGCCGCTCCAGCAACTGGATGGGGTCACGTGCCTTCCAGGCGTCGATTTCGTCCTGCGAGCGGTAGGGAATGCGCAGCCCCTTCACCCCTTGGTGGTCGTAGTAGCGGTACGTCTTCGCCTCGATCAACGTGGGGCCGCTCCCGGCACGGGCGCGCTCGACGGCCGCCAGCGCGCCCTCGTAGACCGCCACGGCGTCCATCCCGTCGACGATCGCCCCGGGAAATCCGTAGGCCGCCGCTCGGTCGGCGATGTCGGTGATGCGCATGTGGCTGGACTGGGCGGTGAACTCCGCGTAACCGTTGTTCTCGCACACCAGGATGACCGGCAGGTTGAGCACGGCCGCCAGGTTGGCCGCCTCGTGGAAGCTGCCGATGTTGCTGCCGCCGTCGCCGAAGAACGCCACCGCGACCCCGCCGTCGTCGCGGTAGGCGCTGGCGAACGCCGCACCGACGGCGATCGGGATGCCGCCGCCCACAACGCCGTTCGCGCCGAGCATGCCGATCGCGAGATCGTTGATGTGCATGCTTCCACCGCGACCCTGGCAATAGCCGGTCGCCTTGCCGTACAGCTCGGCGAACATCTGCCGGAAGTCCGCACCCTTGGCGACGGCGTGCCCGTGCCCACGGTGTGTCGACGTGATCTGGTCGGTGTCCTTGAGCGTGGCCATGACGCCCGCCGCCACCGCCTCCTGGCCGACATACAAGTGCAGGAAGCCGGGCATCGCACCGGCTTCCATCAGCCGGCCCGCCTGTTCCTCGAACAGCCGGATCCGCACCATGCGCCGGTGCAGATCCAGCAGGAGGTCCCGGTCCTCCCGCGCTGGGGTCGGCTCCGGCAGCGGGGAGTGCTCGGCGCCGTTCGCCCGGGCAGTTTCCGCGGCACGGGAGAGGGTGGGCGAGGACTTGCCCGCGGCTTGCGCAGGAGACACGGCGACCCGCCTTCCGGTAGTTAGTAATGGCAGACTACAGTAACCAGTCAGGCCATGAGGAGGGCTACATGACGGATCGCACGGCCGTCGCGGGCGGGCCCGGCGCGCTGCGGGTGCTCGCCGTCACGGGCGGCCATCGTGTCGATCTTGCTGCCTTCACGTCGATGATGGAGTCGATCTGCGGGCGAAACGGCTGGGTATGGGCCCATGCTGCGCAGCCGTCGGCCCAGCGCTGGCTGGATCCCCGACACGCCGGTCGGTGGGACGCCGTGCTGCTCCACGACATCCCGGGCCTGCATCTCAAGCGCGGAGAAGAGCCGCGCATCGAGGGACCGAGCCCAGAGGTGGCCGAAGCCGTCGTGAAGTTGCTCGACTCCGGCCAGGGCGTTGTGGTACTCCACCACGCGCTGTCCGCCTGGCCGGGCTGGGAGGGCTGGGCCGAGGCGATCGGCGGGCGCTTCCTGTACCGGCCGGGGACGCTGCGCGGGGAGTGGTGGCCGGCGTCGGGGTACCGCATGGCCGATTTCACTGTCGAGATCGAGGCGCGCGATCATCCCATTTGCGCTGGGCTGGACGATTTCGAGCTCAGCGATGAGCTGTACTACGCGCCGATCTTGACAGACCAGGTGAGTCCCCTGCTCCGGGGGCGCGCGAACTGGGATGGCGCCGGGTTCCTGGACGCCTACGACGTCGTATGTCACGGCCAGTCGACCGGGGTGACCTGCGCCGGCCGGCCACCGACCAGCGACCTGCTGGGATGGACCACGACGGCGGGCCGTAGCCCCATCGCGGTCATCCAGCCGGGGGACGGCGCAGCCACGTTCGCGCATCCCAGCTACCGGCGGCTGCTGGCGAATGCTATTGCCTGGGTCGCCTCCGTCGAAGCTCACACCGCGGCCGCCGCCCAACCTGTGCCGATCCGTGGTCCACTGGCCGCGGCGGATTCCTTGCCACCGACCTGAGGATCGCTGCCTTGAAAACGGCCGGAGCGCCGACTCACCAGGGAGGAACGTGACTGCGCGACTCATCGCCATCCGCCACGGGCAGAGCACCAGCAATGTACGGCGCATCGCGACGAGCCGGCTCGACGGTTATCCGCTCACGGATGTGGGGCGGGCCCAGGCAGCCGAGGTGGGGGAGCGACTCGTCGGGCGTGACGTCGAGCACGTCTATGCCAGCCGGATCCAGCGGGCCCGCGAGACGGCGGGCATCATCGCCGACTCGATCGCTGCACCCCTGACGCTCCTGGCCGGCTTGGAGGAGGTCGACGTCGGCATCCACGAAGGTCGTTCCGAGGGGGCGGTTCAGACCAACGCCCTTGCAAATTTCGAGCGCTGGCTCAGCCGCGGAGACTTGGACCACGGATTCGAGGGTGGGGAAACCGCCCTGCAGGCCATGGCGCGGACCAGTTCCGTCTTGATCGACATCGTGCGGCGCCATCCCGACGGAACCGTTGTCGTCGTTTCGCACGGTGGCGTCCTTGCCCTGGCACTGATCAACCTCTGCCGGAATGTCACTCCCGGCTTCGTATTCGGCCACCTTCTGGACAACTGCGCTGTCGTGGAGGTGGACGCCGACGCCGACGGTGACGGCGACGGCGCAGCCAACGCCCACCACGGTCGCCCGGGCTGGGCCTGCGTGGACTGGGCCGGGGTCATGCCCCTCCGTCGACCCGGCAACCAGCGCCCACTCACTGCCTAGCTGAGCGGACCCCGGCGTGGGCGGCTGGGTCGGTACCGATCCGTCCCCAGCCCGCGGGTCGCCGGTCAGCCGAGCGCGGTTCAGGGCACGGTTCCGAGACACGGCTCAGCGGCACGGCTCAGCGGCACAGTTCAGCGGCACAGTTCAGCGGCACAGTTCAGCGGCACAGTTCAGCGGCACAGTTCAGCGGCACAGTTCAGCGGCATGGCCCAGTGGCACAGCCCAGCGGCACAGCCCAGCGGCATGGCCCAGTGGCACGCCCAGCGGCACAGCCCAGCGGCATGGCCCAGTGGCACGCCCAGCGGCACAGTTCAGCGGCAGTGGCCCGCCCGCACAGCGCACGCATGTGGCATATGGCGTATGGCATCGCGCCAAGCAGGACTCATGGTTCTGGTGGGTCGTAGTAGCGGCGGCCCTGGGGGCTGGTCCATTCGATGGTGCCGGGCGGGTGTTCGGGGCTGGCGCCTGGCGGTTGATCGGGTCGGTGTCGGGTGCTCGGGGGGGCCGAGCGGGCGCGCCAGCCGGCGCGGTGTTTGAGCCGGTGGTGGAAGCGGCAGAGTGGGATGAGGTTGCACGGGCAGGTGGGGCCGCCGTCCTGGTGGGCGCGCAGGTGGTCGAGGTCGCATTGGTGGGCGGGGCGGCGGCAGCCGACGAATCGGCAGCGCCGGGCCCGGGCGGGGGCGTCGTCGG
>Ga0081539_10003588_pt1 | contig 18796 bp, 19 predicted proteins | sample TabmetS4T2R2_FD_71023 | JGI IMG/M metagenome (GOLD analysis project Ga0081539, IMG submission 71023) | Tabebuia heterophylla rhizosphere microbial communities from the University of Puerto Rico - S4T2R2 | ecosystem: Host-associated > Plants > Roots > Rhizosphere ...
GGTCGGGCCGATCACGCTCTATTTCTTCGGCGGGAGCGCATCCTTCCAGATCGAATCCGATCGGCCGCGTGATGAGGCGATCGTGGCCGGCGCGGGTCCCGTCGTCAGCCTCCTGATCGGCGCCGCCATCGGCGTGGTTGCCCTGGGGTTGGGCACGCTCGGCGAGCCGATCCTGCGCGGCATCGCGAGCATCCTGCTCGTCATCGCGGCGCTCAACCTGATCCTTGGCGGAATCAACCTCGTGCCTGCGTATCCGCTCGACACGGGCCGGGTCGTGCGTGCCGTCATCTGGGCGCGGACCGGTGATGAGCGGAAAGGAGCGCGAGCCGCGGCACGTATAGGACGCGCGGTCGGTTGGCTGCTGATCGGATCCGGCATCACGCTCATGTTCATCGACGACACGATCGACGGCCTCATGCTCGCCCTCACGGGCTGGTTCCTCGGTAGCGCCTCACGCGGCATCGAGCGGCGACTCATCGTCCAGGACCTCCTCCACGGCGTGAACGTCGGCGATGTCATGGAACGCGAGGTGGCGAGCGTCGCCCCGAACCTGACGGTCGATACGTTCGGCGACCGCCTGCTCGAGAGCGGCGACGGGTCCGCTCTGCCGGTCCTCCAGGATGAGGAAATCGTCGGGGTAATCGGGGCGACCCAGTTGCGGCGCCTGCGCCGCGGGGCCTGGGCGACGACACGCGCCGAGGACCTCATGACGAAGGCGCCGGGGCTGCCGCTTCTCGATGCGCGCGACACGCTCTGGTCGGCGCTGGACCGGCTCCGGCGAACGGGCCTCGATGGGTTGCCGGTCGTGGACGCGGGCGCGCTGCTGGGGATCGTCACCCGACAGGCGATCGCGGAGACCATCCAGAACCGCGCCAAGCTGCGCGGCGTGACGATCAGGTGACGGTGTCGCAGACGCGTCCGCCCGCGTCACATGGCCACCACGACCCGGCGAGGCCGTTGCTGAGCGTCGAGCAGGCCCTCGACGGGATCCTCGCGGCAATTCCTGGTCCCTTGCCTACTGAGCGCCTCGCGCCGGCGTCAGCGGTCGGGCGTGTGCTGGCAGAGCCCGTCGTGGCGTCGACGTCGCTGCCGCCCTGGGACAACTCGGCGATGGATGGCTACGCGCTTCTTGCCGCCGACACCGTCGAGGCTTCCGCGGAGCGACCCACGGTGCTACGTGTCGTCGGCGACGCCCGGGCGGGTGTCGCATCCGAGGTCGTCGTTACGTCCGGGAGCGCGGTTCGGATCGCGACCGGCGCACCCGTGCCCGATGGCGCTGACGCCGTCATCCCTGTCGAGGAGACGGTCCCGTTGGATGGCTCCGGTGCGGCAACCGGCGGCAAGAGCCGTGATGCAACCGGCGAGCTGCCTGCCGCGATCCAGCTGGAAGGGCCAGTCCCGTCAGGGGCGTCGATCCGGCGGGCCGGCAGTGATGTTCGCGCCGGGCAGACCGTGTTGGAAGCCGGCTCGGTCCTGTCGCCCGCGGCGATTGCCCTCGCGAGCGGGGTGGGTGCCGATGCGGTCACTGTCCATCGGCGGCCGCGAGTCGCGGTTCTCGCGACAGGCGACGAGGTTCGGGCCGCTGGGGAGGAGCTCGGACCGGCGGGCATTCCGGATGCCAACCGGCCCGGGCTGATCGGTTCCGTCACTGTCGCCGGCGGTGAGGCTGTCGATCTGGGCATTGCGCCCGACCAGCTCGAGGACGTCCTCGATCGCCTTCGGCTCGGCCTGGCCGAGAGGGTCGACGCGATCATCGTGTCGGGCGGCGTCTCGGTCGGACCGTACGACGTCGTCAAGACCGCCTTCGATCAAATCGGCCGGATCGACCTTTGGCGGGTCGCCGTCCAACCGGGCAAGCCATTCGCTTTCGGCAGCGTGGATCGCGAGGGTTCCGTGCCCGTTCTGCTCTTCGGATTGCCCGGCAACCCGGTCTCGAGTCTCGTGACGTTCGAGCTCTTCGTCCGGCCGGCGCTGCGGCGTCTCGCCGGTCACCGGCGCGATCGGCTGGTTCGGCCCGCCGATCGCGCGGTCCTGAACGACCGGGTGACCAAGAGCCACGGCCGGCGGGCATTTCTGCGCGTCCGCGCCCAGCGGTCCGAGCGCGGGGCCCCAATCCGCGATGGCCAGGGACGGGCGCAGGTTCGGCTGGCGGGCGGTCAGGGCAGCCATGTACTCTCGGCCATCGCGGCGGCCGACGCTCTCGCGATCATTCCAGAGGCCGACGATGAGCTGCCGGCGGGCGCAGAAGTCGAGCTATGGTGGCTCGACGCCAGCTGAGAGACCCAGCCGGGCTGAGACAGGAGCCATGGACCGAAAGTCGACGCCGCGCGGTGAACGCAGGAGGCTCACCCACATCGACCGGGGTGGCCGGCCACGGATGGTCGACGTCGGCGACAAGCCCGTGACGGCCCGCCGGGCGGTGGCGGAGGCCTTCGTCGCGCTCGGGCCGGAGACGCTCAGCATGGTCATCGACGGGCAGAGCCCGAAGGGCGACGTTCTGACGGTGGCCGAGCTTGCCGGCGTCATGGGCGGCAAGCACACGTCCGAGCTCATCCCGCTCTGCCACCCGCTGCCTCTGACTGACCTCGTCGTCGCCATCACTCCGGATCGGGCGGCGGGTGGACTGCGGATCCGAAGCGAGGCGGCGACGACCGCCCAAACCGGGGTCGAGATGGAGGCGCTGACGGCCGCGTCGGTTGCGGCGCTGACGGTCTACGACATGGTCAAGGGCGTCGAGCGCGGCGTCGAGATTCGAAGCGTCCACCTCGTCTCGAAGTCGGGTGGCAAGAGCGGCGAATGGCAACGGCCGCCTGATGGGTCCGCGGCGCCGGGCTCTCGACCGTCGGGACCGCGCTCGGCGGGTCGCATCGGTGGCGCTCGAAGGCGCTCGTGAGATGGCTGGCGAGCGGCGCCCGGGAGCGAAGCGGACGGCTGTCGTGATCACGGCCTCGGATCGGAGTGCCGCCGGCGAACGCGAGGACACCTCCGGAGCGGCAGTCGCCGCCCGACTCGAGACACTCGGCTTCAGGGTCGACCGCGAGGTCGTGCCGGACGACCGCTCGCGGATCCAGCGGACCCTGGTTGCGGCCGCGGCGCGGCACTCGCTGATCGTAACGACCGGTGGCACGGGCCTGACCCCGCGCGACGTGACCCCGCAAGCGACCCTTGCCGTCATCGACTACGAGGTTCCCGGGATCGCCGAGCAGATGCGTGCCGAGGGCCGTCGCCATACGCCGATGGCCTCCTTGAGCCGGGGGATCGTGGGTGTCCGAGGCGGGAGCCTCATCGTGAATCTGCCTGGCAGCCCGAAGGGCGCCCTCGAATCGCTCGAAGCGATCGAGCCGATCCTCGATCACGCCCTCGAGACCCTGGCCGGCCCGTTCGACCACGCCGAGGAGAGCTCGCGAAGGAACGCGAGCGATTCCTCGAAGTCCTGATGCCCGGCTACTTCGACCACGTACCGGCGTACCCGGCGGTGTTCGTCCTGTTCTGGGGGGCGATGGTCGTCTTCCTGCTGGTGATGGCTCGGCACCTGCGGCTGTTCGCCGTCGCCCGGCCGTCCGCCGCCTTCGGGTCCGTGCCCATTCGTCTGTGGAGCCTCATCGAGTACGCGTTCATCCAGACGAAGATGTTCAAGGACTGGCGCGCGGGCCTGATGCACGCGGGCATCTTCTGGGGCTTCGTGCTCCTGACGATCGGGACCGCGAACATCGTCACCGGCGGTCTCATCCAGGCGATCCTGTCGTGGCCCCTCGACGGTGTGCTGTGGGCGCTGGTCTCGGCGATGCAGAACGTGGTCGCGGTGATCGTGCTGCTGGCAATTCTGTGGGCGTTCGAGCGGCGGCTGATCTCGCGGCCCGGCCGGCTGACCTACAACCGCGACGCGCTCGTGATCCTGTCGCTCATCGGGGGCGTGGTCGCGACCGAGCTGTTCGCACAGGTCTTCGAGGTCGCTGCCTTTGGTCCTGTGCCGGGCGCCTTCGTCTCGGATGCGCTTGGCGGTTGGCTGTCGGCGGCGTCGCCATCGTCGCTGGAGACCGGGTTCGTGATCCTGTGGTGGGCCCACATCGCGCTCGTCAGCCTGTTCCTCGTCTACCTGCCGTTCAGCAAGCATCTCCATATCGCGACGAGCTTCTTCAACATCTATTTCCGGAAGCTGGCGCCACGGGGCGAACTGCCGGCGATGGACCTCGAGGACGAGCAGGCGACGTTCGGGATCAAGAGCCTCGCTGATCTCGGCTGGAAGGACCTGCTCGACGGGTTCACCTGCACCGAGTGTGGTCGTTGTCAGCAGGCCTGCCCAGCCTGGAACACCGGCAAGCCCCTCAATCCCAAGACATTCATCATGGGCATCCGGGACATGAGCGTCGAGGCCGAACACGGCGTCGACCTCATCCCCAACTCGCCGATCCTGGGCGACGTGCCGTCCCTCAACGAATCAGGCGGCGCAGACGGCTGGTTCTCGCCCGAGCGACTCACCAAACCGATCGTCGACGACGCGATCCCCTACGACGCCGTCTGGGATTGCGTCACGTGTGGCGCCTGCGTCGAAGCGTGTCCGGTGCTCATCGAGCATGTCGACAAGATCGTCGGCCTGCGGCGGAACCTCGTGCTGGAGGAGTCGCGCTTCCCGTCCGAGCTGACGGGTGCGTTCCGGAACATGGAAGGGCCGCGGAATCCGTGGGGTCAGCCACCGACGGCGCGGCTCGACTGGACGAAGGGCTTGCCGTTCGAGGTGCCGACGGTCGCCTCCCTGGCTGAGTCCGGGGAGCTCGATCAGCTCGACGTGCTCTATTGGGTCGGCTGTGCAGCCGCCTTTGACGAGCGAAACAAACGGGTGGCGCGCGCGTTCGTGACGTGCCTGGATGCTGCCGGGATTCGGTTCGCGGTCCTCGGCCAGGAAGAGTCGTGCACCGGCGACCCCGCGCGACGCATGGGCAACGACTATGTCTTCCAGATTCTCGCGTCGGGCAACGTGGAGACGCTGAACCGCTACGGGATGGGCGAGCGAACGATCGTCACGGCGTGTCCGCACTGCTTCAACACGATCGGCAACGAGTACGGGCAGCTGGGCGGGCAGTTCCGAGTCGTGCACCACTCGGTGTTCCTGCAGGACCTGCTGGCGTCCGGTCGATTGGCCCTCGACGCGTCAGGTGGCCTGACGCGCTCCGTCACGTTCCACGACTCGTGCTACATGGCCCGCTACAACGGGGTCATCGCCGCGCCCCGCGATGTCCTGGGTTCCGTACCGGGTGTGGAGGTTCGCGAGATGGAGCGTTCCGGCCGGAACACGTTCTGTTGCGGCGCCGGCGGCGGCCGGATGTGGATGGAGGAGACCCGCGGAACGCGGATCAACGCCGAGCGAACCCGTGAGGCACTCTCGACCGGTGCCGAGACCGTCGCCACGAGCTGCCCGTTCTGCATGGTCATGATGCGTGACGGGTTGGCGGACGCCGCGCCGTCGGGGGATGTGACTGCGCAGGACATCGCCGAGCTCCTCGCCGGCTCGCTGGCCGAGATCCAACCAGGCCGCCGCGCCCTGCCGGTCATCCAGTAGGCCCACAACGGCGAACGTCGCGCCGCGATTCATACTCGCCCTTCCGAAGCGAGGGAGGCGAGGATGAAGCTCTTCAACCTGGAGGACCTGACCCTGTTCGGGGCCGGCTCGGAGTGGTTCTGGACGATGCTCACGATGATCGCGCTGAGCGTCACGTTCGTGGCGATCTATCGCCAACTGCGGGCCCAGCGGGCCGCTGTCGCCTTCGAGCAGCTTCAGGCCCTGACGGATGAGTGGCAATCGGATCGGATTCGGTATAGGAGCCATCGGCTCGCGGTCGGACTGCGACGCGGCGACCCTTATGACGAGCTGGAGCTATTCCTGGCCTTGCCGATCTTCTTCGAGAAGCTGTCGCTCCTTCACAATCAGGGCTATCTCGACACAGAAGTCCTGTACGTCACGTTCGGCGAGGACATCGTCCGCTGGTGGACCGTGACCGCGGGCCTCGTCGGCCATCTGCGGACGGTATACGAAAACCCCGGCGAGCTGGCCCTCTTTGAACGGCTTGCAAACAAGATGCGGGCGATGATGGCGAAGCGCGGCGTGCCGCCCTTCGAGACCGATCCGGCTTCGATCGCCGGCAGGCTGGACTGGATCATCGATGGCTATCGAAGAGGCCTCGCCATTGATCGCGAGTTCCGCGAGTGGCGCATGCCTTCAACGCTCGAAACGCCGCTCCGATCCTGAGCCTGGGCGCCTGAGGTTTGACGTAGCGCCTCGGCTGCATCGACGTAGCCGCGATAGCGAGGCCTGACCGTCTGGGTCTGGTCGAACCCGACAATCGCTCGACTCCGACTCGCTGCAAGAGGATCGACCACGGCAAGGATGCTGCGGACGCCTGTCGGTGGCGGACTGCCGGCGAGCCATGCCGAGAAGGCATCGATCGAGTCCGGGCAAACGGCCCTGAAGCTTGCGGGTCGAAGTCGCAGCTCGTGGAGCACCTCCGCGGACCAGAGCACGGCCATCACGCTCGTAACGCTGTCGAACCCGTTGCCAAGGCCGAGCCGCTGCGCGAGCACGCCGGGCAGATAGCTCCGCTTCGCGTTGTAGCTGCCGAACACCTCCTGCAGATTGGGAAAGCGCGTTCGGTTCTCGACATGCAGCAGGGCCGGCGGATCGAGCTTCCACGCGACGACGTCCGCACGGCCTGCGAATTGATAGTGCTGGTAGGGCTCGTCGAGGGCGACTCCGTCGCTGTGCGGCTCCACCCGGCGAACGAACCACTCGCCCATGGCTGCGTGCACGGGGTCCTCGGATCGTGTGACGGCTTTCTTGTTGCGTGGATCGACAAGGTCGACTTCGAGGCGCAGTGCCAGCGCGTTGGCCAGGCGCAGATAGCTCTCGACGCTCGGGACGTTTCCGGCTTCGATCCACACCAGCAGGGATCGGGAGATGCCGGCGGTCTCAGCGAGCGTCGACTGCATGATCTGGCGGCGCATCCGCTCCGATCGGATGAGGTGCCCCAGCCGCGCGCCGAGCGTCAGGAGGCGTTGCTCGATCGGCTTCGTTGACGACATGTCAACGTCATTGAACCGATCAGCCCTTATTTGCCGCTTACTCGCCCGAGAATGTCGCTCGGGCCCAAGATCAGCCTCTTCATGATGCCCAGAGGGTGCATGTAGGCGCGGCGGGAAGCCGAAATCAACGGCATCGCAGCCCCGTCAAGCCATCGTTCGCCTGCGTTCCGATCCGTTCGTGCCAACGTCATTGACATCCTGTCGGCGCGCCGGCACCCAAGTGGAATTGGGGGTCGCGCCGGCGTGTCCTCAGCCGCGGAGCGGTCTCCCGCAGCTCACGCAGCGCGAGTCCGTCCAGAGGTTGCCCATCCCGCAGTGCGGGCAGCGTTTTTCGCCTTCGGTGGACGCGGCGAAGGGGCTCTCCGGCGGCGAGGCAGCCTCCGCTTCCTTGCGCTGACGCCGCAGGATGAACAGCGTCGCGACGACGCCCAGCGACGCCGCGCCGACCAGGGCCAGGAGGACTTGTGTCTGCTCCATGGCAGCCTCCGGACGGCTGGAGCCGAGCCCCCGGCGCCCGTGCTCGCCGCCTATCCGAAGAGTACATCCCTGCAAGGCAACTGCAGCGACGCGATCCCGCATCGCAGGGGCGAGTGTTGAGAGTCGCCGCCGCGGTGCTGCTAGGATCGACGGACGTTGACCGCCTCGCTTGCGCCCACGACGTACCGGCTGACCGAGGAGCAGCTCATGCTCCGCGACGCGGTCAGGGTCCTGGCCGACGAGCGAATCGCGCCACGAGCCGCGGAGATCGACCGAACGGCCGAATTCCCGCAGGACGTCAAGGATCTCCTCGCCGAGCACGACATCCTCGCCCTGCCATTCGCGACCGAGTACGGCGGCCTCGGCGGTGAGCTTCTCAACGTCTGCCTTGCCATCGAGCAGATCAGCCGAGTTTGTGCGACGAGCGGCCTCATCCTCGCCGTGCAGGAGCTTGCGGCAATCCCGATCGCCCTCTTCGGTACGACTGAGCAGAAGCAGGAATGGCTGCCCGAGCTCGCGGCCGGCAGGAAGCTCATCGCCTTCGCCCTGACCGAGGCGGAAGCCGGCTCGGACGCCGCCTCCGCACGCACCACCGCGAAGAAGGATGGCGACGACTACGTCATCAACGGCTCGAAGCGCTTCATCAGCCAGGGCAGTGTCGCCGACGTGCTCACGGTCTTCGCGGTCACCGATGTCGAGGCGGATCGCCACGATCGGCTGAGCTGCTTCATCGTCGACACGAGCACGCCCGGCTTCAAAGTCGAACGGGTCGAGCACAAGATGGGCATCCGTGGCAGCCCAACCGCCGAGCTGAGCTTCACCAACGTCCGGGTCCCGAAGAGCAACCTCATCGGCGAGGAGGGCCAGGGCTTCACGATCGCGATGCGGACCTTCGACCGGTCACGGCCGGGGATCGCGGCCCAGGCTGTCGGCATCGCCCAGGGAGCGCTCGAAACGGCCACGAGATACGCGAAGGAACGCAAGCAATTCGGGCGGGCGATCGGCGAGTTCCAGATGATCCAGGGCCTGCTTGCCGACATGGACGCACAGACAGAAGCCGCCAGACAGCTCCTCTACAAGGCCTGCATCGAGATCGACGCGGGTGCCGCAGACGCCAGTCGCTGGGCGGCGCTGTGTAAACTCGTCGCCGGGGATACCGCCATGCGGGTCACGACCGACGCGGTCCAGGTCCTGGGTGGATACGGCTATATCGACGAGTTTCCCGTCGAGCGGATGATGCGCGACGCGAAGATCACGCAGCTGTACGAAGGCACGCAGCAGATCCAGCGGCTCGTCATCGCCCGCTCGCTTCTCGGGCGGAGCTGACAGCCCCGCGGCCCGCCAGCCACCGGCAAGGAGGTCGTTCGGACGTGCGCATCGTCGTCCTCACCAAGCCGGTCCCGGACACGGCCTCGGCGGGTGAGCGGCTGGGACCGGACAAACGGCTCGATCGAGCCGCGGTGCCGGCCGTCGTCAACGCCAACGACGAGTACGCGATCGAGGCCGCCCTGAAGCTCGTCGAACAGCACGGCGGCGAAGTCGCGCTCCTCTCGATGGCGCCGCCGAGCGCACCGGAGACGCTTCGCAAGGCCCTGGCCATGGGCGCCGCCAGCGGAACCCATGTCACCGACAAGACCCTCGAAGGCTCCGACACCCTCTCCACCGCCCGGACCCTCGCGGCCGCGGCGAAGGGCCTCGAATTTGACCTCCTGTTCGCCGGAGCGGACACCTCCGACGGAGGCGCCGGGGTCGTTCCCGCGGGTGTCGCGGCACTCCTGGGCCTCCCGTACCTCTCGTACGCGGCGAAAATCGAACCCGATCCGGAGAAGCGGTCGGTCCGGGTCCACCGGATCAGCCCGACCGGCTTCGATGTCCTCAAGGCGCCGATGCCGGCCCTCATTGTCTGCACGCAGGCCCTCGGCGAGCCGCGTTACCCGTCACTCAAGGGGATCATGGCCGCCCGCTCGAAGGAGATCGCCACTCACGGCGTCGGCGACATCGAGGCTGACGGCGCCGCCCTCGGCGGCCAGGCGGCCACGACCGAGGTCGTCGAATCACAAAAACCGCCGGCCCGCGCCGCGACACAGGTCATCCGCGAACCCGCGCCCGAGGCCGCGAAGACGGTCGTCGCCTTCCTCGCCGAGCGGAGGATCATCTGATGCCCGGCCTGTGGGTCATCGGGCAACCGACAGCGGACGGAAGCCTGGCGCATATCAGCGCCGAGGTCGCCACCCTTGGCCGCCACCTCGCGGACCAGGCAGGCACGGATGTCACCGGCATCGTCGTCGCGGCCGACCCGAAGAAGGCCGCCGACGAGCTCGCGACGTTTGTTCCGCGCGTGCTGGCGGTCACAGAGCCCGCGGCCGCCGACCACGCCTGGGCGACGATCGCCGCTGAACGGATCGCGGCCCTCGCAAAGGAGCAGAAGCCCGACTACATCCTCCTCGGCGCCGACCCGGATGGCCGGGACGTGGCGGGCGTCCTCTCGGTCCTGCTCGATTGGGGGGTCCTCGTCAACGCGACGGCGGTGACCTGGACTGACGGCGGGCCGACCGTCGAAATGAGCGTCTTTGGCGGAAAGCTGATCACCTCGAGCCGCTTCACCAACGGTGTCGGAATCATCACGGTCCGACCCAACGTGATCAGCGCGGAGGCCGCCGATACCCCAGGCAAGGTCGAGACGGCGACTGTAGACGGTGAGCTCAGCCTGCCGCCTGTCAAGGTGGTCGATCGGATCAGCGAAGCCGGCGCCGCCGCCCCGATCGAGGAGGCCCGCGTCATCGTCGCCGGCGGCCGTGGCATCGGCGGACCCGACGGCTTCAAGATCGTCGAGGAGCTGGCGGAGGCGCTCGGCGGTGCCGTCGGGGCGACGAGGGCGGCCGTCGATTCGGGCTGGATCAACTACAGCCAGCAGATCGGTCAGACCGGCAAGATCGTCAAACCGCAGCTTTATCTCGCGCTCGGGATCTCGGGGGCGATCCAGCACAAGGTCGGGATGCAGACCGCCGAGACGATCGTCGCCGTGAACCGCGACCCGGACGCGCCGATTGCCGAGTTCGCCGACCTGCTCGTCGTCGGCGATCTCTTCGAGGTCGCCCCGGCGATCCTCGCCGAGCTCCGATCCCGGTCAGGCTGAGCCGCACTGACGGGGACGGCGGATGGCAGAGCTCGCCCAGGTCCTGGCGGTGGTCGCGTTCGTGCTGCTCGCACTGGCGTTCGCCCTGTTCGTCCGGCGAGCCGGCAAATTCATCGCCGAAACTCGCGAGATCGAGACGTTCCGAAAGACCGCCGCGGATCTCGCGGCCCGCGTCGATCAGTCGCTTGATGGCGTCGCGGGCCGGATCGACCTGGTCCGCCGCCGAACCCTCGCCGCCCAGGACATCACCGAGAACATCGCCGCAGCCACGGACGCCGTTGAGCGCTACGCCGACGAGGCGCGCGCGCTGCCCGGACCACCGGGGGCGGCCGATCTCCGCGATGCCTTCATCAACGAGCTGGAGCGCGCCGGCCGCGCTCTGCAGATGGTCGAGCACGGCTGCACGATCCTCAGCTCGGCTCGAATCGGCGGCCGGGAGCTCGAGGCACAGACGGCGATCAAGCGCGGCTACTTGAACGTGCTCCATGCGCGAGAGGCAATCCGCCGCTACGCGGCGCGTGCCGCGACCGTCGGCGTCCCGGGTCAGCGACAGCCGCGCCTCTTCGAGCGGCGTAACGCCTGAGTTGCATCGACCGGGCCACATCTCGATGGCGCCCGAACCGCCCAAACGGCCCATATCTAGTGGTATCCTGACCACACACCACCGTATGTAGTGGTCAAGGAGGGCGGATGCGCTGTCCCCAATGTGGCGCCCGTGATACCCGCGTCGTCGACTCGCGCGACCTCGACGACTCGGCGACGATCCGCAGGCGACGCGAGTGTGGCGCCTGCATGAGCCGCTTCACGACGTACGAGCGAATCGAGGCTGCGAGGCTCGTCGTCGTCAAGTCCGACGGCACCCGCCAGGAATTCGACCGTGAAAAGCTGGCCCTCGGGCTCCGAAAGGCGCTGACCCGCAGACCGGTGCGAGATGACGCGGCCGACGTCGCCGCTGACGAGATCGAGACCGAGCTGCGAGCGGCCGGCATCAGCGAGGTGCCTTCGTCCCGGATCGGCATGCTGGCGATGGAGAAGCTCCGCGACATCGACCAGATCGCCTACATCCGATTCGCCAGCGTCTACCAGAGCTTCGAGGACCTCGAGGATCTCAAGCGCGAGGTCGACTCCCTATTCGACGAGCGTGGCAATGGTGGCGGACACAAGTGAGAATGCGCATCGAATGAGCGTCCTCTCCGACAGGGACATCCGCGCCGCGATCGAATCGGGCGAGGTCTCGATCCGGCCATACGACCCCCGCGACCTCCAGCCGTCGTCGATCGACCTCCATCTCGACCGACGATTTCGGGTCTTCCGCAACAATCGTTACCCGTACATCGACGTCCGTTCGCCGCAGCCGGACCTCACCGAGATGCTCAGCGTCGCCGACGATGAGCAATTCATCCTGCACCCGGGCGAGTTCGTGCTCGGGCAGACGCTCGAGTGGGTCGAGCTACCGGACGACCTCGTCGCCAGATTAGAGGGGAAAAGTTCTCTAGGGAGGCTCGGACTCCTGATCCATTCGACCGCTGGTTACGTCGACCCAGGCTGGAAGGGCAACCTGACCCTCGAGCTGTCGAACGTCGCCAACCTGCCGATCGCGCTCTACCACGGCATGAAGATCGGCCAGATCAGCTTCTTCCGGATGAGCTCGCCCGTCGAGCGGCCGTACGGCTCGCCCGAGCTCGGATCGAAATATCAGGGCCAATCGGAGCCGACCGCCTCGGCCTTCCACCGTGACTTCGCGAAAACCCGGTCCGGCAACGGAGAGGCGAGCTGACGGGCCTGAACGACGCCGTCGACTGGCGGCGCGATCTCGGGGGCGGGTACACGGTCGCGCTCATCCAGGCCGGAACGTTCCGCTCGGATGCTGGTGCGCTCTTCGGGCCGGTGCCGTATGTCCTGTGGCGCGATTGGGCCGGCGACGAGCCGGATCAGGATCGGCGGCTGCTGCAAGCCCTGAACTGCCTGCTCATCGAGACGCCGGCAGGCCGGGTCCTCGTGGAAACCGGTATCGGGACGCGCCTCGACGAGAAGACTCGCAGGATGCGTGGTTACGACGGCCCGTGGATCGTCGAGGCGTTGGCGACCGCCGGCTTCGATGCGGGGACGGTCGATATCGTCGCCATGAGCCACCTCCACTTCGATCATGCCGGCGGGCTGCTCAACGCCGATGGTTCGCGCGCGTTCCCCCGGGCGAGCATCGTCGCCCAGCGCGCCGAATGGGAGATCGCGCTCGGCTCGAACCCGCGGCTGGTCGCCAGCTATGTCCAGCCCGAGCTGGGACTCGTCGAGGATTGGGGTTCTGAGGGCTGGCTCGAGGGCGAGAAGGAGCTGCTGCCCGGGGTCTTCGCGATCCCGACCGGCGGCCATTCGACCGGTCACCAGGCGATCGTCGTCCGAGCGCCCGGGGCGGCGCCGTTGGCGTTCCTCGGTGACCTCGCGATGCGTCCGTGGAGTGCCAACCCCCGCTGGGTAACCTCGTTCGACGATTTCCCGCTCGACTCGGTCGAGGTCAAGTCACAACTCTTCGCGGAGGCCGCCGACGAGGGCTGGACGATCGTGCTGTCACATGAGTCGGAGAAGCCCGTAGGGCGACTCGTGCGTGACCGCGATCGATTCCGGTACGAGGCCGAATAGGGAGAGTCCCCGGAGCGCCCGCCGCCGGATTATTGGTGCCAATTTGTGGCTAATGTTCGTGACGCTGACACTAGCGAAGTGCGCCCATCCATACGGCGACCCTGCGGGAGCATCCGCGCCCATATGTCAGTTCTCGCTGACGTACTGACCTAACTGAACCGGTGACGGACTTACCAGCCCTCCTAAGGTCAGTCCGGCTGACGTTAGAGCGTCCGTGACATCAAGCGGGCCGCTACGAAGGGGCAGGCGACTCAGAGGTTCGAGCCGGCGACGCTGAGGCAGCGGGCAGGATTGCTTCGACGTTGGCGATCGCCGATGCGCGCGTGAGTGGACCCTGGACGACGGAGCGGATGACGCCGTTCGCGTCGATGAAGAACTGCGTCGGCAAACCGTAGACGCGGTACGCGCGGAACACAGAGCCCGTGACGTCGGCACCGATCGTGTAGCGGAGGTCGTAGCGCTCCGCGTAGCGCTGACCTGCATCCGCCGTTTCCTGGACCTGGATCGCCACGAGGACCACGCCCCGGTCTCGGTACATGTTCGAGACCTCGCGCAGGATCGGCGTCTCCTGCTGGCACGGCGGGCACCAGCTCGCCCAGAAGTTGATCCAGACACCCTTGCCCCGCAGATCGGCGAGCCGGATCGGGTTGCCGTTGATGTCGATCAGCGGCGCCGCGTTGCCGTTCGCATCCTTGGCGTTCAGCTCCGGCGCCAGCGCGCCGACCCGGAGGCCCTCGGTCGGTGACGCAAAGATGTACTGGCTGGCGCCCGGCGGAGGTGGCCCGGTGCCAGTCGAACCGAGCGGAGTCGTGACGGCGACGAGCGCGACCACCGCGACGATCACCGAGCCGGCAGCGAGCAGCAACTGGCGAGCGCTGAACGGCCCGATGACGCCGCGTTTTGGCGGCCTGTGCGTGAACGTTGGGCGAGTGGCCACTCAGACGGCCGTGTTGAAAGGCACGTACCGGGGCAGCAGGGCGAGCCAATTCATGAGCATCGCGACACCGATCGCGACGACGAGCATCCCGCCGACAAAAGAGACCACCTGCCCGTGCCGCAGCAGCGGCCGAAGAAGCCCGGGCGCCCGATCGTAGACGGCGGCGATCGCGATGAACGGGATGCCCAGGCCCAGGGTATAGCCGACCAGCAGCAGGCCGCCCTGGAGCGTCGTTGTCGAACTCGAGGCGAGCATGAGGATCCCGCCGAGGATGACGCCGATGCATGGCGTCCAGCCCACAGCGAAGATCGCGCCGAGCCCGAATGAGGCCAGCCAGCCGCCTCTTGTCGTGACAATCCGACCGCCAAGCCGGTCACCGAACCCGCCACCGGTGGGGCTCGCGAGGGCCACACCGCCTGTGGCCGCGGCAACCGATGTGGCGGCGCCGGCATCGAGCGGTCGCCAGGCTCGGTCGAGGGCAGGGATCCTGAGGACCCCTGCGAGATTGAGACCGAGCACGATGAGGATCGCCCCGCCGATCTGGCGGAGGACCTCGAGGTAGGCCGACAAGCCTGCTGCGGCGAAGGTCGCCGTGACGCCGAGGAGCGTGAACACCAAACCGAAGCCGGCGACGTAGGCGATGGCGTGCCTGACCGCCAGCCAGCGTGAGGGCTGGATCTCGCCGTTGGAGCCTGTGACTGCCACGGCCGTCAGCTGACCGAGATAGGCGGGCACGAGGGGCAGGACACACGGCGAGAGGAAGCTGATCAGGCCCGCCGCGACGGCCACGGCAAAGGTGAGATCGGTCCCGAGCATCACTCAGGCTGACGTGTCGGCGGTGGCCGCGGGTTCCCCGTCGAGGACTTCGGCGAACAGGCGCCGCAGCTTCGAGACGCTCACGGCCAGCTCGACACGCCGATCGCCAAGTTCCACCACGGGAACGGTCTCGAAATACGACCGAAGCCAGTCGTCGTCCTTGTCGATGTCGCGCTCCACGAGGCGCGGAACCGGCTTCCGGGCCTCCGCGCGTTCGGCGAGTAGGAGTGCCAGGAGGTCACGCGCCTCGTCGCAGAGGTGGCACTGGTCGCGGGTGTAGAGGAACAGGACGGGGAGGGGAGTGCCCTCGGGCGCGCCGCGGGCGGGATCGATCATGTCGGCGGAATTCTAGTGGAGCGTCAGTCGGATGCCCTGGCGCCGCGCTTCGCTTCGATGATGCGCCGATGCAGGTCGTAATGCTCAATCAGCACCCGCTCGATCGTCGCGGTGAGACGCTGTGATTGGGCCCTCGGCGGGCGTGTCACGAGCTGGAGCTGCTCGTCGGTCAGGCCGGTGATGAGGCGCAGACCCTGTTCGGTGCGTTCTGCCAGGCGGTCGATGGCTTCGGCTGGCGTGAGCGACGTCGTCAGACTTCGTCGTTCGATCGCCGGTCGCCGCGACGAGACCTTCTCGCCGATCGTGAGGCGCACGATCCACTGGTGATAGATCGCGGCTTCGGACACATGCTCAGCGTCCTTGCCGATCGCCCAGACACCTGGTGCCGGCACCTGATTCCAGAGCAGAGGCTCGACAGCTTGGATGACTGCAATCGCGGCGTCGGCGGCCTCTTTGAGGTCGTTAGCCAACCGAAGGGCGATCGGAGAGCTCGTCGAGGCTCCTGGCACCATAGCGCGGGATTCTAGGAGCGCCGCGGCGGTCGATCTGAGGGGAACTCGTCGGGTGCCGCGCTACCATTGCCCGGCGCGCCCCCGTAGCTCAGTGGACAGAGCGAGGCCGTCCTAAGGCCTGCGTCGGCGGTTCGAGTCCGTCCGGGGGCGCCACATCGGGACCGGCACTCGAACCAGTTTGCGTTCGCGGAGGCCGTAGCGCACGCTGAACCGCATGGAGCCATCAGAGGAGATTCGCCGCGTCATCGAGCGCTGGATGATGGCGATCGCCGAGGGCGATGACGACGTCACCCTCGGGCGACTATCGGACCATCAAGGCACCCTATTGATCGGGACGGACCCGGCCGAGTGGTGGCGTGGCCGCGCGACGCATGCCATCTGGGCTCGACAGATGCAGGAACTCGGCCCGTTTCCGGTCACAGCGACGGAGATCGACGCATGGGAGGAGGGAACCGTCGGCTGGGCGGGAGTCAAGGAAACGATCGACTGGGAAGGTCGCAAACTGGAATCGCGCGCTACGTATGTCTTCCACCTCGAACGCGGCGACTGGAAGGTCGTTCAAGTTCATTGGTCTTTCCCGCGAGCAAAAGAAGAGGCTCTGGGCCGTTCACTTACGGTTTCGCTTGACGAGCTCGAGGAGACCATCCAGCGCGAGCAGCCCAACCTATCAGCCTCCATCGGCGTTGACGGCACGGTCACCATCGTCTTCACCGACATTGTCGATTCGACAGGCATGCTCGCGCGCCTTGGTGACAAGAATTGGCTGCAGGTCATCCGGCGCCATAACCAGCTCATTCAGTACGTCACCTCCGCGCGTGGTGGCTCTGTCGTGGAGACACAGGGTGATGGATCGATGCTCGCGTTCGCGAGTGCTCGCGGCGCGGTCGCATGTGCTCAGGCCATCCAGCGGGATGTCGCACGCGAGTTCGGCGATATGTCTCCGCCCATCCGCGTACGGATCGGCATTCACACCGGCGACGCGATCAAGGACGCCAATCAATTCTTCGGAACAACCGTGCACTATGCCGCTCGGGTCGCGAGTCATGCGGTCGCCGGCGAAGTGCTCGTCTCCAGCGCCGTCCATGAGTTGGTCGACGGCCCCGCGGCGGAATTCAAGTTCCTGGCCAGTCGGGACGTCGAGTTGAAGGGGATCTTCGGCCACCACCGGCTATACGCGCTCGCACAAAGCTGAGCCGGGGGGTCAAGGCAGCCTCGCGCCATCGGCTTTCAGCGATACTCGCGGGCGATGCCAACGCCGTCACCCGCGGATCGACCCGTGGTCCTGCTTGTCACGACGAATGGCTGGGGGATGGGTCACCTGTCGCGGCAGATCGCGATTGGCAAGGCCCTCGACGACCGTCTCGAGCCGGTTCTCCTGTCGCTCTCGGGCGCCGTGCACCTTGTGGCGAGCCAGGGCATCCGCGCCGAATATTGCCCCTCGCCGACGCGCGGCTGGCTGACACCGACCGACTGGAACGGCTATCTCGGACGGCGGATCGTCGCACTCGCTGAAGAACTGAACGCCAGGGCGCTCGTCTTCGACGGGGTCTTCCCGTATCGCGGGCTGTTCGACGCCCGCCGAAAGCTGCCGGACGTGCTCTTCGTCTGGTCGCGGCGCGGGATGTGGCAGGCCGGCAAGGGTCGGCGTTCCCTTCGCAATGCCGGCTGGTTCGACCGCATCGTCGAGCCGGGCGATCTAGGCCAGGAGGAGGATCACGGGCTGACCGTGGGGCGCGGTGATGCCATCCGTGTCCCTCCGGTCTCGCTCCTCGACGTGAACCAGCCGCTGCCGCGCGCGCAAGCCCGTGCTGGGCTCAACCTCTCCGCGGACGCACCTCTTCTGCTCGTCTCTCTGAGCGCGGGCACGGGCGATGCGGCCGCCGTCCAGGCGGACGTCATCCGGGCGGCGCTCGACCGCCCGGACTGGCACATCGCCGTTATCTCGAACCCCCTCCAGTCGCAGGCCGCTCCCGGATCCGACGATCTCCGCGTCCAGCGCTTGGTCGATGTCTACCCGCTGGTCAACTACCTGGCCGCCTTCGATGCGGCGGTCGTGTCGGCCGGCTACAACGCGGCCCACGAATTGCCGCTGGCCGGTGTCCCGTCGCTCCTCGTGGCCAACCGTCGTTCGTTCCTCGACGACCAGATCGGTCGCGCCCGGGGGATCGCGGGACGAGGGTTGGCCCTCTGGGCGATGGACGACGCGGTCGACGAGATCGCGCGCAAAACGGAGGAGCTCCTCGACGAGCCGACCCGCACCCGACTAGCCGAGGCTCTCGCGGCCCTGGGGGACGACGAGCGTGGCGGCGCCCAGGCCGTGGCACAGGTCCTGGCGAAGGCGGTCCTCGGGGACGTCGGAAACCAGCCCGTGCGGTCTCGCGGCATGCGCCGAACGAGCAAGCTGGTCTGGAGCATCGTGGCGTTCGCGTGGCAGGTTCGAACGGTGCTGGTCCGCCTGCGCGACGCCTTGTACCGCGCGGTCCTCCGACGGCCGATTCCGAGGTCGGCTGCCGTTACCACCGTCGTCGACGAGCCAGCCGACACACCCCCGGATTCGCCCGCAGCCAACGCCAAACGGAATGACCTCGTCCTCGTCACCGAGCGCCTGACCCGCGAGGTGATCGGTGGCGTCGGTCCGGTCGAGCACGTCCTGCCTGGAACCTCGGCTCGCTACCGCCAGGCGCGCTTGGATATCGTTCGCAACATGTTCCACGTCGGGTCGCCCGGAACCTGACACACCCCGGTCCATCGATCCCGATAGGCTTGGGGGTCGTGACCGACATCCCCCTCGACCGTTCCTATCGCGCGCTGTTCGCCGTGCCGTCGATCCTGCGGATTCTCCTCGGGATGGCGATCGCCCGCGTCGCTCAG
>Ga0081539_10003589_pt1 | contig 18787 bp, 18 predicted proteins | sample TabmetS4T2R2_FD_71023 | JGI IMG/M metagenome (GOLD analysis project Ga0081539, IMG submission 71023) | Tabebuia heterophylla rhizosphere microbial communities from the University of Puerto Rico - S4T2R2 | ecosystem: Host-associated > Plants > Roots > Rhizosphere ...
TATATGTCAGATGCAGTTTCGATCTAGTGAATTGAAAGAGAGGAAGATATGGCAAAGTTGAATGCTAGTCGCATATTACAAGTGGGTGTGTTATTGATTGTTTGCATTGCATCGATACTGCTTGGATATGCGATGCGCGATAACGAAGTTGTTGCAGGGAAAACACCATCAAAGCAATCGCAGGAAAAGGTGATTACGAGAAAAGAGGATACCAACGAGCCATTTGAGTTGAGTAATCTCAGCGTAAAAAATGTTGAGATTGGTCTTCATCAAAAGTTTGATGCTTTCTCACTGGTTGAAAATGGTGGAGGACAAGCTGAAGACTGGTTGGAGAATCTCAAGTTTACAATCAAAAACAAATCTGGTAAGCAGATGACATACATCAATCTTGATCTTGTGTTTCCTGAGACTGAGATTATTGGTGGAAGAATACTTTATGACATAAATTTAGGGTTGCCTCCGAAAGCTATTCTTGGAAATACTAAAATGGATGGAACTCCTCTTACCATAAATCCCAATGATGTGTTCATCTTTACTCTTTCTGATAGGCAATTAAAAGTGATTAAACAGGGGCTTTCACTTAAAGGGTTCCAGCTTGCAAACCTAACTAAGGTGATTATTGTAATAGACTATATTATCTTTGATGATGGGATGAAATGGCAGCAAGGGCTTTGGTATAAACAAAATCCTGATGGATCGAATAAATATCTCAGGGTTGATCAATAGCCTAAGTTACACCACATAAGATGAAATAGTTAGAGTAGCTGTAGCAGGAAGACTATAATACATATCGATAGTGTCATCTCTATTGATTGCCTGTCCCTCCTCTCTTTATCTTAGCCGTTTTGCATGCGGCGAGCCGGATAAATCTTATCTGGCCCGCCGACAATTGGTCTAATTGTCATCCACGTGTTTCACAAGAAAAAATAGGAGACCTATGAGAAAGAGACTTTTCTTCCTTTCACTTGTCCTGTGTTCTTTGCTCTCTTTTATAACGGCTAATAGATACCCGCCTATCGTACATAGCATTCCTGCACAGCAACAGCCTCCAGCTGGCGCTAGGCAGTGCCCGGAGTGCAACTTAGCTTACGGTTGCTTTGCAGATGGCGTAAATGCGGGTGATACTAATCCAGAAACAGTAGCTTGCGGGTTTCCCGGGTGTGATAGCAGTGTTCAGATCGCACCATTTCCAAGTTTTAATGGATTCGGAAGAGATATTATAAGAAAAAACAATGTAATTTGTGAATCAGGGGGAGTGATTTGCGAATCGAAAGAAACGTATAGTGTGGAGCGCAATGCTTGTTGTCCAGTGGGTCAAACACAGCCTCACTATGAATGTGCTCCAAATGGGAGTTGTGATGTTGTCGATTATTGTGGGCAGAATACGTGCCAGCCCGGCGTTGTTTTCTGCCCTTGTCCATATCCTCTATATAGCCCGCATCTGGAGTGCCTCTATGGAACTTGTGAAGTGGCCGAGTATTGTGGCGAGAACAATTGCAAGGATCCGGGGAATAGCTGCGGTGGGGATTCCTGCGATAGTTGCTATGACGACGCTTATTGTTACAATGATTCCTGCGACCCATATCTTTCTTGTGCAGGAGGTGGATTTTGTACTAATGAGTGCCCCATCGTAATCGATATTCAAGGTAATGGATTCCGTATGACTGACATGGCGGGCGGGGTGGTTTTTGATATCAGCGGAGATGGAACGACGGAGCGTCTATCATGGACTGCGGCGGGGTCTGATGATGCTTGGCTGGCTTTAGACCGAAATGGTAATGGATTGATAGATAACGGTACTGAATTGTTTGGAAATTTCACAGATCAGCCTGCGCCACTCGTGAAAAGAGGAGAAAATGGCTTTATCGCTCTTGCCGAGTTCGACAGGGCCATCAATGGCGGCAACGGCGATGGACAAATAGATCGTAGGGATTCTGTCTATCCTTCACTTCGCCTTTGGCAAGATATCAATCATAATGGGATTTCTGAGCCCAACGAACTTCATACTCTTCGCGAATTTGGAATTGCAGTATTAGAGTTAAGCTATAAAGAGTCTAGACGCAGAGATGCATACGGGAATCGATTTAGATACAGAGCTAGGGTGAAGGATACCCGTGGCGCTCAAGTCGGACGTTGGTCTTGGGACGTCTTCTTACAAAGAGGACGCTAGTTGGTTTAGACGTTGTTATTAATTTTAAAGTGAATACCTCCGCTTACAGAATATGTCCCGATATCGGGCTTTAAATATATTCAAGAGGCATCAATGTTTGAAAAAGCGTACAAAACCATCGCACTCTTTGCCAATGTGTGTATCATCTTACTCACAATAATGGGCGGCTTATTTCTCGTTCGTTATTATCGAAACACTATTACACCTCCATTAAATACGAATTCAATTGCACAAAACCAAGCTTCAACAAATAGAGTTGTGCCAACTCCAGGCAAGAAAGTCTCGGGGCTAGATGTCGATTGGGCGAAAAATGGGCGAACTATGCTTTTCGTTTTATCTACGTCATGTGGGTTTTGTGCAGCAAGCAGTGATTTTTATAAGCAAGCCGTATCAGAGTCACAAACGATCAAGAATATTCACTTTGTAGCAGTATTTCCTGAAGATACCCAACAAGGCATACAGTATTTAAAAGAGAAAGGGATTGGGATTCAAGATGTGAAAAAGGCTACACCTGGTGCTGTCGGTACGAGCGGATTTCCTACTCTTATGCTTGTGGACAATACAGGAACTATAAAAGGTGCCTGGTTAGGGAAGCTTTCGAAAGAGAAAGAGCTGGAAGTCCTCAGTCAAATCAAATGTACGAATTGCATATGATGATTTAATAGAACACTGCTTTATTGATAATAAGAAAACAAAATCCCGATGACCAAACAAGTATATTAAGGTCGAGCCATAACATCGCTTGAAGATGCTACGCCGTAACCTTGAGTTCATGGTCCGATTTCATCTTCAAGACTATCAAAGTAATATCGTCTCCTTGAGGGAGGCCTTTGGTGAAGATCAGCACTTCATCGAGGATGATATTTTTGATCTCTTCTGCGCTCAGCTCGACGTTTTCCTTCACTAACTTTTCCAGTCTTTCATCTCCGAACATTTCGTTCTTCGTATTGACTGCCTCGGTCACGCCGTCGGTGTAGATCACCACGACATCGCCCGGCAGCAGGCGCGTTTGGCGAGGGTTGTATTGAACGAAATCGAAAGCTCCGAGCACGACCGATTTCGTCGTCAGCAATTCGGTCTGGCCGTCGGTCCGGGCAAGGATCGGCAGATTATGTCCGGCGTTGATATAGATGAAATGGCCCAGACGGTCGAGTACGGCGCAGAAGAGGGTGATGAAACTGTTTGAGGCCGAACGTTGAACGATCACCTTGTTGAGGCTCGCAATGACATCGGTCAGCGAATGATCGCTCGCGAATTGGGCTTGCAGGGCTCCTTGCGCCATTGCCGCGAGCAATGCGGCGGCGATGCCTTTGCCCGAAACGTCGCCCAACGCAAAGACCGAGCGGCCGTCTTTGAGCGGGATGAGGTCATAGAAATCACCGCCGACATAACGTGAGGGAATGCTGTGCGCGGCGACTTCGAAATGTTCCGGTTGTTTGAATGCCGTCGGAGAGAGCGCGACTTGCACGGCGCGCGCCATCCCCAGCTCCTGTTCGAGCTGTTTCTTCTCTTGCTCTTCGTGCATGAGGCGGACGTTTTCGAGCGATTTCGTCGCCTCAAAAGCGAGCGATTCGAGCAGGCGCAATGAAGTCTCGGTCAGCGATCCGCCGAGCACATGGCTATCGACATAGAGCACGCCGATCACATCGCGCTTCAAGACCATCGTCGCATCCATATTTTCGCCCATCTGGAAGCGGCGCAGCGGGATGCAGGCGATCGAGCGCAGGTCGAGATTGCGAACGCTTTCACGCGCAAAATGCGCCATGCTCTCGAGCGAGTCGTTGATGATCACGCTGCGATTCTGTTTGAATGCCTCCTCGACGACCGAACGGCTCATCGCGAATTCATTGCCGACCAGCCAGTTTCGGTCGCGATCTCGTGCGACCTTGAATTCGAGGTCGCCATTTTCATTACGGAGCATGAGAAAACCGCGTTCGGCCAGCGTAATCTCGATCGCCGCATCGACGATGAGGCAGAGCACATCATCCGGGGTGAGCGAAAATTTGAAAGCCTGATTGACCTCGATGAACCGCGAGAGCTTCTGCAACTCTTCGTTGGCCGAAGCGGCTCGCGAGCGGTCATCCGACGGTCGTGAGAGAGTCAGTTGCGGGCTGCTGTCGAAGATTGCCGCGGCTCGTTCAACCGTCTCATCCAGAAAGATGATCTGCTGATCATCCTCGCCTCCGATGCGGATGCGATCCTGATGCTGCAGCGCGATCCGTTCGATCCGCTGGTCATTGACGAAGGTTCCCCGTTTGCTGCCGACATCGGAAAGGTAATAGATATTATCCTGATAGATGATCTCTGCATGCAGGCGCGAAACAGTATCGGAGAGCAATTGCAGATCATTTTCCGCCTTGCGCCCGATCGTGAAGACGGGTTTATTCAAGGGCAGAAACCGCGTGACGCCAAAACGGTTGATGATTTTTAGTTGCGCCGAGTTTTGCATAAGAGAAAACACAGAAGGATGAAGGAGTAAAGGAATGCAGGATGAGGAACCGAGGGACGAAGGCGGAAGGATGAAGGTGGGAAGAGGAAGAAAAACAGCTTTTATTTTGGTAAAAGATCAAGTTCCGCACTTCATCCTTCATCTTCCGTCTTCATCCCTCGATTCCTCATCCTTTATTCCTTTCTGTCTTCATTCTTTCAGAACGATGATAGTGCCGCCGATTCGTCCTCATAGCTTTCAAGCACTGAGAAGAGGCCGGTGATCGTGAGAAGTTGCCGCGCCATTCGTGACGGTTTAAGAACTTTCAACTGGCCGTCAGCCGCCTTGACGCTGGTGAACGATTTGATCATTGCCCCGATCCCGGAGCTATCAATCATCGGCACTTCGGCCAGATTGAGAAGTAACTGTTTACGTTCTTCGTTGATTAACGAGTTGATAATGTTGCGCAGCCCCTCTTCGCTTCTACCGATCGTCAGATTGCCGCTCAAATCAAGGATTGTGACGTTACCACTGGTTCGCAGGTGAATTTCCATTTTATGTATTCCTGTTTTCGCACTCATTGTACCGGGGCCGGACGCTTGCGCCTATGATTATAACCCAAAAATCGTTGACATTTGAGAATTGGCAATGAGGAAAATGGGCGGAAGAGAGAAAGGGGGAGTTTTCGCGGCTCCTCAAGTCTCCTTCCAGGTGGGAAGGGTGAAATAGAATCGGCTGCCTTTGCCTAATTGACTTTCGACGCTGACGTCTCCGCCGTGCAATTCAGCAATGTGTTTGACGATGGCGAGGCCGAGACCGGTGCCCTTGGTTCGGGTTTCGGTGCTTGATTGCACCTGAAAGAACTTGTCGAAGATGCGTGTCATGGCCTCGGGTGGGATCCCCTGGCCGGTGTCGGCGACACAAAAGCGCACTTTATCCGCATCCGGCGGAGCCATGATCTCGGCCGTGACCGTGACCTGGCCGCCGAAAGATGTGAACTTGATGGCATTGGTGATCAGGTTGGTGAGCACCTGTTCTATTCGCTGGCCATCGCAATAGACTTCGGGCAGGTCGTGGCGAATCAAATTTCTAATGAGGACGCTCGATTGCGCTGCGACGGTGGTGAGCTGCTCGATGGCGGCCTCGACAATCGAACGGGGATCGAGCATTTCGCGGCGCAATTTCATCATGCCGGCTTCCATCTTTGACAGATCGAGCAGGTCATTGACCAGTTGCCGGAGCCGGGTGGCCTGAGTCGCAATCTGGCGGATATGTTCAGCCTGTTCCGCTGAGAGTTCGCCATAGATTCCCGTTTCAAGCATCTCTGTGACGCCGCTGATGACGGTCAGCGGGGTGCGCAATTCATGCGTGACCATCGAAAGAAAAGCGTCCTTCATCCGGTCCAGTTCCTGCAACTGGGAGTTGGCCTGTGCCAGGGCGTCGTTCATCGCCAGAATCTCCTGCTGCGATTCCTGAACGGTGCGCAGAAAATTCTGCTCGACTTCGGCCAACCTCCGCCGCAGAAGATCTCGCTCGCCCAGCAGGCGCCGATTTTCTTCCAACAGTTCTTTCATCGCTGAACGATCATCATTACGCGACGATGACAAAAGTGTTTCTTCCGCCGACGACGTGGGAAAAATCTTTGTTATAGATCACATCGATGCGGCGGAACTGTTTGATGACATTGCCGACCTCCGCAGCCGAAATAAATCCGTCTTCGGTATGAGCGATTGCCCATTTCGGAATGTGCTTGGCTCGAGTCAAAAAGTTACTGATCAGTTGCAGATAATGTTCTTTGGACATGACGTCATCGCCCAGTTTCCCGCGTTGATTGGTAATCAAAGGCTCCCAATCATCGGCCGTGCCGCGGACCCAGCTCTCGCGCCATCCGGCGATTCCGCGCCGCAGGGCGGCCAGTCCTTCCGGGCGCGGGAATCGCGCGAACATCAAATCGGTTCTCGCCCCACGGATGAACTCATGCGCCTCGCGATTAATACTGTAATTGGTCTGGCCGTTATTAAGAACATCTCGTTGTCGGCGCCAGAGGTTGGTAAAGACCTCTGTCAGAGGGCGTTTCAGCTCCGCCGTCTCAGGTCCGAATGAGAAGACATAATCGCCGACCCTCAGCGCGTGCGTCATCGCCATGGCGCGATGATACTCGTTGGGGAGCTGTTGAATATTGAGCCAGACGTTGTCGAACCAGATGGCGTCGATCTCGCTCATCATGTGAATCAGCGCCGGATTATGCAGACGTCGTCGCGGGACGTATGCCTCGCTTAAAACCAATGAGACGTCTTCTCCGGTAAGCATCTCCCCCTGGTTCTCGACGAGGGCGCGCGACATCCACCACGCCCACTGGCAGATGTCGTTGGTCAAAACCTGCTTGCCCCAGAATTTTAAATACCATTCGAGATCAGGTAGTCCGGCGAAAGGGATTGCAATCGAAGAAAACTTGAGGCGGCGCAGCACACTCAATTCAAAGCCGAGCCAGCGCCGATTCGAAGATGTGGTGATAGACATAGGTTGAATGGTCAAATCGGATTTTTGTTGTCGACCTTGGTCTCCGGTGCGTCACTCGTCCGGTGATGGTCCGGGGCGATCTCCGCCGAGTCGGAATCGTCGGTCATCTCCCGCGGTTGCGCGAGCGGCGGATGCGATTCAGACGATTCACCCTGCGCATCGATGATCAAGGTCTCCGAAATCGGAAACTCGGGATTGATTACCTCCGGAGGTTCGTTTTCGGCCATTGGTTGGACGTCATCTCGCGTTTCGACCGGTAATTCGACGACGTGAGATTCGGCCTCCTTGGAAGCTGAAAATATATCGATCTCATCGGACGCGGGGTGAGATTCGGCCTCGACAAAAACGGGTTGCGGGTCTTCAGTATTGAAGATGACTTGCGACTCAGGACCGAGCGGTTCACTCGGCAATTCGGGTTCGTGCTCTCCTCTCTCTTCTGCCAGGAGCGCCAGGAGCAATTTGACGACCTGCGGATCAAATTCGATCCCCGCCAAATCGGCGATGATCTGTTCGGCTTCGAGCGCGTCATAGCGTTGACGGTAGGGGCGATCGGAGGTGAGCGCGTAATAACTATCTACCACTCGCAGAATTCTTGCTCCCAGCGGGATCCGTTCGCCAATCAGCCCGTCGGGATACCCGAGCCCGTTCCACCATTCATGATGCCATCGAATCAGCAACTGCGTTTGCCTCGACAGCCTGAGCTCGCCGGCGGCCTGCTCCCCGAGTATTGGATGACGCCAGAGATCGAGTGTCTCCTCCCAAATTAAAGTATTGGGGCGGAGCAGATAGTTCCGCTTCATGACTCGTTCGCCGATATCGTGGGCGAGCGCCGCGAACTTGAGCGCCGTCAGATCGCTGCCATGCAATCCCATCGCCGTGCCGATCGTTTCAGAGAGCTGCGCAATCATAATGGCGTGGGGCTCGCTGTAACCTTCCACCCGATCTGTTTCGAGTGCGATTTTGAGCAGGCGGTCGCCAATCTGTCGCTCCACATCGCTGAATTTCAGAATCGCCTGTTGCGGTTGCATCAAGTGAATTTCCTCCTCCGAAAACCTTGAAAGCGCGCGCTCCCAAGGCCTTTCATTATTCAGGGCTCTAACGCAAAGGCGTGAGTGGCTCCTTTGACCAACCAATCGTCTGTTGTAGGCGTATTGGATCGAAAAATCAAGCAGGCGATAATTTTCTTGGATTCTGAGTCCAAAGCATGGGATTGTCCGTCATTAATTGTCGCTGTCCGTGCGCTGAAAATGGCTGGGGAAAATTGGCCGGGAAGTGGTTGTTTACATTCTTTCAATATCTTCTAGAATGGCACGGTCAGATGGGCCAATTATGAGAGTGGGAGAGAACGTGATCTTCGCGCTTAATCGTGAGAGCAGGATTCCGCTGTATAGCCAGATCGCCACGCAGGTGCGCGAGATGATCGGCAGCGGTGCGCTCAAGATCGGAGATCGTCTTCCGGCCAATCGCGAGTTGGCGAAATCGCTCGGCGTCAATCGCAGCACCGTCACCACTGCTTATGAAGAGTTGTTGGCGGATGGGCTGATCACCTCGCGTGTTGGTAGCGGAACTTTTGTCTGCGGTGTGCCCAGTCCTCGCGCCGGCGGCGCTGACCATGAGCGCCGGCGGCCTTCGCCCCTACCATGGGGAGCCCTGCTGGCGGACCAGCCGCGCGATGAATGGCTGAGCGGGATGATCGGTGATCAATCTCCCCAGGATATCTTTTCACTGGCCTATGCGTTGCCCGCCTCGGAATTATTTCCACTCGATGATTTCCGTCGCTCGGTGGATCGCGCGCTGCGGCGAGAGGGGCGCGGATTATTGCAGCTGGGCGCGAGCGATGGATATGCGCCGCTCCAGCAATATCTCGCCTCGTATATGACGCGAGCCGGCGTCACCGTCGAACCGGGCGAAATATTGATTACGAACGGCTGTCAACAATCACTCGATCTCATCCGTCAAATTTTGGTTCGCCCTGGTGAAGAAGTAGTTTTGGAGAATCCAACCTATCCGGGCGCGATCAGCGTCTTTTGCGGTCACCAGTCTAAATATGTCAGCGTTCAGGTGGGAGAGAACGGCCTGGATCTCGATATTCTGGAAGACGTGCTTGCGCAGCGCCGCCCCAAACTGATCTACCTGGTTCCAAGCTTTCACAATCCGACAGGCGTCACCATGAATCTTTCGTCCAGACGGCGCTTGATTGAGCTGGCGGCCAGATATCGTGTTCCGATTATTGAGGATGATATCTACCGGGAATTGCGATACGACGGTGCAGCGCTGCCGCCATTAAAAGCGTTGGATGAATATGGCCTGGTGATCTACATCAATAGTTTCTCAAAGATCGGGTTTCCTGGATTGCGGGTTGGCTGGATTGTCGCGCCGCGAATAGTGATTGATTATCTGCATGCGGTGAAACAGAGGACCGATCTGCATGTCGGCTTGCTTTCACAAGCCGCGATTTGCGACTTCGCGCGGCATGGATTGTTGACGAAACATATCAATCGTTGCAAGAAAGTGTATTCGCAGCGGCGAGACGCCATGCTCGAAGCGCTCGAACGATATTTCCCCGATGAAGCGGTCTGGAATCGTCCCGAGGGAGGGATGGCGGTCTGGGTCAAATTGCCGGAATCGCTCAACGCGGGTCAGATCTTGTTACAAGCGATCGAGCAGCGAGTAGCCTTCAGTCCGGGCGCTCGTTTCTATTCTTGCGCGACGCGGCCGAATACGCTGCGCCTGGCTTTCACGATGGCCAATCCGTCGTCGATCGAAGAAGCGGTCAAACGCCTCGGGGCGGTGATTAAAGCCCGCCTCGTGACCTCCAAGAAACAGCACGATTTCTCTCATAAGGCGGCAGTCAAAGCGCTGGTCTAACGGCGTCAGAGGCCTCTTGCGATTGAACCGAAAACGGATTCCTGATCCCTGATTTATATCAATGTATGAGGGAACAGGGATCAGAAAATTTCCTGGGACCTGACTACCCGCTGAAAAATGCTGTGAGTTCAACCCAATCCACACTACTTCCGGGCAAGGTTGATTGTGGAGCTATTCAAGGAGAATTACGTGATGAAGATTCCGATCTTTCAAGTAGATGCATTTGCCTCAGGTCCATTCACGGGCAATCCCGCGGCCGTCTGTGTACTTGACGGACCGCGCGAATCGGAATGGATGCAACAGGTCGCGATGGAGATGAATTTATCGGAGACCAGCTTTCTGGTCCCTCGTGACGCTCATCATCGTGAATTCGATCTGCGTTGGTTTACACCCGCGATTGAAGTCCCGCTTTGCGGCCATGCGACGCTTGCCAGCTCGCATATCTTGTGGGAGACGGCTCGGCTCCGCACAGATGAGGCGGCTCGTTTCCACACCCTGAGCGGTTGGCTGACAGCAAAAAAGTCAGGCGATCAGATCGAGATGGATTTTCCCGCAATTCTTCACGAAAAGGTTGCATTGCCTGATCGATTGGCGGAAGCCCTCGGGCTGGAGCCGAACGATATCATTTGCAATCGCGGTCTTGGTAAAGAAGACAGCAATTTTCTGCTCGAACTCGATTCCGAAGAGACTGTCCGCAATCTCAAACCTAATTTTGAATTGCTGCGCCGGACTGTCAATGCCGGCATCATCGTCACATCGCGCGGAAGTTCATCGAAATATGATTTTATCTCACGCTATTTTGCTTGCTACGCGGGGATCGACGAAGACCCGGTGACCGGATCGGCGCATTGTATGCTCGCTCCTTACTGGTCGGCGAAACTCGGTAAGGTCGAGATGCTCGCATTTCAGGCATCGGCGCGGGGAGGGGAAGTGGGCGTCCGGTTCAATGGAGAACGGGTCGTCCTCATCGGTCAAGCCCTCACGGTTTTACAGGGGAGTCTCTTGTGCTGAACCAGGTGAAAGAGATGAAGGTCACGATTCGCCGAGCGACGGCGGCCGATGTTGAATTGCTCACCCGGCTTGCGGCGCGGACGTTTTACGATGCTTTCGCCGAGGTCAATACGCCTGAAAACATGCAGGCGTATCTGTCGGAGACTTTCACCGTTCCCAAGCTGAGCGCCGAGCTAAGAGACCCGCTGGCCATTTTTTTGATCGCCGAGATTGATGGGGAGGCTGCCGGATATGCGAAATTGCTCGATGGTGAAGCTCCCGAGTGTGTGACCGGCCGGGATGCAATCGAAGTCGTTCGAATTTATGTCGATCAGAAATATCTGGGCAGCGGTGTTGGCGGCGCCTTGATGCAAGCCTGTCTTGACGAGGCGAGACGCGCGGGCCGTCGAACAATCTACCTGGGCGTCTGGGAACGTAACCATCGGGCCGTGGCTTTTTACCGCAAGTGGGGATTTGAAATCGTCGGCAGTCACATCTTCCAAATGGGCGATGATCGACAGACCGACTGGTGGATGGAACGAAAACTGTAGTTAATAATCCTGAGTCTGAGCTCTGAGTAAGATTGAGAAGGACTCAGGACTCGGGAATCATCAATGAATCAAGCTCTGGTCGTCTGGCTCATCCTCAGTATGATCTGGGGATCGACATGGATTTTTATCAAGCTGGGTCTCCGCGATTTGCCGCCAATCACCTTTGCCGGCGTCCGATTTCTGATTGCCGCGGTGATTCTATGGTTGATTGTTCTCTGGCGCCGCCGCCCCGTCCCGCGTGCGGCGCGCGACTGGCTGATGATTGGCTATACGGGTTTTATCGCATTTGCGTTGAATTACGGGTTGATCTTCTGGGGCGAACAACGGATCGCTTCAGGTCTGGCCGCCGTCCTGCAGGCAATGATTCCGGTATTCGGTTTGGTCATTGCTCATCACCATTTGCCCACGGAGCGGATCACCGCGCGCAAACTCATCGGGGTTCTCTCTGGAATCGTCGGCGTCGCCGTCATCTTTTACGAACAAATGACGATCGAAAGAGAGGCGGCGTTGTGGGGAAGTATCGCGCTCGTCTTAAGCGCGGTCTGCGTGGCGTATTCCAATGTCCTGATCAAAGCTCACTGTCAACACATCGACCCGGCGACGCTTGCCGCGGGGCAGATGATCTTTGGACTCGTGCCTTTGCTCGCCGCCGGATTCGTCTGGGAAGGTAATCCACTCAATTTGCACTGGACTCAGCAGTCTCTGATTTCACTGGGCTATCTGGCCCTGGTCGGTTCGTCCTTCGCTTTTCTTCTCTACTACTGGTTGGTCAGAAAGATTGACGTGACGAAGACCATGTTGATCTCGCTTGTGACGCCGGTGGTCGCATTGTTGATCGGATGGGTGATGCTGAATGAAAAAGTTTCCTGGCGTCTGGCCGCCGGAAGCACCGCGATTTTAGCGGGTATCAGCATGATTGTTTTGCAGAAGCGCCGGCAAGTCACTTAAATTACCCGCGAAGTGAATCATGCTAAAGATTGAACACTTTACCACAGGAATCGATTTACCGCAGGCACAAGCGCTCTTTGGCGAATATGCCGAATCCCTCGGCATCGATCTGAGTTTTCAACATTTTGATGAAGAGCTGGCCGGATTGCCTGGAGATTACAGTCCGCCGGATGGCTGTTTACTCCTTGCCAAAGACGAAGGCGCTGTCGCCGGATGTGTTGCGATGCGAAAGCTTGAAGAAGGAACCTGTGAGATGAAGCGGTTATATGTCAGGCCGCAATTCCGCGGGTTGAATGTCGGCCGCACACTGGCCACCTCGATCATTGAGGAAGCTCGCCGGATCGGTTATCTGCGGATGAGGTTAGATACTCTGCCTTCAATGAAGAGCGCCCACGCACTCTACCGAACTCTGGGTTTTCAAGAGATCCCTGCCTATTGCTACAATCCAATTGAGGGCGCTTCATTTATGGAACTCGCGCTCCGATCGATACCAGCCACTTGATTGGAGAGTGACTTTGGATTCTCACGCGCGTTTCAGCGCTGATTCATCTCCGCCTCGCGCCGTTGCGTGATCTCGTTGTAACGTTGTTGCTGTTCCGGGTTTAGCACGGCGCGGATTCGCTCATGAGTCTTTTCACGCATCTCCTTAAATCCTGGACATTCGGCGAATCGTTTGGGATGAAACTCCCGGCGCATCTCCTCGAAGATCGCGCGAATGGTCGTCACCTGATCATCGCTTAAATTGAGGTCGCGTTTCATCTCATCGAGCATCTGTTGACGCCCACCGCGCCCGCCAGGTCCCCCAGGTCCGAACTGTCCGACCCGCATCGGGTTTTGTTTCTGCAAATACAAGCGATCCAAAGATGCGCCGGTCGCTCCGCCAAGCACAAAAACCACCAGAATCAACAACCAGACCTGAAGTTTGACCCTGCCCTGCGAAGTCATTGCTGCTCCTTACGTTGATTCGTATTGCGTTCGTTCCAGCCGACAATCGAAGTGATCATCTCATCATTAGTGAGCGGAGATATTTCAACCGTCATCGTGAGCTGCGACGATGACGACGCACTGACCTGAGAAGCAGCTTTGGGGGTGACACGAGCCGGCAGATACCACAACATTATCATGGCAGTGGTAGCGATGACCGTAAAGATCGGGATGGCGTGTTTTGCTCCGGCCAGCAGGGCAAACCATCTACTGCGCTCCTCGGCGATCCGTCTTTGTTCCGCCTCAATCCGAACCCGAATTCTTCGGTAGAGAAATGGCGAAGTTGCCGCCGTATTGATTTCGACCTCACGGGGCTCAAGCGTCTGCAGCAACTCTTCGCCGAAACGGTCAAGCTTTTCGTTATCAATGTGCCGATCACCTCTCCACATCGTTGACTCCTTGAAAATAGCCCTCACGGCAATCTGTGCCGATTATATAACAAGTCTGCCTGACACAAATTGCGATCTCTTCTACTCCTCACTCACTCACTCACAAAAACTTTCGCAACAGCCGCCGCAAACCATGTTGCGCGCGGTGCGAACGCATCTTCACTTTGGCGACGGTCCAACCTGTGACCGTCGCAATCTCAGAAATCGAAAGTTCTTCAAGCTTAAGCAGCGTAAGAACCAGCCGATCTTCAGGCTTTAATCGCGACAATAATTTATTGGCCAGATCACGCGAAATCGCCGCCCCTTCGATATTGCCGCTTACACTCAGATCGCGTAACTTCTCATTGAGATATGCCGCCTCATCTTCCGTCAGGTCGCCGATGTTGCTTTCGTTGCGTCGCTGCTGGCGTCGCAACTCGTCATAACAGGTGCGGACTGCAATTCGTGCCAGCCAGGCAATGAATGAATTTTCATGGCCGCCCTGATAATCGTCGATGGCAAAATAGGCTTTAATAAAGCTCTCTTGAATAATCTCTTCGACCTGTTCACGACGCGAAAAGAAACGATATGCGAGCCGCGCGACAAAATGACGGTGACGTTCAAAAAGCTGGGTGAACGCCGCTTCGCTTCCAGCGCGCGTCGCCGCAACCAGATCACTATCTGTCGGTTCTTGAACCTGAACCTGCGACAAACCGTTGGCATCAGGCTCAGACTTTTCTGTCATTCTTTTCATTCAATTTGGCTAATTAACACTAGCCTTTAAGTCCTGATAATGATAAGTCCTCGCGTTCCAAAATCGGAAGCATTTCGCCACCTCTATAGGCGTAGAAAGCACCCAAATGGTTACAAAAATTTGTGTGCTGGAAAGGATGATTGTCTTGAATTGAGGGTTCGGAACGTGTCAACAAAATTGAGACACCCGGGTGTCGGGTAAGAGAGTGATATTGCTACCACTCCCTCCCCTAAGAACTGATCGGGCGAGTTTCCCCGCAATCAGCTCAAGCCTTTCAAACGCCTGCTAAAGCAGACGCGGTACATCGCAACAGTCCGAAAGCCCACCGGTTCGAGCGTGCAATTGATGATGGCAGGTCGGATGCATCAACATCAGATTGGTTATCGAGTCCGTTCCCCCGTCCACCAGTCGAACACAGTGATGAATGTGCCAACCGGTTTCGCGGGTGATTTTCTCACTGCATTGCGGACATCGGCCATTCTGATTAAACCAGAGCTTGACCATCTTTTCGTACCCTTTATGGGAATCTCTCATTTGCCGAGCTGATCGCTCTTCGAAATAGATTTCCCACTCTGGATCATAGGGGTTGGCTTCAGCTCTGATCTTGACGTGCCGTTTGATCGGGACGTCCGCCGCTTTTTCCAGTCGGATCGTGTGAGGGTTGCCGAGCCGGTCAGAGTATATTCCCTGCAAAACATAGTTCCTGTTGCCGACCTTGGTGAAGTATTTCCGGTAGCACCAGGCGAGAGATTTGGAGGGATGGCGGCGTCGCATCCAACGTTCAAGCTCGCAGAAGATATAGTGATCCACAAAACCGAAGATCTCCTTACTCACCGTGGAGCGATGGAACAATGCCCACCCCTTGATTTTGGGATTGAGTATCAGGATAAGTTTTTCCACCGGTGTATGGAGATTCTCTCTGAAGGTGGTTTTGATTTCGGCCAGGAAGGCTTGGATATTCGGGCGGGAAGGCTTGATGAGGAGTTTGCCTTTGTATTTTCTGATATTGCTGCCGAGAAAATCAAAACCCTCGTTAATGTGAGTGATACGCGTTTTGCTTTCTGAGAGCTGTAACCCTCGTTCTCTGAGGAAGGCGGCAATCAGAGGTTTGACTTCATTTTCTAGAATCTCTTTCGATCTTCCAGTAGCGATGAAATCGTCAGCGAAGCGTACCAGTTTAACCGGCCCATCGTGATGTCTCATGAAATTGGACCTCAGTAGTGGCTCCAATCCATCGAGTGTGAGATTCATCAAGGCGGGCGAAATAATGCCGCCCTGTGGTGTGCCGGCGGTGGTCGGGTAATGGACGTGTCGTTCGATGTAACCAGCTTCGAGCCACTTCCGTAGGATCATTCGATCCATCGGAATATGAGTTAACAACCACTCGATCGAGATTTCATCAAAGCAACTTTTAATATCGCCTTCGAGTATCCATGGGGCTGAATTTGAGTGGCAAAGTAGGTTGAAACATTGCCCTATCGCATCAGCAACTGACCGCTTTTTCCGGAACCCATATGAGTTCTGGTCAGCGGTAGTTTCGGCAATGGGGTCGAGGGCTAAGAGGTGCAGCGCCTGTCGCGCCCGATCTTGCATGGTGGGAATCGAGAGCGGACGAAGTTTCGTTCCCGCATTTTTAGGGATGTAAATGCGTTTAAGCGGCTGCGCTTTATAATCTTCTGTCGCGAGGTGTTCAATGGCCGACGCCTTCTGTCGTGGCGTCTCGAGTTTCATGCCGTCCACACCTGGAGTGCGCCGACCAGTGTTTTCGGTTATTCGCCGCACAGCGAGACAGCGTCCACTGTACGAACGGGTGAGGATGAATTGCAGTGCGCGCACTTTGCGCTTCTTGCCCTGTTGTTGTGCCTGCACGATTCGGCTTTGCAAACGGCGCACGTTGCGGTTGACTCGCTTCCAATTGATGGAGCGCCAATCCACCGTGGGACGCAGGCTCGCGCCAGCAGGCTCTGGGCCTGCTTCAGATTCCCGACGAACTCCTGTTTCTTGCGTCATCGTCAAAGTGTCTCGTGCTGAAAGACCACGCGGAAGTCAGCCCGGTTACCCGTGCCGTAGAACGGCTATCCTGATCATTACAATCGGGCATTTGCTTTCTCCGCGATCCTTTACCCGGCCTCCTATCGGCATTCCTTACGGTCTGCTTTCCGCACAAGGCGGAGAAGGTCGGGTTTACCACGTTTCGTCTGAGCAATAGAACGCTGTAGGTCTCGCCTATACGCCGGTGACGCGACATCCGCGACCGTGAATCGACCTCTCACGGTTCCTGGTCACTTGCCGTTTTGGCCCAAGCCTGTCAGCATCTTTGGCTTGTTACTAATCACGACGCTTGTAGCGATTCACGTATGTTGACCTTGGCGCTCGACTCTGGCTCCTGACCGCCTCGATGCTGGCAGTCACAACCGCCCCTCACAGTTTGGTTGTCACTCCGGGGAGTGAGGTTACGTTGTCCTGAGGGCTTCGTACCTGGCCGTTACCAGCCACGCACGCCCCAGTGGAGTACTGATGGCGGAACATCAGGTAATGTCCGGTTCGGTATTACAATTGCCCAGGCGACTTCGTGTCGCGCAGTCGAATTTAGTGTGTGGACTCTCGCTCTAAAGATCGCCTCATGCTCGAAGCCTTCCGAAATAGCCTCCGCTGCGGAAGACAGCAAGATTTCCCTCCGGCGCCTGCGGCGATCTTGCAGTCTTTCCTCACTTCGGCTGCGGGGCTACTAAGAAAAGCTGACGCTTTTCTGGTTTCTATCCAGAAACCGTCGATTCAACCAGGCTTCGATTCGCCATCGATCTCTTCAGCCCGTCACGATCAACGGCACGCCTTCCTGTTCAGCTGCGGTTTGGGCGGGCGGATTGATCCAGACGGCTTCGGGCAACCGGGGAGCTTTGGGCAGGCCCCTCACAAACCGCTCCGGATGAGCTTCATAAGCCACCCGCAAGACTTGATCCCGAGCCGCGATCACCCGCGCCGCCTCTCCATAATGCACCATCTTCGGAGTTAACAGTCCGATCCCAGTGTGATGATGCCGGTCGTTATACCAGGCGAAGAATTCCCGGCAGAAAGCCCGCGCATCCGCCAATGAGCCGAACCGTTCGGGAAATTCCGGCCGGTACTTGAGCGTCTTGAACTGCGCCTCGGAATAGGGGTTATCATCGGAGACGTAAGGCCGGCTATGCGTCTTGGTCACTCCCAACAGGTCCAGCAGATGCGCCACCAGTTTCGACTTCATCGATGACCCGCGATCGGCGTGCAGGGTCAGGTTCCCAGGTTCAATCTCTTGCTTGTGACAGGTCTCGGCGATCAGCTTCTCGGCCAACTCATCCGATTCACCTTCGGCCACCATCCAGCCCACGACATAACGGCTGAAGATGTCCAAGATTACGTAGAGGCAGTAGTAGCTCCATTTGACCGGCCCTCGCAGCTTCGTGATGTCCCAGGACCAGACTCGATTCGGCGCCTCCGCCAGCAGTTCCGGTTTCTGATAGGCCGGATGCCGCAATTGATCCCGCCGTTCGCGCACCTCTCCGGCCGCTTCCAGAATCCGGTACATCGTCCGCACCGAGCACAGGTATTGACCATCATCCAGCAGACTCGCGTAGACTTCGCGCGGCGCCTGGTCCACAAACCGCTCGCGGTTGAGCGTCTCGATGACGGTCTGACGTTCGTCCTGACTGAGCGCCCGGATCGAGGCCGCCGGCACTCGACCCGGCTTCGCCTCACCCTCTTCAGCCATCGCTTCGGTGACGCTCGCCACAGCTTTTTCTCGCACTCGATAGAACGAGGCTCGCGGCACTCCCAGCACCTCACAGGCCGGCGCGCTTCCCACCTCACGGGAGAGTTCGATCGACGTTTCCATCAGTCGTCCTCTTCCTTCTCCGTTGCCGGGTTGAAGCCAAGCAGATCGGCAACTTTTTTTTGATAGGTGATGATGATCTCGGCCCGCTCCAGTTTGGCTTTCAGCTTCTCAATCTCTCGTTGCAGCCGCGCCACCTCGACCGTCGCCGGGTCCGCTTCACGCCGCCCTCGTTTCTTCGGAGTCAGCGCCTTCAACTGGCCGGCTCGGCGTTCCTTGCGCCATTTGGTCAGATGCGAGCTGTAGAGACCTTCGCGTCGCAGGATCGCTCCCTGTTGACCTGGTTCGGTGCAACGGTCGAGCTCTTCCAGAATCCGCAGCTTATAGGCCGCCGGGTATTG
>Ga0081539_10003590_pt1 | contig 18780 bp, 18 predicted proteins | sample TabmetS4T2R2_FD_71023 | JGI IMG/M metagenome (GOLD analysis project Ga0081539, IMG submission 71023) | Tabebuia heterophylla rhizosphere microbial communities from the University of Puerto Rico - S4T2R2 | ecosystem: Host-associated > Plants > Roots > Rhizosphere ...
TCTGGGGGCAGGGCTTGATGTGCCTGAAGAGTGGCTGGTTTACCCCTTGTCGCCCCCCCACCCCCGCCATGTCAGCGGCGTAAAACGCCGGACCGCGGCATTTGCGCCAGACTCGTCGTCGAACTACCATGGCGATTAAAGTCGGCTGACGGGCGGAGGTCCTGCAAGGGTCTGGAAGGCTATGGCGTACAACGGCACGCAACGATGGTCCCGCGATGAGGTGCTGGACAGAATCTCATCGATGGCGCCCGCCGATGCGCTGCTTGCGATCGAACTCTACAACGAACGCCAATTCCGTGATGCGCGGAAACAAATCGATCCGGCCATCGCCATCGGCCGAATGACGCCCGCCGAGGCCGAGGATATCAGGCAGAGGGTCGTCGCGCTGCACGCCAGCGCGGTCGAATGGGGAAGAAAATACTGGGAGAAGCGCCTCCTGGAAGCCAAGCAGGGCCTTCCCAATGGAGACGACGCGGAGATCATGGCGGAGATGGCCGCGCGCCATCCAGGCTTCAGCACGCAATCCCTGACCGACGTCTACAATATCGGCTTCATGCTCGCACGCTGACGCCCTGGCTTCAGGAACCCGCCGCGCTGACATCCTTGCGTCGCGCGGACAGCGCCTTGTCCTCCAGCCCGATCTTGTAGGCGATCACCGCAGTCCACACCGCGCCCATGATGACGCCCAGCGCGTAGGCGCCGAAGACCGACGGCAAGAGGAAGGTCTCGATGACCGTCACCACATAGTTCGGATGGCGGACGAAACGATAAGGCCCGGCTTTCACCACGGGCGCCTTCTCCAGCGTGATGATGCGGTGCGTCCAGTAGCGGCCGAGCGTGCCGATCACCCAGTAGCGGACCACCTGCAGGACAAGATAGGCGACGAGCAGCGGGATCGAGATCACCGCATATGGCGATACGAGCATGAACAGCGCGGCGATCCAGGCGAGATGGGTGATTGCGACCACCGGATAGAAGTCGCGACCCTCCTCACGCCCGCCTTCGGCGATGAGCCGTGACGTGTTGCGCTGCGAGTATAGTTCCTCGAGCCCGCGTTGCACGAGCAGGAGGATGGCGGCGATCTGGGCCGGGCCGAACTGATCCACGCGGCGGCTCCTTCAGTGCAACCGAAATACTGCCCGGAATGGGCTCCAGGCAAGCGGCAGAGTCTCAGCTCGTCCGTTGCCGCTGATGGTTTCGGAGAAGGCCTCGTTCGATCTGACAAGGTGAAGCGCCGGTGTTCTGCGTCACGCTGTCAGCACCAGCGATCCCGTCGTGCGCCGGCCTTCGAGGTCGCGATGCGCGTCGGCCGCACGGGCCAGCGGGTATCGCGTCGGCGCGTCCATGACGATGCGGCGCTCGCGCAGCATCGCAAAGAAACGCTCGACATGCGGCAGCAGCTTCTCGCGCGTGTCCGTGTAGTGGCCATAGTTCGGCCGCGAGACGGTGACCGATTTCGAGGCGAAGCGGCCGATATCCCAATTGCCGACCGGGCCGGAGGCCTGGCCGAAGCTCACCAGATGGCCGCGTGTCGCGAGCGCTTCCAGCGAGCCGGCGAAAGTATCGGCCCCGACCGCATCGAAGATGACATCGACGCCGCGGCCGCGCGTGATCTCCATCACGGCCTCGGCAAAATTCTCGCGTGTGTAGATGATGACATGATCGGCGCCGAGCCGTTCGGCGATGCGCGCCTTGTCGTCGCTGGAGACGGTGGCGATGACCACCGCGCCGAGATCGCGCGCCCATTGCACGAGAATCTGGCCGATGCCGCCGGCCGCTGCATGGACGAGCACGACCTGCCCGGCCCTGACGGGATGAACGTCATGGAGAAGAAAGCTTGCCGCTACGCCTTTCAGAAGACCCGCCGCAGCCGTTTCGTCGGAGATATCGTCGGGCAGCCGCACGATGAGTTCGGCCGGCCGCACCTGGCGTTCGGAGTAGGCCCCGATCGGCGGGCCGGCATAAGCGACGCGATCGCCAACTGACAGATGCGACACCCCCGGACCGACCGCCTCGACAAAACCGGCCGCTTCCATGCCCGGCACGCCGGGCGCCTGAAGAAGGTCGAAATAGCCGGTGCGGCAGTAGACATCGATGAAGTTGACGCCGATCGCACTGTGGCGGAGCAGCACCTCGCCTGGGCCGGGCGTGCCCAGCGGCCAGTCCTTGAACTGAAGGACTTCCGGTCCGCCGTAGCGCTCGACGACGATGGCGCGGGTGGTGGAGGCGGATTTTGTGGAAGGCCGAGGCAGGAACGACGATGTAACCTGTCGGTGAAACTCGCCATCACCCCCTCTCCGCCTCGCTTCGCTCGGCACCTCTCCCCCACTTCGTGACGGCGAGGACGGAAGCCAAGCTGGACGCCCGTCCTCGCCCCCCGGAACGGGGGGAGAGGTGTCGCGCGAAGCGCGACGGAGAGGGGGAGACGCGAACATCCTCCTTACCGCCTCGAAGCCGGCGCGGTAGATGCCGTCGCGCACCAGCGCGGTCAATTCCTCGCGGCGATGCTCGGGCGGGCGGAACTCGGAGCGCCATTCCCAGAAGGTGCGGCCGCCGTCGGTTACGGGCTTCAGGCGGACGCTCGCGACATAGCCCATCAACGGCAAGGGCGCCTCAAGAATGCAGTAAGTGAAAGTCCGCTTCTCATCGGAGAGCGAAAGAAGTTGCTCGCGCAGTTCCCCGCCATCCGACAGCTGGAAGCGGCGCACCGCGCCGATCATGTCCGCCGGCTGCCCGCCCTCGATGGCGCTCACCGCGACCGCCGGATGCCAGCGGTCATGACCGTTGAAATCGCGCAGCACACGCCAGACATCCTCGACCGGCGCATCGATGACCGTGCTGTGGCGAACCTGGACCATGCGATGCGCCTTTGTGTCGAACCTACTTGAACTTCAGGTCGGCACCGTTGAATGTCGTCACCTGCGCATACATCAGCCCGTCCTTTGTGACATAGGCATCCGAGCCCTTGTAGGCTTCAGACAGGAAGTCCGCCTCGGCGCGCCACTGGACGTTTACGGTGTCTTCTACCGTGTAGACATGCTCCGGCGTGAATTTCAGGCCATTGAGCCCGCCATCCGCACGTTGCTTGCAGAACCCCGCAAAGAGATCCCCGACCGCCTTGCGTCCCGCCACCACCACGCCATCCGGAAGATGAATTTCGATCTCCTCCGGATATTGCGCCATCAACCGCTCCCAATTGCAATTGTTGAGGGCGTCCACGTGTTCGTCGACCACGAGCTGGGCGCCGCTTTGCGGCTTGAGCGACGGCAGTGCGGCGTCATCCGCGAGCACTGGCGAGCAAATGAAAGTTGCAAACAGAACTGTCGCCATCTTATGCATGCACGTTTCTCCTCTGTAGGGGTTGAAACACAGGCAACTGGGCGGCCTCTTGATTCCACTCATCGGCCGCTCAGTTGTCTTTTCAAAGCGTTGAACCCGCTCTGAAACACGTTTTCCGCGATATCGCGCACAAGTTGGCTCTCACGCTCCGGCGCGCAGTCGAAATCGGCCTGCCATTCGGCGAAGGTGCGGTTGCCGTCGGTGATCGGGGTGAGCGACAGCGAGGCGACGTAATCCTCGACCGCCATCGGGCTTTCCAGGATCGCATAGCTGTAAGAGAGGTCGTAGTCGGAGAGCGACAGCAGCCGCTCGCGGATACGCCCGCCGTCGCGCAGCCGGAAATTGCGGATGCAGCCGACCTGGTCGGGCCGCATGTTCTGCTCGATGCGGCTTTCGGCAACGAACGGTGTCCACGACGGCAGGCCGTTGAAGTCGCGCACGATGCGCCAGACATCGGCAGCAGGCGCGTCGATGACGGAAGAGACGTAAACTTTGGTCATGGATGGGTGGGGCTCGCTGCTGACATGCGAGTCTGGAAGCAGCGGCATTCTACGTTGCCCCCCTCTGTCCTGCCGGACATCTCCCCCGCAAGGGGGGAGATTGGCTGGCTTCTATGATTTCGCCAACCTTGAACGCTGATGATTGGCGAAACCGCAAACGAAGGCCGATCTCCCCCCTTGCGGGGGAGATGTCCGGCAGGACAGAGGGGGGCAACGCAGAGCGCCATGCTCAGTACCTAACCTGCGGCCCCTTACCGGTCATCATCGTCGTCATCGTCCTTGGCCGCAGCCTTGCCCTTGTTGCCGGTCTTCCCGCCGGTCAGGCTGGCGATGTCCTTGGCGTCGCGTAGCACGTCGGTCATGCGGCCGAGCGAGCTGCCTTCGATGCCGATCTCCTTCATGAGATTGTCGATCATCGGCGCCTGCACGCGATAGCGCAGCGCGGAATCGATCACCTCGTCGGTGACGTTCTTGCCACCGCCCGCGGCGCCGCCGGCCAGTCCATCGACATGCAGGATCTTGATGCCCTCAATCTTTTCCATCGGCTTGACGCTCTCGCGGATGATGCCCTCCAGCTTGTCGAGCAGGCGGGCGCGCGTGCGGCTGGCGCGGGCATTGTCGGAGAGCAGGTTCTCCGCCTCGTTGAGCTGACGCTGGCCGGCGGCATCCACCTCGTAGCGCTGCGCGGCGGCAAGCGCGCGGATCTTTTCCGCCTCGGCAGCGGCGGTGGCTGCGATCTTCTGCGCCTCCGCGAGGCTCCTGGCGGCCTTCATCTCGGCCTCGGCCTTGGCGGTGACCCGCAGCGCCTCGCGCTCGGCCTCGCGCTGCGCAGCGATCATCTCGATCAGCTTGCGCCGTTCGGCGATCTCGCGCTCGCGCGCCGTGAAAGCCTGCTCCTCGGCCTGGATCGCCTTGGCGCGCACGGCTTCGGAAGCGGCCAGCGCCGAGGAGCGCTCCTGCGTCTTCTTGGCGATGTCGATGGCCTTCTGGATCTCGGCCATCTCGATCGTCTGGTCGCGGTTGATGGAAAGCGCGCGCAAGTCGCGCTCCTTGATCAGCCTGGCCTCTTCCAGCCCACGCCCGGTCGCGATACGGGCGCGCTCGACCTCTTCCGCCGAGGCGATCTCGGCCTCCTCGAAGGCCTGCCGTTTGGCGATCTGCAGAGCTTCCAGTTGGCGCTCCCGCTCGATGCGCACCTGGTCGAGCGCCCGGTCCTGCGCGATGCGCGCGGCCTCGGTCTCCTGCGTTGCGAAGATTTCGGCGCGGCGCTTTTCGGCCTCGGCCTGTGTGACCTCCTTGGCCTTCTCGGCAAGCGCGATCTGGCGTTCCAGCTCGACGATCTCCAGCGCCCGCTGGCGCTGGATCTCCAGCTCGCGCTCGGCGCGCTGCCGCTCGATGCGGGCCTTTTCCAGCTCCAGTTCGAGGGCGATCTGCTCGCGCTCGGTCTTTTCGCGGGTCTTGAGCTCGGCCTCGTCAAGCGCGCGGCGCCGCGCGATCTCGCGGCGCTGCGTCTCTTCCTCCGTCTTGATGCGCTCCTCGGTGATGGCGCGCTCCTGCGCCAGGCGCGATTTCTCCACTGCCTCGCGGGCGACGAGCTGGGCCTGCTCCGCCTCCTGGTCGCGGACGGCGCGCTCGCGCGCCAACTCGGCGCGCTGGGCCGCGCGGCGCACCTCGACCTCGCGCTCCTGCTCCAGGCGGGCGTATTCGGTCTCGCGGTCGATCTCCAGCACCTTCTTCTGCGTGTCGAGGTTCTGGTTGCGGATGTCGACCAGGGTGCGCTGCTCGATCTCATTGCGCATCCGGCGGCGCGTCTCGATGGATTCGGTGAGCAGAGTGAGGCCCTCGGCGTCGAAGGCATTGGAGGGATCGAAATATTCGAGGCTGGTCTGGTCGAGGTCGACGATCGCCACGCTTTCCAGCTCAAGCCCGTTGAAGGCGAGCGATTCCGAGCCGATCTCGCGCACACGCAAAGCATAGTCGCTGCGCTTCTCGTGCATTTCTTCGAGCGTCATCTGCGCGGCGACGGTGCGCATGGCGGCGGCGAACTTGCCTTCCAGCAATTCGTGGATGCCCTCGGGCTGCAGCGTGCGGCGGCCGAGCGTCTGCGCAGCGGAGGCCACGAACTCGCGGCCGGAACCGACACGCACGAAGAACTCGGCGATGAGATCGACGCGCATGCGGTTCTTCGTGATGAGCGCCTGGCCATTCTCGCGGCGCACCTCGATGCGCATGACGTTCATGTTGACCGGCGTGATCTCGTGCAAGACCGGGATCACGAAGGCGCCGCCGTTGACGACCACCTTCTCGCCGAGGAAGCCGGTGCGAACGAACGCCACCTCCTTGGTCGAGCGCCGGTAGAGCCAGCGCAGGATGTAGACCAGGATGACGATGGCGATCGCCAGGATGATCAGCCACAAAAGCACCGTGCCGAAAGTCTGCGCGGTCATTTACTCCTCCCCTCGCCGCCGGCATGTGCGGCCGGCGAACTCCGATGCATTCCGAGATTATAGCTGGTCAGCGGGCTTGGCGCTCTACGTTGCCCCCCTCTGTCCTGCCGGACATCTCCCCCGCAAGGGGGGAGATTGGCTGTCATTGGGGGTTTCGCCAATCGTCGGCGTCGCCAGATGGGCGTCGTCAGAAATGAAGGCCGATCTCCCCCCTTGCGGGGGAGATGTCCGGCAGGACAGAGGGGGGCAACGTAGAGCGCCATCCACGCGGATAAGTCAGACACAGCTAAGCCCTCCGCATCAGCTGCGGCGCGATCGACTGGAACGCGCCCACCGCCGCCTCGACGAAGGGCTGGTCGTTGATGTTGGCCTTGACCCGCTCGATGCGGCGCTGCGGCGTCTGGCGCACGGTCTTTTCGACCGCCTCGAACAGCGCGTTGTCGGCTTCGGGGTCGTGGAAAGGCTTTCCCGGCGCGTCGAGCATCGACACGCCGCCCTCGGGCAGCAGGAAGCGCACCGGCCCCGACATCTGGTTGAGCCGATTGCCGATCCACTCGCCGAAGGCGCGGTTCTCGTCGCGCGTGGTGCGCATCAGCGTCACGTTTGGATTGTGGATCACGAATTTGCGGCTGCGGAATTTCTCCGGCACCGTGTCGCGCGGTCCGAAATTGACCATGTCGAGCGCGCCGGTCGAGCCGACATAGGGCAAACCGGTGCGGATCGCCGCGCCGAAACGATCGGGACCCGCCGGGAACACGCCGCCGACGAGCATGTCCGCCACTTCCGTCGTGGTAAGGTCGATGAAGCCGCAGAGCAGCCGGCTGTCGCCGAGATTCTCCATCGAGCGACCGCCGATGCCTGTGGCATGGAAAACAAGGCAGTCGTAGTCGGCTTCGAGCCGCTTCGTCACCGCCTGCACGGCCGGCGTGGTGACGCCGAACATGGTGATGCCGAGCGCCGGCCGGGCATGCTTCAGCTTCGCCTCGCGCGCCTCGGCGGAAGGGAGCTGCGCGACCATGCCGGCCATGGCGTGCGCGGCGTTGCCGAGCACGGCTTCGGTGATCGAGTTCAGCCCCTGCACGTCGGCGACCGAATGGAACATCATGATGTCGGCGGCGCCGACATACTTTGCCACGTCGCCGGCCGCGACGGTGGAAACCATGATCTTCGGAATGCCGACCGGCAAAGCGCGCATGCCGGCCGTCGCCAGCGTCGTGCCGCCGGAGCCCCCGGCCGAGATGATGCCGCCGATCCTCGGCTCGCGTTCCATCCAGCGCGCGAACGCATCGGCCATGGCGGCGACGGACGCGCCGCGATCGCCGGACATCACGGCCGACGGCCCGAGCGGGTGCATGCCGGCCACCTGGATCGCCGGCGCGTCGGCGCTGGACGGCTTGCCGGAGGTGGAAAGATCGACGGTCTTGACAGGAATGCCGAGCGCCTTCAGCCGATCGGCCATGAAGCGCAGCTCGCGGCCCTTGGTATCGAAGGTGCCAGCAACGATGACGGTCCTGCCGAAGCGCTCGGAGAACGGCATGGCGAAGACTTTTTTCGCATCCTCAGCCGGCGCGGCGCGCTCGATGGCTGCCTGGCGCATGGCAGTGACCGGCACGTTCCAGCGGTTGGGCAAGTCCGTGACCGGCCGGTAGACGCCGTTGGCCGGCTGATCGTTCGCGCCTTCCCCGCCGCCCCGCTCGATGCGGAAAACTTCCGCGACCCGCTGCTCGACATCGGCGGCTTCCGCGGCGGGCAGAGCCGACGCCTCCTCGGCGTGGCGGCCGACGCCGAGCAGGCGTTGCTGCAGCTCGCGGTCGCTAGCCAGCGCCCGCGATTCCATGATGCGGTTGATGCGGCCGTTGACCATGATGGCGACGTTGTCGGAGATGGAGGTCGCCACGCCGATGTTCTGCTCGATGACGAGGATCGCCATCTCGCCTTCCTCGGCGAGCGTGACCAGCATCTTTTCAACCTGCTCGACGATGATGGGCGCAAGCCCTTCGGTCGGCTCGTCCATGACGAGCAGCTTCGGGTCGGAGAGCAGCGCCCGCGAGATCGCCAGCATCTGCTGTTCGCCGCCGGAAAGCTGCGAGCCGCCATTGTCGCGACGCTCGGCGAGCCGGGGAAAGGTCTGGTAGATGCGCTCGACCGTCCAGCTCGCGTCGCGCCGGTTGCCGGCGGCGAGCCGCAGATGCTCGTCGACGGTGAGGCTAGGCCAGACCCGCCTGCCCTGCGGCACGTAGCCGACGCCGAGCCGGTGAATTTCATGCGGCTCCAGCGACGAGACCTCACGGCCGTCGACGCGGATCGAGCCGGAGCGGGCGCGCTTCAGGCCGGTGATGGTGTTGCAGAGCGTCGTCTTGCCCATGCCGTTGCGTCCGACCACGGCGAGTGCGCCGCGCTCCAGGATCAGCGACACGCCCTGGATGGCGTGGCTCTCGCCGTAATAGACATGCAGGTCGTCGACCTTCAGTGCAGGTTTTGCAGCACGCTCAGCCATGCCGGCCTCCGAGGTAGATTTCCTGGACCTCGGGATCGTTCTCGATCTCCTGCGGCGTGCCCTCCTTGAAGAGCCGCCCATTATGCATCATCGACACATGCTCCGAAACGCGCAGCGCCACGTCCAGATCGTGCTCGATGATGATGTAGCCGATGTGCTTCGGCAAGGCGTTGAGAATAGCGACGAGGTCGCGCCGCTCGGTCGGCGACAGGCCGGCAGCGGGCTCGTCGAACAGGATGAAGCGCGGCGCCCCGGCAAGCGCCAATGCGATCTCGAGCTGCCGCTGCTGGCCATGGCTGAGCGTGGCGACCTGCATGCCGGCGATGCCCTCCAGATGAACGGCGTGAAGGATGGATTCGGCCTGTGCCATGGCGGTGTCCGACCAGCCTGGCCTGATGAGCGAAAAGCGCCGCCGCGAGACGCCGCGGCAGGCGAGAAATACGCTGTCGCGTACTGAGAGGCCGCGGAAAAGCTGCGATATCTGGTAGGTGCGGCGCAGCCCGCGGCGGATGCGCTCATGCGTCGGCAGGTCGGTGATGTCCTCGCCGAAGAAGCGGATGCGGCCGGCGGTCGGCATGAAGTCGCCGGTGATCGCGTTGAACAGCGTTGTCTTGCCGGCGCCGTTGGAGCCCAGCACCGCGCGACGCTCGCCGGCCGCGATCCGCATGTCGATGCCGGTGAGCGCAACCAGCGCACCGAAATGCCGCGCCACGCCTTCGAGCACGAGCGCATGCGCGCCCGTGCCCTGGAGACGTGAGAGGACGAGGGGGTCAGACACGGGCGCGCCACGATCACATTTCTAAGGTAATCGCTTACGGACACGCCGGGTTGTCGCGGCCGACGACGCCGAGCTTCATGAACTCGGCCTCGTCGATGCCTAGCGTCTGGTTGACCTGCGGCACGACCTTGACCAGCTTGTTGAGCAGCGTCCCGTCCGGCGCTTCAGTCACCTCGGTGAGGAAGATATCGGCAACCGCGTTGCGGTTCTTGTCGAGCGAGACCTTGCCGGTCGGCGTGTCGAAGGAAAGCTTCGAGAGCGCATCGCGCAGCTTGGCGCCGCCGTCGGACACATCGCCGCCGACCTGGTCGAGCGCCAGCAGCGCCGCCTTCATGTTGATGTAGTAGCCATGCGCGAAGAGCGAGGGCGACGGGAAGGCGTTCGGCTGTTTCGAGTAGGCTTCGGCGAAGACTTTCCAAGCCGGCGCGTCGTTGGTGTCGGCGGTCGGCCCTGCGGCCGGCGTGCCGATCAGCACGTCGCGCAGCTTGCCTTTGGCCGTCAGCACGGTCTGGTCGACCGTGATCGAGCCGCCGACCAGCGGCGCCTGGCCGCCTGCCTGCTGGTATTGCGTCAGAAAATTGACCGCATCCGCACCACCGAGAGCGACGTAGATCGCATCCACGTCATCAGGGATCGCGGCGATGACCGAGGAGAAGTCCTTGTTGCCGATCGGCACCCAGGACTTCGACGGAACATGGCCGCCTGCCTTGCAGAACTCGGCCATGAAGCCGAACACCTGCGTGTAGGGGAAGGAGTAGTCCTCCGCGACCACGGCAACGTTCTTGTAACCCTTGTCGTTGAAGGCATAGGTGCCGAGACCGGCCATCCACTGCGCGCCGTCGGTCGAGAAGCGGAAGAAGTTCGGGGCCGGGTCGCGCAACGTCGTATCCTGCGCGGCCGAGGTGCCGTTGATGAAGGTCACATCCGGCTTGGTCTTGGCATAGTCCTTCACCGCCAGGCCTTCGTCGCCCGAGAGCGGGCCGATCAACACCTTGACACCGTCCTGCTCGACCAGCTTGCGCGCGGCATTCACCGCACTGTCGGGCGAAGCGTCGGACGAACCTTTGACGATCTCGATCTTCTTGCCAGCCACCATGCCGCCGACCTCCTCGACAGCCGTCATGGCGCCGCGCTCGCTGTCTTCGCCGAGCACGGTGAACGGGCCTTCGAAGGTCGCCAGAAGGCCAATCTTGATGGTGTCCTCGGCAAGCGCGAGCGAAGGCGCAGTGAGCGCTGTGGCGAACGCCAGCGCCAGCATGGCGCGTCTGTTGATGGTCATTTACTCCTCCCTAGGTTGACTATGAACCAGCTCCGATGCGCGACACCTCATGGGCCGACGCGCAGCGATCCCTGGGCGAGATGCGGTTTGATCCTCCCCCACAGCCCCAGGATTCCGTCCGGCGAAAGGAATACGATCGCCAGAAAAACAATGCCGATGAGCGTATTGAACCGCTCCGCCCCGACCAGGTCGATGGCGAACGTCCTCAGCAGCACGAACACGACGGCGCCGATGAACGGGCCGATCGGGTGGCGGATGCCCCCGATGACGGCAATCACCAGCACGTCGATCGCCACGTCGACGCCGATCGTGCCGGGCGAGATGCGGCCGTTGAACCAGACGAGCAGCACTCCCGACAGCCCTGCGATGATGCCGGCATAGAACCAGGCGGCGACCTTGACAGCGGTGACGTTGAAGCCGAGCGCACGCATGCGGCGCTGGTTGTCGCGCGTCGCCCGCAGCGCCAGCCCGAAGGTCGAGCGCGAGGCGTAGAGCACGGCGATATAGGCGGCGACCGCAACAGCCAGGCATATGTAGTAGAATGGCGTCGGCGAACGCCAGTTGACGCCCCAGAATTCGGGCGCCGGCAGGCCTGCAAAGCCCGAATGTCCGTTGAAGAGCGAGTAGTTCTGCTGCGCGAAATAGAAGAAGGCCGTGGCGATCGCCAGCGTGATCATGATCGTGTAGATGCCCTCGGTCCTAACCGAGATCCAGCCGATCAGGGCCGAGGCGATCGCCGCGACCAGCGTGGCAAAGGGCACCAACACCCAGAACGGCCAGCCGAAGCCGTGTACCCCGGTATTGTTCAGCCCGAAGACGGCGACCATGTAGCCGGCGACGCCGGCGACGCTTATCTGCGCCAGGCTCACCATGCCGCCGTAGCCGGCCAGCAGCATCAGCGACAGCGCCATCGTGCCGAAGATCAGCGAATAAGCGCCGATCTGCGCGATGAAGAAGTCGCTGGCGGTCGCGGGATAAACGAGCAGGAAGGCCGCCAGCACGGCATGCGGCACGCCGATCGCCTCGGAGATCGCAGCGCCCGCATGGGGGCGTTCACTGGTGTTCGCGATCGCGCTCATCGCGCCTTCCCCATGATGCCCTGCGGCCGAACGGCCAGCACCACCACCATGATCACGAAGGTGAGCACGATGCCGTAAGTCGGGAAGTAGACGAGGCCGATCTGTTCGGCCAGGCCGATGAGCAGCGCACCGATCGCGGCGCCCGGAATGGAGCCCATGCCGCCGACGATGACGACGACCAGCGAGGCAAGCAGGTAGCGCACGTCCTCGCCCGGCGCGACGGAGAGCGCCGAGCCGCCGACCACGCCGGCAAAACCCGCCAGTCCCGCACCGATCGCAAAGACGATCGCAAAGACGACATGCACGTTGACGCCGCTCGCCGACAGCATCGCGCGGTCATCGACGCCAGCGCGGATCATCATTCCGACGCGGGTGCGGTCGAGCATCAGCCACAGCCCGACCCCGATGACGATCGCGGCCGCAAGCACGACGAGACGATAGAAGGGATAGGTGATGTAGACCGCGTCGCCGTTCGACTTGATGGCCGAGATGATCGGCAGCTTGACCGCGCCGTCCAGCCAGTCCGGAGTCAGTATCTGGTAGGTCGCGCCGGTCCACACGGCCAGCATCAGGTCCGCCGCAACGATGGAGATGCCGATGGTGACCAGCGTCTGGCGCAGGTCGTCGCCTTCCAGCCGGCGGAACACCAAGACTTGCATGACGAGCCCGACCAGGGCCAGCACCACGAAGCCTGCCGCCACGCCGAGCAGCCAGTAGCCGGTGCGGCTCGCCACCTCGTAGCCGACATAGGCGCCGAGCAGATAGAGCGAGCCGTGCGCGAGGTTGACGTTGCGCATCAGGCCGAACACCAGCGTGAAGCCGCTAGCGACGAGGAAATAGAGACCGGCCAGCGTGATGCCATTCATAATCGCGCTGACGAAGGCCTTCTTGGAGATGAGGATCGCGTTCAGCCAATCTGGCCAGATCGCGAAGATCAGCCAGGCGAACAGCGCCGCCACCAGGAGCCAGAACAGGCCCCAGCCCTGGCGGCGGGTGAAGCTCGGCGTTGATGGCTGGTCGAGGACGCTCATGTGCCTCCTAGCCCGCGCTCACCCGAAGTGAAGCCATCGTGCGGAGCGTTGCGTTCCTTCGCGCCCCCCTCTGTCCTGCCGGACATCTCCCCCGCAAGGGGGGAGATTGGCTGTCGTTGATGGTTTCGCCACTCTTCGGCGCTGACGATTGGCGAAACCAAAGCGGCAAGAGAATCTCCCCCCTTGCGGGGGAGATGTCCGGCAGGACAGAGGGGGGCAACGTAGAGCGCCGGCATTGAGGACTCGTCCTACGCAGTCAGCCTTCTGCGCGCCTCGTTCATGCGCGGCGCCTTGTGGAACTTGCCGTCCTTCATGATGGCGAGCAGCCGGTTCTTGTCCTGCAGGATGCGCACGTCGGCGACCGGGTCGCCGTCGACCAGCAGGAGGTCGGCGAGATAGCCTTCCTTGATCATGCCGAGCTCATCGCCCATGCCCATGATCTGGCCGCCATACTTGGTGGCGGCGAGAATTGCTTCCATCGGCGAGAAGCCGAGCATCTCCACGAAGGTCTGGATGTCCTTGGCGTTGGTGCCCTGCGGCGTCCAGGCGAAGCCGTAATCGCCGCCGATCAAGACGCGGATGCCGCGCCGGTGCATCTTCTTCATGGTCTCGATGCACATTTCCAGCTCGCGCTCGTATTCGATCGTCACCGGCGATCCCGGCTTGATGCCCCAAGGCTCGGCATAGCGGGCCGTGTTGATCAGCCAGGCGATACCAGGCGCGACGAAATGCCTGTCCTTGACAGCCTCCAGCATGTCGAGCGCTTCTTCGTCGGCGAACGAGGCGTGGTAGATGTTCTGAATGCCGTGGCGGACGCACTGCTTGACGGAGCCGGACGAGCGGGCATGCGCCGAAAGCACCTTGTTGCGGCATCTGGCCTCCGAAGCAGCCATCGCCACCTCTTCCTCCGCCATCGGCGTCTCTTCCGCGCCCATGCCGGTCAGCGACTCGCCTGAAAGGTTGAGCTTGATGGAATCGACGCCGTATTTGATCAGCGTGCGCACGGTGCGCCGTATCTCCTCGGGACCGGAGACCACGATGCCGAGGTTGAGCCCCTCATGCGGGATGTGCGAGGGCGCGGCATCGCCGAGACCGCCGACGGTGGTGATCTCGGGACCGGCAGCAAGGTAGCGCGGCCCGGGAAAACGGCCCTGGTTGATGAATTTCTTGGCGACGACGTCGAGGCGCGGCTTGGCAGCCGCGGCGCCACGGCCGGCGGTGAAGCCGGCATCGAGCACGAGCTTGGCCATTTCCATCGTGACCAGCATATGCTCCTCGAGCTCCATCATCTGGATGGGATCGATGCCCGGCGCATTGTTCCATGAAAGATGCAGATGCGCGTCGATCATGCCCGGCATCAGCGTCGCGCCCATGCCGTCGATCACCGTGGCGCCGGTGGCCGCCGTCGAGGTCGAGCCGAAGCGCGAGGAGCCGCGCGTGATCTGCTTGATGCGGTTGCCCTGGATCAGCACCTCGCCCGTATAAGGATATTCGCCCGTGGCATCGAGCACGCGGACATTGGTGAAGAGAATGCTGCCCCAGCCGTTGCCGTAGCCGTAATTTTCGTCTGCCATCAGAACCTCCCGATCGCCCGCCGCGTCCCCTCCCTGGCGGGCAAATGTGCCTAGCGTTCGACCTGTGTCAGGAAATCAACCAGGAGCCGGCTGCTCTCCTGCGCCTTCTCGATAGTAGCCCAATGGCCGCAGCGGTCCATGCTCCTGAAGACCGCGCCGGAAATTTTGTCGGCAAGCGCCTGCGCCACGCTCGGCGCGTTCACCGTGTCGGCGTCGCCGGTGGCAAGCAGCGTCGGCGCCGAGATCAGCCGCGGGTCGACCGCTTCGGCCTTGGCCAGCGCCTCGCAGGTGCGGGCATAGGATTCCGGATCCTGCCGCATGACGGATTCACGCACGAAAGCAACGGCCGCCGGGTTGGTCTCGCGCGTGTGGGCCGATATCGCGTTGGCGACGATGGCTTCGGCAATGTCTGACATGCCGCCGGAGCGCGCGAGCGCAGCGCGTTTGCCGAGCCCTTCGCGAGTGGCCGGCAACGGCTCGGACAGCGCGCCGAACAGGACGAGCGAAGCGACCAGCGCCGACTCCTTGGCCGCTACCTGCTGGCAGACGATGGTGCCCATCGAATGCCCGACGAAATGCGCCCGGCCGACGCCTAGGCTGCGGGCGCAGGTAATGACGGCGCTCGTCATGTTCTCGATGGTCAGCGCCTCGACCGGACGCGGCGAGCGACCGGAGCCGGGCAGATCGAGGCGGATCGTACGGTGACCGGAAAGGGCTGTAACCTGCGGCTGGAACATGTTGCCGGTGCCGCCGAGCCCGTGGATCATGACGACGGGAAAGCCGTCGCCCTCCACCTCGCCGACCAGCGTTCCGATTGCGAATGTTGTCATGCGCGCTCCACGACCGGGTTTTCCAGCGTGCCGATGCCGTCGACCTCGATACGCACCACATCGCCGCCCTTCAGATATTTCGGCGGGTCGAAGCCAATGCCGACGCCGGCCGGCGTTCCGGTGGCGATGATGTCGCCGGGGTAGAGGGTAAGGCCCTCCGACAGCGTCGCGATCAGCGTCGGAATGTCGAAGATCAGCAGCGACAGCTTCGAATTCTGGCGCAGCTCGCCATTCACGAAGCAGCGGATTCCGGCATTCTCGATATCGAACTCGTCCTTGGTGATTGCCCACGGGCCCATCGGACAGAAGGTGTCTTGCGACTTGCCGATCAGCCATTGGCTGTGACGGCGCTGCAGGTCGCGGGCCGTCACGTCGTTGACCATGGTGTAGCCCCAGACGTGGTCCGAGGCGTTTTCCTTCGAAATGCCCCTGCCCTTCCTGCCGATGATGACGGCAAGCTCGGCCTCGTAGTCGACCGCGCTGGAGACCTTGCTGTCGATGACGATGTCGGACCGGTCGGCGACGACGCTCTCCGGCACCTTCGAAAAGATGATCGGGTTTTGCGGCACGGCGCCCTGCGCAGCGCTGGAATCGAAGCCGCTCTTCGAAAATTCATGCGCGTGCTCGTGATAATTCTTGCCGACGCAGAAGATGTTGCGGCGCGGCTGCGGTACAGGCGCTTCGAGCTTCACTTGCGAAAGCGGGATCGGCGACAGGGTCGGCGGCACGTCCGCGCCATTTCGCTCGATCAGCGCCAGCACGCCCGACGCGGCACGCTCGACGGCGAAGTCGAAGGGCGCGACCGTGCCGGCATCGAGGTCGACCAGTCCGACGCGTCTTTCTCCCGCAATCGAGAATGTCGCGACGCGCACACTCGTCCTCCCTGAACCTTTTCTGCGCCAATTTCGGTGCCTTTTGTGAGACGATAGCTGCGATATGCTGTCTCCGCAAGCGGCTTCCGCGCGCTTTTTCCGAAAATCGATAATCGATGTGAGAATGAACCGCGTTGGACTGGCAGGATTGTGCCGAAGTTCGGAGCTGCCGTGCGCTTTACGCCATGGTCCGGCAGTGCTAACAATGGCTCACTACCGGATCAGATGGAATGAACCATGCCGCGCCTCGTTGCCGACGATATCGCCACAGCTTTGAAGAAACGCATCGACGCCGGCGAGTGGAACGGCCGCATCCCGCCCGAACGCGACCTTGCCGACGAGTTTGGTGTGGCCCGCAATACGGTTCGTCGCGCCGTCGGCCTGCTGGAGGCGAGCGGCACGGTGGTGCGCCAGGTCGGCCGCGGCACATTCCTGGCGGCGGCAAACAGCAACACGCTTGCTGCCGCAGTCAGCCGGATGGAGGGCACAAGTCCGGCCGACATGATGGAAATCCGGCAACTGCTCGAACCGGCCGCGGCGGCATTTGCGGCGACCAACGGGACGTTGAGCGAATTCAGCGCGGTCAAAGAGGCGCATGACGCGGCCTCCGAGGCGCTGGACATGCCCTCCTTCGAACATTGGGATGCCGAGTTTCATCACAGAATCTTCGCTTGCTCGCGCAACGAGTTCCTGAAGGAGATCCATAATCTGATGCGTATCCTGCGCAACCAGACTCCCTGGTTCGAGATGAAGAAGCGGACCTTCTCGGAAGCGCGCCGCCTGGCCTACTGCGCCGAGCACCAGGTGGTGCTCGGCGCGCTTCTGTCGCGCGATCCCGAAGGCGCGCGCCAGGCCATGCTCAGCCATCTGCAGACGGTCCAGCGGAATCTGCTGGGGAGATGACGATGCCGATCGAGCACCAAGGCGGCTGCCACTGCGGAGCGATCCGCATGACCTACACCAGCGCCCTTCCCGCGGCGGAACATACTTTGCGGGTTTGCCAGTGCAGTTTCTGCCGCAAGCACGGCTCGCGCGCCGTCTCAGACCCGGGAGGCTTCGCAGCGATCGCAATTGCCGACGAGGCCATGGTTTCGCGCTACCGTTTCGGGCTCGCAACCGCCGATTTTCTGGTCTGCCGGGATTGCGGCGTCTATGTCGCAGCGGTGATGACCAAGGGCGACGAAGCCTGGTCGGTGACGATCGTCAACGCGCTCGACGACGCCGCCGACTTCACCGGGCCAACCGCGCCTGTGACGTTCGACGGCGAAGAGACTGGCGACAGGCTGGCGCGGCGGCGGGCCAAGTGGACGCCGACTACTTTTGTGCGTCCCTGACCGGCACGGGCAGCCGCTCGAAATAATCCTGATGCTCGCGCGCCACGCGCGCCGCCTCCTCCGCGTCGCCTGAAGCAATCGCATCGACGATCGGCTGGTGGCTGTCGGCGATCTCCATGAGGTCGAGACCCTCGACAAGCATGGTGATCGTCGTGCGCGTCTCGATCTGCAGCGACTGCCAGATGTTGAGCAGCAGCCGGTTGCCCGCCGCCTCCATGACCGCGCGATGGAACTTCACCGAGTGCTCGATGATGCCGTGGACGTTGCCGACACGCGCCGCCGTCCGCATCAGCTCGACCTCACGCTGCAGGACCGACAGGTCGCCGCCGCCGCGCTGCGTGACGATGCGGGTAGCCTGTTCCTCGAGCGCGCCGCGCACGGTGTAGATCTCGCGCAGCCCCTCGCCCATCACCTCGGATACATAGGTGCCGCGACGCGGGATATTGGTTACGAGGCCGGTCGCCTCGAGGTCGCGAAGCGCCTCCCGTACCGGTCCCTGGCTGGTGCCGAATTCTTCCGCTATGCGCAGTTCGATAAGACGTTCGCCCGGATCATAACGTCCGCCCAGAATGCGCCTCAGCAGCTCTTCCTTTATTTTCTGGCGAAGGGGAAAGTTGGCGAAGCCTGCTTCGGCCGATTCCGTCGTATAAGGCTGAATATTGCGCTCTTCGCTCATGAAGATGTGATCGCCCTCAGTCCCGCAAGTCTCTGACATCGCAGCATCTTATTTGGCCACGACATGGTTGACAAAGCCATTCTCCTTTATCGATAATCGATGATCAAGAGGCCGAATGGCTCAAAACGTCGCGACGGAAAACAGTCCGCCGTGCAAGCTTGGGAGGAAGACATGCTGCAAGCTGTGGCCCGGCCACGCTCGCTCTCCGACGCGCATTCGATCCTGGGCAATAGCGACCGTGCGGCAATTCTTGCCGGCGGTACGGTGATCATGCCGGTGCTGAACTACGGCACGGATGCCTTTGACACGCTGGTCAGCCTAGGCGCCATCGGGCTTTCCGGAATCAGCATCGCCAGCGACCGCGCAACGATCGGCTCGACGACGACGCTTTCGGAAATCGCGGCGGTAGACGAGCTTGCTTTCCTGTTGCCGGCGCTCGACGCGATCGGCTCGCCGACACTCCGCAACATGGCGACGGTCGGCGGCAATCTTTTCGTCAAGCAGCCCTATGGCGATCTCGCCGCCTGCCTGATCGCGCTTGGCG
>Ga0081539_10003591_pt1 | contig 18764 bp, 14 predicted proteins | sample TabmetS4T2R2_FD_71023 | JGI IMG/M metagenome (GOLD analysis project Ga0081539, IMG submission 71023) | Tabebuia heterophylla rhizosphere microbial communities from the University of Puerto Rico - S4T2R2 | ecosystem: Host-associated > Plants > Roots > Rhizosphere ...
AACCAGCATGCGCCGTCGGAGCGCCGGGCGCAGGAGCTTGTCGAAGTGCGCGCGCCACGCCGGGGCTGAGCGGTACTCCGCGAAGCCCCGGATCTCGTTTCGTTGCTCGAGGACGTCAACCGAACATGAATCCCATCCGGGGGTTCGCGGAGTACCGCTCACCCCCGGCGTGGCGCGAACCGCTCGGCGCTCGGCGCGGCACGCGCGACCTCTCGACGTCCTCCCGTCAGACTCACGATCGGGCGCCGACCGCAACAGGCGCTTGCTCGAGCAGCGCGTTCCATCGCTTCCCCGTGCGGTTCTTCCACCCGCCCTTGTGATACGCGTATCCCGCGATCAGCGGCACCGCGAGCGTCGCCTCGCTGAAGACCATCTGCTCGTAGACCGTGTCCACCTTCCCCCAACTGCTGGCCTCCTTGAGCGTCGAGCTGCTCAGCGCGCCGTCGCGCACGTCGGCGACGGTCACTTGGATCGCGTACTTGTGCATCGGGGCGTCGTGACCGAGCACCTCGGCCGCGACGACGATGTCCTGCGTGAAGTTTTTCGGCACGCCGCCGCCGATCATGAACAGGCCGGTCTCCTTGTTCTTGATCTTGAGCTGCGTGAGCTCGTAGAAGTCCTTCCCGCCGTCCCAGCTCATGTGCGGCGCGTCGCCCTTTGCGGCCTGGATGCCGACGAGGCCGAAGCCGGCCGAGCAGTCGCTGAAGGCGGGAGCGAAGATCGGGACTTCCTTCTTGAACGCTTCGTAGATGATCGAGTCGGCGCACTTGGGGCCGCCGGTCTTGTCGAGGTAGGCGCCGAACGCGTTGAACAGCTCGCGCGAGCTGTAGGGCCGCGGGTCGAGTTCCTCGAAGATCTTGTGCGTGGTCTCGTCGCACACGCGCAGCTCTTCCTCGTCGATCAGCGTGTCGTAGATGCGGTCGAGCGCGTGCTCGCGGAGCTGGCCGTCGTACAGGCCGCTCTTGAGCTCGTCGGACGCGATGTAGTGACGGAAGCCGAGGGCCTCGAAGAAGTCCTGGTCGACCATGTTCGCGCCGGTGCTGACGACGGCGTCGACCATGTTGTTTCGGATCAGGTCGGCGAAGACCTTCTTGAGCCCCGCGCTGATGAGCGACCCGGCGAGGCAGAGGATCACGCCGCAGTCCTTGTCGCGGAGCATGCGGTCGTAGATGTCGGCCGCGCGGTGCAGGTCGCGGGCGCTGTAGGCCATGTGCGACATCGCTTCGACCGTCTGCACGATGCCGGGCATCTTGGTGACGTCGACGTGCTCGATCGTGCGGCCGAGGAACTTCTGCTTGTCGGCGGTGTCGGTCGCCTTCAGCGGCTTGATGTTGAGCGTGGGTTCGTTGGACTGAGCCATGTTGTGCCTCCTGGAATCGGGATTTCACCGCAGAGGCGCGGAGGTCGCAGAGAAGGGAACTCAGACTTCGTTCCGCTCTGCGCTCTCCGCGTCTCTGCGGTGAGCCACTCTGCACGGACCAAAAAAAAGAGCCACCTCGGTCCGCTACGGTGTGCGTCGTTGCGACCCTTGGAACGAATTGGTCGCCGTTGCGTCGCACCCGCCATTGCGGGCCGGGGTGGCTTTTCTGTCACCAATTTTGATCGGTGTTACGCCGCAGTCAAGTGGAAGTTCACGGGTTCGCGCAGATTTTGTCGCGGCGGCGCGATGCGAATAGGATGCGAACGCATGGCGGGTGACGAGCAAGACCGATTGCGGGCGAGGGCGCGGCTGGCGCTGCGGGCCGAACAGGCGTTCGGGTTGAACCAGATCCCGACGCCGCCTGCTGCGCCGTCGGATAGCGCCGCGCCGCAAGTCGAGTCGTCGCAAGATGACGCGCGCGATCAGGAACTGCATCCCGCGCCACAAGCGACACCCGGAGCGAACCTCTTCGGAATTCCCGAGCCCGCGCCACAACGCGGCGGCGCGCATTTGCCGATCGCGCCTGCCGGCCCGTTCGCCACGCCCGAACTGAGCGTCGAGGAGAAGCGTGCGCGGCTGCTGGCGATGGACAACAACGAGGTCCGCGGGTGCACGCGCTGCCGGTTACACGAGCGGCGCACGCACACGGTCTTCGGCGAAGGCGCGCCCGACGCGAAAATCTTCTTCATCGGCGAAGGCCCCGGCGAAAACGAAGACCTCACCGGCCGCCCCTTCGTCGGCAAGGCCGGTCAGTTGCTCGACAAACAGATCGCGGCGATGGGGCTGAGGCGCGAGCAGGTGTTCATTGCGAACATTGTGAAGTGCTTGAGGTATTCCACGCTCGTGCAACTGGAGAACGGCTCCTGGGAACGAATCGGCCGGCTCGTCGCGCAGCGTTACTGCGGGCGAGTGATGTCGATCGACGAAGGCGGCCAGATCGTGCCGAAGCGCGTGATCGGATGGCACCGCTCACCACTGGCGGGACGGCGCGTCTACAAGGTGTCGTACGCCTCGTCGAAGCTGCGCGGGGGTAACCGTGCGGTCACGTGGATGACGCACGACCATAGGGTGATGACGCGGCGCGGGTGGGTCGCCGCAGAGAATCTCCTGCCCAGCGATGAGATCGCGACGGGGCAGGGGTTGAGCCGGGTCGCCTATGAGGTCGCGATTGGTTCGCTGCTCGGTGACGGAACGATCTCACCGAAGAATGCTTTCCTCGGCATGGGACATAGTCGCGACCAGCGCGACTACGTCGCTTGGAAAGCTGCTGCGCTGCGGGAGTTGTCGCCGATCGTGCACGACAGCGTGACAACGGTGAAGTCGGTCGGGCGCGAATACCTCACGACCGTCTGCCGCACCCGGGCAACGCGTGCCTTGCGAGTCCTGCGCGACCGATTCTATTCCGATCGCCGGAAGTTCATCCCGCGTGACTTGGTCCTTACGCCGCGCATGCTCGCGATCTGGTTTCTGGACGACGGTTATACCCGGCTACGTGAAGGAAAAAAGCCGCTGGCGGAAATCGCGGCGCACTGCTTCTGCGATGAAGACCTGGACTTTTTGGTTGATCGCTTGCGCGTCGATATCGGCCTTGGAGCCTACCGCAGACCCTCCGGGAGGGGGCGCCTGCACTTTGACGTGCCGCAGACCAAGGCGTTGTCCACTTTGATCGCGCCTTTCACGCCGCGCGGGATGCGGTACAAGCTGCATCCCGACGTGCGAAATGAGATTTCGTTCAGGCCTGACCTCTATGAACCCGGGGCGCCCGAGGTGCTCTTCGACCGCGTGATCGCCGAGCCGGTTGACTTCGTCGCGAAGGAGCACAGCTTTTTCTGCATCGACGTCGAGGACACTCACAATTTCGTGACGTCGGGTGGCGTCATGCACAACTGCCGGCCCCCCGGGAATCGCGAGCCTGCGCCGGACGAAGTCGCGACGTGCACGCCGTACCTCGAACGTCAGCTCGAGATCGTTCGACCGAAGGTGATCGTCACGCTCGGTCGTCCCGCGGCGCAACACATGCTTCAATCAAAGTTGTCGATGAGCCGTTTGCGCGGGCAGTGGCACGAGTGGCGCGGGATCAAGTTGATGCCGACGTTTCACCCGGCCTACCTGTTGCGCTCGTACACGCGCGAGAACCGAGAGATGGTGTGGAGCGACTTGCAGCAAGTGATGCGCGAGGTCGGGCTGAAGATCCCGACGCGCGGCGGCGCCGAGTGAGCGGCACGGCGCTCACACATTGCTTCCGGAATCGAAACGCGTCCGTCAATTTTACCGGCTTTCTTTTTCGCGAGCGCGCGCGTACATTTCGCCCACACGTTTGGGAGCGCGAGCGACAAGTTGCAAGTCACGCTGAACGAGCGCGAAAGAGCGCAAGCACCGCGTGGGGACGCGCGAGTGCGGCGCGAGGGTGAGACGACGAACTCGGCGCTCGACAGTCGTGCGTGTGAACCAGCGCGAGCGTCCGAACGTAACTCAGGGGCACTCGCTCGCGCGCGTCTGTGAAATGTTTTTGTCGTGTGAGCGAAAAGTGTTTGCGACGGCCGGATCGATTCGCTACGTTCGCGCCGGCGGTTGCAACACGAGAAGAAGTGAAGTGTCTGCGTCCGTAGTAGACGTCCGTCGAAGCCTTTTGAATCGCATTTGACCACCGGCGCCGGGAAACTTTTCTACCCAGGAAGCTTTTCTTGCCGGTGTTTTAACTGAGCTCATCCGTCCGACTCTAGCTGCGAAGCATCGCCATGCTGACGACCCACAGCGCGCCCGTGCGCGACGCGACCGAACGTCGCCGCGCGCACGAAGCGGTACCTCCATCGCTCGACCCGGCCACTTGGGAGCAGATCCTCGCTTCGGTGCGCAAGCATCACCCGAGTCTCAATCGTGTGTGGTTCGACCAACTCGTGCCGCGCCAGCTCACCAACGGCGTGATCCAAGTGCTCACGCAGACGGTCGCGCAGCTCAACTTCTGCCAGAGCCAGTGCCAGCACCCGTTTACCACCGCCGCCCAGCAGGTGACCGGGCGGCTCGTGGTGGTCAGCTTCCACTGCGAGAACATCCCCAAGGGCGGCGTGTTCAACGACGCCGACGCGCCGCAGCCGCTCAACCCGGACTACGTGTTCGAGAACTTCGTGACGGGGCCGTGCAACCGCTTGCCGCACGCTGCTTCCGTCGCGGTCGCGGACCAGCCGGGCAAGACCTACAACCCGCTGTTCATCCACGGCGGCGTCGGGCTCGGCAAGACGCACCTCCTCCAAGCCGTCTGCCAGCGCGTGCTCGAGAAGTGGAGCGAGGCCCGCATCCTCTACCTCTCGTGCGACAGCTTCATCAACCAGTTCATCAACTCCGTCGAGAGCGGAGACATGAACCAGTTCCGCTACCGCTACCGCAACGTCGACGTGCTGGTGATCGACGACATCCACTTCCTCGCGGGCAAGGACCGCACGCAGGAAGAGTTCTTCCACACGTTCAACACGCTCTACCAGAGCCACAAGCAGATCATCCTCAGCGCCGACGCGGCGCCGAGCGAGATCCCGGAGTTGGAAGAACGGCTCGTCTCACGTTTCAACTGGGGTCTGGTCGCGCGCATCGAGAAGCCGTGCTTCGAGACGCGCATGGCGATCCTTCAGAAAAAGGCCCGCCTGCGCGGGCTGACGCTGCCGGACGACGTGGTCGAGTACATCGCGCTGAAGGTCGAGAACAACACGCGCGAGCTCGAGGGCGCGATCACCAAGATCCAGGGCATGAGCCTGCTGACCAACGGCAAGATCGACCTCGAGCTGGCGAAGGCAGCGCTCGGTGACACGAACAGCGCAGAACAGAGGCGTGTAACGATCCAGCAGATCCTGGACAACGTGACGAAGTACTACAACGTGCGGCTCTCCGACCTCCAGAGCAAGCGCCGCCACAAGAGCATCGCCTTCCCGCGCCAGGTCTGCATGTACCTGGCGCGGCGTCACACCCGCTTCTCCTTAGAAGAAATCGGCGGCTACTTCGGCGGCCGCGACCACACGACGGTCCTGCACGCCGTCCGCACGATCAGCCGCGACGTCGAGCAGGACCGCGAGATCGCCCGACAGGTGGGGCACATCGAATCGCAGATCACGGGCGGGTAAACCCGCACACAATGCCTCGCAAGCAGAGAGTCAGACCGCTGACGTCACTCGCGCTCGATGGCGAAGACTACCGCCGCGGCGCACTGGAACGGCTGGACAATGCCGGGCACCTGTTGCGAAGCGAGCGATTCATCGACGCAGTCTATCTTGCCGGACGCGCCGTCGAGGGCATGCTGCGGGCCGTGATCTGGAACCGCGATCGCGATATCCGCGAAGGGCGAAAGTCATTCGACAGTGGGCACCAGCTTGCGGAACTGCTCCAGTCGGTTGCGGACCTGGGGTTACTCCGAGCAGACGTCAGACGCGACCAAAAGCTGCGCGACGGGGTCCAGTTGATCGCGCGACGGTGGTTCAACAACATGCGCTTTGCCTCGTCACGATTTGTGCATACGCTATGGTGGGCGCTCGGGATCGTGACCGACCGTTGGACGTTTAAGCAGGCAGCGTACGAGTTCTACGACGCGTGTTCCGTCGTCATCAAGCGGTGTGAGGAGTTATGTCGCACGCGAAGCTGAAGGAAATCCTGACGCGACGCCTGAGGTTGAAGCGACCGCAGTTCCGCTTGGAGGGCAAAGACCGCATCTCGGGCAGCGTCATCTCCTCGACGTTTGCGGGCAGTGGCGACAGTCAACGACAGAAAATGATCTGGGACGCATTGGACGAGGAACTCGGCGCGGCGTCGGTTCGGGAAGTGGGTATGCTCCTCGCGTACACGCCCGACGAGTGGAACCTGCCCTTGGAGGGAACCGTTTCTCGTCGCACGCCGAGCGCGTCCCGCAAGTCCACCGTCCAGAAAAAGGCCGGCTGACCCGCATCGTACTCTGCGACGGGGCGACGGGTCTGGGGAACTTGTTTGGGGACGGCTCCGCTATCGATCGGTCTTCGCCTCGCCGGGTAGTGTCCTAATTCGACCGCGACCGCACCGGTTCCACAGGAGTTACGGTTCAGATTAGGACACTACTCCTCGCCGGCATGCCCGTCACGGATGGTTTCGCTGGCGGGGTTTGGGCGTTACGCTGTGCCTTCTCTTGGAAGGAGGCCTCGCGTGCACGTCAACCGCATCGGCAAGACCGTCGTCTTCGCGCTGGTCGGCGCGTTTCTCATCTGCGTCGCCGGCTGCTCCAAAGGCGACCTCTCCACACCCAAGGGTGCGGCCAAGTCGTTTGCCAACGCGATCGAGCGGGGCGACGCCGACGGCGCGAAGGCGGCCAGCACCGGCGGAGACCCGAAGACGATCGAAGGGCTCGCGAAGATGGGCGGCAGCATGAAAAAGCTGCGCGACGCGGCCGTGTCGAAGTTCGGCGAGCAGGGGAAGTCGATGGCCGGTGCCGACGGCATGGGCGACATGTCCAAGAAGGTGGACGAGGCCACCGAGAAGATCGACGGCGACACCGCGACGCTCCAATCGCCGGGAAAGTCGGAGCCGTTGAAGTTGAAGAAGGTTTCCGGCGAGTGGAGGGTAGACGTGAGCGAAATGTTCGGCCCCGCCTTCGCGATGGGCGCCGGCATGTTCGACTCCATGTCCAAGGCCGCCAGCGACACCGCCGACGAGATCAACGCGGGCAAGTACAAGACCGCCGCCGAGGCGCAGCAGGCGTTCCAGCAGAAGATGATGGGCGGGATGATGCTGGCGCCCGGTCAAAAACCGGGCGGGTGACGGCAAGCCTCCATTCGCGGCTTGGATAATCCGATCCGGGGCGGCGCCAGCTGGCGGGGATTCCACAAGGCGTTGGCTTCGCCGCAGCGCACGCGACGTCTCGACTCAACTTTCACGTGTCTCTTCGGCAGGTTGTGACGGACTCGGGAATTAGAAAGACAAGTATTTTTCGCTTGAAACTCGTTGGGGGGGGTACACTTCTGTTCGCATGGGCGACTTGGGGGAGCGAATCGCGAGAAAGGGGTCATCTCATGTCTGCACAACGGATGCTCTTCCCGTTCATTTGCTTGGGTGTCACGTTGGTCGCACTTCAAATGGACTCGGCGTCTGGGTCGGCGCCGAGCTCGCTCACGGGTGGGAGCTGGACCATCTGCAAGAGTTGCAACGGAAACGCACCAACTCCATGCGGCGCTGGTGCTTGTGCCGCCGCAACCGTGAACCAGTGTGCGGACGGGAATCCGACGAAGTGCTTCAGAGAGTACGATGACGGCACGAACCGGCCGGTACCCGCGCCATGCCCGGCAAACTGCCCCACGTCCATGAAGCATGACAATTGCGGTAACCCCGGATAACCGAATGTGCCGGTTCAAAACCGCGACTGATCCTTTCTTAGTTGCCTGTGTGGCGATCGCGCTGTCGCTATCGTTTTCTTCCAGTTCGGCTGCCGTGTCAGTAGAAGACGTGATTGCCCGGTACGCCGCTTCGGAAGAGAAAGCTGGGCAAATCTCCTTTAGCGGAACGACGATCAACTTCAAGCTGATGGGGAAGGATCCCGAGACCAGGAATGATGCGGAATTTCGATTCTGCTCGCGCGAAGGCTTGCGGAGATGTTCGGCAACGGTGCTATTTGACACAGCGGGGGTCGTCAAGCCGGGTGGCGACCTTTGGCACATTGGATACTGGGTTCGGCCGGCGGACAGCGTCGAGTATGGCTCCCGAAAGCTGCCACCGGAGCAGGTTGCACATGCTTCGGCTGGCCACTGGAGATACTCTCAAGTATCTGGTAGCGCGCTCTGGCATGGCCCGTTGCGAGGTTGCCTGGAACTCGAGGGTGGGAGCAGCATCGCGCAGCTCCTGCCCGAATGGGGACAGGTCGAAGTGGTGAGCGATCATGACCAGGTGGGCGGCCTCGCTTGCATTCTGATCAAGGCAAATGGTCCACGAGGCACATTGCAAGTTTGGATCGCTCCGGAGCGCGATCATCACGTTGTGCAATATGAGTTGATCAAGTCCCGGGGCGATACGCTCGACGCGCACTCGACTCCGAACGACCCGAGTGATCCCTCCGGCGCCTTGCATCGTGTTCCACGGAGAGTTTTCGAGCGCCTTCACGATGTCGGGTTTGCGATCATCGATGGGCACTACGTACCCGATCGTGGTAAATTTGAGGAAGGAGCCGAGTTCGACGATGGCCTGGTGAGTTCTGAGCGAATGGAATTCCGACGTTCCGAGATCAGAATGAACCCAACGCTCGCGCAGTTCCTCTCGGTCCCGTTCGACGTTCCCGACGGAACGCCCGCTGTTGCCTTTGAGAAGGTGGACCCTGTTAGCTTGGAGTGGTTTGAAGGCGACCTTCGTCCGAGGGTGCCAACGAAAGTGATCAACCTGATCGATGCGAAGGTTCCAATCGCACGGTCGCAGGTCGTCGATGACGCAGCCGGATGGATCGAACGTGTCCGGCCGTGGACGTGGCTGGCCATACTAAGCGCGGCGGCGTGCGTCGCGGCCGTGCTCACCCGATCGCTTATAAAGCGATTCCAAATGACCGATGCGCGATAGGAGCGAGGGGCGGGCGATGCGCAAATTCAATAGCTCCAAGTGGAACCCAAGGCGCTCAGCGGGCATGCTGTGGGCGGCCGCGGTGGGTTGCGTGATACTGCTGTGCCACAACGGGCATGCTGCTGAAGCACAGAGTCCCGCAGGAAAGTATTGCGGCTTGTACGCGATCTACGCTGCCGCAAGGCTTGAGGGCATGCGGCTCGATTTCCGGAAGCTGCTAGACGCGAAGTACATCGGGTCGGCGAACGGAAGTTCATTGGCGGAGCTGGAGCGAGCCGCCCACGATGTCGGACTGCACACCGCTACGTTCGCCCGCCTGAACGCGTCTGATCTCGCACACACTCAAGTTCCGCTGCTCCTGCACGCGAAAACTGAAGTTCGGGCAGGGTCGTACGACCATTGGGTTCTGTTTGTCAGAGCTGACGGCGATGGAAACGTACACGTCGTTGATGGCGAACTCGGTTTCGTCAGCATGCCGATTGGCATCCTGATGGACCGCTGGGATGGTGCCGCGATGGCTTGCGCTGCGCACCCGATCGACAGGAATCTCGCTTACCGTGGACAATTGCGAAAGGTCGCGCCACTCGCATGTGTCCCGCTCCTCGGCGCCGCCGGGATTGCATGCTCTCCACTCCGTGGGCGAGCTCGCAGCGCACGTGCTGACGGCCGGGCGAGGCGAGCCTCTCCGGCCCTCGCGACCAACATTGGCGGCTTCACCGTCATTACCGTTGGCGGGGCGATTCTCGGTACCTTGCTACAGGCCGCAGTTGTCGACGGCGTTCTTGGCCACAACGGTGCCTCGGTCGCGGCGATTCAGCAGACGCGGTTCGACAACTTCCTTCGCAAACTGGATACCGACGATATCAGGAGATTGGTTGCGAGCGGCGACGCGATCCTTGTGGATGCTCGATTGCGGATCGACTTCGAGCGCGGCCATTTACCCGGAGCGGTCAACATCCCGGTTACAACCCCGCCCGGCGACTACCCGCAAGTGTTGAACCGGCTCGGCGAGGTTCCTAAGTCGAGGTTCTTGGCGGTCTATTGCGAAAGCCGGCAGTGTCCGTATTCCCGGATCGTAGCGCTCAACCTGCACGACCTCGGTTATACGAGTTTGGCTCTCTTTGAAGACGGCTGGGTCGGGTGGAAAGCCCATGCGGGCAATGTTGGCAATGCCGCAATCAAGTAGGCAATCCGCGCCATGTCACTCACAAAGCGCAGCAAGAGGGTGAAGCTCGAAGGCCTGTTAATCGGGCTCCGGATCGTGCTTGGCGCAGTTCTGGTTCTCGCGGCCATCTCGAAGTTCGAGGGGCCGAGCGTATTCCTGGGGCAAGTATACTCGTATGAAATGGTCGGTCCCGAAACCGGTCGGCTGATCGCCGGGTGGCTACCTGGAGTGGAATTAGTTTGCGGTTCCTGCTTGCTCAGTGGTGTTTTCGTTCGTGGCGCGATGCTGTGCAGTTTGGCGCTGTCCGTGTTGTTCGTAGCGGCTCAATCACATGCCCTGCGGCGCGGGTTGTCGATTAGCTGCGGGTGCTTTGGGTCATCGCCTACGCGCCAGGAAATCGTCGGTCTCGGCACGTTGCTCCGCGCCGTGCTGATGTTCATCGCCTCTTTCGCTGGGTTCGTTGTCAGCCAATGCGTCCACGGACGGGGAAGACTCGATCTTGGCGCCACTCCGAGCACGACGGCGATGGCTAACTCGTACTACATCGATAATTCGGCCAGCGAGATGGCCTCGTCGGGAACTCGCCTGTGATGAGGCGTGCCGCTGGGCTGGAAATCACTCGTGCAATCGCCCAACTGGAAAGGAGATGGACATGTTGCGAGAATTGCTCATGCGATGGGGCTTGGCTGCGACGGTCGTCGCCACCGGGTGCGCTATTCCTCTCGTCGACACGCCCGAACGGGGAGCGACGCGAGCTTTAGATGCACAGCCGACGTGCGTCGATTGGGTCGAGCCGGTGCCAGGCCCTATCGATCCGGTCCCGCCTGAACCGCCCGTAAACGTGATGGGGGCGAGTGAGGACGTCGTCTACTGGGCGGCGCCCGACGCACGCGTTTGCGTACATGTTGGCATTGCCTGTTCCGCTACAAGCGTGGTGAGTTCGCGGGCGCTTCGCGCACCCCTCAGCGTCGCGCACGCTACAATCGCCCGCGCACATGATCGGATCACTTCTTCAGGCGGACTTCGAGGAGATCATTCAGGCCAAAGACTGGGACGTCCTGCGCGAGGCGCTGGCCGAACTGCCGCCGCCGGACATTGCGGAGTTGATCATCGACCTCCCGTCGGAGGACGAGGGGATCATCTTCCGCGTGCTGCCGCGCGAGCTGGCCGGGCAGGTGTTCGAGTACCTGCCGCTGGAGCACCAGAAGGTGTTGGTGCAGTCGCTCTCGGACGCGCAGGTCCACTCGATCTTCAACCAGATGACGCCGGACGACCGCGCGCGGCTGCTGGAAGAGCTGCCCGCGAGCGTGACGCGTCACCTGCTCGAAGAGCTCAGCGAGGAAAAACTCGAAGCGACGCGCATGCTCCTGGGCTACCCGGAGCGCACGGCCGGGCGTTACATGACCCCCGACTACGTCGCGCTCCCGCCCGACGTGACGGCCGGCTGGGCGCTCATGCGCATCCGCGAGATCGGCCGCGGGAAGGAGACGCTCAACGTCATCTATTTGCTCGACGAGAAGGGCAAGCTGCTGGAGGACCTGCGGCTCGGTTCGCTGGTGCTCGCGCCGCTGGAGATGATGATCGGCGACATCGAGGACCGGCCGATCGTGTCGATCAACGCGTACACGCCGGTCGAAGAGGTGATCAGCTCGTTCGAGCGTTACGACCGCGTGGCGCTGCCGGTGGTGGACAACAACGGCATCATGCTCGGGATCGTGACGCACGACGACGTGCTCGAGTTCGCCGAGCGCCGCGCGACCGAGGAGATCCAGAAGCTCGGCGGCTCCGAAGCGCTCGACGCGCCGTACTTCGAGACGGGCTTCTGGCCGATGGTCAAGAAGCGCGGCGGCTGGCTGGCGGCGCTGTTCCTCGGCGAGACGCTCACCGCCACCGCGATGGGACACTACGAGCACGAGATCGAACGCGCCGCGGTCGTCGCACTGTTCGTCCCGCCGATCATCAGCTCCGGCGGGAACAGCGGCTCGCAGGCGACCTCGATCCTCATCCGCTCGCTCGCGCTCCAGGAGGTCAAGCTGCGCGACTGGTGGCGCGTGTTCAACAAGGAGCTGCTCAGCAGCTTGACGCTCGGCGTGTTCCTCGGGTTCATCGGCCTGGTGCGCATCTGCCTCTGGTACTGGTTCGGCTGGCAGCAATACGACGGCCATCCGTACCTGATGGGGTTGACCGTGTGGGGGAGCCTGATCGGCGTCGTGATGTTCGGCTCGCTCGTCGGCAGCATGCTGCCGTTCCTGCTGCGCAAGCTGGGGTTCGATCCAGCGACCGCGAGCGCCCCGTTCGTCGCGACGCTGGTGGACGTGACGGGGCTGGTCATCTACTTCACGGTGGCGTCAGTGGTGCTGCACGGAACCCTTCTTTAGCCACTGCCACACGGGGTGATCCGACGGGAGCGTCGCGCACAGCGAACGTGTGAACGAGTTGATCCGCCAGACGAGCACGAGCGGGGCGACGCTCCAACTCAGCGCGGCGAACACGTGCAGCGCGAAACCCGGCCAAGCCGACGCGCTGATTCCGAGCGCGACGAACCAAGTCACGACGCCCGCGGCTCCGACGATCCAGCCGAACAGCAGCTCTCGACGGGTGCGCGCGGCGAGTTGCGGATCCGGGATGCGCTCGGATAGCCGGACCAGACGCTTGCCGGCGAACACTGAGAGCGCAAGGGCGAACCCACCGACGCACGCGAGCGACAGATTACGCGCCGCGGCAGGTGCGGCGAACGACACGATCAGTCCAAGCAAGAGCAGCCGAATCCCGAAGCCCAGCGTTCTCAGCGCAGCGACGGTCCGCCGGAGCCAGTTCCCGTCCTGGTAGCGGAGTAGACTTTGGTCGACGCTCTTGGAGACCTCCAGCCCGCATTCCGGGCAGTTCGCGTCCAACCGCTGCCAGCGGAGGTCGAACCCGCAGCTGGCACACGCGATCGCCTCGGGTGAACGCTCGGCTCGATCGGAGGTCGAGCGGATCATTCCGCGCGAGGGGATTGGCGCCTCCAGCGACCGCGCGGGCGACGCCGCCGTTGCGTTGCCCGTCACGCGCCGCTTCGATTCGACGAATCGCGCTACCGCGTCGGCGACCGACCGTTCCGCGCGGTCGAAGCTGCTGTCGGGCACCGACGGCGCCAGGGTCGAGACGTCCGACGAAGTTGCATTCATGCGCCGGATCAGGCGGGCGACGGCCGCGGCGCCGTCGCGCGTTTTGGGGATCTCCGAGAGCGCGCGGTGCAGGAACCGCGCGCTCTTGAAGCGGTAGACCGGGTTCTCGTTCGTCGCGCGGCCGATCACGTCGACGAGCGCCTCGTCAACGCCCGCGCGGCGCAGCCTTGCCAAGCCGGCCTCGCCGATCGTCATCGGCGCGCCCAGCTTGATGCCCGTGAGGTCCGGCAGTTCGTTGGTCAGGAGCTGGTACATCGTCACGCCCATCGCGAACACGTCGCTCCGCGCCGACGCGCGGCCGTCGCGCAGCTCCGGCGACATGTACGCGGGCGTGCCGATCACGCGCGACGTGTCGTCTTCGGACCCGATCGGACGCACGCAGCTCAGGCCGAAGTCGGTGACGTAAGCCTTGCCCGACGCGTCGAGCAGGACGTTCGACGGCTTGATGTCGCGGTGGACGATCGAATGGTCGTGCAGGTCGGAGACGGCGTCGGCGACCTGGATCACGATCGCGACGCACGCCTCCTGCGGGAACGGGCCGGTCTCGTCGAGGATCTGTGACAGGCTCGGCCCGTCGACGTACTCCATCACGAGGTACGGGACGCGCTCGATCAGGTCCGCATGAAGCACGGCGGTGAGCCCGAGGTGCCTGACCGCGGCGGCGGCGCGGGCGCCTTCGAGGAACATCCGGAAGCCGGGGTCGTCGGCTTCGACCGCGTTGAGCATGAACTTCACGGCGACCGAGCGCCGGAGCAGCTCGTGCTCGCCGAGCCACACCACGCCCATGCCGCCGCGGCCCAGTTCGCTGAGGAGCCTTACCGGGCCGAGCTGACGCGGGATGGTCAGCTCGCGCTGCGGCGCGGACGGTTCGCTCGGCGGGGCGCCGGAAGCCTGCTGCGCCGCCGATGGCGTCATCGAGATCGTGACCGTTTCGGTCGGGCTCATGCCATCCTATGATGCTTCGCGCGAACCGGGTGCGAGCGCGGGTGAAGGTGCCGCGATTCTAACCTGTGCCCCGGCCGCGCAAACAGCCGACTATGACGAACGAACACGCCGCCACCAGCTCCGCCGACCGCGCCGCGTTCGCGGCGGGGCGGGGGGTGTGCCGTCGGCAGGCGCGCGACCTGTTCTTCGCGTCGTACTTTCTCCCCAAGCCCAAGCGCGACGCGGCACACGCGATCGGCGCATTCTGCCTGATGATCCGCGGCGCGGTGTCGATCGCGCAACCGACGCACGGCCACGATTCGCCCGACGCGCGGCTCGACCTTTTGCGCGATCGACTGAACGACATCTACGAGGGCCATCTCCGTTTGCCCGATCCGGAGTCGCGGGCGACCGAGGATCACGTGTTGCGCGCGGTCGCGATGACGGTGCACGGGTTTGCCGTGCCGCGGCAATACTTCGATGAGTTCGCGCAAGCGTGCCGTGATGACGCCACCGTCGTGCGCTATCCGACCTGGCCGCGCCTCCAATCGCACTGCAACGGCGTCGGCGGAGCCGTCGCGGCGATGCTCGGCTGCGTGATGGGGTTGACGCACAGCGATGTGATCCGGCACCTCCAGACGCTCGGAGCTGCGATGCGGCTGACCAGCATCCTCCGCTCGATCCGCGCCGACGCGGCGGCGCGCGGACGCATCTACCTCCCGCTGGAAGACATGGCCCGCTACAAGTACGCCGAGCGCGACTTGCTGAACGGTCAGATGAACGACGCGTTCCGCGAGCTGATGCGGTTCGAGGTGCAACGCGCGCGGCGGTTGTACCGATCGGGCTCGGAAGGCCTGTGCTGGCTCGCCGGTGACGGCTCGCGCCTCGGCGCCGCGACCGCGGTCGTCGGCGCGGCCAGCCATCTCGACGCGATCGAGCGCAGTCGCTACGCCGTGCTCGGCCGGCAGCACTCGTCCACGCGGCTGAACCTGCCGGAGCGGCTACTGCGCCTGCCGCGCGCAATGAGGCTCGCGCGCCGCGCCGCGGGCGAGCCGATCCCGGCGTCGGTGTTCTGACCACGTCCACGCGTGCAAAACGAAATGCCGACGATCCCGCTCTACAAGCATCCGACGAACCCGAACGCCTCGCACGACGTCGCCTCGCCGGGCGGGTACGAGTTCTGGCACTTCGACGCGCAGGACCCGGAGCACGATCGCGTGGTCATCGTGCGGTTCATCATCGGCAACGTGTTCGTTCCGCGCTACCTCAAACGCTACGAGCGCTACCGCCGTCACCCGACGCGGAACGCGCCGCCGGTGCCGCGCGAGTTCGTTGCGGTAGAGGTCGTCGCGTACGACGCGGGACGACGGTTTCACGAGGTCGAGTTCTTCAATGGAGATTGCTCCGCATCGATGGATCGCCTGGATCTGGATTTCTGGTCGAATACCGTGCGAACGAACGGGGCAGGCGAGTTAACGCTGTCGGCGGCCCCTTGTTCGAGATCGCCGCACCTGTCCGTTCGCTTCACGTTCACCCCTCGCATCGCAGGGTTCGAGCCAGGCGAGCGCGCGTTGTTCGAGGAGTTGTCAACGGAGGGCGAGCACCGTTGGATCATCGCCGCGCCGTTGTGCGATGTCACAGGCGAGGTCCGCGCGGAGCAACCGGGCTCGTCCGGGCACGCGTTCGCGTTCCGCGGCGTCGGATACCACGATCACCACTACGGCACCGCGCCGCTCGGCAGCGGGCTGCGCGGCGCCTTCCGCGGCCGCGTGCTTGATCCGGAGGGGGATCGATGCCTTGCGTTCCAAGTCGCGCGGCCGCGCGACGCGAGGGCGACCGACGAATGTCACGTCATTGAGATCGCCGGCGGCACGGCGCGCGAGCTGAGACTTGAACAGATCGAAGTCGATTGGCCCGGGTGGCGTAGTCACTTCGGGCCACCACGCGGCGCACGGTTCGGCGACCAACTGGTGCTCACCTATGCGAAGGGGCTCGCGCTGACGACCACGTCGGCGCACGCTGCTTACGAGGTTGGAGCGAAGGGAAAGCGCTTTGCACTGCCGGCGCTCTGCGAGATGGTTCATCCACGATGATCGCCGCGCGCAGGGCGATCTCACGGCCGCACGCCCGGCTCGTAGGTGAGCGGGCGCTGGGTCTTTACGCGGCCGGACGCGTCGGGCTGAGTGCTGGGTATGGTCGTCAGCGCGTCGAGCGGGACGAGTCGGAGGATGCGTCCCGTCCCTCCCTTCACGCGCTCGTGGCCGTCGACGACGGTCATGCGGCCGTAGTCCAGCACGTACAGCGCGCCGTCGTTGGAGAACTTCACGTCGATCGGCCGTTCCAGCGCGTCGCGCTCGCCGGTCTGGCTGCCGGGGGCGTCGGCCGTGTTGCGGATGAAGCTCTTGGCGGTGCGCCGGTCCAGATCGACCAGCATCACCTCGCGCCCGGGAGCCTGCTCGAGCTTTCGGCCGCTGGTCGCGAACGGCGCGCGGTTGCCGGAGAGCGCGACCACCGCCTCGCCGCGGAAGTCCTTGGCGAACGGACCGGTTTCCTTGACGAAGTCGAGCTTGGCCGCGCCCGACTGCGACGGGAACGTCGCGCGGAGCAACTGCTCGCGGAACTGCACTGGGCTGGCCAATCGGCTGGAGTCGTGGTCGATCAGGAACGCCAGTTCCGGGTAGCCGTGTCGTACGAGCAGGTCGAGCTCGCGGAAGCGTTCCTCGGCGATGGGATATAGGTCCGCGCTGTAGTCCGGCCAGCCGTACCACGTGCCGCCGACGAACTTGACGATGACGTCCGGGTCGTCCTTCACCGGCCGCGTGCCGCGCAGCTCCATGCCGTTGTTGGTGAAGTAGAGGTTGGAGTAGATGTCGAACGCGAGCCCGCGCGGCAGCCGGATGCCGTGCGCCTCGACGCGCAAGTCGCCGCCGGTCGGCGCGGCCGAGTAGAGCGCGGCGCCGGGCTTGCCGTTCGTAGGCGCGGCGATGCGCGTCTGGTTCGACACGTTGAACGGCTGAAACGGCGCGGTAACGGCCGTCTCTGCCCCGAAGAGTCCGCCGCCCTTTGGATTGGTCGTGTCGAAGCGATAGCCGAGCAGCTTCAGCGCGACGTACGGGACGTCGCAGAACTGCGCGTAGTCGTTCACCCACCCGACGGCCCAGTTGTCCAAGCCGACAACGCCGCTGTTGGTCGCGGCGCCGACGCCGAAGAAGATCCGTCCGTCGCGCGGGCTGACGGCGATGTCGGTGACCGAGTAGTCACCCTGCGCCGGAAGGTCGGCGACGATCGTCTCGTGGCTGCCGTCGTAGCCGAGCGCGGTGATCGTGCCCATGCCGTGGGCGTCGCGGTGCGTGACGAGGATCTTACCGCCGGTCACGACCATCCCGCCGATCGGTCCGTAGATCTGGAACCCCGTCCGCAACAGCGGGATCGGGATCGGCCGGCCGCTGGGGTAGACGTTGAAGACGGTGCCGTCCGGGCGGATGCCGATGACCCGCGGGTCCGCGCCGCCCGCGCCGCTCTCGGCGACGAGCACGGTCCCTTTGTGCGGGCCTTCCTCGTTGTCGATCGCGATCGCCGTCGGCGCGGTGAGCCCCTTGACGAACGGCACCAGCGCGTACCCCGCGGGCGTCTCGACGACGCTCCGGTCGACCGGCTTCTGCTCGCGCGCGGGTACCACCCACGGGTAGTTCGTGCAACCACCGAGCGCGACCAGCGCGCAGACGAGGATCGAGGATAGAAGATGGAGGATGGCGCGGCGGTGGTTTCGCATATCGGTGTCGGTGCGGCGTCCGTGCAATCTTCTATCCTCCATCCTCGATCCTCAACCAAGCATGTCCTTCACCGCCTCGCGCTCCTCGACGAGTTCCTTGTTCGTCGCGGCCAGCTTCTGCTTGGCGAACTCGTCCATGGGCAACCCCTTGATGACCGCGTAGCTGCCCGGGCTGGTGGTCTTGACCGGAAGGCCGGCCCAGACGTTGGGGTCGAAGCCGTACTCGCCGTTGCTCTTGACCGCGACGCTGTGCACTTTGCCCGGCGTGACGAGGTCGTGCACGTGGTCGACGAGCGCATTCGCGGCGCTGGCGGCGGAACTCGCACCGCGCGCCTCGATGATCGCGGCGCCACGCTTGCCCACGGTCGATTGGAGCGGGCCCTTGAGCCACTCCGCATCCTGGATCACCTGCGGCACGGGCTTGCCGTTGATCTTCGCCAGGTGAAACGCGCTGAACATCGTCGGGCTGTGGTTGCCGAAGATGTAGACGTCGCTCACGTCGGTCGTCTGCGCGTTCGCCTTCTTCGCGAGCTGCGTGACGGCGCGGTTTTGGTCGAGGCGAACCATCGCGGTGAACCGCTCGGGCGGCAAACGTTTCGCGACGCTTGCGGCGATCATGCAGTTCGTGTTCGCGGGGTTGCCCACGACTGCGACGCGCGCGTCGGCCGCCGCGACGCTGTCGATCACCTTGCCTTGCGCGGTGAAGATCTTGCCGTTGTCCTTCAAGAGGTCCGCCCGCTCCATGCCCGGCCCGCGCGGCTTGGCACCGAC
>Ga0081539_10003592_pt1 | contig 18764 bp, 13 predicted proteins | sample TabmetS4T2R2_FD_71023 | JGI IMG/M metagenome (GOLD analysis project Ga0081539, IMG submission 71023) | Tabebuia heterophylla rhizosphere microbial communities from the University of Puerto Rico - S4T2R2 | ecosystem: Host-associated > Plants > Roots > Rhizosphere ...
AGTGCCCGGCCGTCGTGCAGGGCGACGCGCACGTCCAGCGATCCCGCTTGCGTCTCGGGACCGACCAGCTCCTGGGTCGCGCGAACGATCTCCTGGACGACCGGTCGGATCCGCGCCAGCACCGGCCGGGCCAGCAGACCCGGCGGCAGCGAGCCGCGCACGAGCTCGGCGCGCTCGCACTCCTGGAGCGTCGCGCCGGCAAGCACGCCCTCCACGAGCCGGGTGCCGACGTTCCAGCGCTGCAACCCGTCGAGCTCGACCGACAGCGCGTCGGCGACCTCGTCGTCGGCCTCGCCGACCGTCACGTCGAGGCGGCGCCGCAGGAACGCCCGGACGGGACGCTCGACGAAGCGAACGAGGTCCACCAGCTCGACGATCGGCGACCCAAGCGGCGGCAGCGGCCCGGCAAGGAAGTCCGCAGCCGGCGCGCGCTCGCCGCCCAGCGCGCGAGCGCCCTGCAGCGTCACGGGGTCGAAGCTCCACGGCCCCTCCCCGGCCAACGCCCCCGGGCGGAAGTTGCGCTCGTCGAACGGCTGCAGCGGGTGGCGCACGACCACCCGCTCGCGCGCCGGTCGGCCGTCCGCCGTGCGGACGGTGCGGTCCGCCACGTCGAGCAGCTCGTTGAGGGGAACCGCGGGCGGCCGCGTGACGTTCGTGCGCTCGTCGTTGCCGCTGTAGGTCGCGACGAGGCGCTCGGTGGCCGACATGAGCGCGTCCAGCAGGAGCTGGCGATCCTCCGTGCGCGGGTCGCGATCGCCGACGTGCGGGTCGCGAAGCATGAGGTCGTCGCCATCGCGCGGCGACTTGCGCGGGAACACGCCCTCGTCCATCCCGAGCAGGCAGACGACGCGATGTGGGACGGACCGCATCGGCATCAGCGTGCAGACGGTGAGACGGCCGGTGCGGAAGTTCGCGCGCGTCGGACGGCCCTGCAGGCGTTCGGCCAGCAGGGCGCGGACCTCGGGCAGTGCGAGCTTCGCGGCGCTCGCGCCCGCCTCGCGCCCCACGTCGTCGAGGATGCGGTCGAGCTCCGCGCGCTGCCAGGCGTCGCGCTGGCCGGTCGCCGCGAGCGAGTCGACGGCGGCGGTGATCGCTGACGTCCAGCCATCCACGTCCTGTGCCGCGCTCAGGGCGTCGAGCGCGACGCCGAGGCGATCGACGAGCTCGGCGAAGCGCCCCGCCAGCTCGATCGCGCCGCTGCCGACGTCGTCCAGCGGCAGCACGTCCTCGAACAGCCGCTGCGGGCCCTCCGGCATCGCGACGCCCACGAGAACGCGGTCGAGGCCGGCGCGCCACGTGCCGGCCGCGAGGCCGTCGAGCTTGAACGGCGCGCGATGCGCCGCGTCCAGGCCCCAGCGGATCCCGCTGTCCGCGACCCAGCGCTCGATGCGGCCGAGATCCTCGTCGTCGAGCTCGAACCGGCGGCGGACGGGCTCGCGGTCCACGAGGTCGAGGACCTGCGACGCCGTGACGCGCTCGCTCGCGAGCTCGAGCACGCGCGCGACGACGCCGAGGAGGGGGTTCGTCTGGCGCAGCGCGCGGTCGGCGAGACGCACCCGCAGGTCAGGAGGGCGGATCTCCTCGGGCAGCAGGTCGGCCTCGTCGTCGTCGCCCGAGACCTCGCCGGCGCCGAACGTCGCCTGGATGAGCGAGGCGAACGTCTCGATGTCCGGGCACATGACGATGACGTCGCGTGGCTCGAGTGTCGGGTCGTCCCGGAGGAGGTGGAGGATCGCGTCGCGGAGGACCTCGACCTGGCGCGCCCGGCCGTGGCACGCATGGACCTGGACGCTGCGATCGCCGTCGGCCAGGAGCGGGCGCTCGTCGTCACGGCCGGGCAGCGGCGGGCCCGCGGGCTCGCGGTCCTCGCGAACGTCCGCCTGGAGGCGCGCGAGGAGGGTGTCGGCGCGCTGCCAGACCGGATGGTGGTGTCCGGCGTGCTCCGTCGCGCCCAAGACGACCTGCATCTCGCGGGCGTCCACGCCCCACGAGGCCAGCAGCCGGCTCTCGGGCAGCGCGATGGTGCGGTCGTCCGCTCGGCGGGCGATCGGCGGGCCGCCCTCCAGCTCCTGCGCGACGCGCGACCACAGCCGCGGCGAGGGATGCAGGAAGAGCAGATGGACATCGCGGGCCTCGGCGATCGCGCGCAGGATCCGAAGTTGGCCGGCCGGCAGACGGGTCAGCCCGAAGATCGACAGCCGCGCGGGAAGGTCGACGATCCCCGGGTCCGCGCGCAGGCGAGCGCAGGCGCCCTCGACGCGCTCGGCGAGGTCGGGCACCGCGATGCGCGCGCGCAGGCGCCGCCACAGCTCGGCCTGCCACCGCGCGTCGGCAGACGCCCCGCCGTCGTCGCCCACGGCCCAGGCGCGGAGCATGTCGGGCCGGTGCAGCGCGTAGCGGTCATAGAGCTCGGCGAGATGGCGCAGCGTGGCGAGGCGCCGGGCGCGGCGGACCGGGTCGGCGCCGTCCCCCGCGCCGCCGAGGTGCGCGCACAGCGTCCCCAGCCACGGCTCGTGCAGGCAGTCCTCGACGACCTCCAGCAGCGGCCAGACGGCGCGCTCAGGCAGCCAGGGGTCGGCGTCGGCGTCGATCCCCGAGGCGACCGCGATCGCGTCGCCCACGAGGCGGCGCGGCGCGGGGAACTCGATGTTCGCGCAAACGCCGTCGGACCGTCCGGGCGTGGCCCCCAGCGCGTGCGACATCCGCTGGGAGAGCCAGCGCTCCATGCCGCGCGTCGGCACCGCGACCACCTCCGGCGCGAGTGGATCGCCCGCCGGCTCGGCCAGCAGGCCGCGCAGGGCCTCGACCAGGCCGTCCGCTCGCTCGGCGCGGTGTACGTGCAGCATCCCTCAGAGGGTGCCGCATGCATCGGCCGGGACGGACGGCGCCGCCCCGGCCGCTCCGGGTTGTGTCGCCCAGCGACACAACCCAAGGGAGCCCGCGAAGCGTGCTCCCCGGCTACTGGGAGATCGCCTCGACCAGCTCGCCGACCTTGTCCTCGTCGAGGTTCCTGGCGATGTCCGCCTGGGCGATGATGCCGACGAGCCTGTGGCCGTCGATGACGGGCAGGCGGCGCACCTGCGCGCGGGACATCGTGCGCAGCGCCTCCTCGATGGCGTCGTCGGCGCCGACCGTCACCGTCTTGGCGTCGCCCTGGCCGAGCTCACCGGCGCGCGTCGTGCTCAGGTCCTTGCCCTGCGCGATCGCCTTCACGACGATGTCGCGGTCGGTGAGCATGCCCTTCAGCCGGTCGTCCTCGCCGCAGATCGGAATCGCGCCGACGTTCTTCTCAGCGAGCAGCTTGGCTGCGTCGACGAGGGAATCGTTCTCGCCGATGCAGGTGCAGTCGGTGCTCATGATGTCGCGGGCCGTCTTGCCCATCAGGCGGCTCCTTTCCTCGATTTGACCGTGCGAAGCGGCTACCCGCGCGTCGAGCGTCACCGCGCCAAGAGCACCTCCCACGTCGAAAACGCACGTGGCCGTTCGCAGGGGAGGTGACAGCCATCAACGACCTACGAGGGAGACTCTCATGGGCAAGCTCGTCGTCACCGCCTTCACCACGCTGGACAACGTCGCCGAGGATCCGCACCTCTGGAGCGGCGCCTACTTCTCCGACGAGGGGACGGGCGGGTACAACTGGGAGGTCCTCGACGAGGCGGACGCGATGCTCCTCGGACGCGTCACGTACGACGGCTTCGCGGGGGCGTGGCCGCAGCGCTCGGGGGATCCGTTCTCCGACCGGTTCAACTCGATGCCCAAGCACGTCGTGTCGACGACGCTCGAGACGGCCGAGTGGAACAACACGTCGATCATCCGCGACGACGTGGTGGACAGCGTCCGCGCGCTGAAGAACGACCAGAACCTCCTGGTCTGGGGCAGCCCGGCGCTCGTCAAGACGCTGATGGAGGCCTGCCTCGTCGACGAGTACGCCCTGCTCGTCTCGCCGATGGTGCGCGGCGCAGGCAAGAAGTACCTCCCGGAGGGCGCGCAGCACGACCTGCAGGTCACGGAGGCGAAGGTGCTCGAGGGCGGGATGCTCGCCGTGCGCCTCACGCCGAAGAATGCCTGAGCCGTCATGACCATGTACACGCCGCCGCGCCCTGTGCGCGGCGGCGTAGGATCGCGCCATGCCGCGGTTCATGCTGTTCGTGTACTCCCGGGGCGACTCCGCGCCGAGCGTCGAGCTGGTCGAGGCGATGAACAGGTACAACGAGGAGCTCCTGAAGGCGGGCGCGCTGCTCGCGCTGGACGGGCTGCACCCGCCCAAGACGGCGACCCAGCTGAGCTTCTCCGGCAGCGAGCGCCCGACGGTCACCGACGGGCCGTTCACCGAGAGCAAGGAGCACGTCGGCGGCTACTGGGTGATCCAGGCGCGTTCGCAGGAGGAGGCGGTGGATTGGGCGTCCCGAGCGCCGCTCCGCGAGGGGACGATCGAGGTGCGCCGCATCGCCGAGGCAGCCGACTACTCGCCCGAGATCGCGCGGGCGGCCGAGATGTCCGGCCAGCCGCCGGAGCAGACCGTCGCCACCGAGTAGCGCCGTGGGGCGACCACTGGCGACGCCAAGCGAGATCGACGCGATCTGGCGGAGGGAGTCGGCGCGCGTCATCGCGACCGTTGCGCGCGTCGTCCGCGACGTCGGCCTCGCCGAGGACCTCGCGCAGGACGCCGTCCTCATCGCACTGGAGCAGTGGCGGCGGACCGGCATCCCGCCCAACCCCGGCGGCTGGCTGACGACGACCGCCAAGCACCGAGCGATCGACCTCATGCGCCGCGACGCCTCACTGCACGAGAAGTACGCGCAACTGGCGCGCGATCTCGACCTCGCCGGCGAGGAGCGCGACATCGACGCCGCGCTCGACGACGAGGTCGGCGACGACGTGCTGCGCCTCATGTTCACCTGCTGCCACCCGGTCCTCTCCATGGACTCGCGCGTGGCACTGACGCTCCGCATGCTCGGCGGCCTGAAGACGCCCGAGATCGCCCGCGCGTTCCTCGTGCCGGAGCCCACGATGGGCCAGCGCATCTCGCGCGCGAAGCGCGCGTTGGCGGAGGCCGGCGTGCCGTTCGAGGTGCCGGCCGGCGACGAGCTCGCGCCCCGCCTGGCGTCGGTCCTGGAGGTCGTCTACCTGATCTTCAACGAGGGCTACTCGGCCACGGCGGGAGACGACTTGATGCGACCCGCGCTGTTGCAGGAGGCGCTGCGGCTCGGGCGCCTGCTGGCCCAGCTCGCCCCGCGCGAGCCGGAGGTGCACGGACTCCTGGCGCTCATGGAGATCCAGGCGTCGCGCCGCGAGGCGCGCACCGCCCCCGACGGCACTCCGGTGCTCCTCGCCGACCAGGACCGTTCGCGGTGGGACCGCGAGCTCATCCGGCGCGGGCTCGCGGCGCTCGAGCGCGCCGAGTCCGTCGGACGCCCCGTCGGCCCCTACTACCTGCAGGCCGCGATCGCCGCGTGCCATGCGCGGGCGTCGAGCGCCGAGGAGACCGACTGGGTGCGGATCGCCGCGCTCTACGAGGCGCTCGACGGCATCGCGAGCACGCCCGTCGTGCAGCTCAACCGCGCGGTCGCGGTGGGCATGGCGTTCGGGCCGGAGCTCGGCCTGCGGGCGGTCGACGCCCTCGCCGCCGAAGGGGAGCTGGACCGCTACCACCTGCTGCCGAGCGTGCGCGGTGACCTGCTGGCGCGGCTCGGGCGCGGCGCGGAGGCGCGCGCGGAGTTCGAGCGTGCGGCGTCGATGACGCGCAATGCCCGCGAGCGCGAGCTGCTGCTCGCTCGGGCGGCGAGCGCCTGATCAGTCCTCGACGAGCGGGACGGCGGCGGCCACCACCGTCCCGTGCCCGGGCGGGCTGACGACCGACAGCGTCCCGCCCGCCGCCTCCGCCCGATCGCGCAGCCCGAGGATGCCCGTGCCGCCCGACAGGTCCGCGCCGCCGCGCCCGTCGTCGGAGACCTCGCAGCGCATGACGGCGCCGTCGCGCCGGACCGACACGTGCGCACGATCCGCCGACGCGTGCTTGGCCACGTTCGTGAGCGCCTCGGAGACGATGTAGTACGCCGTCGCCTCGCTGCGGCGCGGCAGCCGCTCGTCGGGGAGGTCGAGCTCGACGGGGAGCAGCAGGCGCTCGATGAGCGCCTCGAGCGCGGGGCGCAGCCCCCGCTCGCTCAGGATCGCCGGATGCAGGCCGCGCGCGAGCTCGCGCAGCTCGTCAAGACCGGTCTCCAGCTCGCGCATCGCGTCGTCGAGCAGCGTCCCGGCAACCTCCGGGCGGGCAGGGAGCTGCGCGCGGGCGAGGCGCAGCTTCAGCGCCACGGAGACGAGGCTCTGCTGCGCGCCGTCGTGGAGGTTGCGCTCCAGCCGGCGACGCTGCTCGTCGCCGACCACCACGAGTCGCGCGCGGGACGCGATCAGGTCCTCCCTGGCCTGCGCGCTGGCGACCGCGAGCGACACGAGCTCGCAGAACGCGCCGAGGCGGTTCTCCGCGTCGGGCGGGAGCGGATCCTCACTGCCGATCGCGACCGCACCCCAGAGCGCTCCGGCGACCACGATCGGCGCCGCGGCCGTCGACCGGTACCCGCTGTCGAACATCGCCTCCGCCGTCTGGCCCGTGAAGACGCCCCAGTCGTCGACGCGCGCCGGCGCCTCCGAGCGCAGCACGCGGCCCACCGCGGAGTGCTCCTCGGCGGCGAGCGCGCTGCCGACGCGGAACACGTCGATCCCGTCGCGGTTGTGACGGCCGACGATCGTCGCCGCGCCGTCATCCTCGTAGCGGACGACCACCGACGCGTTGACCTCGAGCACGTGCGCGCATTCCTCGGACACCGCCATGAACACCCGTTCGGGGGAGACCTCGGACGCGACGAGCGTCGCGACGCGCCGTAGGGCACGCTGCTCGGTCGCCAGCCGCGTGATCTCGGCGAGCTTGTCCGCCGGATCGACGGGGAGCGCGTACTCGCCGCTCTCGTGCCGGGGGGCGCGGTCGGTGAGGTCTATCCCGGTCGTCACGAGCGCCACCTGGGTGCCGTCGGCCTCGACCATCGGCTTGTTGGACCAGGCGATGAGGCGCCTGCCCCCGTTCTTCGTCTGCCAGTGGCCGACCTGCGGGCTTGACGTGTTGGCGGTCCAGACGTACTCGAGGAACTCCCCGAACGCCGTCCGCTCCTCCAGCGGGATCACGACGTCCCGCGCGTCGCGCCCGAGCACCTCCTCGCGGCGCAGTCCGGTCGCGCGCTCGCAGGCCTCGTTGAAGAGCAGGATCCTTCCTTCGCGGTCGTAGACGCACACGAGCGACTGCGTGGTCTCGGTGAGGATCCTCGCGAACGAGTCACCGACGACGAACTCCTCGGTCTTGGGCGACTCGTCCATCTAGTGGGTCTTCTCGTGGCGTTGCGCCTGAAGCGGCGGGATGCCGGCGCCGCCAGGCAAGGACGCAGGGAGGGAGACAGGTGGGACACCTTTCCCCGACCGAGGACGCCGCATGGCGGTGATCGGCGGCCGCCGTTTCAGGTGGAACGTTGCGAGAAGGCCCACAGCCCAGGGAGCATCTTGGATCGCCGGGCTCCCGGCAAGGTCGAGGCGTTCGGACGCTACGCCGCGTCGGACGCGAGCTGGGGCGGCCGCTCCGCCCGTTGCGCCGGCTGCTCGCCGCGAGCCAGCGGCCGCCGCACGCGGATCCGCTCGGCGGCGTAGTAGGACCCGATGACGAACGCGGCTGCGAGCACCTGGGCGCCAAGCGTCTCCCACGTGGAGTACATCTCGAACCAGGAGCCCATCCAGACCGGCAGCGTGAACGGCGTCGCGTGGCGCGGCAACCAGCCGAGGTCCTGGAAGCTGAGGGCGGTTCCCCCGATCATGACGACGAGGACGACCCCGATGAACACGCCGGTCGCGACGAGCATCCTCCGGTACGGCAGCCGGCGCTGGAGGGCGAAGGTGACCAGCCCGACCGCGGCCGTCGCGGCCAGGCCGAAGGCCACGCCCTCGAGCACGACGCCCGTGCCGAACCGCAGCTGGAGGTTCTGCAGGAACAGCACGACCTCGAAGCCTTCGCGGTAGACGCAGGTGAAACCGAGCGCGACGAGGCCGAGCGTGGCGCTGAGCCCCACCTGCATGCCGAGCAGCTTGCGCCGCTGGCGGTGGTGCCTGGCGATCCAGCCGGTCCAGTAGACCTTGTGGACGAACCAGTTCAGGACGATCAGGAGGACGACGATCGCGACGAAGCCCGTGATCGCCTCCAGCCGCGGGCCGAGCGGGGACGCCACGTCGAGCAGCGCCTGCACGACGAACCAGGTCGCGACCGCCGCGCCGAACGCGACCGCCGCGCCGGCGACGACGGGGCGCTTGCGTGACGTGTTCGCGCCGACGAAGCTCGCCGTCACAGCGGCGAAGATGAGGACCGCCTCGAGCCCCTCGCGGAAGACGATCATCCCCGCGTTGAAGACGACGGTGGCGCGGCTCTCGGGCGCGCGGACCTCGGTCGGGTCGACGGGGCCCGTCTTGGCCGTCGCCATCAGGTAGACGGCGCCGGCCAGCACTGCCATGATCGCCGCCCACACCGCCACGCGGCGGTGGTCGGTGCTCCGCTGAGGGACGGTCCGCTCCATCGCGGCGCGACCATAGCACGATGCGTGTTAGGTCGACCTAACAGTCGCCGCCCTGCCCGGCCGGATCGCAGCCGCAAACCTGCCAGGGAAAGTGTGTCAGTCTGGTGCCCTCCACGGTCACTAGAAGGACACACTCGACAGCGGCGCTGACGCCGCGCTGCGCCGGACCACAGCATCAGTGGAGCTCAAGGCCCGAAGATCGACGCGGGCGCCTCCTCCAGCGCGGCGGCCGCCGCCCGCCGCCCCTCGTCGCGGAGCCGGTCGAGCTGGTGGAACTCCAGGAAGCCGGCGCCGATGTCGGCGGGCTTGATGACGAGGTCGGCGTGGCGCCGCGCAGCGGCGGCGGTGTCGGCGCTGCCCAGCGTGAGCGTGCGCATGAGCGTCTCGCGGAGGCGCAGCGGCTCGTCGCCCGGCTGCACGGGCCGCACGCGGGCCGTGATGTCGATCGCGATGAGCGGGCCCTCGTCACCGGCGCCGACGGCGCCGACCGGAAGGTTGTCGAGCACGCCGCCGTCGACGAGGAGCCGACCCCCGCGCGCCAGCGGCGGGACGAGACCGGGGACGCTGATGCTCGCGCCGACCGCCTCCGCCAGCCAGCCGCGGCGATGGACGACGAGGTCGCCGCTCACGAGGTCACACGACACGCACGAGAAGCTGCGCGTCGCCGCCTCGATGCGCGTTGCGCCGAACGTCCGCTCGAGCATCGAGCGCGCCTTGTCTCCGCGGATCAACGAGATGCGCGGGAACCGGTAGTCCGACAGCGGGCTGCGGCGGACCCACTCCTCGTAGCAGCGGGCGTCGATCTCCTCGGCGTCCATGCCCGTCGCGAGCATCGCGCCGATGAAGGCGCCCATGCTGGCGCCGCCGACCCGATCGATGGCCACGCCGGTGGCCAGCAGCTCCTCGATCGCGCCGATGTGCGAGAGCCCGCGGGCACCGCCGCCGGAGAGCACGAGCCCTACCGCGCGGCCGGTGAGGCGGCGAGCCACCCGCGCGGCGTCGCCCTCGAGGTCCTCGACGCGTACAACGTGGCCGCTGCGGGCGGCGAGGACGTCCAGCCACAGACCGAAGCCACGCGTGCCCGCTGCGCCCTCGAGCAGCACGACGTCCGCGCCGCGCAGCTCGGGCCGGGCGCGGAGGTCGAGGGGCACCGGGCCGCCGCCCGTAACGCAGAGGACGTGGTCGGCGGTGCGCAGGCACTCGGCGGTCCATCGGTCGCCGGGCGGTCCGCCCACGAGCAGCGCGCGGGCGGCTCCGAACCGCTCGAGCGACTCCTCGCCGGCGCGCACCACGGCGACGTCCCCCAGCGCCCGGCGCAGGGCGTCGACGAGCGCGTCGATCGCGAGGCCGCCCTGTAGGGGAACGATGGCGAGCGAGCGCCAGGCGGGCACGGGTCCCGGCGTCGGATCCTGGGTGAAGTCCGCATCGGCCTCCTCGTCGTCGGCGACGTGCTCGGGCATCGCCGCGGCAGGCGCGGCGGCGACCTCCGTCGGGCGCACGCGGCCGAGCAGGAGGGCGCCCACCGCGATCGCGCCGAGGCACGCGGCGGCGAAGGTCCAGCCGCGGTCGAACGCGGCGAGCGCTTCAGACGGCTCGGGAGTTCCCACGACGGCGACCAGCAGCGCGACGCCCAGGACTGCGCCGAGCTGACGGCTCACGCTGTTGAGCGCCGTCGCCGTCGCGAAGCGCTCGCCCGGCGCGGACGCCACGCCGGCGGCGCTGAGCAGCGGGAACGTGAGACCGGCGCCCAGGCCGAGCACGACCATCGCTGGGAGCCACTCCGCGAGGAACGCCGGCTGCGCGCCGACCCGCTCGCGCACGGCGAGGATCGCCGCCGCCCAGAGCAGCGCGCCGACGACGAGGATCGGCCGGTAGCCGACGCGCGCCGCAAGCTTGCTCGCGGGCCGCGCGACCGCGGCGGCGACGAACGGCCCGGGCGTGAGCGCAAGACCCGCCTGCAGCACGGTGTAGTGCCAGGCGCCGGTGAGGAACAGGACGTTGTTGAGGACGTAGGCGTAGAAGCCGGCGGCGCCGATCACGGTCAGGACGTTCGCGATCGACAGCGAGCGGATTCGCAGCAGGTCGAGGTCCAGCACCGGCGAGCGGTGCCAGGTGCAGCGCCAGACCACGAGCGCCACGAGCGCAATCGCGGCCGCGAACGAGCCGAGCACGGCCGCGCTCGTCCAGCCCCAGTCCTCGCCCTGGATGATCCCGAGCGTCGCCAGGGAGATCGCGAGCCCGGCGACGCCGGCGCCCGCAAGGTCCGGCGTCGTACGCCGTCCCGGGGCGCGGCTCTCGATGAGCACGCGCCGGCCGGCGATCAGCGCAGCTGCACCGAGCGGCAGGTTGACCAGGAACGCGACGCGCCAGCCGCCGAGCTCCACGAGCATGCCGCCGAGCGACGGCCCGAGGCCGGCGGCCAGCGCGGCGGCCGCGGACCACAGCGCCACGCCGTGCGCTCGGCGGCTGACCGGATAGGCCTCCAGCACGAGGGCCAGCGAGGCGGGGACGACGATCGCCGAGCCGACGGCCTGGAGCGCGCGGGCCGCGATGAGCAGCCCGGCCGACGGGGCGGCGGCGCACGCCAGGGACGCGACGGTGAAGAGCACGATGCCGACGTGGAACATCCGCCGCCTGCCGAGCAGGTCCGCGAAGCGCCCCGCGGCGACCAGCAGCGCCGCGAAGACGATGTTGTAGGCGTTCAGGACCCAGGACAGCGTGCTCAGCGGAGTCCCGGCGAAGTCCGCCTGGAGGTCGGGGAAGGCGACGTTGACGATCGTCGCGTCCACGAACGCGAGGCCCGCGCCGGCGGCGGCCACGGCAAGCACCCGGCCGGGCGGCACGCGCCTGCGCGCCGGCACCGTGCCGGCGGAGCGGACGACCGACGGCGCTGCGGGGGCGGGGGCGGGGGTGAGCGCGGAGGCCATGGCTACGGACGGATCCGCGTGACGGTGCCGTCGCCGTGATTGGCGACCCAGATGGAGCCCGCGCCGAACGCGACGCCGAGCGGCTCGCGGCCGACCGGGATCGGCTGGCCGACGATGCGGCCGGTCTTCGCGTCGATCCGCGAGATCGTGTTGTCGTCGTTGTTGGCGACCCAGATCGAGCCGGCGCCGAACGCGAGCTCGCGTGGGTCCGCGCCGACGCGGATCGGCTCGCCGATCGGGCGGCCTGTACGGGCGTCGAGCCGGCTGACCGTGCCGTCGGCGGAGTTCGCCACCCAGACGCTGCCCTCGGCCTCCACGATCCCGCGCGGCGCCCGACCCACTCGGCTCGTGCCGAGGATCTCGGAGGTCGCCGCGTCGATGCGGGTCACGGTGCCGTCGCCCGCGTTGGTGATCCACACGCCGTTGGCTCCGACGAAGACGCCGATGGGCTGCTTGCCGACGCCGATCGGGGCGCCGACCCGCTGCCCGCTCGCGCGGTCGAAGCGCACGACGGTGTCGTCGCCGCTGGAGACCGCCCAGACGAGCTGCTTGCCGAGCGCGACGCCCTCAGGACCCTTGCCGATGCGCTCGGCGGCGCCCGCGAGCGGGAACTCGTGGTTGCGTCCGTCGATGCGCTGCAGCGTGCCGTTGCCGAAGCTCGCGACCCAGACGATCCCCGAGCCGGCGGCCACGCCGTCGGGATCGTCGCCGACCCGCAGGGTCTCGCCGATCAGCGAGTTCGAGCGCGCGTCGATGCGCGCGAGGGTGTTCGTGCGGGAGTCCCCCACCCACACCGCGTCGCCGTCGGCCGCGATGCCCTCCGGGCCCTCACCGACCGGGATCGAGGCGATCGCCGCTGCGGCGCGCGGCTGCGCGACCGCGCTCTGCGCGACGGGGGCCTGCTTCGCGGCGCGCGCGCCGCCACCGCCGTCGTCGCCACCGCCGCCCGCGACGGCGAATGCACCGGCCGCGGCTGCGACCAGCGTGACGCCGGCCACGGCGACGAGGCGACCGCGCCGGCCTGTGGCCGTGGACGAGGCCTTCGGCGTCTCCCTACGCCGGGGGCGCCGCGCGGCCCGCGTCACCGCGAAGAGCGCGCTGGGCGAGCTCGAAAGCGCCGAGCGAGCGGCGAGCGCGAGGTCGCCGGCGCTGGCAAAGCGATCCTCCGGGTCCTTCGCGAGAGCGCGCGCGATCACGGAATCGAGGGCCGCGGGCACCGTGGAGACCTGAGCGGCGGCGCAGGGCGGCTCCTCCTCGAGGTGCGCCGTCATCATCTCGTAGTCGCTGCGCGCGCCGAACGGGGACCCGCCGGTCAGCGCGAAGAAGAGCACGCAGCCGAGCGTGTAGACGTCCGTGGCCGCGGTCACCGGGCGCCCGAGCACCTGCTCCGGCGCGATGTACTCGACGGTCCCGACGAACTGGCCGGTCTTCGTGAGGCCGCCCTCGGGATCGTTCGCCGCGTCGCGCGCGAGGCCGAAGTCGCCCAGGTAGACGTGCTCGCCGACGAGGATGTTCGCCGGCTTGACGTCACGGTGGACCAGCCCGCGCCGATGGGCGGCGTCGAGGGCCTGTGCGACCGCCCCGACGATCTCCACCGCGCGCACGGGGTCCAGCGGGCCGTCGCGATCGACGAGCGCGCGCAGGTCGTCCCCGTCCACCCACCGCATGGCGAGGAAGAGGCGGCCGTCCGCCTCCCCGGCGGCGTAGACCGGGATGACGTTGGGATGGTCGATGGCTCCGGCGAGGGCCGACTCGCGAGCGAAGCGCTCGCGGAACGCCTCGTCGCCGGCCAGGCCAGGCGCGATCACCTTGAGGGCGACGGCGCGGCCCAGCCGCTCGTCCGTCGCGCGATAGACGACGCCCATGCCGCCGCGACCCGCGAGGGCCTCGATCCGGTACTCGTCCACGTGGGAGCCCGGCTCGAGCTCGGCCGGGAGAGCGACGTCGGTCATGGGGGTCTCCGTGTTGTCCGGGCGCCGGGGGGCGCCTTCGGACGAGAAACCTCCCAGCGCCGCCCGATCCGGCCCAGGCGGGTGGCTGGCATCGCGCGGTGAGGTCAGCCGCACCCGTACGGGTGGGCAAGCGCGCGCCTTTCCGGAGCACGCGGGTGGGCGGGCCGCGGCCGACGGCCGGGCCCGCGCCGGGCGTCAGAGGAGACGACGGGTGATGCTGAACCGGCTGCCGAGCGCGCGGCTCTTGTTGAGCGACCGGCCGGCGTTGAGGTACAGGCGGTAGCTGCCGGGCGCGAAGTCGCGCGGTGCCACGATCTTGCGCGAGGTCACGAACCCGCATGCGTTCGTCGTGCCGAGGAGGATCCGGCGCAGGATGCTTCGGCTCGTGCCCCGGACCACGAAGCCGTAGATGCGCTGGTTCGCGAACGGCGTGCCCGAGATGCTGACCTGCCGGCGGGCCCGCGGGCTCCTCGGTCGGCTCGCCACGCTCATCGCGAGGTTGGTGATGAGCGTCTGCCCCACCGCCTGCTCGACCCCGCCGGCGCCGAAGTCCTGCACCGTCAGGGTGATCGCCTGGCCCCGGGTCGGCCCGATCGTGCCCGACGGCGGTGAGACGTTCGTGATCTGCGCCGTGGCGTTGCCGGCGGCATCGAACATGCCCGTCGCCGAGCCCGAGGACCCCGTCGCCTTGCCCGGGGCGGCCGCCGACAGGATGAAGTTCGCGCCGGGCGTCCCGCCGGCGAGCGTCGCGACGATCGGGTCGGACCCCTGCGTCGGGACGTGCGTGTAGCAGGCCTGGTTCAGCGTGGCGGTCACCGCCGCGCCCGCTGCGGGCGCGGTTGCCAGCAGGCCGGCTGCGACGAGCAGACCGGTGAGGATCGTTCGTGGGGGCATGGGCACCGTCCCTGCCCATTTCGCGCGCGGTTCACCCGGGGTCGACGATCGTTCGACGGTCCGCTGCGTCCGCTTGCAGACGACGACCTCGGAACCCTGATCTTCGGTCCGTCGGGCGCCGGGCTATGCGGCGATCGGGTGGCGGGCGTGGAAGGACGCCATCGCCTCCGCCATCGCGCGCGGCTGCTCGAGGTGCAGCAGGTGCGTCGCCTCCGGCAGCTCGAACGTCTCCACGCTCGCCAGCCACGAGGCGAGGAGCTCGAGCCGCTCCCGGAACGTCGGCGCGGTCCGCGCCCCGACCACGGCAAGGACGGGCTGCGCGATCTTCCTTGCGTCGTCCTCGGTGAACGACCATTCCTGCAACGCGGGAAGCTCCTGCCCGAAGAAGGCGTCGGCCTCCGCCACCGCCCGGTCGACTACGCCGGGAAGCGCCCGCTCGATGAGCCCTTCGAACTCCGAGCCGAACACGCCGCGGAACCAGGCGTCGACGGCGCCCGCCCTGTCGCCGGCGCGGTGCGCCCCGACCGCGGGGGCGACGACGTCGCGCAGGAAGGCCGCTCCAAGCTCCGTGGGCGGAGCGGGACGCGCGGGCTCCATGAGCGTGAGGCTGGCCACGACCTCGGGAGCATCGAGTGCCAGCTGCAGGGCGATGGCGGCGCTCGAGGAATGCCCGACGAGGTGCGCTTTCTCGATGCCGAGGCCGCCCAGCAGATCGACGCAGTGAGCGGCGTGCGTGGCGATGCTCACCGGCCCAGCCACGACGTCGCTGCCGGTGTACCCGGCGCGGTGGTAGCGCAGGAGGCGGTGGCGCGCAGCCAGCGCCGGCATCTCCACGAGCGGCTGACCCCACAGCGAGGAGACGCCCCAGTGGATCAGCACGACCGGGTCCCCGGCGCCGCGCAGCTCGTAGGCGAGCCGCAGGCCATTCACCTGAGCGTGCTGCAAGGAGTCCGACGCGACGGTGCCCATGCAAATGACTCCAGTGCTACAGTAGTGAATTTGGTGCTACCGTAGTGACAATGTCGAGCGGAGTCAAGCCATCGCGGCGCGCGTACACGTCCCCGCTGCGAGCCGACCAGGCGCTCCAGACCCGTCGCCGCATCCTCGAGTCGGCCTACCGGCTCTTCGCCGCCAACGGCTACGCGGGCACCACCATCGCGGCCGTCGCGCGCGAGGCCGGCGTCGCACCCGAGACCGTGTACCTCTCGCTGGGCAACAAGCGCGGCCTCCTGGAGGGCGTGATCGAGGAGGCGATTGCCAGCGCGCTCGAGGACGACCGCAGCGACGGAGCCTTGGCCTCGGTGGGCGAGCTGCCTCCCATCGAACGGCTCGAGCGCATAGTCGCCTTCAGCTGCACGATCCTCGAACGCACGCGCCCGATCCACGCCGTGATCCGCGGCGCCGCCGACAAGGAGGCCTTCGCCGCCGAGCTCGGTCACCGGCTCGTCCAAGAGCGGCTCACGGCGCAGACCGAGCGCATCGGGAGGTTCCTCGCCGACGACCTCCGACCGGGTCTCTCGGTCGCCGAGGCCGGCCAGCGCTACTGCGCGCTGGTCAGCCCGGAGCTCTACCACCTGCTCACCGTGGAGCTCGGCTGGACGGCGAAGCGCCACCGTGCATGGCTCACTCAGCTGCTCACGGCGGAGCTCCTGCGCCCCGCGTAGGCTCCGAGCCCATGGGCGTGTACGGCGAGCAGGTGCTGCCCCGAGTCATCGACGTCCTGTGCAACCTGAAGGTCGCCCGCGCCCGGCGACAGCGGGTCTGCGCGGGGCTCGCCGGCGACGTCGTCGAGATCGGCTTCGGGTCCGGCCTGAACGTGCCGTATCTCCTACCGGCCGTCACCCGGCTCTCGGCCGTCGAGCCGTCCGACGTGGGCTGGCGCCTGGCGTACGAGCGCGTGCGCGCGAGCGCCATCCCCGTGGAGCGCGCTGGACTGGACGGGCAGCGGCTCCCGTTCGACAAGGACCGCTTCGACGCCGCCCTGTCCACGTGGACGATGTGCTCCATACCCGACATCGACGCGGCATTGGGCGAGGTCCGTCGGGTGCTGAAGCCCGGCGGGACACTGCACTTCGTCGAGCACGGCCTCGCCCCGGACGAGGGCGTGCGCCGCTGGCAGCACCGCCTCGAGCCGATCCAGAAGCGCCTGTTCGGCGGCTGCCACCTCACCCGGCCGATCGTCGATCTCCTGAAGGGCGCCGGATTCGAGATCGCCGAGCTCGACGTCTACTACCAGGAGCGCACCCCGAAGTTCGTCGGCTGGAGCTCGCTCGGCGTCGCCAGGGCGCCCTGAAGGATGCTGCACGCGCGGCGGCGACATGCGCGTCGCCTGCTTCGTCGAGCGGCGTCGCGCCGCGAGGCGCGGCGATGCCTCAAGCCTAGCGCCGGCCGGGCGACGACCGAGGGCATGATCCGACCCGCATCCGCCCTCGTGTCCGCCATCGCCCTGCTCGCCTGCCCCGCCCTTGCCGCGGCGCAGGCCCAGATGCCCGGCCAGGAGGAGATGGACCAGCCCGGCCATTCGATGACCCAGGGCAACTGGTCGGACATGCCGGGAGGTGCGGCCGCTCGTCCGTACATCAAGTCGCTCACGGTGGTCAACGGCGCCTCGTCGCAGCTCGTCCTCTCGGGCGGCGTCACTGCAGCGGCGGGCGTCCAGACCGGCGACGTCACCGCCGTCGTCTCGCCGATCAACCTGTGCCGCGCGGGCCAGGCGCCCGCGCAGGGTCACTGCTACTCGACGCCCAACCGCGTCGGCATCGCCTTCGGCTACAAGAGCGCGACGGGCTTCCAGCGTGACTTCAGCGGCGCGACCGGGCTGCGTCAGGCAGTCGGCGAGAACACCGTCCTCGACGTCGTGATCGGCCTCAACACGCTCGGACGGACGCTGCGCTGGGCCTGGGCGAACGGCGAGCTCGTCGACTGGAAGACCACCGCCCTCGGCACCGACGCCGCGGAGATCCGCGTGCGGATCAAGCCCTCGGTCACGCCGGACATCGACTGGGGCCGCCACTCCACAGCCTTCGGCTGCACCGCGACGCCGATCCGCGACTGCGACCTGGACCGCGCCGACGGCAGCCTCCTGAGCAGCGAGATGGTCCTGAGCCTCGACGAGACGCTGTCGCCGGCGCTCACCGGCGCGGTCTTCGCGACGGAGGGCGCGGTCGCAGGGTTCCTCGAGCCAGGCGGCTCGCCCGCGGCTCCCACGCTTGACCTGCAGATGGCCTCGGCGCACCTGGCCGCGGACGGCTCGCCGCAGCGCGGGACGTTGCGCGCCTTCCTCCCCGCCCAGGGACTCCTCGGCCTGTACGGGGTCCTGCCCGCGGACGCCGCCAGCTTCTTCACCGCCACCCGCCGGGGCTCGGCCGGCACCCAGGACACGCCGCGCTTCGAGGCGCGCACGACCGGCGAGACGAGCAGCGAGGGCCTGCTCGTCACCGTCGAGAACGTCACGTTCAGCGCCCCCACCTACCGCGTTGCGCGCAAGGCCGCCGCGGTGCGCGTGCGCTCCGCCGTCCGCGGCCGCACGACCACCCTGTCGACCGCCGCGCTGGCCGCCTGCCGCCGCCGCGCCTGCACCGTCACCGTGTACAGGACCGCCGGGGAGCTTGCAGGGCGCGCCACGAAGGTCGCTTCCGGGCGCACGGATGCCCGGGGTGCCGCTGCGGTGCAGGTCGGCGCCGGTCGGCTGGCGCGACGCAGCACCTACATCGTCGCCGTCCGCCGCGCGGGCAAGCTGGTCACGAGCGCCCGCGGCGTCGTCGGCTGACGAGATCGCTGGAGGCGTCGCGCGGCGGTCGCCGGATCGTGTGGCTGGACGCCGCCCTGCACGCCGCGATGACGTGGGTCGCCGGCGTGCGTATCTAGGGCGTGAGGACCTCCTCGAGCACCTCGAGGGCCCGGCCGCGGTGCGCGTCGAGCTCCGCCACCAGCCGATCCGCGTCGCGCGCACGGACGGCCGCGAGGATGCGGTCGTGCGCCTCGATCGAAGCGGCCCGCTCGTCGGGCGAGTTGTAGTACATCGCCCGGTACGCCTCGGTGGAGTCCCACAGGAGGCGGATCACGCGCAGCGTGTGCGGCTGGCCCGGGGCCTCGAGGATCGCGAGGTGGAAGCGGCGGTTGGCGGCAAGCTCGGCGGCAACGTCGCCCGCCGCCGCCGCGTCCACGCACTCGCGCGCGGCGTCGCCGATGCGGCCCAGTGCGTCGTCGTCGATCCACGGCAGCGCGTGGCGCGCCGCGCGCGCCTCGAGCATCGCCCGCAGCTCGTAGATCTCCCGCAGGTCCGCCAGCCGCAGCTCGGTGACGAAGTAGCCGCGCCGCGGCAGGTAGGTGACCTGCCCCTCCTGCTCGAGGACGCGCAGCGCCTCCCGCACGGGTGCCACGCTTAG
>Ga0081539_10003593_pt1 | contig 18760 bp, 18 predicted proteins | sample TabmetS4T2R2_FD_71023 | JGI IMG/M metagenome (GOLD analysis project Ga0081539, IMG submission 71023) | Tabebuia heterophylla rhizosphere microbial communities from the University of Puerto Rico - S4T2R2 | ecosystem: Host-associated > Plants > Roots > Rhizosphere ...
GGGCGCAGCTCGACCGCCCGGGCATGGTGGTCCTGACCGACCAGCTCGATAAGGGCTGGAGCGTCGACGTCGACGGGCGCGACGCGGAGCCCGTGCGCGTGGACTCGGTGCTGCGCGGCGTCGCCGTCCCGGCCGGGGCGCACACAGTGAGCTGGAGCTATCGGACCCCCGGGCTGCGCGAGGGGCTGGCGCTCAGCGTGCTCGGCCTGCTCCTGATCGCGGGGCTGGCGCTGAGGCGGAGGCGGACGTGATCCTCGTCGACCCCCAGCCGCGCACGCTCGCGATGATCTGCGACGACGCCACGCGCGCCCGGCTCGAGGCGCTCGGCCCGCTGGTCGTGCACGAGGACGGGCCGATGCCCGACGCGCTCGTCGAGCAGCACCTGCCTAAGACCGTCGTGATCCTCGGGCAGACCGCGATGCCCGCCGAGCGCCTGCGCCGCGCGCCCAACCTGCGAGCGATCGTCAACGTCGAGGGCAACTTCCTGCCGAACGTCGACTACGCGGCGGCGCTCGACCGCGGCGTCCACGTCCTCAACGCCAGCCCGGCGTTCGCCCTGCCGGTGGCGGAGGCGGCGCTCGGCATGGCCATCGACGTCGCGCGCGGGATCAGCCGCGCCGACCGCGCGATGCGCGCCGGCACCGAGACCTACGGGCTCGACAGCAACGCGGACGCGTTCCTGCTCAGCGGGCAGCCCGTCGGGATCGTCGGGTTCGGCGACCTCGGCCGCGAGCTGCACCGCCTGCTCGCCCCCTTCCGCTGCCCGACGAAGGTCTACGACCCGTGGCTGCCCGAGCTGGTGATCGAACGGGCCGGCGCGCGGCCGGCGCCTCTCGAGGACGTGCTCAGCACGTCGCGGATCGTGTTCGTCTTCGCGGCGGTGACGAGCGAGAACGAGGGCTTCCTCGGCCGCGCGCAGCTCGAGCGCATGCGCCCGGACGCCGCGCTGATCCTCATGAGCCGCGCCGGCGTCGTGGACTTCGAGGCGCTCACGGACCTCATCGCGCGAGGGCGGCTGCGCGCCGCCACGGACGTCTTCCCGGACGAGCCCGTCGCGCCGGAGGATCCGGTGCGCGGGCTCGACGGCCTGCTGCTCTCGCCGCACCGGGCGGGCGGGATGCGGGAGGCGTTCCTGCGCATCGGCGAGCTCGCGGTCGCCGACCTCGAGCTGATCCTGACCGGCCTCCCGCCCGTCGCGTGCAAGCGCGCCGAGCGGGAGACGGCCGGCCGCCTGCGCAGCCGGCCCGTAGAGAAGTCCTAGGCGACGCCGGCGGGCTCGCGCTCGGGCGCGGGCGCGGCGGGCTTCGGCGGCACCGCGCCGGCGAGCTTGGCCGCCTGGCGCTCCGGCGCGATCTGGACGACGTTCCACGCCAGCCCGACGCGCTTCATCAGCCGGATCACCAGCGCGGACGGGTCGAGCTCCCAGCGCCGCAGCCCATGTGCGGCCGAGCGCGGGAACGCGTGGTGGTTGTGGTGCCAGGACTCGCCGAGCGAGGGCAGCGCGAGCCAGAACACGTTCGTCGAGTGGTCCTCGAGCGCGAACCGCCGGCGCCCGAAGTAGTGGCACACGGAGTTGATCGACCACGTGACGTGGTGCAGGAAGAACGCCCGCACGAGGCCACCCCAGACGAGGCCGCGCAGCGCGCCCTCGGCCGTGTAGCCGTGGAGCACGAAGCCGAGCAGCGTCGGCAGCGCGAGGCTCGTGAAGGCCAGCCAGGGGAACGCGCGGTTGATGGTGCGCATCCCCGGGTCCTCGTAGAGCTCGGCGGCGTACTTCTTCCAGTCCGCCTGCCCGTGCGTCTCGAACAGCCAGCCGGTGTGCGCGTGCCAGAGGCCGGCGAGCCCGTGGCCATGCCCGACGTGCGGCGAGTGCGGATCGCCCTCGGTGTCGGTGTGCGCGTGGTGCTTGCGATGGTCGGCGACCCAGTCCAGGACCGAGCCCTGGAGCGCCATCCCGCCGAGGATCGCCCACATGTACTGGAGGCCGCGGTGGGTCTGGAAGCCACGATGGGTGAGCAGCCGGTGGTAGCCGACGGTCACGCCGAAGCCGAACATCAGGTAGGTGACGGCGAGGATGGCCAGGTCCGTGGCGTCGACCGCCCGGTTCCACAGCAGCACGATCGCCGCCAGCAGACCGAGGAACGGGACCACAACGCCGATCATGTTCGCGGTGCGTTCTGCTCTCGTCATAGGCACTAGACCATGGCGCACAGGACACGGCCTTTCTTGGAACCTCGTCGGGTGGTTCACAACTCGTTTCTATCGCGAAGCTACAAATCTATGGGTGTGCCACCCTTGAACGGATGAGCGAACGTCCCGAGCCTGACATCGACCAGGTCCGCCGGGCCCTGCGCGCGCGCGACGAGCGCGCCGACGACGACGCCGAGGAGCCGGAGACCGGGCGCGAGGACCGCGAGGACGAAGGGGACGACGAGGACGAGTAGATGCTCGCGGTCCGCTACGTCCTCCCGATCGTGCTGTTCCTCGGCGGCATCGTGATGCTCGTCCTGGAGCCGAACTCGATCGGCCTGGAGGGGTTCGCGATGGCGACCGGAGCAGCGCTCTCGGTGCTGCTGCTCAACTGGCTGTACCGCTCGGGCGTTCGGGGCGACCGGGAGCGTGACTCCGAGGAGGCCGCGCGCGAGTACTACGCCAAGCACGGCCGCTGGCCGGGGGAGTGACGGCGACGGCGAGCGGCCCCGCCGCGTGCCAGCTCCACACGAGCAGCACCCACAGCAGCGCCGGCAGCGACGCGTGCACCCACACGACCTCCGCCGGCAGCGCGTTGTAGTACTGGATCAGGCCGACGACGCCCTGCGCCCCGAGCAGCAGGCATACCGCGGTGAGCGGGCGCAGCAGCCGTATGTCCGCACGCCTGAAACGCGCGAACACCCACAGCGCGATCGACGCGATGCCGAGCCCGGTCGCCATGTGCCCGTGCCAGTGGATCAGCGTCTTCAGCGTGCCGGCGCCGAACGCGTCGAGCCGCCGCACGACGTCGCCGGTCCCCGCGCCGCCCGCGTGCGGGCCCGCCGCCGTGGCGAACGTGCCCGCGACGATCACGAGGACCCCGAAGAGCACGAGCGCCCGCACGGCCAGCGCGAGGTGACGGTCGCCGCCGCCAGCGCGCTCGCCGCGCACGCGCCAGACGAGGATCGTCGCCGCCAGCAGCAGCGTCATCGACAGCAGGTAGTGCGCGATGACCACCGGCCACGAGAGGTCGAGCGCGACGGTCAGCCCGCCGAGCAGGCCCTGGGCGACGACGCCGGCGGCGAGCACGGACGCCGGGCGCAGCAGCTCCGGCCGGCGCGGGCGCACTCGGAACGCCAGCACGCCGGCGGCCACGCACGCGACCCCGACGACGCTGGAGAACAGGCGGTTGCCGTACTCGATCCACACGTGCGAGGACAGCTCGGGCAGGAACGTCCCGCGGCAGTCCGGCCAGCTCGGGCAGCCGAGCCCCGACCCGGTCAGGCGCACGCCGGCGCCGCTGAGCACGATCAGGACCAACGTCGTCAACGCCGCATAGGCGACGTACGTGTACGCGCGCAGCGAGAGCGTCAGCCGGTCGCCCATCGAAGAGGTAATCCTAGTGCCGGGTCGGGTGGCGTCCGGCTCGTCGCGGACGCGCCGATCGTCGTGCCTGGCAAGGACACAGGACATTTTCGTGCTGGGGGCACGGGCATGTCCGAGGACGCCGCCAGGCGCGGCGAGCGGCCCGGCCGAACGAGTCGCACGTCACCCGGCTCGGCACTCAGGCGGCCTTGTGCTGGCTCTCCTGCCAGCAGGGCTGCGCGAGCCGGGACGCGCCGAGGTCCTCGACCGGCTCGGCCGCTCGCCGCGGGTTGACGATCCCCACGAGCGAGATGATCCCGCCGAGGATTACGAGCGCGCCGCCGACCTCGAGCCCCGCGTGGAACGCCGCCACCGACGCGTCCACGATCCGCGGCGAGCCGCCGGACAGCGGCGGCACGTCGGTGTCGCCCCCGAGCACGGACTCGAAGCGCGCGGCCACGACCGCGCCGACGACGGCGATGGCCAGGAGGGCCGCTACGCGCGCCACCTGGTTGTTGATGCCGCTCGCCACGCCGGCGTGGTGCTGCGGCACCGCCCCGAGCACCGTGTTGGTGAGCGGCGCCACGGTGGCCGACAGCCCGAGCCCGAACAGAATCACGCCGGGCAGCAGGTCGATCATGTAGGTCACGTCGGACCCGATCCGCCCGATCCAGATCAGGCCGAGGCCGGCCACGATCGGCCCGCAGCCCATCAGCAGCCGCGGCCCCAGCGTGTCCGAGAGCCCGCCCCAGCGGCGCGAGAGCAGCGCCATGAGCACGGTGATCGGGACGAGCGAGAGCCCCGCGGCGATCGCCGTGTAGCCGGCGACCTGCTGGAGGTAGATGGTGATGAAGAACGTCGCCGCGCCCAGGCCGCCGTACAAGAGCAGCGTCGCGATGTTGCCGACCGCGAAGTTGCGCGCGCGGAACAGCCGCAGCGGGAGCATCGGGTGCGGCGTGTGGGCCTCCCAGCCAACGAACGCGCCGAGCAGCGCGACGCCGCCGACGAGCGGGATCCACACGAGTGGATCGCTCCAGCCGTAGCTCGGCTGCTCGATCAGGGCGAACACGGGTCCGGCGAGCCCGAACGACGCGAGCAGCGCGCCGACGTAGTCGATCCGGCCCTCCATCTCCTCGTCGCGGCTCTCCGGCACGTGGCGCGCGAGCGACAGCGTCGCCAGCACGAACGGCACGTTGATCCCGAAGATCCAGCGCCAGGACGCGAACTCGATCAGCGCCCCGCCGCCGAGCGGGCCGGCGACGAACGCGACGCCCGTCCACGCGGTCCACGTCCCGATCGCCCTGCCGCGCTCGTCCGGCCCGAAGACCGCGGTGATGAGCGCCAGGCTCGACGGCACGAGCAGCGCGCCCGCGATGCCCTGGATCGCGCGCATGGCGACCAGCAGCTCGGGCGACGGCGCGATCGCGCACAGCGCCGACGTCGCGCCGAAGCCCGCGAGCCCGGCCATGAACACGCGCCGCCGGCCCAGCCGGTCGCCGAGCGAGCCGCCGACGAGCAACAGCGCCCCCAGGGTGAGCAGGTAGGCCTCGACGATCCACTGCTGGGCGGCGAGCCCGGTGTGCAGGTCGTCGCGGATCGCCGGCAGCGCGACGTTGACCACGGTGCCGTCCAGGAACACGACCGCGGAGCCCAGGATCGCGGCGTACAGCGTGATCCGCTGCGTCTTCTGCACCCGGTCAGCATCGCATGCCGTTGCTAGCGTCTGGCGGCGTGCAGCGCACCGTTCCCTCGGCGCCGGCGGCCCCAGCGGCCGAGCGCCCGGCCGCGCCCGCCGTCGTGGTCGAGCACCTCTCCAAGCACTTCCGGCTCCCGCACCGGCGCTACAGCACGCTCAAGGAGCGGATCCTGCACCCGTTCGCGACGAGCACGTACGAGACGTTGCGCGCGGTCGACGACCTGAGCTTCGACATCGCCCAGGGCGAGTTCTTCGGCATCGTCGGGCGCAACGGCTCGGGCAAGAGCACGCTGCTCAAGTGCCTGGCCGGGATCTACGAGACCGACGGCGGGCACGCCACCGCGCGCGGGCGGCTGTCCCCGTTCATCGAGCTCGGCGTCGGGTTCAACCCCGACCTCACCGCGCGCGACAACGTGATCATCAACGCGATCATGCTCGGGCTCACGCGCCGCCAGGCCTACGAGCGCTTCGACGACATCATCGCCTTCGCCGAGCTGGAGGACTTCCTCGACCTCAAGCTCAAGAACTACTCGTCGGGCATGGCCGTCCGGCTGGCGTTCGCGGTCGCCGTCGAGGTCGACGCCGACGTGATCCTCGTCGACGAGGTCCTGGCCGTCGGCGACGCCGCGTTCCAGCGCAAGTGCTTCGACCAGTTCGAGGCGCTCAAGGCGGCCGGCAAGACGATCGTCTTCGTCACGCACGACATGACCGCCGTCGAGCGCTTCTGCGACCGCGCGCTGCTGCTCGAGCGCGGGCGGCTCGTGCAGATCGGCGACCCGCACGGCGTCGCCCGCTCCTACAACGAGCTCAACTTCGGCCGCCTGCCCAAGCTCGCCGACGGCGCGCTGCACATCGACGACCGCCGCTCCGCCGAGATCCGCGCCGCCTGGTTCGAGACCGCCGGGGGCGAGCGCGTGACGTCGGTGCGGCGCGGCGCGCCGCTGTCCCTGTGCATGGAGGTCGCGTTCCACGCCGAGCTGATCCGGCCGCGCTTCCACTTCCACCTGCGCAGCTCGGAGCACCACACGATCTTCGCCACCTCGACGGACCTGCACGACCTCGACACCGGCGCCTACGGGCCCGGGGACGTCGCGACCGTGCGCGTGCGGCTGGAGAACTGGCTCGCGCCCGGCCACTACTCGCTGTCGCCCACACTCGCCGCGCTCGGGGCCGGCCCGGGCGAGGCGCTCGACGTCCGCGAGAACCTCAACGAGCTCACGATCGAGGGCACGCTCGCGTTCGACGGCATCGTCGACATCCCGCACACGATCGAGATCGAGCGAGCGCCATGAGCACCGCCCAGCTCGGAGCCCAGCGCCACCGCCCGCTCGTCGTCGGCCGCGACGCGAAGCGCTTCTGGCAGCTCACGTGGACGCTCGCGGCCACCGACTTCAAGCTGCGCTTCTACGGCTCGGCGCTCGGCTACGCGTGGTCGCTCGCGCGGCCGTTCCTGTTCTTCGGCGTCGTCTACCTCGTGTTCACGGAGGTCGCAAAGCTCGACACGAACGTGGACCACTACGGCGTCTACATACTCTTCGCGCTCGTGCTCTTCCAGTTCTTCACCGAGGCGACGACCGGCTGCGTGCGCTGCCTCTCGACGCGCGAGAGCCTGCTGCGCAAGATGCGCTTCCCGCGCCTCGTGATCCCGCTCTCGGTCGTGCTGACCGCGATCATGAACCTCGGCGGGACGCTCGTCGCCGTGTTCATCTTCGCGGTCATCACGGGCGTCTACCCCACGTGGTCGTGGCTCGAGCTGCCCGTGCTGATCGCGGCCGTGGGCCTGTTCGCGACCGGCGTCGGCCTGCTGCTCTCCTCGCTGTTCGTGCGCTACCGGGACGTCGCGCCGATCTGGGACGTCGCGTCGCAGATGCTCTTCTACGCCTCGCCGGTCCTGTACGTGGCGACGCTCGTGCCCGAGAGCTTCCAGAAGCCGTACCTGCTCAACCCGCTGGCGACGTTGCTGACCGAGATGCGCGCCGCGGTGGTCGACACGTCGGCGCCGCACCCGTGGGACCTGATGGGCGTCGGCCTGATGCTGGTGCCCGTCGCGATCGTCGTGGTGGCGCTCGCGCTCGGCCTCTACGTGTTCAACAAGCGCGCCCCGCGCATCGCGGAGGAGCTGTGAGCGAGCCGACGACGACCACGACCGACTGGGAGGCGCGCGCGCTGACCGCGGAGGCGCGCGTGCGCGAGCTCAGCGAGGAGCGCGCCCGGCTGTGGGACGAGCTGCACCGGCTGCGCGCCGAGCGCAGCGAGGAGCAGCACTTCCGCAACGTGGTCAGGTACATGGAGTCGACCGCGTCCTGGCGGCTCACGACGCCGCTGCGCGGCTTCAAGCGGCTGTACGTCAAGGTCCGCAGGACGCTCGGCGACTGATGGCGCCCGACGTCACGGTCGCCGTGCCGGTGCTCAACGGCGCGCGGTACCTCGACGAGGTGCTGACGGCGGTGCGCGCCCAGCGCACCGATCGCGAGGTCGAGCTGCTGATCGTCGACTCCGGCTCGACCGATGCCTCTCTGGAGATCGCCGAGCGCCACGGCGCGCGCATCCACCGCATCCCGCAGGCGGAGTTCTCGCACGGCGGCACGCGCAACCTGATGATGGAGCTGGCGGCGGGCGACCACGTCGCCTTCCTCACCCAGGACGCGACGCCGGCCCACGACGGCTGGCTCGCCGCGCTGCTCGCCGGGTTCGAGCTGGCCGGCGACGTGGCGCTGGTGTTCGGCCCACACGAGCCGCGGCCCGACGCCACCCACATGATCAAGGCGGAGATGGAGCGCCACTTCGCGGTCTGGGGCGACAAGGGGACGACGATCGACGTGCAGCGCCTGGACCGCGGCGACCTCGCCGCCTACCGCGCGTTCCCCGGCCGCTGGACGTTCTTCTCCGACGTCAACGGCTGCGTCGCGCGCTGGGCGTGGGAGCGCGTGCCCTACCGCGACGTCCCGTACGCCGAGGACCAGCTCCTCGGCCGCGAGATGATCGAGGCCGGGTTCGCGAAGGCCTACATGCCGGACGCGCGGGTGCTGCACTCGCACCACTACCCGCCGGTCCGGTTCCTGCGCCGCTACTTCGACGAGTTCCGCTCGCTGCGCGAGGTGCTCGACCACGTCGAGCCGGCGCACGTGATCGGCACGCCGCGCAGCATCCGCTCGCTCGCCCGCAACGATCGCCGCTGGCTGAAGGAGCGCGGCGTCGGCGGGCCCGAGCTCGCGCGCGCCGTGGCGGCCTCCTACCGCCACCACACGATCCGCCAGGCGGGCGCGATCATCGGCACGCGCGCGGACCGCCTGCCCGCGCTCGCGCGGCGGGCGCTCTCGCTCCAGGGCCGCGACTCGTTCACGCCCTACGACGTGCCGGAGAGCCCGCTGCTGGCCCCCGCCGCCACGCAGCCGGACGCCCAGCCCGTCGCCCACCGCGCGCACTGGGAGTGGGAGTTCATCCCGCGCCACTATCCGGCGCGGCCCCTGAGCACCGAGCCGCACTCCGGCGATGTGACGCCGCCGTGGACGATCGCCTGGGTCGTCCCGCCGTGGCGGCGCGGGTCGGGCGGCCACACGACCGTGTTCCGGCTCGTGCGCCAGATGGAGCAGCGCGGCCACCGGTGCGCGATCTTCGTCTACGACCCGCACCGCGTGCTGACCCGCTCGGGCGGCGAGATGCGCGACGAGATCCGCGAGCACTTCGTCCCGGGCGTCGAGGCCGAGGTGTTCCGCGACCTCGACGAGTTCGACTCGGCCGACGTCTGCATCGCCACCGCCTGGCAGACCGCGTGGCCGGTGCGCGACCTCCCGCGCTGCCGCGAGAAGGTCTACCTCGTCCAGGACCACGAGCCCGAGTTCTACGCGACCTCGGCGCAGGCCCTGTGGGCGGAGGAGACCTACCGGATGGGGTACCGCTGCATCGCCTACACGCCGTGGATGGCCGACGTGCTGCGCGAGCGCTACGGCGTCGAGGCGCACTGGTTCGAGTGCGGCACCGACGTCGACGTGTTCCGCTTCGCCGGGCCGGAGGGCCGCGAGCGCGAGATCGTCGCGGTCTACGCGCGGCGCGAGACCGACCGCCGCGCCGTCGACCTCGCGGTGGCCGGGCTGATGACGCTCGTCGAGCGCCGGCCGACGGTCCGCCCCGTGCTGTTCGGCTCGCACCGGCGCACGGCGCTCCCGTTCCCGGCGGAGGACCTGCGCGTGGTCTCCCCGCAGCGGCTGGCCAAGCTCTACCGCGAGGCGGCCGTCGGCGTGGTCTTCTCACTCACCACGCACTCGCTCGTGGCGCACGAGATGATGGCCAGCGGGCTGCCGACGGTCGAGCTCGAGGGCGAGAACGTGACGTCCGCGCTCGGTCCGCCCGGCCATCTCGTCGAGGCCGTGCCGCGCCGGCCGGACGCGATCGCCGACGCCATCGAGGGCCTGCTCGACGACCGCGAACACGGCGCGGCGATGGCGCGCCGGGCGCGCGCGTTCGTCGAGGCCCGGACCTGGGACCGTGCCGGCGACCAGGTCGAGAGCGCGCTGCGGGAGTTCCTCTCCAGCCCGCGCTCAGCCTGAGACGCGCTCGACCCAGTCCCAAGGCTTCCCGCACAGGGTCGCGACCGCGCGCGACCTGGGAACGGTCACCACGGGGCGCGCCTCGGGCAGGCGCTCGAGCGCGATGCCGCCGACCGGCCCGTTGACGCCGTTGCCGGGCTGAAGCCCGGCGCCGGGGCGCGTGAGGCGCAACTCGTGCGACCCACCGCTCAGCGTCACGCGGCCGATCGGCAGCCACTGCTCGGGCGTGTTGATCTGGCTCTGGGACCCGACGGGCCGGCCGTCGACGGCGACGCTCAACGCCCGGCCGCCGCCGCCGCGCACCCACACCTCGTACGCGCCTCCCGCGACGCTCAGGCGTCCGGCGAGCGCGCCCTGCCCGTTGGTGATCAGCGTCCCGGGGTCCCGCGGGTCGGGCGACACGGCCCAGTTCGGCGCGACGGTCGGCCGCGCGGCGCCGTAGATCGGCGGGTAGGTGGCGCCGCCCATCGCCAGCGCGTCGCGCCGCGCGGCGACGAGCCGGTCGCCGGGCGCCATCGACGCGACGATGGCGCGGACGTCCTGACATTGGGGCGGGACCGCCGCCTGCGTCGGGCGCTGGAGCGGCAGGTGGTAGAGCACCTTCGGGCCGGGCGTGCGCTCCCACAGCTCGTAGTACGCGTTGCGGTAGGTGAGACGGAAGTTGGCCGGCGGCCGGGACGCCTCGGGCGAGCGGCGCAGCATGATCCCGGGCCACGACTCGACGTACGGGAGCGTCATCTCGTCGAGGTCGAACGAATGGTTGAAGATGATCGCCGGCCGGCGCAGGGCCACCGAGCGCGGCGAGAATGTCTCCGACGCCACGTTGATCGGGGCGGCCATGCCGAAGTGCTTGGCGAGCTCCTCCCACTCGGGCAGCAGCCACGGCCCGCGACCGCGCGCGTGCTCGGCGGCGTCGCGCAGGGCCGCCATGCGCTGGATCGGGATGATGTGCGCGTTGCGGTAGGCCAGCGCGTCGGAGAAGAGCACGCCGCCGAACAGCGCGACCGCGACAGCGATCCCCGCGGCTCGCACCCGCCGCAGCAGCCACCAGGCACCGACGGTGGCGGCGAACACGGCCAGCGGCGAGAGCACGACGAGCAGCTTCGCGCGCGCGTACGGCTCCAGCCGCGGCGCGGCGATCAGGTACACGAGCAGCGGCGGCACGACCGCCAGCAGGGCGCCGAGGCGCCGGCGGCGGAGCTCCACCACCGCCACGACGAGCACGAGGATCCCCGCGAGCGCGATCAGCGCGATCGTCGCCGTGTTCGGGAAGCCCGCGTTCGGATAGCGGTAGTCCTGGCGGAACCACGTGCCGAGCGCCTGGTAGATCGGCAGCGGGCGGGCGAGGTGGCCGAGCACGGCCGGGGACTTGAGCGCGACCGAGAGGTCGGCGTGCGTGTTGGCGAAGATCTCCGAGCCGCGCTGGGCGAAGCTCACCGAGTCGGCGAGCACGGGCCCGACCGCGACGGCGAGCGCGATCGGCCCGATCACCGCCGCCCGCGCCAGCGCCGGCACCCGCAGGCGCGACCGCTCGACGAGCACCGCCAGGAGCGCGACCGCCGCGATGCCCGCGGCGTAGCCGGCCGCGCCGGCGGTGAAGACGCCGACCGCCGCCGCCATGCAGGCGCCGAGCACGATCACGGCCCCGACGTGCAGCCGCAGGTCGAGCGTCAGGCGCAGGAGCGCGGCGCCGGTCGCCACGACGCAGATCAGCGTCAGCTCCTTGAACGATCCCTGGAGCGCGTATTGGTAGGCGAGGTTGGCGCCGACCGCTACGAGCGCGGCGAGCGCCGCCCCGATCCCGCGGACGCCGACGCTGCGGGCCAGCCACGTGAACGACATCGCGGCGAACGCCGCCACGCACGCGATGTAGACCTGGTAGATGGCCTCGACCGGGGCCGGCGAGAGCCACGCGAGCGCCGCGACGAGCCCGTGCGCGCCGAGCGGGTAGCCCTGCGCCAGCGCGCCGTTGACGACCACCAGCCGCGTCGAGGTCATGCCCGGATCCGGCGTGGTGCCGTGGTCGGCGAGGTGCTGGATCACCGCCGCGTTGCTCGACGTGTCGTTGACGAAGTTGTAGCCCAGCCACGTCCAGTGGCCCGAGAGCACGACGGGGCCCATGTAGAGCGCGAAGGCGAGCAGCGCGGCGATCGCCGGCCAGCCCGGCGCGAGCGCCCCGGGCAGCCTGCCACGGCGCAGCAGGAGCCCCGCCAGGGCGAGCGCGGCGAGGCTGAGGCCCATGACGGGCCCGGCGGCGCCGAGCGCGAGCTCGAGCAGGATGACCGGCACGCACAGGCACGCGCCCACGGGGGCGAGCAGCGCGTCGGGCAGCTCGAAGCGGGCCACGGTCTCGGCGAGCAGGCCGACGCCGGTCGCGAGGACGAGGAAGACGAGCGGGAAGAGGAGCCAGGCCGCGAGCTCGGTCATGACGTGCGGCGCAGCCAGAACGCGGCCCCGGCCCGCCGCGTCACCGTCGCGGGCAGCAGCGCGGCGAAGGCCTCCGCGCGGTCGCGCGCGAGCGCGGTGACCGCGAGCAGGACCTCGAAGTCCGCGTTGCACGCGAGGAACGCCTGGAGGAGGTACTGCTCGGCCCAGTAGAGCCCGAAGTCCTCCAGCCAGCGGCGCGGGTACTCGTACGGCAGGAAGATGTCGTGGAAGTGCACGACCACGCCGGGCGCGAGCCGCGGGAGGATGTCGAGCACGATGTGGTTGACGTCGCTGCCGATCTTGACCGTGTGCGTGGTGTCGACGAACAGCACGTCGCCGGAGCGCAGCGCCTCGAAGGTCGCGGGCGGCACGTCCTGCGCCGGGATGCGGCTGACGCGCGCGAGGCCGTCGACGCCGTCGCCGGGGTACGGGTCGAAGACCTCGAGCTCGCCCTCGCCGTTGGCGCGCAGCGCGGCGGCGGTGACGCGCGTCGAGGCGCCCGAGCCGAGCTCGACCACGCGTGCCGGGCGCAGCGCGCGCAGCATCCCGTAGAGCACGACGGAGTCGACGGGCCCGTAGGTCGGCGCCTCCGGCGGCGTGTACTCGCGCATCGGCGCGGCCAGGTGCTCGCGCGCCCACGCGAGCTGGGCGTCGAGGTCGAGCCGGACGCCGGCGAGCGGCGACCGGCGCTCGAAGGTGCCGGGCGGCAGCGCCGCGACGTCGGGGATCGCGCTGTAGAACGACTTCGGCACGACGTGCAGGCCGACGCGCGCGGCGCCGCGGCGCAGCATCCGGAACGCCGCGACGACGCGCCGGTCCTCGTAGACGTTGTGCCTGCGGATGAAGGCCCCGAGCTCCACGCGGCAAGACACTGTATGAGCGCGGTCCGTCAGCAGAGCGCGAGCACGAGGCGCCAATAGCCGCGCAGCGCGGCCCGCAGGAGGCGCGATCGCCCGGGCCGGCCGAGGTGGGGCGAGTCCAGCTCCGCGGTCAGCGAGGCGGCGAAGTGCGCGGTGCTCACGGTGCGTGGCACGGCGCGCCGCTCGCGCACCAGCCGCGGCAGCGCGCGGACCGTCTCGGCCGTGGCCGCGAGCTTCTGCGGCAGCCAGCCGCCGGCCGCGGCGGCCGGCAGCAGCGCCAGCTCGGTGGCGAGCAGCGCCGGCGCCAGCAGCACGAGCAGCCGCGCCGGGTAGCAGCGCACGATCGTGGCCCAGCGGTTGCGCTCGAGCAGCCGCCACTTGTCGGGCCCCTTGGCGAACTCGTAGTCGTGGTCGACGACGGCGTCCGGCTCGACGCCCAACCGGCCGCCGAGCAGGCGCAGGCGCAGCGAGAGGTCGACGTCCTCGTGGTACATGAAGTACGCGTCGGAGAAGCCGCCGGCCTCCAGGAACGCCGCCCGCGGGACCGCCAGGCAGGCGCCGGACAGGAACGCGACCTCGCGCGGCTCGGTCACGGGATCGTGGCCCGCCCAGGCGATCCCGGTGAAGTGCAGGACGCCGCCGCTGGAGTTCACGCCGGCGCCGGCGCGCACGAGGCCCATCCACGCCGCCCAGTCGCCGCGCGGGGCCCGGATCGCCTCGACGAACCCGGGCTGCGGCGTCGCGTCCGGGTTGAGGAGGACGAGCACGTCGCCGCGGGCCGCGCGGGCCCCGGCGTTCGCGGCCGCGGCGAAGCCGGCGTTGCCGTCGTTGGCGAGCAGGCGAGCTCCCGGAGCGAGGTCGCGCACGGTCGCGACCGTCCCGTCCGAGGACGCGTTGTCGACCACGACGAGCTCGTCCCCGGGGCCGAGCTGCGAGCACAGCGCGGGCAGGCTCGCGGCCACCGCACCGGCGCTGTTGTAGGTGACGACGACCACCGACAGGCGCCTTGCGAGGCCCTGGTTCATGGAGGGCCGCATGCTAGCCTGCGGCGCGCGGATGACCGCAACCCAGCCCGGTGGCGGACGTTTCAAGCGGCGACCAGGGACTGCCGACCAGACGATGTCGCTCGACACCCCCATCATCGACCGCTGCTCCTGCCTGGCCGTCGTTCCCGCGTACAACGAGGAGGCGACGGTCGGCCACGTCGTGGCGGCGATCCGGCGCAAGGCGCCGCAGCTCGACGTGCTCGTCATCGACGACGGCTCGACCGACACGACGGCCGACATCGCGGAGGACGCCGGCGCGCAAATCCTGCGGATGCCGTTCAACCTCGGCATCGGCGGCGCCGTGCAGGCCGGCTTCAAGTACGCCGACGAGGAGGGCTACGACTACGTGGTCCAGGTCGACGGCGACGGCCAGCACGACCCCGGGGAGATCGCCAAGCTCTTCCAGGCGATGGAGGGCCCGCGCCGCGCCGACATGATCTGCGGCACGCGCTTTGCCACCAAGACCGGCTACATCGCGCCGGTCAGCCGCCGCACCGGCATCCACCTGTTCGCGTTCCTGCTCTCGCGGCTGCTGCGCCAACCGGTCACGGATCCGACGTCGGGCTTCCGGCTCTACAACCGCCGCGCGATCGCCGTCTTCGCCCGCGACTACCCGCACGACTACCCCGAGGTCGAGGCGGTGCTCATGCTGCACCACCACCGGCTCACGATGCGGGAGGTGCCGGTGCGGATGTTCCAGCGCGGCGGCGGCGTGTCCTCGATCACCGGGTCCGGGAAGTCGTTCTACTACATGGTCAAGGTGCTGCTCGCGCTGTTCGTCGGCCTCGGCCGGCGGCGCGCGATCCCCGAGCCAGGCGAGGCGGCGCCGGTCGCCGCGGAGCACGGGATCTGATGGACCCACGGCTCCAGATCTTCGCCATCGCCGGGGCCCTCGCGCTGCTGCTGTTCGTGCTCGAGCTGGTCCGCCGGCGGGCGCTGATGGAGCGCTACGCGCTGCTGTGGCTGCTGTGCTCGATCGTCGTCCTCGGCCTCGCGATCTGGGACGACGCGCTGACCGTGCTGGCCAAGGAGATCGGGATCGTCTCCGGGCCGAACGCGCTGTTCCTCGTCGCGATCGGCTTCATCCTCCTGTTGCTGCTGCATTTCTCCGCGGCGATGTCGCGGCTCAGCGACCAGTCCAAGGTCCTGGCCCAGCGCCAGGCCATCCTCGAGCGTCAGATCCGCGAGTTCGAGCGCGACGCGGCGGCCGACGAGCTCGAGCCGCTGCTGCGCGACCGCTGAGCGCAGCGGAAGCGGACGCGGGCCACGCTCGGCCCGGCGGCGACGACGACGCGGAACGCGCCCGCGCGCAGCGGCCCCTGGCCGCGGCGGTAGACGCCCACCGTGTGCTCGCCGGCGCCGCGCGCCAGCGTGCGCTCGCCGCGGACGCGCCAGCGGCCGTCGACACGGCGGGCGAGCGCGAGCGTGACGGTGCTGGGCGCCGACAGCGCGAAGCGCACGGCGACGCGCCGCATGCCCGCGCGGACGGGCCGGACGAGGCGGGCGTCGCTCACGACCGGTTGCGGCGGCGGCTGCTGCGGCGGCTGCGGCGGGCGCGGCGCCGGCTTGCGGGGCGCCACGGGCGGCTTGTAGGCCGCCCAGCGATCGTGGTAGCGCTCGAGGACGGGATCAGGCCGGATCGAGTCGAGCGCGGCGAGCTCGACGACGTGGACCCAGTGGTACTTGAGCGACGCGTGGATGGGCCGCGGCGGGTTGGTGAGGTGACCGAGGTGGTACGCGCTCACGCCGCCGGTGTCGTACTTGGGCAGGGCGACGACGAGCGTGTCGAAGCCGTCGTCGAAGAGCGTGCCGGCGTCGCCGCCCGGCGCCGCGGCGTCGAGGTCGTAGAGGCCGAACAGGCTGAACATGAAGCCGTTGAGCGTCAGGCTGGCCGGCTCGGTCGGGTACTCCTCGTAGTACGGGTGCGCGGCGTCGCCGAGGAAGCTCGTCACGACGCCGCCGGCGGCCACGGAGAGCCGGAACGGGGCCAGGGCGGCGTCGGCCGCCGTCAGGTAGCGCGCGTCGCCGGTGCTGCGCCAGGCGCGCGTGAGCAGCGACATGGCCTGTCCCTGCGCCATCGCGGAGATCCACGGCGCGTGCAGCGTCACGCCCATCCCGGCGACGCTGAAGTCGTAGTCGTAGGTCCAGGCGCCGGAGGACGGCTGCTGGTGCGCGACGAGCCAGTCGGCCGCCTTCAGCGCCGCGGTGAGGTGCTCGGCGCCCTGCCCGGCCGCGTTGTAGCTGAACTCCTGAAGGCCGTACTGGGAGATCGTGACCGGGTTGTAGACGTAGTCGTCGCCGCGCTGGACCTGCGGGATCTCGTCGGCGTCGAGCTGCACGTCGTCGCGGTCGGCGATCCGCGGCCACGTCAGCGCGTCCAGGTACACGCCCGCCGGGTCGTACGACGCGGACGCGGACGCGGGCAGGAGCAGCAGCGCCACCAGCGCGGCGAGCAGGTACCTCATCGCGCCACCGCCGCCTCGACGGCCGCCAGGAAGCGATCCCGCTCGCGCTCCCAGCTCAGCTCCTCGGCGGCCGCGCGCGCGTTGGCGGCCAGCTCCTCGCGCCGCCCGGGGGCGAGCACGGACCGCAGCGCCCGGGCGAGGTCGTCCGGGTCCGCCGCCGCGAACGTCTCGCCGACGCGATGCTCGGCGACGATGCGCGCCATCTCGGGGAAGTTGCTGGTGACCACGGGCAGACCGGCGTTGAGGTATTCGAACAGCTTGTTCGGCAGCGAGTACAGATGGTTCAGTCCCTCGTTCTGGATCGGCGCGACGCCGACGTCGGCCGAGCGCGCGTAGCCGAGGACCTCGGCGGTCGGGACGGCCGCGACGAAGTGCACGCGGTCCGTGACGCCGAGCCGCGCGGCGAGCGCTTCCAGCTCGGCCCGCATGCCCGGGCCGGAGCTGCCGAGGAGGACGAGCTCGGCGTCCGGCAGGGCGGGCATCGCGCCGATCAGCGTCTCGATGCCGCGGCCGCGCATCTGGCCGCCGAGGTGGAGGACCAGCGGCCCGTCGCGCTCGATGCCCGCCCGCGCGCGCAGGTCGCGCCGCGAGTCGTCGGCAGGGCGCTCTGGGACGTTGCGCACCACGGCGGGCCGCGCGATGGCGTAGCGCTGCGCGAGCGTGTCGGCGATCGAGTCGCAGACCGTGACCGTCACGTCGGCGCGGCCGATCAGCGCGCGCTCCATCCGCTGCCAGCGCCAGCGCTCGGGCGGGATCTCGCCCGGCACCTTGGCGCGGTCCAGCCACAGCTCGTGGCTGTCGTAGAGGAGCGCGCCGCCCAGCTCGCGGCGGGCCGCCGCGCCGGCGGCGAGCGTCGAGAGGTCGTGGCAGATCCACAGGTCGGCGGCCGCGCGCCGCGCCTCGGCGACCGCGCCGCGCACGTACTTGCGGTGGTCCAGCCAGCGGTGCGAGACGCGCCACGGCAGCAGCGCGGCCTCGACGCCGGGGCGCGGGGCGGCGGGCGCGGCGCCGTTCCCGCCGGCAGCGGCCGGCGCGCCGGCGGCCCGCACGGCGAGCCTGGCCGGCAGCGGCGTCCGGTCCACGCGCACGATCTCGTAGCCGTCCCGCCACTCGTGCGCCTCCTCGGCCTGGCGGTGGCTCGCGGGGTCGTTGGCGGCGATGATCCGCAGGCTCCAGCCCTCCTGCACGAGCGCGCGGGCCTCGCGCTCGACGCGCGAGTCGTGGCGCAGCTCGGAGTAGAGGAACATGACGGCCCGCCGCGACATCGGGGCGCCAGCATGACACGCGCGGCCGTCTAGACTCGCTGGCTCCGTGCCGGTCTCCGAGCCACAAGCAACGGACCGCCGCGCCTACTGGGAGGAGCGGCTGCGCGGGGAGTTCAGCCTCGACGGCGTCGGCTACGCGGGCCTCGGCAAGGCCTTCAACCGCCAGATGTACCGCGTGCGCCGCCACGGCTTCCTGCGCCTGCTGCGCCCGCTCGTCGCCGGCGGCGCCGACGTCCTCGACGTCGGCTCGGGCACGGGCTTCTACATCGACCGCTGGCAGGAGCTCGGGGCCGCGCGCATCACGGGCTCGGACATGACCGAGACCGCGGTCGGGCAGCTCTCCCAGCGCTACCCCGCCCACCGCTTCCTGCGCATGGACGTCGGCGCCTCCGAGCTCCCGCTCCCCGACGCGAGCTTCGACTTCGTCTCGGCGATCGACGTCCTCTTCCACATCGTCGACGACGACGCCCACGCACGCGCGATCCGCAACCTGGCCCGGCTCGTGCGCCCCGGCGGGCGCGTGATCGTGTCCGAGAACCTCTACCGCGTGCCGCCGGCGCCGGCGGCGCACCAGGTCGGGCGCAGCGAGGCCGAGATCCTGCGACGGCTGGCGGCCGCCGGCCTGACGCTCGAGCGCCGCGCCCCGATGTTCGTGCTCATGAACACGCCGGTGCGGTCGGAGAGCGAGCGGCACCGCGCTTTGTGGAGGCACATCGTCTCGACGGTCAAGCGCTGGCCGGCGCTGGGCGCTCCGCTCGGCGCTGCGCTGTATCCGCTGGAGGCGGCGCTCGTCGATCGGGTTTCGGACGCGCCGTCGACGGAGTTTCTGGTCTGCCGTCGGCCGGGGGAGTGACGCCGGCGGACGTCAACGGCGCTGGGGAGGGCGGCGCGGGGGGATA
>Ga0081539_10003594_pt1 | contig 18754 bp, 26 predicted proteins | sample TabmetS4T2R2_FD_71023 | JGI IMG/M metagenome (GOLD analysis project Ga0081539, IMG submission 71023) | Tabebuia heterophylla rhizosphere microbial communities from the University of Puerto Rico - S4T2R2 | ecosystem: Host-associated > Plants > Roots > Rhizosphere ...
CAGCGGCGGCAGCGCGTCCCCGGCGGGGGAGGAGGAGCCGAGGTTGCCGCCGATCGTGCCGCGGTTGCGGATCTGGGGCGAGCCGACGGTGCGCGACGCGATCGCCAGCCCCGGCAGCGCGTCGCCGAGCTCTCCGATCGCGCGCGTGTACGTGACGCCGGCCCCGACCCTGAGCGCCCCGTCGTCACGGTCCCACTCGGCCAGCTCGCGCACGCGGGTGAGATCGAGGACGGCCTCGGGCCGGGCGCGCCCGAAGTTCACGTCGACCATCACGTCCGTCCCGCCCCACAGCGGCAGCGCCTCGGGATGCTCGGCCTTCGCCTCCAGCGCCTCGGCCCACGTCGACGGCGTCAGAAACTCCATCCGAGCAGGATATTCGGGCGCGGTGCAGCGCGCACGCGCCGTGTCCGCGTGCGGGCTGCCCACACCGGGCAGCCTCGTGGCATGCAAATCCCAAAGGAGCAGATCCTCGAGTTCCTCCGCTCGCGCGGTGAGAACGACAAGGCAAGTCAGGCCGAAGGCGAGCTGCCCGAGCAGGTCGACACCGACGAGCACGCCGGTCTTCTCGAGAAGCTCGGCATCAACCCGCAGGAGCTCATCGGCCAGCTCGCGGGCGGCGACATCGGCAAGCGACTCGGCCTCTGAAACACCCCTGCGCGCCGCTAGACTTGCGGCGCGCTTGGTGGGCGTAGCTCAGCTGGTAGAGCTCCGGGTTGTGGTCCCGGCGGTCGCGGGTTCGAATCCCGTCGCTCACCCTCAGGATCCCTGCACGCGAGCAGTTTCGTCGGGTCGGTCGCGCGCCGATCGACGGTCTTCATCCGGCCAGCTGACGACCAGCGGTCGCCCGTACACGGGCGACACCTTCGACCTAGCCGGGGACGGGATCTCGTGCTCGCCGGCCCTTGTGCGCGACCTACGTGGCGTCGTGGAGGTGCACGCGCTCGCCCTGCGGTCCGGCGATGAGCAGCACCTCGACCGGGCCGTCGAGGGCGCCGAACCAGTGTGGCGTCCACGTCGTGAACTCGACCGCCTCACCCGCCTCGATGACGTGCTCGGCGTCGCCGAGCAGCAGCCGCAGGCGACCGCTCAGGACATAGAGCCAGTCGTGGCCTTCGTGCACGTGCAGCTCGGCCGGCGGCTCGGTGTTCCGGGCGCTTATCGCGAGCTTGTAAGCATGTAGCCCGCCCGCGCCGCTGTGACGGGTCAACGGCCACATCACGATCCCACCGGCGAGGCGGCGCGCCTGGGGTCGGACGCGGGGATCCTGCGTCGAGCGAACGCCGATCAGGTCATCCGTGCGCACGCCAAGTGCGGCCGCCAAGGGCGGAAGGTGGTCGAGCGTGAGCCGCCGCTTCCCGGACTCGAGCCGGCTCAGGGTCGACAGGTCGATCCTGGCGCGCTCGGCGACCTGCGCCAGCGTCAAGCCGCGCTCGGTGCGCAGCTCGCGCAGTCGCCGGCGCACACGAACGTCGACGCTCTCCTCGGCGATTTCCGGCATGGCAAACGATGTTGGCAGATCGGATGTCCATCCTTTGCCGATTCGGCAAGTACGCTTGGCGAACGTGTCGGGGCGTGGAACGGTGTCTGCATGACCACGCCATGGGACTGCATCGTCGTCGGCGCCGGTGCCGCCGGCCTGAGCGCCGGCCTGGTGCTCGGCCGCGCGCGCCGCACGACGCTCATCATCGACGCCGGCGCGCAGAGCAACCGCGTCGCAGACGGGATCGGCGGTCTGCTCGGCCACGACACGCGTGCCCCGGCCGCCCTGTACGCGACCGGCCGTGACGAGCTCGCCGCGTATCCAACGGTCGAGCTGCGCGCCGGCGAGGTCGTCCGCGGCCACCGCGGCGACGACCGTTTCGCCCTCGAGCTCGCCGACGGCTCGCGCGAGCACGCCCGCCGCGTCCTGCTCGCCACCGGCATGCACTACCGCATCCCCGACCTGCCCGGGGCCGCCGAGCGCTGGGGGCACTCGGTGTTCCACTGCCCGTTCTGCCACGGCTGGGAGAACCGCGACCGACCGCTGGGTGTGCTCCGCCGCGGCGGATCGCTGCTGCTGCGCGCGTGGAGCGACGACGTCACCCTCTACACGGACGGACCGTCCGATCTCAGTGCCGACGAGCGCGACCGGCTGACGGCGGCAGGCGTCGCGCTCGAGGAACGACGCGTCACCGCCCTGCACGGCCCCGGCGGGGCGCTCAGCGAGATCGAGCTCGTCGATGGCACGCGGCGACCGTGCGGCGGCCTGCTGATGCCCTTCACGCTGCACCAGCGGGACGGGCTGGCCGAGCAGCTCGGCGCAGCCGCTGCGCCTCCGGGACCGGTCGCGGCGGACGGGCTCGAGGTCGATGCCACGCTTGCGACCACCGTGCCAGGGCTCTTCGCCGCCGGCGATGTGAGCGCGCACGTGCCCTCGGTGCCCGGTGCCATCGCCGCGGGTCAGCAGGCGGCCGCCATGCTCGTCGTCGGCTTGATGACCGAACCTGAGGGAGCTTGACAGGGGCCTGTCATTCTGACAGGCTCCTTCGCATGTCCAGCGGCGTACGGCGAACGAACGCCGGGGAGGCGGCGACCGAGTTGATCCTCGACGTCTTCCGTGCCAACGGCGCTTTCCTGGCGGCCGGCGATCGCTTGGCGAGGGAGCAGGGCCTGACCGCGGCGCGCTGGCAGGTGCTCGGCGCCGTCGCCTTGGCCGAGCGGCCGCTGACCGTGTCGCAGATCGCGCGCCGGATGGGCTTGACCCGCCAGAGCGTGCAGGCGTCGGTCGACCGGCTGCTCGAGCAGCGGCTGCTGGAGGCGCAGGTCAACCCGGATCACCGGAGATCGCCGCTGATGCGACTGACCGACGCCGGCCGGGACGTGTACGCCCGGCTCGACCGCCGTCAGGCCGACTGGATCGACGAGCTCGCCGCGGACCTCGGCGCGGAAGATCTTCAGAGAACCGCGCGCGTCCTGCGCCGGCTCAGCGACCGGCTCGACGCGGCACGCGCCACCTACGACACGGAGCGATGACCATGCAACTTCACGAGATGGACGACCGCGTCGACTACCGGCAGCAGCTCGGCCATGACGACGGGCCGGTCGTGCTGATCAACCAGTTCAACGTGGCACCGGAAGACGTCGGGCACTTCCTCGACGCCTGGGCCGAGGACGCCGCGTTCATGAAGCGCCAGAGCGGCTTCATCTCCACGCAGCTGCATCGCGGCACTCAAGGCAGCACCACATTCATGAACGTGGCCGTGTGGGAGTCGGCGGAAGCGCTCGGGCGCGCGTTCGGCGCCCCCGAGTTCCAGGAGCACACGACGGCCTACCCGGCCACCACCACTGCAAGGCCGCACGTCTTCGAGAAGCTCGCCGTCCCCGGTGTCTGCGTGGCCTGACAGGGGGCGCCTGATGTTCGCGCGCGCCAGCGCGACACCCCGGCTCAACGCGCGCTGTCTGACGCGCCGAAGCCGACGACCTCGTCGATGATCTCGACTGTGGAGGCGGGTGGCAGCGGCTCGCGGCGCTGTCCGTCTGGCCGTAGGCCGTCCAGGAGCAGCGCGAGGTAGCGGCGCCAGAGGTCGGGCGCGTGCGCGCGTCCGGCGTCGATCAGCGGGCTGAGCATCAGCACGGTCAAGGGGACGTCCTGAGGGGCGGCGTCGGGGCGGATCGCTCCGGCCGCCCGGGCGCGTTCGATGACCTTCTGAGTGCGCGGCCCGAGGCGGGCACGCGCGCGCTGGACGCGCTCGGCGCCGTGCTGGCTGCCGGTGATGAGCTGCTTGAGCCCGAGGTTCTCGGCGGAGAGCTCCACGGTGCGGGTGAAGAGGTGGACCACAGCTGCCCATGGGTCCTCCATGCCGGCGGCTTCTTCGGCAACGGCGACCACGGCGTCGAGCTCGTGCTCGAAGAGCGAGTCGATCAACTGCTCGCGGTCCGGGAAGCGCCGGTAGACGGTCCCCACGGCCAGGTCGGCGCGGCGCGCGATCACCTCGTGCGACGCCATCAGGCCCTGCTCGCGAAACACCTCGGTGGCGGCGGCACGGATGCGCTCCACGTTGCGCTGGGCGTCGCGCCGGAGCGGCCGCTCTGGGGAATTGGTCGGCGTCGCCATCCCTCAAGTCTAGCGAGAAGTTGAAGTCCAGGAAACAATTTGCAATTGCTTTTCAACTTATGCTACCGTGGTCAGGAAGTTGAGGACAGATTCTCATTTCCAACCTGAGGAGACACCCATGGCGCCGACAGCTGAATCTCACGACGAGCGCCGCTGGCTCATCCTGGCCGTGCTCGGCATCGCGCAACTGATGGTGGTGCTCGACGCCACCATCGTGAACGTCGCACTTCCCAGCGCGCAGAAGGCGCTCGCCTTCTCGGATGAGAACCGCCAGTGGATCATCACCGCGTACGCCCTGTCGTTCGGCAGCTTGCTGCTGCTCGGCGGTCGCGTCGGTGACGTCTTCGGCCGCAAGCGCGTCTTCATCGCTGGCCTGGCGGGGTTCGCCGGCGCCTCGGCCATCGGCGGCGCCGCGGAATCCTTCGAGGTGCTGGTCGCCGCGCGCGCGCTCCAGGGCGTCTTCGGCGCGCTGCTGGCGCCGGCCGCACTCTCGCTGCTGACGACGACCTTCACCGATCCCGCGGAGCGCGGCAAGGCGTTCGGCATCTTCGGCGCGATCGCCGGCTCCGGCGCCGCGGTCGGCCTGCTGCTCGGCGGCGTGCTGACCGAGTACCTCTCGTGGCGCTGGGTCATGAACGTCAACCTGGCCTTCGCGGTTCCGGCGATCGCGGGCGCCTCTGTGCTCCTGCGCCATCAGGCCAGCGCGGCGCGTCCGCGCATCGACGTACCCGGCACGCTCACATCGACCGCCGGCCTCTTCGCGATCGTCGACGGCGTCTCGGAGGCCCAGCGTTCCGCCTGGGGCGAGCCGCTAACAATCGCTCTTCTCGCGAGCGGCGTTGTCCTGCTCGCGATGTTCGCCGCCCTGGAGCGGCGCGTCGCGCACCCCCTGCTGCCGCTCCGCGTCGTGCTCGATCGCGATCGCGGCGGCTCCTACCTCGCCGTCGGCGTCTCGGGCGCGGGCATGTTCGGCGTCTTCCTGTTCCTGACGTTCTTCCTCCAGCGGAACCTCGGCTACACGCCGATCAAGACCGGCCTGGCGTTCCTGCCGATGACGCTCGCGATCATGGCCGCTGCGACCACCGCCACCACCGCGCTCCTGCCTCGCACCGGCCCGAAGCCGCTCGTCACGCTCGGCATGCTCCTCTCCGCCGGGGGGATGATCCTTCTCACCGGGATCGGCGCCGACGCCGGCTACGCCGCAGACATCCTTCCCGGGCTGGTGCTCGCCGGCGCGGGTATGGGCCTCGTCCTCGCCCCCGCCATCGCGAGCGCCACGTACGGCATCCGGCCCGACGACGCCGGCGTCGGCTCGGCGATGGTCAACACGGCCCAGCAGATCGGCGGCTCCATCGGCACCGCCCTGCTCAGCACGATCGTCACCAGCGCCATCACCGGCCGGCTCGCAGGCGTCGCTCCGAGCCCACAGGCCCTCGAGGCCGCCCAGATCCACGGCTACACCACCGCGTTCTGGTGGTCGGCCGCGATCCTCGCCGTCGGCGCCGTCGTCAGCGGCCTGCTCCTGCGTCCCGGCGTCCAGAAGCTCGGTCCCGCCGCCGTGCCGCTCATGGCGCACTGAATCCGGCCAAGCCGTCGAGTCACAACCCTCTAGAGCAAGGGCAACAAGGAGGTCCTACACCATGACCACGATCAATAAGGTGGCGGTGAGCTTGGCTCTCGCCGCGGCGTCCGCGTTCGGCCCGGCCGTCGCGTTGGCCGCGCCGACAGGAGGGGGCTCGCGCATCGCAGGCGCAGGCATTCCGGCGCTCGTCAACCCCGCCGCCGACCTCGCCCCCCACGCGCCTGGACCAGAGCCCACGTGGAACGACTCGATCTACTTCACCAGTCAGGTGAAGGCCGGCGGCTATCGGTACGGGATTCTGGTGCACACGATGCAGTTCCCCAACTCGGGTGGCGGGAATATGTCGGTGACCGTTACCGACAAGACCGCCGGCCGCTACAAGGACTACATGGTCGACATCCCCGCCGACGAGTACAACTGGGGGGGCACCGGGCTGAACATCGAGCTGCCCGGCCTCTCGTGGACCGGCGGTAAGCGCAGCATGTCGGTGAAGGCCACGGTGCCCTTCGGCACCTTGGACCTCCGGCTGAAGAAGACGGGGCCGACGATGAAGTACGCGGGCAGCGGCGCCTTCAAGCTGCTGGGAGCCACCAACTGGGAGTACGCCTTCCCGTCGATGCGCACCACCGGCACCCTGTCCATCGACGGTCAGTCCCACAGGGTCTCTGGCGAAACCTGGCTCGACCGCCAATGGGGCCCGATCAACATCACGGGCCCAGCCGAGCGCTGGACGTGGATGAACCTCGCCCTCCCAGGCGGCGACAAGCTCGCCATCTGGGACAGCGTCGACGACGGCAAGTCCGACCACGCCTGGGCCACGCTTCTGCACACGGACGGCTCCCACGAGCTCGCGCCGGTCAAGCCTCTCGCTCATCGCGCCCGCAGGCTCTGGACCAGCCGAGCCAGCGGCAACGCCTACCCGACCCGGTGGCGCGTCGACATTCCAGCGCTGGACACGCACCTGGCCGTCAGGGTCACCGGCCTCGACGCGCAAGAGGTCATCGGCAGCATCGGCGCCCGGTACGAAGCCACGGCCTCGTTCGCCGGCCGCTATCAGGGCAAGCGGGTCACCGGCGAGAACTACGTCGAGATGGTGGGCGGCTGGCCCGCCTGACCCCCGATGGCGTGAGCGTCGCGCCGATCGCGAGGACCGTCATGACCCCTCCGGCGGCAGGTTCTCGATGTGGTAGCGCTCTGCCACCGGCGCGGCGTCGGCGAGCCTGCGTTGCAGCTCATCGTCGCTGAGCTTGGGCGCCCGCGCGGTGCGGCTGGGCAGCGGATCGCCGGACTTCGCCCGAGCCGCCGTGGGAAACATGATGGACGGTCTGCGACCGGCCTGACGACGAAGGCGCCCCGGCGCCGAGCCCGCGTGTTCGCGGCTCGAGCAGCCCCCTGGAGTGGCGTGGTAGGACGACCGGGTGCGACGTCGAAACACCGGGGCTTTCACAGGCGCTTGCTGTGCTCAGCCGGGTCGAGCAGGATAGGCTCCGTTGAATAGCGCGCTGGCAACCGACCTGAGTGCGCTCTCCAGCATGGTCGACGACCCCGCGTTGCTCCAGCTCGACCTGCCCGCTCGTCCGCAAGCGGCCGGTGCCGCGCGCAAGGCACTCGGTTCGCTCAACGGCTCGATGCACCTCGTCAGCGAAGCCCGGCTGCGTGATGCGGAGGTGCTCGTCACCGAGCTCGTGAGCAACGCCGTGCGCTACGGAACGCCGGACGGCGGCACCGTCAGCATCGCTGTGCGCGCCACGCCGTCGGTCCTTCGCATCGAGGTTCAGGACTTCGGCACCAGTTTCGACCCCGGCGACCTGGCGGCGCCGTCGGCCGAGCGGGGCGGTGGCTGGGGTCTGCGCATCGTCGCCATGCTGGCGCCCCGGTGGGGAGTGCGGGTTGGACCGGTCTCAACCGTGTGGTTCGAGATCGATCGGCCGCAGGACGAGGCCGCGACCGAGCCCGTTCAGTCGCCGCCCGAATAGCACGCGACCGGTCGATTTATCAGGCGGCCTGACAACCTCGGTCGGGATACGTGCCGCACCCGGGTGGCAACCCCGCAACCGCCGGCGCGTCCGTGAAGCGTTGGGCGGAGGTTCACGACGGTCGACATGGCGCGGAGCTGCCTGGCGTCGGGCTAGCCGTCGGCGCCCGCTTGCATGAGCAGCGGGAAGCCGCTGGCATCGGCGTGGTGGAACAAGCGCTCGTAGGCGTCGAGGGTACGTTCGGAGGCCAGGCCGAGGCGGGCGAGCGTCGCGCGCGCGAACTGGACCGGCGACTGCGGACCGGCGGTGATGAGCTCGCCGTCGACGACGGCCCGCTCCTCGACGTAGTGGTCGCCGCCGGCGTAGCTGGTCATCGCGAGGTACTCGGCGGAGGCGCTCGTGTGCCTTCGCTCGTCGAGTAACCCGCCGCGGGCGAGGCCGGCCGTCGCGCCGCAGATCGCCGCCACGGGGACCCCCGCGTCGAGAAGCGCTTTGCGCATCGACGAAGCCCTGGCCCCCGCCGGCGTCCCACATGTCGCCGCCCCGCCAGGACGAGCACGTCGCTGCCGGAGGGGTCGAGCTCGGCGAGTGCCGGACAGCGACGACGTCGAAGGGCTCGCCCGTGAAGCGGCCCGTGCGCAGATCGACGAGCAGCAGACCGACCTCCGAGTCGTTGAAGGTGTCGAAGAGGGCGACATGCGCGGTTCGGTGGCTCGGCATCAGGACCTCCCCCGTGTGATCACGGTGTGTCGGCGGACGAACGTTGCGACGGAACGGGCCAGGGGAGACCACTCGGTCGCGGTTCCGTACAGCATGTTCCAGCCGTGCCCGGCCTCTGCGGGCAGGACGATCACGCGGTTGCTCGGCGATCGCACGCGCCGCGCGAGCGATCGCATGTCCGCCGCGGACACGTAGCGGTCGCCGCGTGCCACCACGAACAGGGCCGGCGCCGTGACACGGGGCGCGGCGGCGCGCGCGTTGGCGTTGATGCCCGGCGTCAAGGCCGCGGTGTCGGGCTCGCCGGAGAGGTTGACGACGGCGGCCGGGTGCAACTCGGCTGCGGCGACGACGGCGATCGCGCCGCCCATCGACGCGCCCACGAGTGCGATGCGGCGGGAGCCGCGGCGGCGCAGCTCCGCCATCGCGGCAGCGACGTCGGCGGTCGCGTGGCCGCGACCGGTGGGGCACGCCGAGCCGCCGAAGCACCGCAGGTCGAAGAGCAGCGCCCGGACGCCGTGGCGAGCCAAGTAGCGGGCGTAGGGCCACCAGCCGCAGTGGTCGAGCGGATACTCGTGAATCAGGACCGCGGCGGCCGGGCCCGATCCGACGACCGCGCCCGTGAGCGTGACGCCGTCACGGGTGCGGAAGCGAATCGCGTGGCTGCGCTCGCCGGGCTCGTTGCAGCGGTGCACCGCCGTGCTCGGTCCGACGCCGCCGACCCGTGGCGGGCGCTCGTGCGCGGCCGGCGGCGTGTGGTTGCCGCAGCCGGCGCTGGCGACGGCCGCGAGCATCGCTACCCACACACCGCACTTCGTCGCTCGTCGCGTCATGCCTCGCTCGGCGAGCCCGGCGCCGGCTGGTAGGTGAGCGTGGCCAGGCCGCTGGTCGTCGTGGTGGCCTCGATGAGCCGAAGGGCGCGGATGTCGGCCCGGTCGCGGAATAGCCGCTTGCCTGTGCCGAGGGTGACGGGATGGATCATCAGCCGCAGCTCGTCGACGAGCTCGTGGTCGAGGAGGGTCTGCGCGAGCTCGGTCGACCCCATCACGACGATGTCCTTGCCCGGCTCCTGCTTGAGCTGAGGGATCTCGGCCGGGACGTCGCGGACGACGGTGGTCGGCGCCCAGTCGCCGGATCGCAGGGTGCGGGAAGCGACGTACTTGGGGACGGCGTTGAGCAGACGCGCGACCTCGTCGGCGGGATCGGTGACGCTGGGCCAGTAAGGCGCCCAGATCTCGTAGGTGCGCCGGCCCAGTAGCAGGGCGCCCATCGTGTTGAGCGCCTCGCGCATCCAGCGGCCGTGGTCGCCTATGAACGGGCCGGTCCAGCCGCCGTGTGCGAAGCCGCCGTCACGGTCTTCGTCGGCGTGGCCCGGTGCCTGCGTGATGCCGTCCAGCGACAGGTACTCGATGAGGATCAGCCGCCGCATCGCCGGTTTCTACGTGGCGAGGCCCGCGCGTGGAGTCGCGGGCGACCCGTCGGTCAGGAACCCTTCGAGCACGGGAGCGATCGCGGCGGGTTTGACGTGGTGCCGTTGGCCCTCGAGGGTGCGGTGCTCGGCGTTGGGCAGCACCTGGGCGAGCCGCGTCATCCCGTGGCGAACCCAGGCCGGGCTCTTGCCGCCGTCCATGACGAGCGCCGGCATGGTGACCGCGTTCCAACGGTCCGCCGGAAGCGAGTTGCCGCGCTGGAGGTCGCCCATGATCGCGGCGTCGTAGGGCAGCGTGTGCGCGAGCGCCTTGTTCTTCTTCCAGGCCCCGACGAACAGTGGCATCGCCGCGACCAGCGGCGCCGGGAGACGCACGGCCTCACGCATGAAGAGCTTGACGGCCGCGCCTCGCTGGTCGCTCGCGATCAGCCGCGTCAGCTCGTCCGCGAAGTTGCCACGAACGGCGGGGCGCGAGTCGTCTACCACGAACGGGATCTCGAACAGCGCGAGCTTGTCGACCTTGTCGGGCATTCGCCGGGCGGCCTCGAGGGCAAGCGCGCCGCCGGAGGAGATCCCGTACAGCGACGCCGTGCCTCCGACGTCGTCGATCAGCGCGGCGAGGTTCTCGACCTCGCGCGCGACCGCGTAGGAGCTGGAATCGCTGCTCTCGCCGCGGCCGCGGCGATCGTAGGTGATCACGGTGAATCGCTTGCTGAGCGGCTCGGCGAGCCCGCTGTTCGGGACGACTCCGCGGTGACACAGCGCCGCATCGACGAGGATCAGCGGCGGCCCGCTGCCGGTGCGGTGGAAGGCGATCATGGTTCCGTCTTCGGATGGGCGCTTCATCGACACTTCCTCTCCACTCAGAACGTGCCCCGCATCAGGCCGATGAGGTGGCCCTCGGGGTCCGTGAACTGGCCGAGCTCGACGCTGGTGCCGGGGACCGGCGCCGGGCCGAACACGCGGGTCCCGCCGAGCTGCTCCGCCTTGGTCAGCGCGGCGTCGATGTCCGGGACCTCGACGTAGAACGTCACGTGCCCGGCGTAGTCGGGCGTCGGGCTTGCGGCGATGCCCCCGGCGATCCCGACGCCGTCGGCGTTGGTGTTCTCGCTGCGGGCGATGCTGCCATAGCCCAGCGGGTTGTTGGCGTCGATCTCCCACCCGAACAGCTCGGCGTAGTAGCCCTGGAGCCGCTCGGCGTCCTTACCGATCACCTCGAAGTGCACAACGGGCTGACCCATGGCGTTCTCCTTTCAGGCCGATCGCTCGGCGTCGCTTTCGGAGCCTCCGGTCGCTGCGCGCCGGCGGCGGTAGTCGCGCGCCTTGCTGCGTGCACCGCAGACGGTCATCGAGCACCAGCGCGCCGCGCCGTTGCGAGAGTGGTCGTAGAACGCCCACCGGCAGCCGTGATTGCGGCACACGCGAAGCCGCCTCGCCGTACCGTCGACAAGGCCCTCGTAGAGCGCGCTGACGATCGCGCCAAGCCGCCCGTCGACGCCGGCCGCCCGCGCCACCAAGCGCAGCTCGCCGTCCTCGTCGAAGCAGAGGGCGAGCTGGGCCCGGACCGCCGCCCGCTCGATCGTCGACCGCGCCTCGACCGAAGCGGCGTCCGGGTCGGCCAGCAGTGCGCGCATCGCCTCGCGCACGTCGACCGCGCGCCGCACGTCCGCGTCGTCGACGGCGCTCTCGAGCGACAGGCCACGGCTGGCTAGCCAGGCCGCCAGCCCATCGCGCTCGGCGAGGATGTCGACCCCTCCCTGGAGGCCGCTGACCGTGTTGAGGAACTCCTCGACGAGTCGCAGCCCGCCGGGTGCAGGCCTGCGATCCGGCCCGCGATGGCCCGAGAAGTCATCGGCATGTGCACGTCCCTGCATCGCAGCGTCACCAACGTATCACGGACGCTGGTGACGCGCGGGTTGACGGCGAGGCGGTCATCGCTCATAGACGCCTAGTGGGCGTCAGCGTGCGCTGATGGCATGCGTCACCGGCAGATGGCCTTATGATGGTGACGATGCCGACCGAGCCCGAGCGCTACGACCCGCTGCCCAGCCTCATCGAGCTGCCGTCGTTCCTGCTCCGGAAGCTCTCCCCGCAGCGGCGGCGCCTCGCCTGGGTGGTGGGCGTGCTCCTCGTCGCGTCGCTCGCGGCCGCGGCGGTGCTCGTCGTGCCGCAGCTGCGGTCGGACCGCGCCACGCGGCAGGCCGAGGTGGACCGCCGGAATGCCGCCGCCTACGCGGAGCTCAAGGCGAGATACGCGCGGGAGGCGCAGCCCCGGTATGGCCACGGGCCCGCCGCCGGCGCGCGCGAGGGCGCGGCGGCGCTCCCCGCGCGCCGCGCGCTCGTCGCCGGCCTGCAACGCGCCGTGCTCGCGGATGCTCGCGAGCGCGCGCGGCGCGGCGAGCTGCACGCCGGCTACCGGTCGGTCACGTGCTACGGCTTTCCCAAGCGGCTCGACGCACCCGCGCCCGCCGAAGATCTCGCGCACGCGACGGACGTAGTCGAGTGCATCGCGGTCGCCAGGGATGTCGCACCCGATGCGCGCACCACGACAGGCTCGGTGATCGGCCAGCCGTACCGGGCCTCGCTCGATTTCGCGCACGGTCGCTATGCGTTCTGCAAGATCGTGCAGCAGCCCGGTGAGCTGTCGATTCAGCGCGACCCCGTGCTGAAGGTGCCGGCCGCGTGCGGTGGCTAGCGCCGCGATGACCTCGCTGTACGACGCGGGTACGCAGTCCGGCGGGCGGCCGCCGGCCCCCGGCCGCCTTGCGCTCGTCCAGGCGTTCGTCAACTCGTTCTTCGAGCTCGGAGAACACCACGGCGCGGACCACTTCGCGACCGCGGCCGGGCTGGCCGGCTGGCTCGGCGCGCGCGGCCTGGAGCCGGGTGCGGTCACCGCCGGCGAGCGAGAGCGCGCTGTGGCCGTCCGCGAGGGCCTGCGCGCGCTGTTGCGCGAGCACAACGGCGAGCCTCGCGACGCGGGCGCCGTCGCGGCGCTGCGAGCCGCGGCGGACGGATTGCCGGTCTCCGTGCGAGTCGATGCCGAAGGCGCCACGGAGCCCGTCCCCGCCGGCCGCGGCGTCCCGGCTGCACTCGGGCTCGTCCTGGCGGTCGTGCACGAGGCCCGCGCGGACAGCACATGGGACCGTCTGAAGGCATGTCCGGGCTCGCATTGCGGTTGGGCGTTCTACGACAACTCTCCCGGCCGGACGAGCACGTGGTGCTCGATGCGGGTCTGCGGCGGCCGGGAGAAGGCACGCGCGTACCGCCGGCGGGTGCGGCAAGGTCGGGCGACCGGCCGCTCGCTCACATCTTGAGATCGAGCTTGAGTTCCCCGCGATCGATTGACGCCCGCGTCCCCGGCGTCTCGGACGGATCCATGGCGTCGAAGGCGGCCTCGGAATCGCGCATGTCATCGGCGCTGTCGAACAGCTGGACCACGACCGCCGTGCGCTGGTCCTCGTCGACGACGATCTGAAGGCCCGTCGCCTTGATCCCCTCCGGCGGCCCCGCCGACTGGTCGAGCTCGGACACCAGCGTCGCGACCCGCTGCGGGTCGACATCGGTGAACCGGACTATGCGCATGTGCATGAGGCGCTCCTCACCATGGTTTAGCCGACCCTATCGGCCGGCAGCGTGCGTGTCAGGCGAGGGGCCCGCGCCACATCCTTGACGTGGCGAAGCTGGGCTTTCAGGCGTTCTGGTCGGTTGCGGTGGCAGCGGCCCGAAGGAGAGCGTCCGCGAGCGCGGGGCCGGAGGCCGCGGGGCCTTCGGGGCCGAGGTGGGCGGCGTTGACGTACATCCCGTCGATCAGCAGCGCGAGCTGGGCGCCGAGGCGGTCGGCCTGCCCGGGCGCGACAGCCGCGGCGAGGCCGACCAGGCGGCGATGGAGCTCTTGCCGGTATTCGCACGCCACGACCCGGGCGGGGTGGGCGGGGTCGGCGAACTCGATGCTGGCGTTGTTGAACGGGCACCCCCGGAACGTCGGGCGCGCCAGGTCCTCGGCGATCGCGGCGACGATCGCGCGGATGGCGTCGGCCGGATCGGGGTGGCGGGCGATGTCCGCGTCGATCATGGCCATGATGCGCGCGCGCAGCCGGCGCAGGTAAGCGGCGACGAGCTCGTCCTTGGTGGGGAAGAGGCGGTAGACGGTCGCTTTGCCCAGACCTGTCGCGCGGACGAGCTCGTCCATGCCGACCTCGTGCACGCCGCGCGCGTAGAAGAGCTCCGCGGCGGTGTCCAACACGCGCCGCTCGCGCTCCTCGCGCGGAAGAGTGGGCGTCCGGCCGCTCGCGCTCATCGGCCCCGCCATGGTACAAGCTGAGACGGATCGGTCCGTCACAACAGAGGAGGACGAGGATGCACGGGAGGCTCGTGCTGGTGACCGGTGCGGCGGCGGGCATCGGACAGGAGGTCGCGCGTCAGCTCGCCGAGCGGGGCGCCACCGTGCTCGTGAGCGCCCGGACGCCGGAGAAGGCGCGCGCGGCGGCGGAGCGCATCGCCACCGCGGGGGTGCGGGCGCTGGATGTCGGGCTCGACGTCGCCGATGACGCGAGCGTCCGGGCCGCGGCCGGCTCGCTGGAGTGCGAGCCGGGCCGGCTGGACGTGCTGATCAACAACGCCGCCGCGTACGTCGACTGGTCCGAGACCGCCTCAGGCGCGGACCTTGACGCCGTCGACGCGGTGCTGCGCACGAACCTCCTCGGCGCCTGGCGCGTCACCCAAGCTCTGCTCCCGCTCCTGCGGCGCAGCGAGCACCCGCGGATCGTCAACGTCTCCAGCGGCGCCGGCTCGCACGGCGACCAGCAGTTCGGACTCGCCAGGCGCGGAGGAGCCGCCGCGACGTACGGCATCAGCAAGGCGGCCCTGAACGCCCTCACCAGCACGTTGGCTTCGGAGCTGGCCGGCACTTCGATCCTCGTGAACTCCGTGTGCCCGGGCCTCACCGCGACGTGGCCGGGAGCGGAGCAGATGGGCGCGCGCCCCGTCGCGGACGGCGCCGCCTCCGTCTGCTGGGCGGCGACCCTCCCCGACGACGGGCCGAGCGGCGGCTTCTTCCGCGACGGTCGTCCTCTGCCCTGGTAGCCCGAGCGTGCTGTAACGCCCGGCCGGCGGCGCCGACTGAACGCCTCGTTCCCCACCCCCTCAGGAGGACCGATGTTCAGTCACTCCGTCGCGCGTGACGGCTCGCTGACCGCGCTGACGCCCGGCGGCCCGACCGCGCTCGTCACGGCGCCGCGCGACCTGGACTTCTCCCGCGACGGCCGCTTCCTGTACGTCGTGAGCCCGGGCAACGCGACCGCGCCCGCCCAGGTGACCGGCTTCCAGGTCGGCCGCGACGGCGCGCTGACCCGCATCACCGCCGCCCCCGGCCTGGCGGGGCTCACCGGCGCCGCCGGCGCCTAGCGCAGCAGCGGGCGGCGCGGGCCCACGCCCGCGTCGCCCGTTCCGACGTCGGGCGTTCCGATAGGTTCGTCCGAGCGTGAGCGAGGCCCCCGTCCAAGCCGACCTCCTGACGCGGTTGCGGGCCGGCGACGAGCAGGCCTTCAAGGATCTCGTCCAGCGTCACCACCGCACGATGCTCGCGGTCGCGCGCAGGTACGTCGGCTCCCGGGCGGTCGCCGAGGAGGTCGTGCAGGAGGCGTGGCTCGGCGTCCTGAAGGGGCTCGACCGCTTCGAGGGACGCTCCTCGCTGACCACCTGGATCCTGCGGATCCTCGTCAACATCGCCAAGACCCGCGGCGCGCGCGAGGCGCGCACCGTTCCCTACGCCGCGCTCGCGGGTCCCGAAGACGAGGTCGCGGTCGCGCCCGAGCGGTTCCGCGGTCCCAGCGACCAGTTCACGGGCGGCTGGTGGGCCTTCCCCGACGACTGGAGCCGGCTCCCGGAGCAGGCGCTGCTCCAGCGCGAGACGCTCAAGGTCGTCACCGATGCGATCGAGGGGCTGCCGCCGCTCCAGCGCAGCGTGATCGCGATGCGCGACATCCAGGGCTGCGGCCCCGAGGACGTGTGCACGGTCCTGGAGATCTCCGACGGCAACCAGCGCGTGCTCCTGCATCGCGCCCGGTCGCGCGTGCGCGCTGCCCTCGAAGATCACCTTGCCGGCGAGTAACGCACGGGCCGTCCGTCAGACTGCATGACTATGGGCGCCCCAACGGAACCCCTGACCTGCCAGCAGCTCGTCGAGCTCGTCACCGACTACTTCGAGGACGCGCTGAGCCCTGCCGAGCGCGACCGCTTCGACGCCCATCTTGCGGTCTGCCCGGGCTGCGAGTACTACCTGGAGCAGATGCGGATAACGATGCGGCTCGTGCACGAGTCCGACGGGCTCGAGGAGCAGCCCGAGGTCGCCGCCCTGCTCGAGGCGTTCCGCGACTACAAGCGCCTGTAACGCCAGGGCCGCATCGGCAGACGATGCGGCCATGGACTACTCAGACCTCAGCGCCTTCTTCATCAACTGCACGCTGAAGCGGTCGCCGGAGGTGTCCAACACCGAGGGACTGGCGGCGCTCTCGATGGACATCATGCGGCGCAACGGCGTGACCGTCGACGGCATCCGCGCGATCGACCACGACATCGCGACCGGCGTCTGGCCCGACATGACCGAGCACGGCTGGGAGCGCGACGAGTGGCCGGAGATCTTCGAGCGCGTGATGGCGGCCGACATCCTCGTGCTGACGTCGCCGATCTGGCTCGGCGAGAAGTCCTCGGTCTGCACACAGATCATCGAGCGCCTGTACGGCAACAGCCACCTGCTCAACGAGCACGGGCAGTACGCGTACTACGGGCGCGTCGGCGGATGCCTGATCACCGGCAACGAGGATGGCGTCAAGCACTGCGCGATGAACATCCTCTACTCGCTCCAGCACCTCGGCTACACGATCCCGCCGCAGGCCGACGCCGGCTGGATCGGTGAGGCCGGACCCGGGCCGAGCTACCTTGACCCCGGCTCCGGCGGTCCCGAGAACGACTTCACGAACCGCAACACGACGTTCATGACGTGGAACCTGCTGCACCTCGCGCGCATGCTCAAGGACGCCGGCGGCATCCCGGCGCACGGCAACCAGCGCTCGGAGTGGGTGGCCGGCTGCCGCGTCGACTTCGCCAATCCCGAGCATCGGTGAAAGCGACGCGGGCTAGCCTACGACGCGTGTATGACGCGCGTCGTGGACGCTCATCTGCCAGGCCATGACCTCGTGCGCGCGGGTCTTGCGGACCTTGCGGCGGGGCGTGAGACCGAGGCAGCGCTCGTCGTGGCGATGGCGGCGCCCCGCTTGAGGGCCTTGGGGTTGGAGGTGCCGGCCGGCGGCGGGTCGTCGCCTTCCCATCGTCTCTATGCGTTGCTGGCCGAGCACGGCGGTGGTGCGCACAGTCGATACAACGCCCTGGTTGGGCGGATCGCCGGCTTTGCTCGTGCGGCCGAGCATGCGGCCGCCAGTTGACGCCTCGCGGGTACGCGAGCTGGCGAAGCGACTCGGCGCAGCCGAACGCTCAGGGGCGTGAGCGACACGACGGCCGGTCGGCGGCTCGACGCCGCCCGGCGTTCGCCGATCATCGAACATCGACGGTTGGGGTAGCGTCGGGGGTGTGATCGAAGTGGTGGGCGTGGCGGCTGTCGCCGCGAGCCTGGTGGCCGCCTCCACGGCGGCCGCGCGCGTGTGGGGGCACAGGGTCGGGGGCGTGGTGAGCGCGTTCCCGCTCATCGTGGGCCCGGCCCTCCTGCTCGCCGCGGTGCGCCAGGGTGCTGCCTTCGCGGCGGCCATGGCGTCGGCCACGCTGCTCGGGCTCGCCGCGCTCAGCGGCTTCGTCGTGGCCTATGGGCGCGCGGCGCGGCGCTGCGGGTGGCCGCTCAGCCTCGGCCTCGGCTGGGCCGCGGCGGCGGCGCTCGGGATGGCGGTCGGACGGGTCGGCGGCGGCCTGCTCGGCGGGTTGCTGGTGGCGATCGCCACGCCGGCGCTCGCTCATGCCGCGCTACCGCGGAGGCGACAGGTCGACGTCCCGGGGCGCCTTCCACGCTGGGAGCTGCCGGCGCGCATGGTCCTGACCGCGTCGCTGATCGTCGCGCTCACCGCCGCCGGTGAGTGGTTCGGCCCGACCGCGGCCGGAGTCCTGGCGGCCCTGCCGACCGTCGCGTCGGTCCTGGCGGTGTTCACGCACGCGCGCCACGGTCACGACGCGCTGATCGCCATGCTGCGCGGGATGCTCGGTGGGCTCGGGACGTTCGTGAGCTTCTGCGCGCTCGTCGCGCTCCTGGCCGAGCCGGCCGGGCTGATCCCCGCATTTCTCGTGGCGAGCGGTGCGGCCCTGCTGGCGCAGCTCGTGGCACTGACTCCCGCACGCGCGCGATCCGCGCCTTCGATGTGAGCCGCGACCGAAAGCGGATCTTCATCACCGGCTCCGCCGCCGGGCTGGGCCGGGCGGCCGCGCAGGCGCTGCTCGGCGAGGGTCACGAGGTCATCGTCCACGCCCGCAGCGCCGAGCGGCTGGCCGCCGTCGATGATCTCGGCGCGCTGGCCGTCCTCGGGGACCTGGCCGACCTCGACGAGACCCGGCGGGTGGCCGAGCAGGTCAACCAGCTCGGCCCGGTCGACGCCGTGATCCACAACGCCGGCGTCCTGAGCGGCCCGCACGTCCTGGCGGTCAACGTCCTCGCCCCGTATCTGCTCACGGCCCTCATCGATCGTCCGCAGCGGCTGGTGTACCTGAGCAGCAACATGCACCTCGGCGGACGCGCCGACGTCGCCGGCGGGACCGTCTCCTACTCCGACAGCAAGCTGTTCGTCACCGCCCTCGCGTTCGCCGTGGCCCGGCTCTGGCCGGACGTGTACAGCAACGCCGTCGATCCCGGCTGGGTACCGACGGAGATGGGTGGCCCGGGGGCTCCCGACGACCTCCGGCTGGGGCACCTCACGCAAGAGTGGCTCGCCACCAGCGACGACCCCGAGGCCCGCACCAGCGGC
>Ga0081539_10003595_pt1 | contig 18753 bp, 18 predicted proteins | sample TabmetS4T2R2_FD_71023 | JGI IMG/M metagenome (GOLD analysis project Ga0081539, IMG submission 71023) | Tabebuia heterophylla rhizosphere microbial communities from the University of Puerto Rico - S4T2R2 | ecosystem: Host-associated > Plants > Roots > Rhizosphere ...
TAGCCGAGACGGTGTCCGACCTCGATATCGAAGACCCGGCAGCCGTGGCGCGCCATGCCGCGCGAGAGCGGTATGACCTGGTGGTGATCGGGCCGGAGGACCCGCTGGCCGCCGGCGTGGTCGACGCGCTGCGAAGCGCATCGGTGCCAGCGTTCGGGCCCGACCGCGCCGCCGCGCGGCTGGAGTCGTCGAAGTCATTCGCCAAGGAGCAGATGCGGCGCGCCGGCGTGCCGACCGCGGCGAGCGCCTCGTTCATCGACGCTGAGGCGGCCGTCACCCACGCTCGCGGGCTCGACCAGCCACCGGTGGTCAAGGCCGATTGGGTGGCGGCCGGGAAGGGCGTCGTCGTGCCGGAGACGGCCGAGGAGGCGGAGTCGGCGATCCGCTCCCTGTTCGACGGCGCCGCGCCCGGAACGCGCCTGATCCTCGAGGAGCGGCTGCGCGGCCGGGAGGTATCGGTCTTCGCGCTCGTCTCGGGCGATGCCGTCGTGCCGCTGGGAGCGGCATGCGACTACAAGCGGCTGAGTGACGGTGACATCGGCCCAAACACCGGGGGCATGGGCGCGTATACCCCGGTTCCGTGGTTCGGGGTGCACGAGGTGGAGGAGGTGGCGGCCAGCGTGTTCGAGCCGATCGCCTGGCGCATGGCCCGTGACGGCACCCCCTATCGCGGCGTGCTGTACGCCGGGCTGATGGTCACCGACCAGGGGCCGATGGTGCTCGAGTTCAACGCGCGGTTCGGCGATCCCGAGACCCAGGTCCTGGCGCCGATGTTGGACGGAGACCTCGCGACGGCCATGCTGGGCACGGCCATCGGCGACCGCGGAATGATGGAAGGCGCACTCGCCATGCGTTCCGGCGCGGCGGTGGGCGTGTTCCTCACCTCGCAGGGGTACCCCGACGCGCCGCTCATCGGCCGCGCGTTGCGAGGCGCCGAGCCGTCCAGTCCGGACGACGACGGCCCGCTGCTCTGCTTCCATGCCGGCACCCGTCCGGCGGGCGTTGAATTCGAGACGAGTCGCGGCAGGGTCGCCACCTTCGTGGGCCTTGGCGATGACCTTGGCGCGGCGCGCGAGGTTGCGTACCGCGGGATCGCGGCCGCTGAGCTGGAGGGTGGAGCGTGGCGCACGGATATCGCCGCCCGTGAGGTGACCGCATGAAACCGTTCCGATTCCTGGCCGGCGCCACCGAGCCGGTCTCCGCGCACCAGTTCGTCGAGCGGATCCGCCGTGCCGAGGCGGCGGGGTTCGACACGATCGTCTTCCCCGACCACGTCGTCCCCCAGCTGGCCCCGGTGCCGGCCATGGCCGTGGTGGCGGCCCTGTCCGATCGGCTGCGGATCGCGCCGTTCGTCATCAACAACGACCTGCGCCACCCCGCGGTGCTGGGCCACGACCTGGCGACCCTGGACCTGCTCTCGAACGGGAGGCTCGACGTGGCGATCGGCGCGGGCTGGAACAAGCCCGAGTACGACGCCATCGGCCTCGCCTACGACCTGCCCGCGACCCGCGTCGAGCGGCTGGCGGAGGCGGTGACCGTGCTGAAGGGCTACTTCGGCGACGACCCGTTCAGCTTCGCCGGCACGTACTACTCGATCACCGAGCTGGATGGCCAGCCCAAGCCGGTCCAGCGCCCGCATCCGCCATTCATGATCGGCGGTGGGGGGCGTCGGGTACTCGAGCTCGCCGGCCGCGAAGCGCAGATCGTGAGCCTGGCGCCGCGGGCGGGTCGGGAGGGGAGGGGCGACAACGCCAGCCTGTCGTGGGAGGCAACGGTGGAAAAGGTGGCCTGGGTTCGCGAGGCGGCTGGCGATCGGTTCGACGAGCTGGAGCTGAACGTCTACCCGTCGCGCGTGTCTCCGCGGATCACCGACGACGCTCGCAGCGCGATCCGGGATGCCGCGGACGAGATCGGCGCCTGGACCGGCGAGCGGCCGGAAGAGGCCATGATGCGTGACTCCCCGCACATCTGGATCGGTTCGCTGGATGAGCTGGCAGAGAAGGCGCAGCGGCTGCGCGCAGAGCTGGGGATCAGCTCCCTGATGCTGGGAGAGGTTGACGAGCTCGCGCCGCTCGTCGAGCGACTGGCAGAGACCTAGCCGCCAGACTCGAGCCGGCCGACGATTCGCTGCTCGAGGAGAAGGATCCGCTCTTCCAGCCTCTCGATGTGCTCCAGGATCTCGCGGTTTCCGCGCAGCAGCTCCTCGTTCTGCCGCTCCTCCACGTCCGCTTCCTCCGCCGCGTGCTCAAGGGTGAGCCGGTCCCGCACCGCGGCGCGATTGCCGGCCAGCAGGATGAGCGGCGCCGCGTACGCGGCCTGGGTCGAGAAGGCGAGGTTCAGGAGGATGAATGGGTACGGGTCGAAGTGCAGCAGCAGGATCACGTTTCCGACGATCCAGGCCACGACGACCACGGTCTGCAGCACGATGAACCGCCAGCTGCCGAGGAAGCCGGTGATCATGTCGGCCACGCGCGCCCCCATCGGCGCCTCCGCGACCAGCTTCACGTTGACGGGATGGCGGTAGGCGCGCGGATCACGAGATGTGCGCGGCATGGTGGCACTCCAACAGCGCTGGCGGGACTGGCGCATCATGCGCCAGCGGCGCGTTGGCTAGACTCGTCTCCGTGACCGATGGTGCCCTCGTCGCCGTCATCTGCGGCTCCCGCTCCGACCTGCCCGCCCTGAAGGGCTGCTTCGACGTCCTGGACAGCTACGCCATTGGCTGGGAGGCGTCGGTCATCAGCGCGCATCGCCAGCCGGAGGCGCTGCGCGGGTACGTCGCGGAGGCCGAGGAACGAGGCGTGCTGCTGTTCATCGGCGCGGCGGGGCTGGCCGCCCACCTGCCAGGGGTGCTCGCCAGCATGACGGCCAAGCCGGTCATTGGCATTCCGCTGGACGGCGGTGCCTTGGGCGGAGCCGATGCGCTCTACTCCATCGTGCAGATGCCGCCCGGCGTGCCGGTGGCGGCGGTGGCCATCGGCTCAGCCGGAGCCAAGAACGCGGGCCACCTGGCCGCCCGGATCCTTGCGTTGGCCGATCCGGCCCTCGCCGCGCGCCTGGATCACTTCAGAAAGGAACAGGCAAGCGCGGCTGAGGTCGCGATCGATCCGCGCGCGGCTTCGTGATCGACCGCTACGCGCTTCCTGAGCTGCGCGAGCTCTTCAGCGAGCGGCGCAAGCTCCAGCTGTGGCTCCGGATCGAGCTGCTGGCGACTGAGGCGCTGGCCGCGGCCGATGTCATCCCAGCAGCCGACTGGGAGCGCATCCGTGCTGAGCTGGGCTCCGGCGAGGTCGAACCGGACCGCGCCCATGAGATCGAGCGCGAATCCCAGCACGACGTCATCGCGTTCCTGCGCAGTGTCACGGAGCGCATGGGATCGGAGGGGCGCTGGCTGCATTACGGCCTGACCAGCTCGGACGTGCTCGACACGGCGACCGCGGTCGTGCTCCGCGACGCGACCGCCGTCGTCGAGGGTGAGCTGACTCGCCTGCTTGAGGTAGTGCGACGGCTGGCGATCCAGCATCGGTCCACCCCCATGGTCGGCCGCAGCCACGGGATCCACGCGGAGCCGATTACCTTCGGCTTCAAGGTCGCCGGCTGGCTGGCCGAGCTGCAGCGCGACGGCGAACGGCTGGCACGGGCTCGCGAGGGGATTGCGGTGGGCAAGATCTCTGGTGCGGTCGGCAGCCACGCCAACGTGAGCGCGGACGTCGAGCGTCATGTCTGCGAAGCATTGGGCCTGCGTCCGGACCAGGCCTCGACCCAGGTGGTCAGCCGCGACCGCCATGCGGAGCTGCTCACCGCGCTGGCCGTCCTGGGCGGAACGCTGGAACGCATCAGCATCGAGATCCGCCACCTCCAGCGCACGGAGGTCGGCGAGGCCTTCGAGCCGTTCGGTGGCGGCCAGCAGGGCAGCAGCGCCATGCCGCACAAGCGCAACCCAATCCTCACCGAGCGGGTCGCGGGACTGGCGCGCCTGCTGCGGGCCGATGCGCTGGTTGGCCTGGAGAACATGGCGCTTTGGCACGAGCGCGACATCAGCCACTCCAGCGCCGAGCGATTCGTGTTCGAGCGGGCGCTGGGGGTGGCCGCATACGCCACCCGCACGCTGGCCGAGGTGCTGGACGGGCTGGAGGTGGACACCGAGCGAATGGCCGCCAACCTGGACCTGCTGGGCGGGATGGTCTATTCGGAGGCGCTGCTGCTGGCCATGATCACCAAGGGTGCCGGCCGTCAGGAGGCATACCGCCTGGTGCAGGGCGCAGCCAAACGGGCGTGGGCCGCCGGCACCACGGGCTCGTTCCGTGACGAGGTGCTGGCGGACCCCGGCATCGGCGAGTGGGTGTCAGCCGATGACATCGCCGCCGCCATGGACCTGGACCACCACCTGGCCGGCATCGATGCCACGTACCGGGCGCTTGACCTGGAGGAGTAGCGTGCGCAACTGGCTCGGGCGGGGCATGAGGGCGGCCCAGTCAGCCGCGGACCGGGCTGACCTGTGGCCGGCGGGGGCGCTCGCATGGCTCGTGTTCATCGGCTGGCTGCCACTCCTGCTCGTCATCGCGCCACCGGACGCGGAAGGGCTCGAGGCGTTCGGCGTCTCCCTCTACCTGGCCGAATCGTTCCCCGTCAACGTCGCGCTGCTCGCCGGCGGCCTCGTGGTCGGATTCGCGGCTGCATGCCTCCTCGCGTCGGCCGCGGAGCTGGTCATCCATGACGCCATGGCTCGCGGCGATCGGCACGCGTTATCGGCCACGCGGACGCTCAGCGCCTTCGCCGTGGTGCTGGTGTGCTCCGTCCCGGTCGTCGCCGCGCTGGGGCTGGTGCTGCTCAGCGGGTTCGCCGTCGCGCCGTCGGAGTACATGTCGGCCGAGCTTGGCACGCCCGTGCTGCTTCGGATCCTGCTGCGGCTGGTCCCGCAGCTCGTCATCCTGGTAGCCGCCCTTCTGGCCGCGCAGGCCATCGCGGGCACTGCGTTGCGCATCGGCTTCGCCGATCACGGCCGGCCGGCGACGGCAGCGCTGTCTGCGGCCGTTCGCCTCATCCGCCGCCGGGCGCCTGGGCTGGTCGGGATCGCAGCCGTGGGGCTGCTCGTGGACACGCTGATCGTCGCCATCGAGTACGGCATCCTTCGGGTCCTGTGGCAGCCGATTGGCCTGGGCCTGGGCGACGGGCTGGAATCCCGTCCGGAGACGATCCTGCTGCTGCTAGGCTTCATCGCGGTCTGGCTGGGCCTGCTCCTCGCGGCGGGAGCGCTGCACGTCGCCATCTCGATCTGGTGGGCCGCCGAGGTGGGCAGCGGCCGTGAGGCATCGGCTCCAATGGCCGGAGCGCCGCCGGCCGCAGCGATGGGACCGTTGGCGGATCGCGAGTCGGGAGGGGCGCATTGACCCAGGTGCCGGATGCGGCGAGCCAGTTCGAACCCCTGCTCCGGCTGGCCGCGGGCCTCGTTCTGGGCGCAGCCGTCGGCTGGGAGCGAGAGCTGCACCGCATGCCGGCCGGCTTCCGAACCCACGCGCTGGTTGGCCTGGGCTCGGCCATCTTCACGGTGGTTTCCGCCCTCGCCTTTGTCGGACCCCAGACCGATCCAACTCGCATCGCCGCCCAGATCGTGACCGGGATCGGCTTCCTGGGCGGCGGAGCGATCCTTCACTACCGCGGCAACGTGCGCGGCCTGACCACGGCGGCAACGCTGTGGGCCGTCGCGGCCATCGGCATGGCTGCCGGCGCGGGCCTCTACGTCATTGCGGTGGGAGCCACGGTGCTGGTGGTGGTGGCGCTGATCGCACTGGATCGGGTCGAGACCTACGCGCGTCGGCGCTGGGCCCGCGATGGTGACGCCGCCGCGACCGGTGGCCAGTACGAGACCGATGGGAGGACACAGGACTTGCCATGACCCTGCTACGAAGCGAGATCAATGACCTGCCCCTCATTCATCGCGGCAAGGTGCGCGAGACGTACCAGGTCGACGAGGAGACGCTGCTGCTGGTGGCCACGGACCGGCTGTCGGCGTTCGACGTGGTGTTCGACCAGCCGATCCCCGACAAGGGGCGCGTGCTCACCCGGCTGTCCGCCTGGTGGTTCCGCGAGCTGGCCGACCTTGGCCCCTCCCACTTCTTGTCTGATGATCCCGCGCGGCTGCCAGCTGCGGCCACCGGCCCCGACCTCGATGGTCGGGTGATGCTGGTGCGGCGTGCGCAGCGCATCGATGCCGAGTGCGTGGTGCGCGGCTACCTCGCCGGCTCCGGCTGGGCCGAGTACCAGCGCGGTGGAACGGTGGTCGGCCACCGGCTGCCGGAGGGCCTGCGCGAGGCAGACGAGCTGCCGGAGCCGATCTTCACGCCATCGACCAAGGCCGAAGTCGGTCACGACGAGAACATCACCCGCGAGCAGCTCGCCGGCCTGGTCGGCGCAGAGCTGGCCGCGGAGCTGGAAGAACGGTCGCTGGCCCTGTACCGGGCAGGCGCCGAGCGGGCCGCGCGGGTCGGGCTGATCCTCGCCGACACGAAGTTCGAGTTCGGCTGGATCGACGGACGCGTCGCGCTCATCGACGAGGTGCTGACGCCGGACAGCAGCCGCTTCTGGGACGCGTCGCTGTACGAGCCGGGCAGCTCACCGCCCAGCTTCGACAAGCAGTACGTGCGCGACTTTGTCTCGGCATCAGGCTGGAACAAGGAGCCACCCGCGCCGGCGCTGCCCGACGACGTGATCGCCGGCACCCGGAAGCGATACGTGACCGCGTACGAGCGGCTCACTGGGGAGCGGTGGCGCGGCGCGGAGACATCGGCCTAGTGCGCTGGCTGGCGGACGTGCACGTGCGCCTCCGTCCGGGGATCGCGGATCCCGAGGGGCAGACCATCGCCGGAGGGCTGCATGCGCTGGGCTTCGACTCGGTCGTGTCGGTCCGTTCCGGAAAGCTGCTGCGACTGACGTTCGAGGCCGACGACCACGCGGCGGCCGAGGCGGCGCTTGACGGCATGTGCCGGCGATTGCTGGCCAACCCGGTGATGGAGACCGCCGACTGGGAGCTTCGCGCAGAGGCGGACGCGGAACCGGGGGAGATCCAGTGACGGCAGCGCCACGTGTCGCCGTGGTGGTCTTCCCGGGAACGTGGAGTGATCGTGACTTCCTCGATCTGGCCCCCGTGCTCGGCTGGCAGGCCACCGCGGTCTGGCACGCGGAATCCGTCATCGGCGACGTCGACGCGGTGGTCCTCCCTGGCGGCTTCGCGCACGGGGACCACCTGCGTACCGGCGCCATCGCGCGATTCTCACCCGTGATGGGCGCCGTCCAGGAGTTTGCTGATGCCGGCGGTCCGGTCATCGGCTCCTGCAACGGCTTCCAGATCCTATGCGAGGCGCAGTTGCTGCCGGGCGTGCTGATGCGCAACGACCACCTGCAGTTCCGCTGCGACTGGCAGACGCTGCGCGTCGAGAGCCACATGGGTCCCTGGCTCTCGGCCGACGAGCTGGCGGCGGGCGACGTCATCCGGCTGCCGATCTCGCATGGCGAGGGCCGCTACTACGCCGAAGACGCCACGCTCGACCGGCTCGAGGCGGACGGCCGGGTGGTGCTTCGCTACGCCGATGCCTCCGGCACCGTCTCCGCCGACGCCAATCCCAATGGCTCGTCACGTAGCATCGCCGGGATCGTCAACGAGCGAGCCAACGTCCTCGGCTTGATGCCCCACCCGGAGCGGGCATCGGAGGACGAGGTTGGGGGCACCGATGGCCTGCGCCTGCTTCGCTCGCTCGAGCGTTGGCTCACGCGCCAGCCGGCGGTGGCCGAGCGCCGATGAGCGGCGAGGCTCGAGGCGTCGGCTATCATGCGGACCGTCGCACCCGGCCCGGCACCCGGCCCACAGGAGCCTGAGACGCCCGATGGACAACGACGAGCGGGAGCAGCGCGACCAGCTCCCCGATGAGCCACCCCGACCCCAGCCGTCCGACGCGGGCGACGAGTTCGAGACCGCCCCGTGGCCGTCCCAGGACACCGAGCGCACGCCGGCCGAGGCGGAGTCCGTCAGCCCGCCGCCTTCCGAGCCTGACGAGGCACCGCCCGAACCCACTCCGCCGCCGGCTGACGTCGAGGCCCACGGCGGCGACGAGGCGCCTGCACAGCCGGCCATGGACGCCCACAGCGTCCCGCCCGCCGAGCCGTCAGAGCCAGGCGAGAGCACCCGCTGCCCGCGCTGCGGAACGCTGAACCGGCCGGGGATCGCCTTCTGCAGCAACTGCGGCCAGCGGCTGGTTGCCGCCGGCGCCCCATCCACGGTCGCGCGCCCGAGCGCCCCGGAGGGCACACAGGCCTGTCCGCGCTGCGGGACGCACAACCGCGCCGGAACCGCGTTCTGCCAGAACTGTGGTGCGAACCTCCGTGCCGCGGCCGCCGGCGAGTCCATCGAGCCCGCTGCGGCGGCCAGGCCGGCGCGCGCCGTGCTGGGCCCGGTCGTGCTGTTGATCGGCGCGGTGGGGATCACGGTCGGCTGGCTGCTCCCATTCAGCTTCGGCACCGGTTCCCTGTACGACCGTGCGTTCGGCGCACCCGACGGGTATGGCGTGGCGTTCTGGACCGCGTACGACGGGATTTCCGGCCTGGCCTCTCAGGCCTACTTCGGGTTCGCCGCGCCGGCCCCGATCCTCGTCCTGCTCCTGGTGGTGCTGGCCGGCGCCGGACTCGTGCGCGCGGCGCCCGGCGGGCTGCAGCGTGTCGGCCTGATCGTCGCCCTGCTGTGGGCCATCGGCCTGCTGGTCGGCTTCATCGTGGCCGAGGTCCTCGGCGGCACCGGCACCGACCTGCTCGGCGTGCTGCGCGTGCTGAGCCCGGGCGGCATCATCCTGGCGCTCGCCTCGCTCATCGTCATGATCGGCTGCTTCACCCGGTTCGGGCGGGCATGACCGATGCCTGATCGCTTCTGCCCGAACTGCGGCACCGAGGTCGACGCCGATGCCCGCTTCTGCCCGAGCTGCGGCACGACGCTGAGCGGAGAAGCGGAGCCGGACGAGATCCCGGCAGCTCCAGCCTGGCCACCTCCCGAACCCGAGCCAGAGCCCGATTTCGCTGGAGAGGCCACGCAGCCAATCTCGCGGGAGGAGCCCGCCCCGCCACCGATGGAGGACCATGGCGCGCCACCCGCTGCCGCCGAGCCCCCGCCCGCCGTCGAGCCTTCGCGGCCTGCCGAACCTCCGCCGACGGCGCCCCCTCCGCCACCGGTCGAGCCTCAACCGGCAGCCGCGCCCCCCGCGCCTGCCGAGCTGCCGTTCACCTGGCCGACCATGCTCTCCGGCTGGCTCATCGGCGCCGGGTCGGTGATCGGCGCGCTGGCCCTCATCCCGCGCCTGGCCGGCGCTGGCTACCTCATCAGCATGGTCCTGTTCCTGGCCCTGCTGGGCATCGCGGCAACGGTCTTCCTCTCGGACCGAATTCCGGTGATCCCGCGGCTGCGGCTGCTCGTGCTCTCCACGACGCTCATCGGGCTGGGCGTGGGGTTGGCCCGCGCCGCGTTCACCATCCAGGGCATCGACACGGTGTTCCTGATCGCCATGCTGGCGGCGGCCGGCGGCGCGCTGCTGCTCGAGCTGGATCGCGACCGCCCCTTCCCGCCGCCCGAGAGATCGGGGAGCTGAGCGCCGTCGCGTGACGATCACCATGCCCGTCGAGCGGCACGGGCTGACGGAGGACGAATACCGCCTCGTCGTCGAGGCGCTGGGTCGCGAGCCGAACGCCGTCGAGCGGGGCATGTTCGGCGCGATGTGGTCGGAGCACTGCGCCTACAAGCATTCGAAGCCGCTCCTCGCCGAGCTGCCCACGACATCGGCCCGGATGCTGGTCGGCCCTGGCGAGAATGCCGGGGCGCTGGACATCGGCGACGGCCTGGCGGTCGTCTTCAAGGTCGAGTCGCACAATCATCCCAGCGCGGTCGAGCCGTACCAGGGTGCCGCGACCGGGGTCGGCGGCATCATCCGCGACATCTTCACCATGGGCGCCAGGCCGATGGCCCTCCTCAACTCGTTGCGCTTCGGCCCGCTCGACCCGGCAGACGACGCGTCCGGATCGACCGATCCCGACACGGCTGCCCGGAACCGCTACCTGTTCGGCGGCGTCGTGGCCGGCATCGCCGGCTACGGCAACTGCATCGGCATCCCGGACGTCGGCGGCGAGATCGGATTCGACGCCAGCTACAACGGCAACCCGCTGGTCAACGCCATGTGCGTGGGGCTGGCGCGCCACGAGGAGCTGACCCTGGCGCGCGCGGCCGGCCCAGGCAACGCGCTGCTGCTGGTCGGCGCCAGCACCGGCCGCGACGGGATCCAGGGTGCCAGCTTCGCGTCGAGCGGCCTTGACGCGTCGAGCGAGGCGCGCCGACCGGCCGTGCAGGTGGGCAATCCCTTCCTGGAGAAGCTGCTCATGGAGGCGTGCCTCGACCTTTCCGGGTCCGATGCAGTCGTGGCCATGCAGGACCTTGGTGCGGCCGGCCTGACCTGCGCGCTGTCCGAGCTCTCCGCGCGCGGCGGCTGCGGGGCGGAGGTCGCTCTGGAGCTGGTGCCGGTGCGCGAGCGGGAGATGACGCCATACGAGCTGCTGCTGAGCGAGTCGCAGGAGCGGATGCTGCTGGTGGTCCGCGCGGGGCTGGAGGCGGAAGTCCAGCGGGCGTTCGAGCATTACGAACTGCACGCGGTGGCCATCGGTCACGTCATCGAGGAGCCGGTGGTGCGCGCCACCTACCACGGCGCGCTGGTGTGCGAGGTTCCCGGGCGCGCGCTGGTGGATGACGCGCCACGCTACCGGCCGCCCGCCGCTCCACCGGGCGACCTGCATCGCCGGCGTTCCGAGCAGCTCGACGACCTTGCCGAGGAGCAGCCGGTCGTCGAGACCCTGCTGGAGCTGCTCGCTGCCCCGAACGTGCGCAGCCGGCGCACGGTGTGGCGACGCTACGACCACATGAACGGCACGAACACGATCGTCGGGCCCGGCGCCGGCGATGCCGCCCTCCTGCGTGTGAAGGGGACGGCCCGAGCCATCGCGTTGGCGCTGGACGGGCCGGGACGCATCGGGGTGCTGGATCCACGCCTGGCAGGCGCCGCGGCGGTCCTCGAGGGAGCGGCAAACGTCGCCTGCTCGGGAGCGCGGCCCATCGGCATCACGAACTGCCTCAACTTCGCCTCGCCCGAGGAGCCCGAGGGCTACTGGCAGCTCGTTGAGGCGGTGGGGGGCATGGCCGATGCCTGCCGCGTCCTGGGCATTCCCATCGCATCGGGCAACGTCAGCCTCTACAACCAGACGCCCGCCGGTCGCATCCTGCCGACGCCCGTGGTGGGCATGGTCGGCGTGCTCGAGGATCGGTCGCTGGCGGTACCGATGTCGTGGCATGACGGTGACGCGATCTGGCTCCTGGGCGACCCGGCGTTCGGCACCGATGCCCTGGCGGCCTCCGAGCTGGCCTGGCGCCGCCGGCGATTCGGGGGCAGTCCCAGCCTCGACGCCGAGGCCGCGGCTCGACTCATCGGCCTCCTGCCGTCACTTGCGGAGCACGGGGTGGTGGCCGGGGCCCACGACCTGTCCGTTGGCGGACTGGCGGTCGCGCTGGCGCGGATGGCGATCGCCTCGGACATCGGTGCCGAGGTCACCCTTCCGACCACCGCTGCCGCAATTCCGACGGCCGCCCTCTTCGGGGAGCGAGCGGGACGGGTCATCGTCGCGCTTTCGGGTGCACATGAAGCGGCGCTCGAGGCCGCGTGCCGCGACGCGGCGGTTCCCGCGAACCGGCTGGGCGCCGCCGGTGGTGAGGAGCTCCGGATTTCGGTTGGCGGGGCCGGGCTCAGGGCCGCGGTGGCCCGCCTCGACGACGCGTGGGAGACGCCTCTGTAGCGGGAGGCTCCTCGTCGAGCCCCATGCCGGCCAGGATCGGATCGGCTGGCTCGCGCAGCCGGGCCCGTCGCATCGCGCGCCGGTCGACGGTCGCGACGGCACGTGCGGCCAGGTCCTCTTCACCGCCGTCGGCCAGCTCGCCTGCCTGGCGATTGCGCCGGGCGATCATGAGCAGGACGGCCGATCCGGCCAGCGCGAGGACCCCGGCCGCAAGGGCCCAGGGCCATGGTGCCGTCGGCGAAGGCGGGTCGATCGGGTCGTCGTCGGGCCGCGGGCCGCGTCGCGCGCCGGCGCCCGGCGCGCCATCGGGCGATGGCGACGGATCGGGGTGCGCCGAGGATCGCGGCCGGGGGCGTTTGCCGGATCCGGGCTCGGTGCTGCCCACGGTCACCGCGGGATGTGGAGTGGCCGCCACCTGCGTGGGCGTGCTGCGCGGCGCTGTCGCGGCGCTGGGCTGCGGCGTGGGAGTCGCAAGCGGGGCGGGATCCAATGTCGAGCCACCGGAAGGAGGGCCATCAAACGAGCTGGTGGGATCGCTGCTCGGACCTTTGGATGGCGTCCATGTGTCGTCGACGGTGACCGGGCCGTAGACGGCGCTCGGCGGAGGTATGTCGCCGTTGACGGCCTCGAAGGTGACCGACCACGTTCCGGCGGGCAGAAGCGTGCTCGCCTGCCAGGTGCCATCGGTCGCCGAACCGGAGACGCGTGTGAGTGGGATCGTGATTCCGGCCACCGACGCGGTCACCGCCGCAGCGGGATCGCTTGCCGGTGCCCGATACCGCACCTCGAGGACGAAGACGGTGGCGGTGTCCCCACTCCCGGGCGAGACGCTTGCGTTGCGCAGCGCACTCGGCGCCGCTGCAGACATCGAAGACGGCGCCATCACCAGCGCCGCCAGCATCGCGAGGCACAGGAGGGGACGCCTGCGGGGCATCAGCCCGTCGCCTCCCGCAACGGCCGTGTGCCGTCATCGTCGGGCCCCGCGCTCCGTCGGCGTTGGCCTCGTCGCGCGGTGCCGCCGCGACCGTTCGGCGCGGGCTTGGTCGCCTGGCGGGGACGACCGGTGAGCATGGCGGCCGCGGCATGGGGATCGATCTGCTGCAGGCCACCGCGGGCCTGTTGGTGCAGGCGATAGACCTCCTCCAGCCCATCGGGCGGGACGTCGTCGGCGTACACGGCGCAGAAGACGTTGACCACCTCGGGATCGAACTGGGTGCCGGCATTCGCGCGCAACTCGGCCAGTGCCTGCTCATGGGTGAGGGCCGTCTTGTACGGCCGGTCATGGACCATGGCGTGGTACGCATCGGCCACCGACACGATCCTGGCGCCCACCGGAATCTCGTTTCCACGCAGGCCGTGCGGGTAGCCGCCGCCGTTGAACCGCTCGTGATGGTGCAGGACCACGGGGATCGCCTCGCGCAGGCTTGAGGCCTGCTCCAGGATCACCTGGCCGATGCGCGGGTGCTCACCGATCGCCTGCCACTCGCCGTCGGAGAGCGCTGTCGGCTTGTCCAGGATCTCCGGCGGGACGGCCAGCTTGCCCAGGTCGTGCAGCAGGCTGGCAACCCGGATGCGCTCGATCTCCTCTTCCGGCAGGCCCATCTCCAGCGCGATGCCCGTCGCCAGTGACGCGATCATGTCCGACGGCCGTCCACGGTGGTGCGGCTGCGGAGCAAGCACGGAGGCGAGCGCCTCGGTCGCAGTGTCGTTCGCCCAGCGGCCGATGGCGGTGGCTGCTGACCGACGTTCGGCCGAGATCGGTGCACGGCGCACCGGTGCGCTCTCGTCGACGGCGCGATAGAGATAGGTTCGGTTGCGCCCCAGCGACTTCGCGGCGTACATGGCGGCATCGGCCTGGTCGACGAGCGCGTCGATCTGCAGCTGCGAGCCGACGTCGCCAGCCACGCCGATGCTGATCGTGACCTGCAGCCGCTGCTGCCCGGCGATGACGAGCCGGCGCAATGCCACCAGATTGCGCAGCTTCTCCGCCAGCACCACGGCCTCGTCCGGCTGGGTCTCGGGCAGGATGAGCATGAACTCCTCACCACCGTAGCGGCCGAACAGGTCGGAGGCGCGGATGTTGTCGGAGATGAGCGACGCGACCTGGCGCAGCACGGCGTCGCCGGAGTTATGCCCGTACGTGTCGTTGATCGGCTTGAAGCGATCGATGTCAATGAACGCGACCGATAGCCAGGTGTGATGCCGGGCCGCGCGCTCGATCTCCGCCAGCAGGGTCGTCAGCAGCGTCTCACGGTTGGCGACACCCGTCAGCCGGTCATGCGTGGCGCGTGCCTCGACCTGCAGGAAGGCGCCGGCGGCGGCGTTGAAGGCGCGGGCCAGGCGTCGCTCGGCCGGGATGCCGCTTACCCGCAGCTCGACCGGCAGATCCGCTTCCAGCGTGTCCTCCAGCGCCTGCGCGATGTGGTTCAGGCGCCAGCCGACGTAGCTCCAAGCGGCCAGCGCCATCGCCGTCATGCCGGCCACCAGCGCGAGCACCGCGATCAGGAGCTGGATCGAGCGTGCCTGCCCGGTGGCAGTTGGTGACGAGCCGAGCACCACCAGCGCGAAGGCGGTCACCGCGAAGGGAGCCAGGAACCCCAGGGCACGAGCGAATCGGAGCATGCAACCCCGCTGAAAGCGACTAGCCGGACAGCTCATGCGAGGATGGCCTGCCGGAACGGCATCGGCCATGGCCCGATGGTCACGCGTTGCGCTGCCGCAACCGGGCCGCCAGCCGAGATCTCGCCATGGTGGGGTGCGGTGCAGTACCCCAGCGGTACCAACGTTCGGCAGGACGGATGGCATGCGAGGCGCGGCCGCGACGCGGCGTGCCGGCTGGGTATCATCGGTCCGTGCCATTCCCGCGCCCCGTGCCGCCCCCGACGCTCTATGAGCCGCACGGCCCGCGCGAGGAGTGCGGCGTGGTGGGCATCCACGCCCCGGGAGCGGCAGTGGCGCGGCTCGCGTACGTGGGGCTGCACGCGCTGCAGCACCGCGGCCAGGAATCGGCCGGGATCGCGACGAGTGACGGTGCGCGCCTGAGCCTGCACAAGCGGCTGGGGCTGGTCAGCCAGGTCTTCGACGAGGAGACGCTCGGCCGCCTGGAGCGCGACGGCGCGGGCGACGCCGCCCGCACCGCGATCGGCCACACCCGGTACTCCACCACCGGCAGCAACTCGCTGCCGAACGTGCAGCCGGTCTACGCCGCGTCCGACCTGGGCGAGCTGATGCTGGGGCACAACGGCAACCTGACCAATGCCACCTGGCTGCGCGACGACCTCTCCGAGCAGGGCGTCGAGTTCGCGACGGCCAGCGACACCGAGGTGCTCGCCAAGCTCATCGCGCACGCCCCCGGCCGCAGCTGGGCGCAGCGGGTCGAGCAGGCGTTCCACCGCGCCATCGGCGCGTTCACGTTCACCATGCTCACCGAGCACGCCCTGGTGGCGGCCCGCGACCCGCTGGGCTTCCGGCCGCTGGCCCTGGGACGGCTGCCCGCCCGGAGCGGTGGACAGGCTGGTTGGGCGGTGGCGTCGGAGAGCGCTGCGCTGGATGCCATGGGCGCACAGTTCGTGCGCGACGTGGAACCCGGCGAGATCCTGACCATCGACGACGAGGGCGTGCACTCGCACCGGCCGTCGGTCGGTCCGTCACGAGAGCGGCTCTGCGTCTTCGAGTTCGTCTACCTGGCGCGGCCAGACAGCGTGATCGGCGGGCGGCTGCTGTACGAGGCTCGCATGGAGATGGGCCGCCAGCTGGCTCGTGAGCAGCCGGCGGACGCCGACCTCGTCATCCCGGTGCCCGACTCGGCCATCCCCGCCGCCATCGGCTACGCGGAGGAGTCAGGCCTGCCGTACCGCGAGGGCCTGATCAAGAACCGATACGTGGGCCGCACCTTCATCCAGCCCGCGCAGCGCTCGCGCGAGGAGGCGGTGCGGCTGAAGTTCAACCCGTTGCCGGAGGTGCTGAGCAATAAGCGAGTGGTCGTGGTGGACGACTCGATCGTGCGCGGGACCACCACCGGCCCCATCGTGGCGATGCTGCGTCGCGCGGGCGCACGAGAGGTCCACGTCCGGATCCACTCGCCGCAGATGAAGCATCCGTGCTACATGGGCGTCGACACGGGGCGCCGCTCCGAGCTGATCGCGGCGATGCATGGGCTCGACGAGATCCGACGGCTGATCGACGCCGACACACTGGGCTATCTCTCGGAGGAGGGCCTGCTGGCGGCGGTCGCGCGAGAGGCGAACGGCGAGCCCCGGCACTGCACGGCCTGCTTCGACGGCCGCTACCCGATCGACGTGCCGATGGACGTGGACAAGTTCGTCCTGGAGCGCGGCTGAGCGATGGGCCGCTCGTACCGGGACGCGGGCGTTGACGTGGAGGAGGCGCGGCGGGCGGTCGAGCTGATCGGGCAGGCGGCCGCATCTACGGCGACGCCGTCGGTGCTGGGCGGGGTCGGCGGCTTCGGCAGCCTCTTCCGCCTCGATCCCTCGCCCTACCCCGATCCGGTGCTGGTCGCCTCGACCGATGGCGTCGGCACTAAGCTGAAGGTTGCCATTGCGCTCGAGCGCCACGACAGCATCGGCGTCGACCTGGTGAACCACTGCATCAACGACATCGCGGTGCAGGGCGCGGACCCGCTGTTCTTCCTCGACTACCTGGCCGTCGGCCGGCTGCGGGCCGAGGTTGCCAGCGAGATCGTGCAGGGCGTGGCGCATGCCTGCGCGGCAGCCGGGATCGCGCTCGTCGGCGGCGAGACCGCCGAGATGCCCGACGTATACGACGGCGACGACTACGACCTGGCCGGCTTCATCGTGGGCGTGGTCGCCAGGCGCGACGTGATCGACGGTCGTGGCGTCCGTGCCGGCGACGCGCTCATCGGCCTCCCGTCTTCCGGACTCCACACGAATGGGTACTCACTTGTGCGCAAGGTGCTCAGCGAGGGCGAGTGGCGCCGCCCGACGCCGGACGGAGATCGGATGATTGGCGACGTCCTGCTCGAGCCGCACCGCAGCTACCTGGACGACATTCGGCTCCTGCGCCGCGCGATGCGCGACGCCGGGGGCGACGCGCTGGCCTTCGCGCACATCACCGGCGGCGGCTGGATCGACAACATCCCGCGCACGCTGCCGGCCGGTCTGGGGGTGGAGGTGGAGACCGGCAGCTGGAAGGTGCCGTGGATCTTCAGCATCATCCAGGAGCGCGGCGACATCGCGGACGACGAGATGGTGCGCACCTTCAACCTTGGAATCGGCCTGACCCTTGTCGTCCACCCGGAGCACGCCGATGCGGCGCTGTCGGCGGTGCCTGACGCGGTCCGGGTGGGGACGGTGGTGCCGGTCGAGGCGGACGCGCCCCGCGTCGCGTTCCTGTAACGGCCATCTGAGCCGATGCGCCTGGCCGTCCTCGTCTCCGGTCGCGGGTCGAACCTGGAGGCCGTGCTGAACGCGATCGCCGATGGGCGCCTGCCCGGCGTCGAGCCGGTGCTCGTCGTCTCCAACCGTCCCGGCGTCCGGGCATTGGACGTTGCGGCGCGGCATGGCGTGCCGTCGCTCGTCCTGCGCCGAGCCGACTTCGCAGACGCCGATGCGCGCGATGCCGCCATCGGCTCGGCCCTGGCTCGATCAGGCGCGGATCTTGCCCTGCTGGCGGGCTATGACCAGTTGCTGCGGCCGGGCTTTTTCGCCATCTTCGGCGGGCGGACGATCAACATCCATCCAAGCCTCCTGCCGCGGCACGGCGGCGCCGGGATGATGGGGCTGGCCGTGCACGATGCCGTCCTCGCCGCTGGAGATGGGGAGACCGGTGTGACCGTGCACGACGTGACGCCGGACCTGGACGCCGGGCCGGCGCTGCAGCAGGTCCGAGTTTCGATCCTGCCTGGTGAAGACGCCGAAGGGCTGGCGGCAAGGCTGCTGCCGATCGAGCATGACCTGCTGGTGAGCGTGCTTGCCGGCCTGGCGGCCGAGGCGGCCGAGGAGCCGGCATCTGTTAGCATGGCCGCTGCCCTGCCACCCGTCACGGGGGCTCGGAGCACGCAGGAGAGGCGCTGAGCGCATGCCTGACCTCCCCGATCCCGGGAAGATCTGGAACGACTTCATCACGAATCCCATCGTGAGCATCGCCGTCAACATGGCGGTGATCTACGTCGTGCTGCTCTGGCTGGGCACCGCCTACTGGGCGTTCCGCGACATGCAGGCCCGCAGCGAGAACCCGATCCTGCCCTACTTCGCCTCGGCGCTGATCATCTTTTTCACGCCGCTGCTGTTCGTGTTCGCGGTGATCCTGTACCTGATTCTCCGCCCCCGGGAGTCGCTGGCCGAGGTCTACGAGCGTTCGCTGGCCGAGGAATCGCTGCTCGCCGAGGTGGAGAAGAACGCGCTCTGCCCGGTCTGCCGCGAGCGGGTCGAATCCGACTGGCTGGTATGTCCGAACTGCCGTACGCGGCTGCACAGGGTGTGCCCGTCATGCAACCGCCTGGCGGATCCGGATTGGCCGCTGTGCGCCTACTGCGGCCACGAGTTCCAGCGGCCGCAGGTCCCGCGGCCGGTCGAACGCGCCGGCGAATGGGCCGCCAGCCAGCCACGTGTGGCCGAGCGCCCATCCGAGCCTGGCGGCCTGCGAAACCCCGCCGGCGGCTGAGCTTCCTTCCGCGTGGAGCATGAGCCCGGGCTCATCGCGCCCGGCGTCCCACTCACGCCCTCTCCATCGCCCTCGGATCCGCTGGGCCGCTACCGCGGGCTGCAGGTCATCTCGATCCTGCTGGCGGTTGGGGGAATCGGCCTGGTCCTGGCCGCGGTGGTCCTTGGCGACGCGAACGCGGGCGCCTCGCGGGATCGGGCGTTGCTGGTGGCAGCCCTGGTCGCGGGTGGCGCCCTGGCGGCG
>Ga0081539_10003596_pt1 | contig 18753 bp, 13 predicted proteins | sample TabmetS4T2R2_FD_71023 | JGI IMG/M metagenome (GOLD analysis project Ga0081539, IMG submission 71023) | Tabebuia heterophylla rhizosphere microbial communities from the University of Puerto Rico - S4T2R2 | ecosystem: Host-associated > Plants > Roots > Rhizosphere ...
CGAAGCCCTCAGAGAAAATATGGGCATGTCCCTCTCCCATTTCGACCTCACCGCCTCCGGCTACGAAGGATACCTGGCCGCCGTGCGCTCCACGCTCTCCGAAGCTACCTTCGAGAGGGCCTGGGCCGAAGGAAGATCCATGACTCCGGATCAAGCCCTCGGCTACGCGCTTGAGCAATCATCGTCCGCGGATGAGGAGATTCCGGCGGACTCCTCCCAACCCGTGGAGCGTCCAGAAGAGGAGGATATCGGCGGCAGCCGCCGTCACAACCTGCCCGTGGCGCAGGGCGGCTTCGTGGGCAGGGAGCGTGTGATGGAGGAGGTCAAGAACACACTCTCCAGGACGCAGCTTCTCACGCTCACCGGAGCCGGTGGATGCGGCAAGACGCGGCTCGCGCTTGAGGTGGCCCGGGAGGTGGTGGACGATTTCCCGGACGGGGTCTGGCTGGTAGAGCTGGCGTCGCTCACGCAGGGAGACCTTGTGCCGGGTGCGGTGGCTGCCGCGCTCGGGCTACGCGAGAGGCCGGATCTTTCGTTCACCGAATCGCTGGTGGAGTTCTTGCGCTCCAGGCAAATCCTGCTCGTGATAGACAACTGCGAGCACCTGATCGAAGCCTCCGCAAGGCTCGTGGATACGCTATTGGGTTCCTGCGAGAACCTGCGCGTTCTTGCTACCAGCAGGGAAGCCCTGGGCGCGGCGGGTGAGGTCAACTGGATGATCCCATCCCTCACCATGCCCGAAGAGGATCAGGTGCTCGATCCCGGAAACCTGACACGCTACGAATCCGTGGAGTTGTTCGTGAACTCCGCCCGGTCCAGGCTGCCCGAGTTCGCCCTGACGACGGAGAACGCACCGGCGGTTGTTGAGATCTGCCGGAAGCTGGACGGCATACCCCTGGCCATAGAGCTTGCGACGGCCAGGATAGGGGTTGTGTCGGTAGGGCAGATCTCGGCGCGGCTGGGTGAATCTCCGGGGTTCCTGAAGACCGGCGACCACACCAGGACGCCGCGCCACCAGACGCTCAGGGCGGCGCTCCAGTGGAGCTACGATCTCCTGGGTGAGCCCGAGCAGAGGCTGTTCGAGCGGCTCTCCGTGTTCGCCGGGGGTTGCGACCTGGAGGCCGCCGAGGTAGTTGGGGCTGTAAATCCGGTAGACACCGAGCAGACGCTGGATCTGATCTCGGCGCTGGTGGACAAGTCGCTGGTGCTGGCCGAGGCAGACGGAGAAACCGGCCTGCGCTACAGGATGCTCGAACCCGTCAGGCAGTACGCCCTGGAACGCCTCCAGGAGAGCGGCGACGACGAAGACACCCGCCGCTGGCACGCCACGTTCTTCATGGCCCTGGCCGCGGAAGCGTATCCGAACCTCAGGGCCGAGCCGCAGGTGAAGTGGCTTGAGAGGCTGGAGAAGGAGAGCGGCAACCTGCGCAGCGCCCTTTCCTGGGCGCTCTCGGCAGGGGAGATCCAGATCGCCGCTCAACTTGGCTGGGCGCTGTGGCCGTTCTGGTGGATACGCAACTACCAGCCCGAAGGCCGGCGTTGGATGGAGATGATCCTGGCGGAGAAGGAAGAACTGCCGCTGCGCTTGCAAACCAGGGTGACCATAGCCGTTACGGCCATGGCCTACGGGCAACGCGACGACGAGGCGGTCGAGTGCTACGCCGGGCAACTCATCCGACTCTCCAGGAAGGCCGGAAGAGACGCATACGCGGAAGCCATCGCGCACGGAGGGTATGGCCTGCTTGCGACGATCCGGGGCGATTTCGAGACGGCTACGAAACACCTCATGGAAGCCCTGCCGCTCTTCCATGAGGCCGATGAGGACGGCCTGGCGGCACAGACGCACACGTGGCAGGGAACGATCCAGCTCCTTCAGGGCGACCTCGAAGGTGCCCGCCTCGGGTTCGAAGAGGCGCTGACTCTGGGCAGGAGCTTGGGTGACAGGATGAGCATCCACAACGCCCTCTTCGACCTCGCGCAACTGGCGCTCGCAGGTGGCGATTACGAGGCGGCGGCCAGCAGGTTCCTGGAAGGCATAGTTCCGTCGCAGGAGCTGGGAGACAGGGGAAACCTCGCCCACATCCTGGAGGGCCTTGGAGTGGTTGCCGGGGCGCAGGGCAATGGCGTTGTGTCGGCCAGGCTGCTCGGCGCATCCGAAGCCCTGATCTCAGCTATAGGTTTGCGGGGCCACACCTACTACCAGTTCGACCGCGCGCTCTACGATCGCATCAACTCCGGGGTGCGTTCCACTATGGGCGCTGAAGCCTACGAAGCTGCTCTTGAGGAGGGAAGGTCAATGACCCAGGAGCAGGCCATCGAATACGCCCTGGGGATGGTAGAGACGAAGCCGGTCGAAGCTCCGTCAACCGTCGATTCCCTGCCAGAAACACCTTCCACCGGGAAGCAAGTGCAAACGCTCGAAGCCGAGACCACGGTCGGACTTCGGATCTTCGCCCTGGGAGCAGCCCGCGTAGAGAAGGAAGGTCAGCCCCTCGCTTCTTCGCCGGACTGGATCCAGAAGCCAAGAGAACTCCTCTACTACCTGCTCTCCCACCCGCAGGGGCGCACCAAAGAGCAGATCGGGCTCGCGCTCTGGCCCGATGCTTCGACCTCACAGCTACGCAGTTCCTTCCACGACACCGTCTTCCGCCTGCGCCGGGCGCTCGGGGGGAAGGAGTGGATCTCCTTCGCCAAGGGTCGCTACGACTTCGAGCGCTCGCTCCCATACGCCTTCGATGCGGAGGCCTTCGAAAAGAACCTCGCACAAGCCAGAAGACTCCGTTCACAGTCACCAGACGAAGCCATAGGACATCTGCAGAAAGCCGTCGGTCTCTACGGGGGAGATTTTCTGGAAGACCTGCCGGGCGGGGAATGGGCCTACGAGCGACAGGACGAGTTGCGCCGGGAGTACCAGGATGCGCTGATGCTTCTGGGAAGAATGCTCTTCACCAGGGAACGCCACGCGGAAGCAGCCGAATCCTACAGAAAGGCCATCGCCCAGGATGAGTTCATGGAAGAGGCTCACAGGGAGCTAATGCGCAGCCAGGCGGCGCTGGGGGAGCGTGGTCGAGCGTTGAGGCACTACGAGGACCTGGCTGGGTTACTAGAGGACCGCCTGGGCACAAGCCCGGCTCCCGAAACAACCGCGCTGTACGAACGTCTGCGTGCGGGCGCAGAAATCTAGAAGCGAACGGCGGACGGCTCCAACCACTTCAGGGACCGTCAGAAGGCCCGCGCCCCGGCCTACCAACCCATCTCTGACCAGCGGGACCCATACCACTAATGTGGCCTTCCCAGTCGCCTTTCCTGGCTGAGGGCTGACGTCCAAGGGACCTTTTCCGAATTCTCCCAATATGCGGCGCGCTTTCGGGTGGATGTCTGGGCACCGAGCATCCGCGAGGCTCTGAGCCTCGTCGGAGAGAGATACGCCCCAGGCACTGCGAGGGCCGTGTTGCCCTTCGAGCCTAATGATTATTCGTCTGGCGGACGACCGGATCCGGCGAGGATGGCAGGCCTGGATCACTTCCACGCAGGGGCCGCCTGAAAATCCTGGCTCGATGAGTTGAGCAGGTCTCAAGCGATCAGAGAGCAAGAAGAGTGGCAAAAGGACGCGCACGAACACTTGTGCAAACCCGGTGGAATGATGGAGCAATATCGCAGCAGACGATCCCGGAGAAAGGAACCCCCACCGGAGATTACGAGACCTTCAGGATGAACCCCGACGGCACGGGCATCAGAGAGCTTACCTTCAACAGGAGTCCCGGCTCTCCCCCGACCTCTCGCCAGACGGCACCAGGGTTCTCCACGAGAGTGAAGGTGTCCAGATCTCAAGCGCGCAGGGTAACCGCGAAATCTACCGCATGAACACGCTGGACGGGTTGGGCAAGAGGAACCTCATGGACAATAAAGTCGCCTGCGACGGCTACTGCCTGCCCGGACAGATGTAAGGGAGGGAGATCCAGCGATAGCGAACCCGGCACAGAATGCTAACAGAGCCGGGCGAAAACACATGCCCCGGCTCACCGGAAAGGACGGCGACAGGAGTTCGAAAACTCCCGGATGTGCATCCATAGGAAATCGCCCTGGATCAAGAGAAGGTCGCCGCCGAACTTGTGCGGGACACCAGGCCAGGGGAATCATCGGCCTGATCAACTGGGTCCCAGACGGCTACATTGGGAATCTGTTCAAGACCACAGGCAGGCACGCGCCGCCGCCCCGGTCTCAAGCCCCCCTTCTGGTGGGGCACGGGGGAGGGATACGCGAGATTCTGGGCAATGGCGTAGCCTCGCTCCATACCAGGCGGCGCAGCTTTGTGTGGCGTTTCCGGTCGGCGCGGCATCACCTGGAGTTCATGCGCGAATACTACGCCCCTGAACAAGGCGTTCGGCGCCCTCGATGAGGAAGGCCGGCAGGCGCTCGAAGGGGATCTGCTCTCGCTGGTCGAGGATTTCCATACGTCGGTGCCGTCGTCCGAGCGGTTGCACGCCGACTACCTGGAGACTGTAGCGACCACAAGCTTATAGGTTCGGGGCGGGGCAAAACCTTCCTCCCGCCAATGCATCGAAACGTAGTGAGGGCCGGGACTTCCAGTAGTCCCGGCCTTGATCGCTAACAGCGCACTATTACGGCTGGCCTTCCACAACCTCGGTGATCTCATCGGCCATCAAGCCGTGGGCCTCCCGGTGTACGGCCTCCGCTGCTTCCTTGTTCGGTGCCTCGGCCAGGCAGAAGACCTCTCCGGTCTCCTCGTTGAACCAGTAGCGGTGGTACTTCACCCCGTACTGCTCCTGAATCTCCATATCCTTTCTGTGGGCGTCTGCCACCGCATCAGCGGTCAACCCTTCTACTTTCTTGTGGTGGTCCATGAAGAATGGCATCGCACCCTACTCCTTTCTCCGCTTCCCCGGCGGGTTGTGGTGTACGCGTGCATGATGCTATCAGGTGAAGCCCGGCGCAAGAGACCGCATCCCCAGCGGACCTGGCCGGCGGGCGTGGAAACGTCTAGTCAGATGGGGTGTGGGCCGGGTGCTTGCCCTACCGCGGTATTAGTCTTCGTGGGGGGAAACATCGTCCGCTATACTGACGGCGTGAGGTTTTCTGCGCCGGGCTGTCACGAATGAAGCACACCACGCTCTACCGCAAGTGGCGCCCGCGCGCGTTCAGCGGGATCGTAGGACAGGAGCCCGTCGTCCGCACGCTAAGGCGGGCTATCGAGATGGATCGCGTCTCCCACGCCTACCTGTTCTCGGGGCCGCGGGGAACGGGTAAGACCTCCACAGCGAAAGTGCTGGCGATGGGCCTGAACTGCGAGAACGGCCCGACCCCCGAACCTGACGGCACCTGCGATAGCTGCCGCGCGATCGTGAACAACTCCTCCCTGGACGTAGTCGAGATGGACGCGGCCTCCAACCGGGGGATAGATGAGATCCGGGACCTCCGCGACCGCGTGAACCTCGCGCCGGTAGCCGGGCGCATGAAGGTGTACATCGTGGACGAGGTCCACATGCTCACCACCGAGGCGTTCAACGCACTCCTGAAGATGCTGGAGGAGCCGCCGGAGCACGTCGTGTTCGTGCTCGCCACCACCGAGAAGCACAAGGTACTTCCGACCATCATCAGCCGTTGCCAGAGCTTCGATTTCCGCCGCCCAGGCGTCGAGACGCTGGCGAAAAAGCTATCCGAGATCGCACGGGCCGAGGGGATAGAGACCGAGCCGGAGGCGCTGACGGTCATCGCCCGCGAGGGTAAGGGTTCTTTCCGGGACGCTGAAGGGTTGCTGGATCAACTCTCCTCCTTCTCCGAAGGCCCGATCACGGCCGCGATGGTGCGCGAGCTCCTCGGCAGCGTCGGCTCCGAGGTGTTATTGGAAACCACCGCGGCCCTGCACGAACGCCGGGCCGCTGACGCCCTGCGCGTCGTGGACCGTCTCTCCAACGAGGGCAAGGACGTCGGGCAGTTCGCCAACGAGTTCGTCGGCCACCTGCGACGCCTGATGCTCCTGCCGCACGCCCCCGAAGTGGCCCTTGCCGAGGTCGGTGCAGATGAACGTGGCCCGCTCGAAGCGCAGTCGAAAGCTATTTCCACAGCAGAGATAGTACGCCTGGTCGAGGCTATGGGAGACTCGCTCGGCCGCATGAAGCGCGGTGGAGATCCGAAGCTAGACCTCGAACTCACCTTCCTCAAGCTGGCCCGCGACTACACGGAGCCGGACGTGGACTCCCTCATCCGCCGCATCGAAACCCTCGAAGCGGCGCTGGAAAACGGCGGTCTATCAGCGGCCCCGGTAAACGCTACTCATCCTGCGGAGCCGGATACAAAGCCCCAGAGCGAAGCCACTGACGAGTCGCCGCCACCATTATCGGCCGTCCTCGAATCAGACGAGCCAGATGCCACGAAGGTAGAGGACGCGCCTCCCGCACGGGAAGAGATCCCCGTCGAACCGGCGGACGGAGGCCGGGATGGGGGCGTGGATCTCGCGTCCGAGTGGGGTCGGATCATCGCCGACCTCAAGCGGCGGCGGCAGGCGCTTACGGCGGCGGTCTACGGAGAAGCAAGGGTAGAAGGCTTCGACGGGCATATTCTGAAGTTGTCCTTCCCGGAAGAACAGAGTTTCCACGTCGGGATGGCGAAGGACCGCAAGCACGTCGAAGAGCTGAAGAAGGTGCTCGAAGATCGCGTGGGAACCAGGCCCCACGTCGAGGTGCTCTCCGGGAAGCCGGACGGCGCAGCGTCCTCGTCCGCATCCCCGGCGGCTCCGGATACCGGTCCAGCCCCACCCCCAGCTTCCGAACCCCATTCCGCACCGGAGGCGCGAAGATCAGAGGGTGCCAGAGACCCAAAGACCACGGAGGATGACGGTGTGATCCGCGATCAGCGCGAGGTGTTCACCCTGGCGCGAGAACGCTTCGATTTGGGAGAATCCGGCGAAGGAACCTTTTAGCAAGACGTTCCCGCGCTGATACGACCCCACCTCTGCCGGGGCATCCGAAGCGGGACATCACACCGTGACCGGAACGGCCCACCGGCGAGTAAATGACAAATCACCGATCTTTCCCCTCATTCACCGGAAAATTCATCGCGGATTCATCGGTACCGGCTACGCTCGGGCTTCGTACATACCTGCGATGAAGGTTCGAGGAAGGTCGCGGTGTGATCTTCATCCGCGTGATGGTGGATATTTGCGGAGGCGCAGTGAGCGCTACCCTGCTCCGCCGAAGCGGGATTCCCGCTACCGCGTTCGTACGAAAGCCGCGTGCTACGTGAAGATCCTGTGGATGTCGGACAGCCCGGTTTCGCCGTCGGGGTTCGGGAACGTCACCAGGTTCGTGTGCTCCTACCTTGCCGACCGGGGCCACCGGGTTTCCATCCTCGGCTGGCAGGCGCGGGGCCGTCCCGTACCCTGGCGTAACTGCACGCTCTACCCGGTGCGCTACAATGGCTTCGGCGCCGACGTTCTTCTCGGTTATCTGCGCCGGGTGCGGCCCGAGGTCCTGGTGACGCTGGCCGACGTCTGGTGGCTGACCTATATCGCGCATCCGATCATCGCCAACTTCATGCGTACTGCCGGCATCCCGTGGGTGCTCTACTATCCCATTGACGCCGACAACGGGGACGGCCGGCTACCCCCCAGTTGGGTGCGTACCCTTAAAACGGTGGACCTGCCCGTCGCCATGAGCCAGTACGGCCGGGACGTTACGCTCGCCAACGGCGTAGACCCAGCCTACATCCCCCACGGCGTGGACACGAACATCTTCCAGCCTCCCGAAGACAAGGTAGAGGCAAAGCGTGCGGCCGGGTGCGAGGGCCGCTTCGTCGTCCTCTCGGATGCCCGTAACCAGCCGCGCAAATTGCTGCCGCGGACACTGGAGATCTTCCGGCGTTTCGCGGCCGGCAAGGACGACGTATTGCTCCACCTCCACTGCGATCCCGACGATCCCGCCTCTCGATCCCCCGAGTACCACTACGACGTCCGGCGGGACGTGGAGTATCTCGGGATCGAGAGCAAAGTCCGCTTCACCGCCGACATGGCGATCTCCACGGGCATCCCGCTGGAGCGGCTGGCCGGGATCTACCGCGCGGCGGACGTCCATCTGCTTTCGTCCTGGGGCGAGGGTTTCGGACTGCCGACGCTGCAGGCCGCCGCGGCGGGCGTCGTCCCCCTCGCCTCCGATTACACGGCGAGCCGCGAGCTCGTGCTCGGCCACGGAGAGGCCATCCGGGTCCGCCACTTCGTGGACGACCAGTTCGGCCTGCGCCGCGCCCTCATTGACGTAGACGACGCCGCGAGCCGGCTGGAGGGGCTCTACCGGGACCCAGAGTTGTTGGCCGCCAAATCGCGCGCGGCCCACGGTTTCGCCGAAGCCTACGATTGGGAGCGGGTCATGCCGCAGTGGCATGAACTTCTGCGGCGCGAAGTCCCGCGCCTGCGAAACGAACTGCGCTATCCCACCGCCACCTCCCGGATCACGATAGATCCGCGCCCGGCCCGCCACCCCTCATCCGACACCGCCGGGGCGGTGCGCAGCGCGCTACCGGAGCTACCCTACGGCGCCCAGGCTACCGTCAGCGTGCTCGAGAGCAGGGCCGGCGAACTGACCGCCGACATCCTCCGCGACGCCTTCGAGTCGGGGGAGGCGATCACCATCCCCGTCACCCTCCCGCCCGCCGACCCGTCGGCGGCGCGCGTCACGGGCCGCGTGTACCTCGCTAGCTCCTCCGACGCGCCAGCCTTCCGCATCCTGAAGGGCATATTCCCCGGCTTGAGCGCCTGGTCTTCGTTAACCCTGGAGTTCGGACCGGACGAAACCCCGGGGATCGGGCCGGTCTCGGTGGACGGCCCGGGGTACGGGCGGCATCTGGCCGCGAGCACGCTGGCTTTGGATCTCACCGGCGCCGATGCCGACCTGCCCGCGCGAGCCGCCGAAGCCGGCGTGCCGTGCATAGGTTCACTTCGGCACCCCGAGCAGGCGCGTCTCTGGCCCGACATGAGCCTGGCTTCTCCCGACCCCGATGCCGCCGCCGGGCTGGGGCGTTGGATGCTCACCGACCAGGGCGACGCCGCGGAAGCCTGCGCCCGGGCCCGATCGCTCGTGGCGGCTTCGCCCCTCGCCCCGATTGCGGGGGGCGTCTGATGGGCGTCCAGACGTATCTCGTCCAGCCGGAAGACACCTACGACCAGAGCGCCAGGGAGACCATCGCGGAGTTCATCGCCCGCCGTCAGGGGCTCATCCTCATGGCCACGGGGCGGGGGGCGCTCATCGTGGCCTTCGACGACCAGCACCTGGACGCGGTCAAGGCGCACGAGCGCGTGAGGTTCGTGGGGCCAGTCACCCTCGATCCACAACGGCCCGGGGCGGAGAGACTCCAGCGGCTGTTCGCCCGCAACGCCGCCCTGCAACTCGCCAGCAGGGGCATGATCCGGACGCAGACCCTGGCGAACGCGGCGGACGACCGGGCGCATTCGGGCTCGCTGCCCCCGGGCTACCGCCCCCCGCGCCGGCCGGACTCCGCGGAGGGAGGTGATGGGAGCATGCCATGACCTTCGGCCTACCCCGTTCCGGGACGCGTGAGGCACGGTTTCTGGAAAGGGGTTCGACCCGGAAAGCCGTCCGGGAGCGGGTTGGCATTCCGCAGCAAGCATTCCGAACAGGAGGTTGAAAAATGACGTCCATCGGTAGAGACCTTCTGGACGTACCGTTTCACCAGATGGTCCAGAACCTGGCCTTCGCCATCTCGCGTGGCCAGTACGCCCTGGACCGTACGTCGCTGGAGACCGCCCGGGTGCTCGCCCGCGAGACGGTCCAGCTGATCCCTGAGATCCATGAAATCATCGAACCCCTGCCACACCCGGCGCACGACGAGGCCGGCAACCCCCTCACGAACCCGGACGGTTCGCAGGTGGTGGTGACGGGTGCCAGGGTACACGCCGAAGCGATGGACCCCGAAACCTACACCCTGCTCCAGGCCGGGTTGCTGCCCACCTTCTACCAGTTCACCGACACCATCATCGAGGTCAAGATATCCATCTCCACCCGCACTTCGACCAGCTCGGAGTTCGAGGTCGGCGCCTCATTGCAGGCCAGCGCGAGCTGGGGTTGGGGATCGGCTTCCTTCGCCTCCAGCGTCAACTACAAGACCTCCAACCAGTACTCGTACTCGGCAGAGGGTTCCAGCCTGCTAAGGACCACCTTGAGGCCGGTCCCGCCGCCGCCGCGTCTCTCGCCACGCATAGTCACCGTAAACACCTTCCCGCTGAGCGAGACGCCGCCGCGGCCGGTCGAGGTCACGATCTCGTAGCGGTGCGGGTTACTCCGACGCAGACGAGCTTCGCGGCGAACGGCGAGCCGCCGGGTTTCCACGTCGAGACTGGCGGCTACCGCTACCTCGCCGTGCAGGTGGCGACCCACGCCTTCCTGCTCAACGGCGCCGCCGCACCCCGCCGTACCCAGGCTAACTTCTTCGATAGCTCTGTTGGAGACGACCGGGCCACCGGCCGTCTCCCGGTGCGGCGCGAGGTGCCGGGCGACGTAGTGGCGGGCGAGCGCCTGGAAGCCCCGGTCGGCTACCTGACGTACACCCTGCCCCAGGGCGCATGGGAGAGGCTGAGGGGAGCAGATCGGCTCTACTACCGTCTCATCGTAGCCCCCGACGAGGGGCTGCGGCACGGGGTATTCTCGGTGGACGACGTGGATTGGGTTCGCGCGCCGGCCGTCTCCATCTCGCGGGTGCCAGCACGGCCGTCCCGCAGCCCGGTCGGGCGCTTCCGGGGCCGCGGCGTCCTCGACCGGCCCGGAATCCTGGATCAGGTCCAAAGCCAACTACGCAACCCCAGGATGATCCAGGGCCGCGACGGCGACTGGCGCTACGCCTTCCTGGACGCGCGCTACTTCGACATGACCGTGCTCGAGTGCCACGAGTGGGGCCTGACCGACACCGTGGACAAGATGCCGCGCAAGCCCGCGGCCATCATCAACGGCCAGTTCATCTCGGACGTGTTCGGGGTCGGCACCGAAGGCCAGGTGGTCCGCGAAGGAAGCCTCATCAACTCCAACTCCCAGACCCGCCGCCACTACGTCGCCCAGACCTGGACGGGCACGGATATTGCCGGCTACCACGTAGGAGCGGGCAATCCGGCCACCCGCGAGCCGAACGCGCGCAGCGCCTTCGGGGGGTTGGGGCCGGTGCTCCTCGGCGGCGCGCCGGTGACCACCCTGACGGCCTGGGCGAGGAGCGTCTACGGACGGGACAGGGACGTAGGACGCGGCGTGATCGGCATCCACCGGGGGCGCGGCCTGATCTACCTTTCAGTGCAGCGGAACATACCCTTCTACTCCCCTACCGTCAACGCCCAGACCATGGCCGCCGTGCGCCGGCGCCTCCAGTCCCTGGGCTTCGACGCCGCGGTCTTCAACGACGGCTCGGACTCCGAGTCCCTGTACGCTGGCGGCGGCTGGCTCCTGACCCCGGGCTACGCGAAGGACGAGGCTATGGACTTCGCCATCGCCTTCGCGGATCGCACGGAAAACCGCAGGTTTCGCACTCTTGTTATCGACGGGACCAAAACAGGTGACGGGTCGGCGTTCGAGCGTGGGACCCGCCGTCCGTTGCTCACCCACTACTCGCCGCGCAATATCAGCAACGACCTGCGGCGCCAGCCCGCGCTCTCCTCGATCTCCACGACCTTCGGTCCTGAGATCATCGAGGCCTGGCGGGCCACGACACAGGGCCAGGCGAACCTTATAGGAGATGTATTCGAGCTCGCGGGATACGGCGGGCACTGGGCCGACGTGCTCTACGTCTCCAGCCACGCTTGGCGCCACGGCCAGCTCTGGTACTACCGCAACGACGACCACAGAGCCCCGAAGCTGATGATCGCCGATCCGTGGTCCCCGACCTTCCGGCCCTCCTGGGTCTCCACCCCGCGCTGGCTCATCATCGCTGGCTGCAGCGTCCTGAGCTTGCGCTACTCGCGCGGTGTGGCACTCGACGCCACGGAGCGCGGCCACTTGGTGGACTGGCACCGGGACATGTACGGTGCCGGCGCCACGGTGTCCGGCCTCTCGTCCACGAAGCGGACGCTGCTCGCCACCTACCATCCCGGCTGGGCATGGTACGACCGCGTGTTCCGGCGCAGTCCGAGCCTGCGGGGGGTGCTCGGATACTGGTATCGCTCGCCTGGCGGGAGCGGTGTTGACGAGGAGATTATGACGGACTTCAGCAAACGGTTGCGCGAGGGCGAGCCTATCCTGGAAGCCTGGGAGACGGCCAACCGGCGCGCGTGGTACCAGGCGCAGGCCGCGTGGGCGGCGATGGTCCGCGACGGATGCCAGAGCGACACCCTGGCTACGCTCGAGGACGCTAGCTTGCCCCCCGCCGCCGGCGCTTTCGAGTACTACGACCGCTTCAGGACTGGAGAGTTGCTGCCGGAGGCGTACCGCAACGCCAACCGCCTCTCCCGCAGTGCCACGGTGGGGAGCGTGGCACTGCGCTACAACGCGGAATACGACGAGCTCGCCATCGAGGAACTGAAGAACCTGTCCGTCAGCCCCAACCCGGCCAACTTCCTTGTTTATGAGGACGGTATCGGACCAGTGAGGACATCTCTCTAGTGGCTGAGACGATGAGGGTGTTTGTCGAAGCTCTTCCTCCCACGCTGGGGCGTGCGATGCACCGCATCAATCGCGAGTTACGCAAACGCGCGCCCGAAGGCGTCGAGTTCGTGTCCAGTCCAGGCGAGGCCGACTTGCAGATCCTGGACGTTATCGGAACGGTCTCCCTGCGCCATCTGTATCTGCCGGACTACGTCATCCTCCAGCACTGCTATCTGACAACCGAGCAGCGGGACCCTCAGTACTGGCTGCCCTTCTTGTGGGAGGCCCGGTTGGTGATGAGCTATCATGATCTTTATCATCTCACCGGAGCCGACGATTTTCCGTTCTACCGCTCTCCCTGGGGAGTAGACGGGGCGGTTTTCCGGGATTCGGGTCTGCCCAGGACCTGTGCCGTGTTGACCTCGGGGTACGATCTGAGTGGGGAACCAATCGGCGAATGCCATGATGCGGCGAAGGCCGTCGGTTTGCCTGCGACACACTTGGGTCCCGCCCTGATCCGGAAGGATTCGTTTCACGCATTCAACGGGGTTACGGACGAGAAACTTTCGGAGCTGTATAACCGATGCCCCAACGTCTCCGGGCCGAGGCGAGGAGAAGGGTTCGAGCTTCCTGTTCTCGAAGGATTGGCCTGCGGTGCCAGGCCGATCTTTTCCGACACGGCCGGGTATCGGTACTGGTTCGGGGATCACGCCGTCTACCTGGCAGAGCTGCCACCCGAAGAGCTGACGCGGGCGCTCATTGACGTATCCCTGAGAAAACCGGAGCCCGTAGAGCAGGAAGAGCGGAAACGGGTGTTGGAACGCTTGGACTGGAGCAGGATATTCGATGACTTCTGGTTGCGGGTGTTAGAGGACAATTCGTCGAGCGTGCGGTTATGAAGGGACGACCCCTGACCCTAAACACGAAGAGAGCGCGGATACATCGCTGCGTCCGTTACATAACCGCGGTCCCGAACCGGCTCGACCCGACCGCCGCCGCACCGGAGCGTCTACCAGCGGGCGGCGCAGGTCCACGACCCCCCGAACTCCGGGACGGCTAGCGTGGCTTTCTCCGGGGCCGTACGAGGTTTCATGGAGCGACGGGAGGAAGAGCGCCGCCGCGCGCGCGAAGAGCAGCGCCGCCAGGAAGCCCTGGAGCGCCAGCAGGAAGAGGAGCGCCGGCTCCAACGCGAGGAGGAGCGCCGCCAGGAGGCGCTGCGCCAGGCGCGGGAGTTCGAGGCCGCCCTGGAAGCCGCGCGCCTCCAGCGAGAAGCGCTGCTGGAGCGGGTCCGTAACCAAAGACGGGCCGAGCGCCGCGAAACCCTCCGCCAGAGAAGCCGGCAGGCGGCGCTCCTGGAGGTCTTGCGCGAGGCCAACCGCCGGGAGAGGCGCGAGGCGGCGGATGAGGCGCAACGCAGTGAGGCGGCCCGGCAGACCCGGCTGGATGAGCAACGGACAGCGGAGCAGGCCGAAATCCGGCTGGCGGAGGCCCGCTCCGGACGGCGCGAAGAAGATCAGGCGCGTCAGCGAGAGTCCGGGCGCCGGGAAGAATCGCGCCAGCAACGCCTGGAGGACCGACGCGAAGAGCAGCGGCGGGCCGAACGGGACGACGAGCGCCGGGCGGAAGCTCGTCAGGGACGTCTGGAGGAACAACGGGAGGCCGAAAGAGAGGCGCAGCGGGAAACGGAGCGGGATGACGAGCGCAGGTCGGTGGCGCGGCGAGACCGCCTGGAGGAGCGGCGCGAGGAAGACCGGGCACGCCGGCAAGAGGCCGAGCGCCGCGAAGAAGCCAGCCAGCAACGTCTGGAAGAACAGCGCGAAGTAGAGCAACGGGCGGAACGGAACGAAGAACGCCGGGCGGAGGCTCGTCAGGCCCGTCTCGACGAGAGAGGAGAAGCGGAGCGAGAGGCCGCGTCGGAATCGGAGCGACGCTCCGCGGCCCGGGAACGCCAGGCCTCACGCCAGGCGTCGCCCCGAGATCCTCTCCAGGACAACATTGCCTCCGGGGTATTGTCTGGGGCCCTGCCCTGGCTGCGGGCCACAGGCAGCAGGATCGCCACTCCCGGAGGGGAACCCGTGGTGCTGCGTGGCGTGAACCTGTTGGGGCTCGACGCCGCCGGGCCCCACCCGGAGCGTGGTTTCGCCGCCGGCGCCGGCATAAGCGAGGCTACCGTGGACGCTGCGCTGGGCTGGGGAGGCAACGTCATCCGGCTGGCGATCAACCGCGACCGGGTCCTCAACGGCTACGGACGCTTCGGCCCCTGGGAGTACCTGGCGGATCTGGACCGGGTGATCGAACGCGCCGCGTCCCGCGGGGCTTACACGCTGCTCTCGCTGCGGCGGCTGGACGACTTCACGGTCTTCGGAACGCGGCCCGGTCCCGACGGAGCGGAGTCCCTGAACTTCATCGCGCCGCAACCGGACTACGACACCATCGGGATGTGGCGGATACTCGGCGAGCGGTACGCCGACGAGCCGGCGGTCCTCTTCGACCTGTTCACCTCGCCCCACGCGGCCCTGGGAGACGACCTGACGGGCTTCGACACCGACTGGCCCCTGTGGAGCTTCTGGGTGCGCCTCATGGTCGCGGACCTGCGCCGGGTACACCCGCGTGCGCTGTGCTTCGTCAGCGGGCTCGATTGGGCCACCGACCTGAGCGGCTTACCCGTAATCGGGACCGGCGGAAGACCCATTCCCAACCTGGTATACGCGGCCCACCTCACCCCCCGGCAGGGGGGACTGAAGCCGCCGGCGCTGGCTCTCGCCCGGAAGCATCCCCTGTTCGTCAGCGAGTGGGGCGGAGGCCCGGCGGATACGGCCTGGGGCGAGCGGATGGCCCGCACTTTCCGGGCCGAAGGCTTCGGCTGGACCGCAGCCCACTGGAACGCGGAGCCGCTCCTGGCACGAACCGTCGGGGGCCGCGTGCTGCCGACGCCTTTCGGCGCCGTGGTGCGCCGGGCGCTGGCGATGCCGGACGAACGCGTGGAAGAGATGGCGCCGGGGCGAGAGCCCTTGCCGGTCGTTCCCTGAACCCGAAAGGAGGAGTCTATCGTGGCTATCGGACAAGACCTGCTGGACCTACCCTTCGCCGAGGTGGTGCGCAACCTGGCCTTCGCGATCGCCGAGGGGCAACTGGAGCTCGACCGCAGCTCCATCGAGACGCTCAGGTTCTTGCTGGAAAACGAGGTGGAGATCATACCCGAGATCGCCGAGATACTCGAGCCGGCGGAGCGCGAGGTCGAGGTGGGGCCGAATGGAGAAACCGTCACCATCACCGGGACCAGCATTAGCGCCAGCGGCGCCGAGCCGGTCACCTTGAACCTGCTCCAGAGCGGCATTCTGCCCACCTTCTACCAGTTCACCGAGGCGGAGATTGAGGTGAAGCTCTCCATCTCCATGAAACGAACGGAGACCGAAGAGTCGGAGGGGACCAGGCTGGGGTTGCGAGCGACCCCCTTCGGGGCGTTGGCATTCGGTTCGCCGGTTAACTACCGGACCGCCAACACGTACTCCTACTCGGCCGATGGCGCGAGCGTGCTTCGGGCCACCATGCGCCCCGTGCCGCCGCCGCCGCGCCTGACGCCGCGCACGGTGACCGTAAACGCCTTTACCAGCCCGCCCACCGTAACCGCCACCGAGTAGTCTAGGGGGGATTCATATGCCCAACGGAGCGCAGCGCATCACGGACTTGCTCTCGTCTCCCATGCAGGCCGTGATCACGGCCCTCGGCGTCGGGGTTGCCCAGGCGCAACGCGAACTGGACCGCTACGCCATCGAGACCCAGCGGGAGATCAACGAAGACCCGCTGCTCTCGGAACACGGCCTGCAGGCCATTTGGTACCAGATGCCGCGGACGGAACTGGAGCTCACGACCGCGATCGCACTGGAGGAGCAGGTTGACGACGAGGGGCCCAGGGTGCTCGGCCCCTACTCGCTCAAGCAGATCCACCTTCAACCCATCAACGCCTCCTACACCAACCAGTTCGAGTACGACGTGCAGGCCTCGAGCAAGGTCAAGCTGACCATCGTCCCTGTGCCGCCACCGGCCGCCGAGGACGCCGTAGTCCCGAGGCTGGACCGCGCCGCCGTCATAGTCATCGCCCGCCAGCACCTGGTCACGGACCAGGACGGCGAACCGTCGTCCGACGCCAGGTTGGCGGTAAACTTCAACGGCCAGTCGCGGGAATGGTTCGTGCTGCAGTACCGCCTGGATGAAGATGAGGTGGACCGGCTCGCGCTGGTGGTGGTAGACGACGATACGAGCCAGTTAATAAGGTACCAGGAGGGTTGAGGTCGCTTATGGAGGAGCGTAGCGAGGTTCTGGTACAGCGTCTGAACGAAGGCGTAGACAACCTGAACCAATTGCGGACGGAGTTCACGAGCTTTCTGGAGAAGATGGAGGAGGCGTCGCCCGAGGAGGCAGCCCGCGCGGCCAGCGAGTTCTCCGGCCTGCTGGGCGAGAGGCTCAACGCCCTGGAGCCGAACTTGAGGGAGGCTGCGGAGATTTCCGAAGCGGTGGTTTCGGAGCTCGAGCCGCCGGCGGCGGTCAAACCCGTAGACCTGGCGCAGCCTTTTCGGTCCATGATCGAAACCATACAGAACCAGGCCAGGGAGCCGCGGGAGGGCGACGTGGCGGCCACCCTCAAGACCGTGGACGTGGAGTTGAAGGGTTTGATCGTGGTGCAAGAGGATGAGACCCGCGTGGTGACGCCGACGATCTCCCAGGCCGTGGACCCCGCCAAGCTTTCGACGATCCGCATGTCCTTTGGCTCCGTCCCCGTCTTGCGCGGGGCTGAGACGCAACCCGAGTAACAGGATATCCGGGGACGCGCATGGTGGACAGGCCAACCAACGGCGAACGGAGCATCGGCCTCACGCCGCTGCGGGACCAGCTCGCCCGATCTCTGAGCCGAAACCTGGAGTTGCGGCAACAGATCGAGGAGCTCGAACGCGAGAAAACGGGCATACCCATCGAGGCTGCGACGGCGGCCCTGGTCCGGGCTATGAGATCTGGAGAGGAGGCGGCCGTCGAGGCGTCGGGGGCGCGACGCTACGCCATCTCTAGTTTGCAGGCCACCCTGCGCGGTGTCCTCATTTTTGAGGACGGCGAGTGGGTGTTGCAGCCGCCCCGCCCCGAGCAACTGCTGCCTCCGGAGCAGATGGGCAGCATTGACATAACCCTGGCCCGGCTTCCGGAGGCCACCCCAACGGAGGAGCAGGAGGTTCTCGCGTTTCTCAACGCCGCCCAGACGCCGGAGGAGATAGCTGAAGCGGTGGAGTTCCCCGACGAGCGGGACGTGGGGGTCCGGGTCGCCCGGCGCATCCTGGACCGGCGCCAGGAGCTGGGCGCCTTCACCAGCCTGGGACAGGTCGCCGGGGTGCCCCAGGTGGGCCCCGAGCGGTTCGCCGAGATAGTCAGAGCCCTCGGTGGACCAACGCCGGAAGGGGGGGGGCCGGAACTGGCGCGCGCCCTGGAAGGCGCCCAGGCCGCCTTTAGCGCCTGGGACCGGGAGCCCGGGACCGGCGCGGCCCAAGATGTTGTTGCCCGGACCACCCATCTGCTGGCGAACGCTCAGAGCTGGGGTGACGAAGAGTTCGTCCGGACGGCGCACGCCCTGGCCCAGGCGATGGCCGGCTTCGGCGAGGAGATCAGTGACGAAGTAGGTTCAGAGCGCTCGGAGCCCTTCCGGGCTGCGGCGGATCGGCTGCTCGAATCGATCCGGCGACTCGCCGAAGCCGGCTTCGCTACGCCTGCGGACATGGAGCGCCTGGGCGCCGACGTCCAAAGGCTCACGCGCCTTTACGGGGACGTCTCGCAGGCATGACCCTCCCTGCGGAGGTGGCTACCGACGGAGATCCAGGCCCGCCTGACGCCTGATACCGGATCCGCGTGAAAGGTTCGGTAAGGGTGAGAGGCCGGAGCCGACTTCTGGTAGGGTTCAACCGGACTCAGAATAACCTCTGGTGAGAGTATGAATCGCCCGTGGTCTTTGCATCCGGTCTGGGGGATAATGATCCCGGTCGCAGGAAAACCGGCCGGACGTGGCGCTCGGCCTTGACTCCGGCGAGAAAGGCGCGGTATACAGGACGATGAAGCCATCGGCCGGGATTGATCCGGACGGTGAACCAGGAACGGTCGGGCCGCGAAACGGAGGGAGCCAGGA
>Ga0081539_10003597_pt1 | contig 18751 bp, 17 predicted proteins | sample TabmetS4T2R2_FD_71023 | JGI IMG/M metagenome (GOLD analysis project Ga0081539, IMG submission 71023) | Tabebuia heterophylla rhizosphere microbial communities from the University of Puerto Rico - S4T2R2 | ecosystem: Host-associated > Plants > Roots > Rhizosphere ...
ACACGATCTCGTGGCCTGGGCAGCGTACCGGCTGGGCGACATCGCGCTCGCGCGCTCCGAGATTGAGCGCGCGCTCGCAAGCGGCATTCGTGAGGCTCGGGTCCTGTATCACGCCGGCGCCATCCTCGTGGCCGCCGGTGATAGGGAGGCCGGTCGCGCGCGGCTTGACGAGGCACTGAGCCTCGGACCTGCCCTTGGCCCGCTCGACACGGAAGAGGCACGCCGCCTGCTCGGCTGAAGGTCGCGCGTTGGTGCCCGACCCGAGCTGCTCCTCGGTTGGCACGGCAGGCGTGCCAAACGACGAACGAGTGGGCCTGCGAGCGTCCCTAACCCCCGTTCCTCCTCGGTTTGGCACCCCTGGCGTGCCATCAACGCTTGACACCGGCGCCGGGCATGTCCCACGATGAACGCCCCGATGCACATCTGTACTGAACAAACGTGCAGCGCAACGCGCCGCCGAAGATGAGCATGGCTGGGTGATGACCCACTTCGAGACCCTCGTCGAAGCCAGTCGCCTGTACTACGAGCTCGGCGAGACGCAGGGTCGGGTCGCCGAGCTGCTCGGCGTCACCCGGCCGCAGGTGTCGCGACTCCTCAAGCAGGCCCGCGCCGAGGGCATCGTCGAGATCCGCATCGTCGATCGGACCGCGGACTCCTCACCAGCGGCTGACGAACTCCGACAGCGTTACGGCCTCGCTGCCGTGCACGTCGCCCCATCCCTTCACGGGCCGGAGGACCTCACGAGGCGCAGCATCGGCCGTCTCGCCGCGCAGGTGTTGCTGTCGGCGATCCGTGACGGCGCGATGGTTGGTATCGGCGACGGAGCCTCAGTCTCGGCGACGGCGGACGCGTTGGCCGAGGCGACATCACCCGTGGCCGCGACCGTCGTTCCGCTGTGCGGCGGCTATTGGTTCAGCGGCCCGACCCGCGAACCCTTCCGGCGGGTCGCGGACGCTCTCGGCGCCAGTGTTCAGGGCCTCCTCGCCCCGGGGCTTGTCGATGACGCCGCGACGAAGTCGGCGCTGTATGCCCACGCCGGCGTCAGGACGATCCTCGATCTCTGGGAGCGGCTGGACGTCGCCCTGTTCGGCATCGGGGCCGGCACATGGAGCGCTGCCGCTCTGGGCGACGAGATCGCCCGGGAGATCGACGCACGTGACGCCGTCGGCGAAGTGCTCATCGCGCCGTTCGACCTCGACGGCCGGTTCGTGTGCGACGTGTTGCGCGACCGGGTCATCGCGTTCGATGCCCGAAACCTGCCGCAGGTTCCGATTTCGATCGGCGTCGCGGGTGGCCCGAGCAAGGTGGCGCCGATCCTCGGCGCATTGCGGGCTCGACTCCTGACGACGCTCGTCACGGACGTCCGTACTGCCGAAGCCGTCCTCGCGGCAGGGGAGGCTCGGTGACGACACGCCGCCAGGCCATCCTCGCGGTCGATATCGGGACGACGTCGACCAAGGCCGGCCTGGTGGGTCTCGATGGCGAGCTTCTTGCGATCGGCCGCGGCGGCTACGAGCTGACCGTCGGCCATCGACCGGGCTGGGCTGAGCAGGATCCCGAGGCGTGGTGGCGCGCCTTCATCGACAGCACGCGGGAGGCCCTGCAAAGCGTCGAAGTCGACGTCGTCGCGATCTGCGTCGACGGCCACGGCCCGACCCTCGTCGCGCTCGACGCTGACGCGATCCCGACTCGTCCGGCAATCACCTGGCTCGACAGCCGGGCGAACGACGAGCTCGACGAGCTGAGCCGGGCAAGCGGCCTGCGCGGCTGGGCGCTCGGCGTCCTCCCGGCAGCGCTCTGGGTCGAGCGCAACGAAACCCGGAGCGCGGAACGCACGGCCTGGTACCTGAACACCTGGGAATTTCTCGGCCTGCGCTTGACCGGCCGCGCGGCAACGACGTTGGTCCCCGGCCAGACCCTACCGAGCTCCGCGCTCATGGAGCGGGTCGGCCTGCCCCCCAGCAAGATCGGGCCGACGGTCGGGGCCGCGGAGGCGCTCGGTGGCTTGAGCCGCTCGGCTGCAACCGACCTCGGTCTTTCGGAGGGAATTCCCGTCATCGCCGGCGTGGTCGACGCATTCGCCAGCTTCCACGGCGCCGGACTGACGCAGGCAGGGGACGCGATCGACACCGGTGGGATGTCAGGCGGTTTCGGGGTTTACTGGTCGCAGCCGGTCGAGGCGGCCGGGTCCTTCTGCACGCCCGGACCGCTTGAGGGGACGTTCGTCGTTGGTGGCGCGATGGCCGCAACCGGACGCGCGCTCGATTGGTTGCGCGAGGACGTCCTCGATCGATCCAGCTCGATCGACGACCTCATCGACGAGGCGAGTCCGGTCGCTCCGGGCGCCGATGGTCTCGTGTTCCTGCCGTATCTCGCCGGTGAGCGGTCGCCGATATGGGACCCGCAGGCCCGCGGCGCCTTCGTGGGGCTCAGCCTCGGTCATCGCCGCGCGCACCTCGTGCGTGCCGTCCTGGAGGCCGCCGCGCTCGCGATCAGGCACGTCGCGGCACCGATCCTCGAGCAGGGCGTCCGGGTCACGGAAATGCGTGTCTGCGGCGGCCCGGCGCGGAGCGCGCTCTGGAACCAGATCAAGGCTGACGTCACCGGTTTTGCCGTCGCGGTCCCGCATGTCCTCGAGACGGCGGTCATCGGCTCGGCGGTTGTCGGCGCCGTCGGGATCGGTGCGTATGCCGACCTGCCGGAGGCCATCCGGGCAATGACCCGCATCGAGCAGCGCTACGAGCCGCGTCCTGAGAATCAGGCGACCTACGACCGACTCTTCGAGGCGTACGTCGCGCTCTATCCGCGGTTGCGCGATGCGCTGGCGCCGCTTGCATCCGAGACGGCGGCTGACACCGAGGTCCGCCTCGTGACGTCCGATGCTGTCTCCGCCGGAGCGGCCGGGTGACGAGCCCCGTCGCGGTCCAGACAGACCGGGAAACCGTCCGCACGCGAGGGGCCACGCTCGACATCAAGAACGTAGCCCTGACCTTCCCGACGGCTGCCGGTCCGCGGCCGGCGCTCGAGCGAGTCAGCCTGCACGTGGCGCCCGGCGAAGTCGTCTCCATCATCGGGCCGAACGGCTCCGGCAAGAGCACGCTCTTGCGGGTCATCGGTGGTCTTCTGCGGCCGGATCAGGGCGAGGTCTTTCTCGACGGCCGGCCCGTCGACGGCCCCGACGCCGAGATCGGCATCGTTTTCCAGGACCCCCGGCTGCTGCCGTGGCGTTCCGTGGCGGCCAACGTCACATACCCGCTCGAGCTGGCCGGCTGGCCGAGAGACCGCCGCCTCGCCAGGCTCGCGGAGGTTCTCGCTCTCGTCGATCTCGAAGGCACCGAATTTGCCCGACCCAGCCAGCTATCGGGCGGCATGCGCCAGCGGGCGGCCCTGGCCCGGGCGCTCGTCCTCGAGCCGCGCCTCCTCCTCCTCGACGAGCCGTTCAGCGCCCTCGACGCCCTGACCCGCGAGCGTTTCAACCTCGAGCTGCTCGATCTGTGGTCGCGCACTGCGGCTTCGATCATCGTGGTCACTCACAGCATCCCCGAGGCGATCTTCCTCGGCGATCGAGTCGTCGTGCTGTCATCGGGTCCGGGCCGAGTCGTTGCCGACATCCCGGTCGACCTGCCGCGGCCGCGCCGCATCGAAGCGCTCGACGACGCGGCCGTCTCGCCCATCGCCCGAACCATCCGCCAGCACCTGGCCGAAACCTGATGACGATCAGGGGCGCCCTCTCGATCGTTGCCGCGATCGTCGTCGGCCTCATCCTGTGGAAGGCGATCGTTGTCATCGGTGGCTATCCGCCGTTCATCCTGCCGGCACCGGAAGTCGTGGCCACGCGCCTGGTGGAGGCCTGGACACGGGGCACTATCCAGCCCCACTTCGTGGCGACGCTGCAGGAGATCGGGCTCGGCTTCGTCGTTGGGGCCGGTCTCGCCCTCATTGCGGGCTACGCGCTCGCGCGGTCGATTCTGATCGAGCGGGTCCTCTCGCCATACATCGTCGCCGCACAGGCGACGCCGATCCTCGCCCTTGCGCCGGTCCTCTACCTGTGGTTCGGACCCGGTCTCCTGGGCAAAGTGCTGATCTGCGCCCTCATCGTCTTCTTTCCAGTCGCCGTCGCTACGATGGTCGGTATCCGGTCGGTGGATGCCGGCCTTCTCGAGCTCGGACGGAGCCTGCGCGCCACACGCACGCAGGTCCTGACGACGCTCGAGATTCCCGCCGCTCTGCCGTCGATCCTCGGCGGCATGAGGGTTGGCGTCACACTTGCCGTCGTCGGCGCGATCGTCAGCGAGTGGGCCGGCGCCAGTCGAGGCCTTGGCGTGCTCGTCAACCTCGCCCGGGGGTCGCTCTTCGACATTCCCCTCATGTTCGCCACGCTGGTGACCATTGCCCTCGTCGGCATCTGTCTCTACGTGGCCGTCGTCTTCGTCGAGCGCCGAGTCGTCGGCGCGCGTTAGTCCTTCCTGGAGGTCCTCGATCCATGTCGTCCCCGTCCCCATCGCCGGCCCGCGGCCGGCTGAACACGACGATCGTCTTCCTCGCGACGGTCGCCGTCGTTGTCGTGGCCGCCGCGCTGCTCCTGAGCAACGGTCGACCCGGAGCGTCGCCGTCACCATCGACGGCCTCACCATCTGAACAGGCGAGCGCGTCGGTCGCGAGCCCGGGATCGACGTCGAGCGCGAGCGCCGGATCGAACCAGCCGACCGAGCTGACGGTCGGTCTTGGCTACATCCCGAGTGTCCAGTTCGCGCCGTTCTATCTCGCCGCCCAGGCGGGTTACTACGCCGACGCCGGTCTCGACGTCAAATTCGAGAACAAGATCGACCCGGACCTGATCACGCTGGTCGGCCAGGGCTCGATCGACGTCGGCCTCGCCGACGGAACGAGCGTCATCCCGGCGGTGAGCCAGGGCATCCCCGTGCGATACCTCGCAACGGTGTACCGCGCGTTTCCGTCGATCGTCTTCGCGAAGACGACCTCAGGTATCACGAAGGCGGCCGACCTCAAGGGTCGACAGCTTGGCATCCCGGGTCGCTACGGATCGTCATGGATCATGCTCCAGGCCCTGCTGAAATCGGCCGACCTGACACCCGACGACCTCGACATCGTCGAATACCCGGACTTCGGCCAGGCCGCCGCGGTCCAGCAGGGTGCAGTCGATGCGGCGACCGGGTTCGTCAACAACGAGCCGGTCCAGCTCGAGCAGAACGGCGTCGAGGTGAACGTCCTTACCGTCGACCAGTTCGTGCCGCTGCCAGGGCCGGGTCTCATCGCGGGGACGAAGACGATCGAATCGAAGCGCGACGCGATCGCCGCCTTCATCAGCGCCACGATCCAGGCGATGCAGGAGATCGAGGCCGATCCGGCCCAGGGCCTGCAGGCCGCCACCGACGCCGAGCCGACCCTGGCCGAGAAGCCGGAGGCCCAGCGCGCCGTCCTTGACGCCACGATCGCGGCGTGGAAGGGGAGCGGCGACTCGACGTCATTCGGGACGATCGACCGGGAGGCGTGGTCGAAGTCGATCTCCTTCATGAATGGGCTCGGGCTCGTCAAGGAGCCGGTCACGGTCGATGGGCTCGTGGACGATTCGCTGCTGGGCGGCTGATCGGGGTCGGGGCAGTCTGCAGCGGCTGCCGTTCACGGCGCGGAGGCGCCGTCAAGCAGGAATCTCCACAAAGCCTCACAATTGCCGTCCCGCCGGCCCGAGCGGGATGTCCCAGGAGATGCCCCGCGTGAACGGTCGCCCGCCCGCTTCGCCGCTCAGTTCCGATCCGTCGCGCACCGGCTCGTCGCTCCGACCGGGCTCCGCGCTGCGGTCCAGCTCCCCGCTGCGGCCACCGGCCCGGACCGAAGATGTGCCGTTCAAGCACGTCATCGAGACATACGTCCACCGCGACCAGACGATCACCTGCGTCTGCGGCTGGCACGGCAGCTGCGCGCCGGGCGAGCGGGGTGCATCGCCCTGGACGGCACACCTCCAGGAGTTCCGCACGAAGAAGCGGTAGCTGATGGCCGGGGCAGAACCGATCCCGGCGGCCCCAGGCAGGGAACTCACCCGCGTCCCCACTGCGACTCGCCCATCACTTGGCTGGGATTCGCCTGGGACCCACCGCCGCTCGGCTGCCACTCGCGCGCGAGAAATCGGCACTCCGCGGCGGGACTCAAGCGTGGGAAATTGCCAGGGGATCTCCACGCGGTCGTTAGCCCGGCCAACCGGCATCCCGCAGCCGGAGCCAAGCGTGTGAAATTGCCAGGCGACATCCAGGCGGCCGGATGGGCAGGAATCCACGGCTAATGACCGGCTGGTGACCACGTGACGAAATCCTGACCCACGGCGCTCGCCAGAGCCGCCGGCTGCGACGCCAATTCCGCCTTCGCCGCCTGCTAGCATCCGGCGACGTGACCGCGAGCCGGACTCCGCCCGAGGGACCGCCGTTCACGCTGCGCGCCCGCATCCTGACCCCGCTCGGGTCGGGCGGCTTCCTCCATGAAACCGACGGGCTCGTGGAGGTCGACGCCTCCGGCCGGATCGCGTCGGTCGGGTCTGTCGATCAGCGAGCCGATGGCGTTGGGGGCGTTGAGGTCGCCATCGACCTGCGACCGCTCGTCCTCATGCCCGGTCTGGTCGACCTTCACGCCCATCTGCCCCAGCTCCCGAACGCCGGCCTGGGCGCGGGGCTGCATCTGCTCACCTGGCTGGATCGGTACATCTTTCCCTTGGAGCGCGAATTCGACGACGCCGCCGCGGCCGAACGACTCGCGCCGGCTGCCTTCCGCGCGTTCGCGTCCGCCGGGACGACCACGGCGCTTCTGTACGGGGCCGTGTTCGCGCCATCGCTGGACGCCGCGTTCCGGGCGGCCGCCAGCCACGGGATTCGGGCGATCATCGGCAAGGTGATGATGGATCGCCTGACGTACGACGAGGCAATCGAGCCGGCGACGATCCTCGAGACGTCGCTCCGCCAATCGGCCGAGCTGTGCGAGCGCTGGCACGGCGCCGAGGACGGCCGGCTCGGCTATGCCTTCACGCCCAGGTTCGCAGTGTCGTGCTCAATGGAGATGCTCCGCGAGTCGGCGTCGCTGGCGCGTTCGACCGGAGCCTGGTGGCAGACCCACATCTCGGAGGATTTGCGTGAGATCGTCACGGTTCGGCGGCTCTTTCCGGAGGCGATCGATTACGCCGACGTCTACGACCGGGCCGGCGGGCTCGGCGAGCGGACCGTTCTCGCCCACGCGGTCCACCTCAGCGACCGTGAGCTTGGTCGGCTGGTGGAGACGGGGACACGAGTCGCGCACTGCCCGGCCTCGAATCTCTTCCTTGCCTCGGGGGTGATGCCGCTGGCGCGCTACCTCGAGGCAGGGCTCACCGTGGGCCTGGGCTCCGATGTCGCGGCGGGACCTGAGCTATCAATCTTCGCGACGATGCGTGCCGGGGCATACGCTCAGAGTGCACTCCACGTCGCGGGCGACACGCGGACCGTCCTAAGCCCGCTCGAGTGGCTGAGGATGGGGACGCTCGGGGGGGCGCGGGTACTCGGGCTCGACGATCGGATCGGCTCGATCGAAGTCGGGAAGGAGGCCGACCTGATCGCGGTCGACCCACGCCTGACGGCGCCCATCCCGGAGCTCGACGTGGAGGACCCGGCAGACCTCATGAGCCGCTTGATGTTCCGGCCGCACCCGTCGATGGTCCGTGCGGCCTGGGTCCGTGGCCAGCGCCTCGAAGGGCCGGAGTGGGTGGCGTGATCGAGGCCCGGTTCGGCCACGTCAACATCGTTGCCCGCGACTGGCGCAAGCTGGCGGCGTTCTACGAGCGGGTCTTCGGCTGCGTCGTCGTGCCGCCCGAGCGCGAATTCAGTGGCCCAGTGTTGTCGGCCGGCGTCGGAGTGCCGAATGCCGCCCTCCACGGCGTCCACCTGCGCCTGCCAGGCTTGGGCCCGGAGGGTCCGACGCTCGAGATCTTCGAATACACCGAGGAGCTGGACGCCTTGCCGCCGGCCGCCAATCGACCTGGCTTTACGCACATCGCCTTCGCCGTGCCGGACGTGGCCGCCGCGCGCTCGGCCGTGCTGGAGGCGGGCGGGCACGATGTGGGCGAAATCGTCACGCTGGAACTGGCTGACGGCCGGCGTGTCACATTCACCGACGTCGGTGACCCGGAAGGCAACATCGTCGAGCTCCAGTCGTGGTCGCGGTAAACCGCCCGTCGCGGCCGGGGCAACTTCCGAGCGCTCGCGGCACGCGTGGCGTGCCAACCGAAGAAGGACGGCCACCCGTCCGCCCACAGGACCCGCTCGCTCCGCTGTTTGGCACGGCGGCCGTGCCAAGCCGAGGAGGAATGGCATTTCGGGATGCCCACGCGCGTGGTACTTCGCTGTTTGGCACGCTTGGCGTGCCAGGCGGGCCACCCTGCCGGCCATGGCGCCCGCCGCGTTACACAGGGCCCGCGGTCCAGGCCCTACAGGACCACGATCCCGTTGCCAGCCGGCTGCCGGCCTTCGCGCAGCGCCGCAAGCACCTGCCGCGTATCGAGTGGGAACAGGTCGCGCAAGCTCTCGCGCCAGGCACGCAGCGCCCGCCGATTACCCGCGGTGTCGCTAACGAGCAGGATGACCTGGCCGTCCGGATCATCGCGGATCTTGAGCGTGATCTTCCGGGTCAGCGCTTGGACGTCCGAGAGCTTGGTCTCGGCTTCGATGCGCACGCGCCACGCATGAGGGATGGAGCCGCTGATGACGGCGTCCCACGCGCGCAGGTCGCCGATTTCTGGCAACGGAACCTCCGTTCGCCAGCGGAGTGCACGGTGGATCAGTGCTCTCAAGCGTTCGAGAAGCTCGAGTTGCGCGCGGTCACGAAGGGCATCACCGGCTGGATAGGTCTTGATGCTGAAATCGAGCCCGACGACCGCGCACAGTGCGCCAACGAATTCGAGAACGGGCTTCCTCGTGAGTCCTCGTTCGAAACGGTAGATCGCGGAGTGAGACACGCCAAGCGCTCGTGCGACGGTGCGCTGACTGATGCCGGCACTGATCCGGGCAGTGCGCACGTCGTCCCCAAGTCGGCGCATGGCTTCCCGGACACGGCGTCGACCGCGATCCGCCGGACGCTCAGAAGTTGGCATGCGCTAAGCCTGATCTGCGCCGCTCACCTGCGACTTACCGCCGTTCATGGCACGCGCGGCGTGCCAAACCGAGGAGGAACGAGGTTCGCTTGCCCGCCCGGGCTCGCTCGTTCGCTGTTTGGCACGCTGGCCGTGCCAAACCGAGCAGGAACGAGGTTCGCTTGCCCGCCCGGGCTCGCTCGTTCGCTGTTTGGCACGCTGGCCGTGCCAGCGGCGCCTCACGCGCTATTGGCGCATCGGGAAGCGTCGGCCGGCTTCGCGTGAGCTACACGGAGCTCCTGATCAGGGGCGGCACGATCGTGGATGGCACCGGCGCGCCCAGCAAGCCCGGTAGCGTCCACCTCAAGGACGGCACGATCAAGGTCCTGGCACAGGATGCCCAGCTTGCCGGCGTCGACACGATCGAGGCGGAGGGCAAGGTCGTCGCGCCGGGGTTCATCGACCTGCACAGCCACAGCGGGCTCATGATTCTCGCCGAGCCGCTCCACGAGCCGAAGGTCCGCCAGGGCGTGACGACCGAACTGGTCGGCGTCGATGGCAACTCCTACGCCCCGTTCAGGAACCAGCAGGACCTCCACGACTTCGTCCACCTGAACGGCGGCCTCGACGGACGGCCCGATCTGGCCTACGACTGGGCCAGCGTCGCCGACTACCTCACGAGGTTCGACGGCACGGTCAGCCTCAACATCGCCTTCCTCGTCGGGAACTCCGCGCTGAGGATCGAGGCCGTCGGCTGGGAGGAGCAGGAAGCCACCTCAGCCCAGACGGACCGGATGCGCGCGACCGTCAGGGAGGCGATGCAGGAGGGTGCCTTCGGGCTGTCGAGCGGGCTCGACTACCCGCCCGGTTGCTACGCGACTACCCAGGAGCTCGCTGACCTGGCGCGAGAGGTTGGAAGAAGCGGCGGCATCTACCACACCCATGTCCGGTACACGCTCGGTGACCGCTTCATCGATCCGTTCCGGGAGGCGATCGAGATCGGCCGCCGGGGCGAGGCGCCGGCCCACATCACCCACTTCTATCACCGCAAGACGTTCCCGGGCTCGCCGGATCAGATGCTCGACCTCATCGATGACGCCCGCGCGGAAGGGCTCGACGTCACCTTCGATGCCTACCCAGCCGAATGGGCCAGCACCCGGCTCCTGATCCTCATCCCGACGTGGGTCCAATCCGGCGGCCCGCACAAGACCATGGAGCGGCTCGCGGACCGGAATGTCCGCGATCGGATACGTCGGGAACTCGCCGATCGCGGCCAACTCTTTGCCGGCGCCGGCGGGCTGAGAGACGTCCGCCTCGGCTATTTCCACACCCCCGCCAACCTGCGCTGGGAGGGCAGGACCCTCGGCGCACTCATCGACGAGACCGCCAAGGACCCGATCGATGCTCTCTGCGACCTCCTCCTCGACGAGGATCTGCGGCCCAGCGAGGTCACGCCCGGCCCTCACACGGACGGCATCCGCCGCTTCCTCAAGCATCCGATCGGCATGGTCGGCACCGACTCGACCTTCGTCGGCGAGAAGCCCAGTCCACGGACATACGGGAGCTATCCGCGCATCCTCGGCCAGTTCGTCCGTGACGAGGCCATCATCAGCCTGGAGGAAGCAGTCCGAAGAATGACGAGCGCCCCCGCAGCACGGCTCGGGCTGCAGGACAGGGGCGTCATCCGCGACGGCGCCATCGCCGACATCGTCGTGTTCGACCCGGCGACCGTGCGCTCGAACGCCACGTACGACGACCCGCGTCGCTACCCGACCGGCATCGAGCACGTCATCGTCGGTGGCGAGCCGGTAGTGCGGGACAGCCGGCACACGGGCGCGACGCCTGGCCGCGCATTGCGGCACGGCCGCGACTGACGAGGGGATGCCGCGGCCGGTCTTTCCTGCGCCCCTGATCGACACATCCCCCGAGGGCCTCCGCCACGCGATCGAAGCCGACCTCGTCGCGACCCGCCTCTACAACACGGACCTGCCGGTCGAACCCCACGACGAGCCCGACGTCTCGTGGGCGATGCCGCCGCCCGGCGACGTCCTTCGGAGCGCGGTGGTCAGGACGTACTTTGCCGACGCCGATGCGGACCGTCGCATCGACGCGATCGTCGAGGCCTACGAACGGCACGGCAATCAGGTCGTCTGGTGGGTGGCGCCATTCCACACACCATCAGATCTCGCAGCGCGCCTCGCGCGGCACGGGTTCCGTCATATCGGCCGATCGCAGGCGATGGCCCTCGACCTGGCGACCCGTCCGCAAAGTCGCGAGCCCGCGCCTGGCGGACTCGACATCGACATCGTCCGAGATCGCAAGTCCGCACGCGAATACGTCAACGTCGTCACCGAAGACCGACCCGAGGCGGGCCCGCCCTACAAGCCCGAGCTCATCGAGCTGACCATCGAAGCCGTGACCGCACGGATCGATGAGCAACCGGTGCCCAGCCACTTCGTCGGACGGCTCGATGGGCGCGCCGTCGCGACGTCCCGGATCTCGGTCATCGGCGGTACGGCGGGCATCTACTCGGTCGTGACGATCCCCGATGCACGGGGTCGCGGATTCGGCCGGGCGATGACCCTCGCCGCGCTCCACGCAGCACGCGACGGTGGCTATCGCATCGCCACACTCCAGTCGAGCGAGCTGGGCTACAACATCTATCGCCGGCTCGGATTCGTCGACGTCTTCGACTACCAGATCCACGTCAGCACGCGCGCTTGACAGGCGGCGCGGGAGCAGCCCATCGTCAGCGGCCTAGGAGGTGGGCCCAACCCTCATGACCATCCGGATCGAGCCTCGGCGCTCGAGCCCTGTCGCGCCGAGCCCGGTCGCTCCGGATGCGCTCATTGTGCCGCCGGGTCGGATCGCGCCCGGACGGGCGCGGGTCGGGCCGCTTCGTCGCGAGGGCCCGGCGAAGCTCACCGGCGAGGCGAAATACGCCGATGACCTCGTCTTTCCGGGCGCCTGGTTCGGAGCGACGATCAGGTCCACCGAAGCGCACGCGCGCTTCGTTGCCCTCGACCTCGACGAGGCCTTCGACTGGAACCAGGTCGTCGTCGTCACCGCGGCCGACATTCCAGGCGAAAACATCGTCTCGCTCATCAGCGACGACCAGCCGATCCTCGTCCCGGTCGGTGGCGAGATCCAGCACCACGCCGAGCCGCTGGCCCTCCTCGCGGCGCCCGACCGGGCGACTCTTCGAGCGGCGAAGGCCGCCGTCCAGGTCCGGACCGAGAAGCTCGACGCCCTCTTCGACCCCACCGCGTCTGAGCACGTCTTCGCCCACTACGAGCTGAGGAAGGGCGAGCTCGAGGCCGGCTTCGCGGCGGCGGACGTCATCCTCGAGGGGACCTATCGGGTGGGCCACCAGGAGCAGCTCTACATCGAGAACAACGCGATGATCGGCGTGCCCCGCGAGGACGGCGGCGTGGCCGTCCACGGCAGCCTCCAGTGCCCGTACTACGTGCACAAGGCACTCAAGCGGGCACTGAACCTCAACGACACGCAGGCCCAGGTCGTCCAGGCCGAGACGGGTGGCGGGTTCGGCGGCAAGGAGGAGTACCCGTCGATCATCGGGCTCCACGCTGCGCTGCTCGCTTTGAAGTGCAAGAAGCCCGTCCGGATGATCTACGACCGTCACGAGGACCTCTCGGCGACGACGAAGCGCCATCCGGCGATCGTGACCCACCGGACGGGCATGAAGAAGAACGGCACCCTCGTCGCCCAGGACATCGAGGTCGTCATGGATGGTGGCGCGTACTGCACGCTGACGCCCGTCGTCCTGAGCCGCGGCGCGATCCATGCCGGTGGCCCATACCGCTGCCCGAACGTCCGCATCCGGGCCCGGGCGACGCGGACGAACACGCCGCCAAACGGTGCCTTCCGTGGCTTCGGAGCGCCACAGGTCGAGTTCGCCGCCGAGACCCACCTCAACCGGCTCGCCGAGCGCATGGGTCTGAGCCCGCTCGAGGTTCGGCGGCGGAACGTCTATCAGCCCGGTGACGAGACGCCGACCGGCCAGATCCTGCGTGGCAGCGTCGCCGGCGAAGAGGTCCTCGAGCGGGCGGCCGAGGCGGCCGAATTCGAGCGCATCCGGGAGCGGACCGGCCGTGCGCGGGCCGAACGAGCCGGCTCCGGCACGATCACGATGGGGCCACTGCTCACGACGAGCGCGCGGACCGCCACCGGGATCGGGCTCGCCATGGCCTGGCACGGCGCCGGCTTCACGGGCTCGGGCGAGGTCAAGCTGGCGAGCGTCGCGTCGGTCGAGCTCACGAGCGACGCCCGGATCCGGATCCTGACTGCATCGACGGAGATGGGCCAGGGCACGAAGACCATCTTCCCGCAGCTCGTCGCCAAGGAGCTCGGAGTCTCCGACGACGCCGTCGAGATCGCGCCGCAGGACACCGCGATCGTGCCCGACAGCGGACCGACCGTCGCCAGCCGGACGGCGATGGTGGTCGGCGGTTTGCTCATCAAGGCGGCACGCCGGCTGCGAGAGATCGTCGAAGCAGAGACCGACGGCCCGTTCGCGGAAACGTTCGATGCCTTCGCGGCCGCGCGGGGGACTCTCCGGATCGACGAGCGCTTCGAGCCCTACCCAGGTGTCGAGTTCGACGACGAGACGTATCGCGGTGACGCGTACCCCGCATTCGGCTGGGCGGCCTGCGTCGCCGAGGTCGATGTCGATCTCGACAGCGGCGAAGTCGTCGTGAAGGACGTCGTCGCAGTCGACGATGTCGGGCGGGTGATCCACCCGGTCCTCGCGGAGGGCCAGGTCGAGGGCGGCACGCTGCAGGCGATTGGCTACGCGACGATCGAGGAGATCAAGCTCCAGGACGGGCGCTATCTGAACGACCGTCTGGCGACGTACATCATCCCGACGTCCCTCGATGCACCGCGGATCACGTCGATCCTCGTCGAGGCGCCGTTCGACGGCGCGCCGCATGGCGCGAAGGGCGTTGGTGAGTTGCCGATGGACGTGGGCGCGCCAGCCGTCGTTGCGGCGATCCACGACGCCACCGACGCGTGGGTCACCGAGCTGCCGGCGACGCCCGAGCGGATCATCGCAGCGCTCACGGGGACCGCCGAACCGGCCGGCGAGGGAGAAGACACGACTCGGGCCATCGAGAAGCCAGTCGTCGACGGGACCGATCCGCGGCCCGAGGCGGCCACGGACCCGCAACCGTTTCGCGCCCCGGTCGATCCCGAGGACCGCACGTGACCGCCTATCGGCTCCTCGTCAACGGCGCGCCCGTTGAGGTCAACGTGCCCGGCATGCGACGGTTGCTCGACGTCCTTCGCGAGGACCTCGGTCTGACCGGCACGAAGGAGGGCTGTGGCGAGGGCGAATGTGGAGCCTGCTCGGTCATCCTCGACGGCCAGGTCGTCGACGCCTGCCTCGTGCCGATCTGCCAGGTCGACGGCAGCGTCGTTCGGACCGTCGAGGGCCTCGCGCGCCGCCGCGGCGCGCGACCAGCGATAGCGGACGACCTGGATGACCTCCAGCGGGCGTTCCTCGAGACCGGCGGTGCCCAGTGCGGCATCTGCACGCCGGGCATGCTCATGGCCGCGCGGGCGTATCTCGACGCCGGCGGTGGCCCGGACGAGGACGCCATCCGCGAGGCGATCGCCGGCAACCTCTGTCGCTGCACCGGCTACACGAAGATCATCGAGGCGATCGCACTCGCCGCGGGCGGTGTCGCGTGAGCGGCCGGGTCAACGACGGCCGAACAAACGGCGTCCACGTCGAGACGATCGACGAGCCCGATCTCGACATGGCGGCGGCAGACGACGACCTCGGCGGTGAGGTGCGTCCGGCCCTGACGCCGGCTCAGCTCGCGTTCCTGGCGCTGATCGCCGCGCTCATCATCACGCTCATCCGCCGTCTCCGCGGCAGGCGGCCCTAACGTGCCTGCCCCGGCCGAACCACCGATCGAGAGCCCCCGGTCCCTCGATGCTGCCCTCGCGCTCATCGCCGGCGCCCCGCACCGGCCGATCGCGGGCGGCACCGACGTGATGGTCCAGGTCACCGGTGAGCTCGGGCCCGTCCCCGAGCGGATGGTTGACCTGTGGCCGCTCGACGAGCTGCGCGGTATCGCGCTCGAGAGTGGCGCGCTCGTCCTTGGCGCGCTGACCACGTATACCGAAGTTCGGCGTTCGGCGATCTGCCGTGAGCACCTGCCGGCGCTCGTCGAAGCAGCGGCGACGATCGGCGCGGCCCAGATCCAGAACCGCGGCACGCTCGGCGGCAACGTCGCCAACGCCTCGCCCGCCGGAGACACACTGCCCGTGCTGCTCGCCGCAGATGCGGAGATCGTCGTCGCCAGTGTTCGCGGCGAGCGGACGATCCCTGCCGCCGAGTTCTGGACGGCCTACCGTGAGACCGCCCGCGCCGCCGACGAGATCGTCGTCCGCATCCGCATCCCGCTGGCGGCCGGCCGGGAAATGCGATTCCGAAAGGTCGGCACACGCCGTGCCCAGGCGATCAGCAAGGTCGTCATGGCCCTTGCCTGGCGCGAGCACGGCCGTGCCGCCGGCTGGTCCGACGTTCGGCTCGCCCTTGGTTCCGTGGCCGCGACCCCGATCCGTGCGAGTCAGACCGAGGCCGCCCTCGAGGGCTCCCGGCCGACACCCGAGACCGCCGATCGCGCGGTCGAGACGCTCGCGGCCGAGATCCACCCGATCGACGACGTCCGCTCGACGGCGGATTATCGACGCACGGTCGCGGCCCGCGTTCTTCACAGGCTCATCCGCGACGCTGGAGGATGGTGATGTGAGCGTTTCGGGAGTCGAGGTCCTCGTCAATACCGACGCATCGGCCACAGGGCGAGAAACCGTCCTTTCGGACGAGGCGCTCGCGTTCGTCGCCGACCTCCACCGCCGCTTCAATCCTCGTCGTCGCGAGCTCCTGGCCGCTCGGGTCAGCCGCCAGGCCGAGATCGATCGCGGGTTGATGCCCGATTTCCCCCGTGAGACCGCCGAGCAGCGCTCGAGTGAGTGGTCGGTCGCCGGCGCGCCGTCCGATCTCGACGATCGGCGGGCCGAGATCACCGGCCCGGCCGAGCCGAAGATGATCATCAACGCGCTGAACTCCGGTGCCCGTGTCTTCATGGCCGACTTCGAGGACGCGCTATCGCCGACCTGGTCGAACGTCGTCGGTGGTCAGGCGGCGCTTATCGACGCGGTTCGACGCCGGCTCGCGTTCGACTCTCCGGAAGGAAAGTCGTACCGGCTTGGCGATCGGCTGGCGACGCTGCTCGTCCGACCACGGGGCTGGCATCTCGACGAGGCGCACGTCCTGGTCGACGGCGAGCCAATCTCTGCGTCGCTCTTTGACTTCGGGCTGTACTTCTTCCACAACGCGCGCGAGCTGCTCGAGCGCGGCAGCGGGCCGTACTTCTACCTACCGAAGATGGAGAGCCGGTTCGAGGCCAGGCTCTGGAACGAGGTCTTCGTCGCGGCCCAGGAAGGTCTGGCCGTACCGCGCGGGAGCATCCGCGCAACCGTCCTCATCGAGACGATCCTTGCCGCGTTCGAGATGGACGAGATCCTCTACGAGCTGCGGGAGCACGCCGCCGGTCTCAACGCCGGCCGCTGGGACTACCTGTTCAGCTGCATCAAGAAGTTCCGCTCGCGGCGCGACCTCGTGCTGCCGGACCGCGCTCAGCTGACGATGACGGTGCCGTTCATGCGCGCCTACACCGAGCTGCTCGTGCGAACCTGCCACCGCCGCGGCGCCCATGCGATCGGCGGCATGGCCGCATTCATCCCCTCACGCCGCGACCCGGCGGTCAACGAAACGGCGATGGCCAAGGTCCGCGATGACAAGGTCCGCGAGTCCGGTGACGGCTTCGACGGGACGTGGGTCGCCCATCCCGATCTCGTGCCCCTCGCGACCGAGGTCTTCGATGGCGTCCTTGGCGACCGCCCCAATCAGAAGGACCGCCGCCGCGACGAGGTCAGCATCGCCCCGGGCCAGCTGCTCGATCTCCACGTCGAAGGCGGCACGGTCACGGAGGTGGGCTACCGGACGAACGTGTCCGTCGCGCTCCAGTACCTCGATTCGTGGTTCGGCGGAAACGGTGCGGCGGCGATCAACAACCTCATGGAGGATGCCGCGACGGCGGAGATCAGCCGGTCCCAGCTCTGGCAGTGGCGGGTCACGGGCACACGCCTCGACGATGGCCGGCCAGCAGGCGAGGAGCTGTACCGCCAGATCCGGGACGAGGAGGTCGCCAAGCTCGGCGACGGTGCCTACGGGCGCCTGGCGGACGCCATCGAACTCCTCGACACGCTCGTCCTGACGGACGACTTCGACGAATTCCTGACGTTGCGCGCTTATCCACGCCTGGCGTGACGGACGCGCCGTTGACGGCCCGGCTCGACGTCTCGCGGACCCAGATCCTGGCCTATCGACGGCGGGTCGGAGCCCTCGATGAGCGGCTCCCACACGGCCCGGAGTCGCTGCGGGTCGCGGCCTGGGCGGGCCTCCAGGACAGCGTGCCGCGGGCGGCCCTGCTGTCGATCCACGCCCGTGTCGCCGGCACGAGGCCGACCGATTGGGCTCACTCGTCGCTGGTCCAGCTGTGGGGACCGCGCTACAACGCCTACGTCGTCGCCGAGCGCGATATCGGAGTGTTCACCATTGGGCGCCTGCCGGACGACGACAAGGCACGTCGTTTCGCGGAGGACATGGCCGATCGACTCGAGACATTCCTCGCCGGCCGCACGATGACCTATGCAGCGGCGGGACACGGCCTCGGGATCCATCCGGGCGCGCTTCGGTACGGCGCGCCGACCGGCCGGATGCTCATTCGCTGGGAGGGTGCAGGCCAGCCGACGATCTGGTCAGTGCCCCGGCCAGACCTGGATCCGGCGGAGGCGCGTCTCGAGCTGGCGAGGCGTCACCTGCACGTCTTCGGACCGACGACGCCGGCGGCGTTCGCGGAATGGGCGGGGATCCGCCCCACGCGTGCCCGGGCCGCGTACCAGGCGCTCGGCGGGTCGCTGATCGCGGTCCGCACGCCGATCGGCGAGGCATGGATCCTGGCGAGTGACGAGGAGGCGTTGCGGGCACGGGCGAGAACGACCGCTCCGGCCCGGCTCCTGCCGGCCGGCGATGCCTACTACCTGGTGCAGGGCTCCGACCGCGAGCTGCTCGTCCCGGAAGCTGGCCGACGCCCCGAGCTGTGGACGTCGCGCGTGTGGCCCGGGGCGGTACTGGTCGATGGCGAGGTGGCCGGCGTCTGGCGCAGAGCGGCCGAGAAGGTCACGATCTCGGCGTGGCGTGCCCTGACGAGCGAAGAGCGCGACGCCGTGGAGGGCGAGGCCGCGATGCTGCCCCTGCCTGGTGTTGGTGGCCCGGTCGCCCTCAGCTGGGATGACTGACCGGCTCAGTCGGCGATGGCGCTCAGCCTGATCGGGCGGCCACGTCGCTCGCGGTCGCGCTCCGTTCCGTCGAGAGGATCTCCTCGAAGCGCTCCTCGACGAACGCGACGGCTTCGTCGAGCGTCATTGCCTCGCCACGCCGGCTGGCCGCTGCGTGCTGGTGGGATGAGAGAGCTTTGAACGCCCGCTCCTCGACCCGACTCGCCACGATCATGGCACCAAGACCGGCCGGCGGCCGGACGCCATGGACATCCC
>Ga0081539_10003598_pt1 | contig 18749 bp, 15 predicted proteins | sample TabmetS4T2R2_FD_71023 | JGI IMG/M metagenome (GOLD analysis project Ga0081539, IMG submission 71023) | Tabebuia heterophylla rhizosphere microbial communities from the University of Puerto Rico - S4T2R2 | ecosystem: Host-associated > Plants > Roots > Rhizosphere ...
TCACGGCGGCTCCTCTCGGGTGGCTGGCCGCAGCATACCGAGCCGGGCCGGGGCGGTACCCTGGCGGACCGATGCGCGTCTTCTTGGTCGACGGGACCTACGAGCTGTTCCGCCACTACTACGGGGTGCCGCCCCACACCACGGCCGACGGGGCCGAGGTGGCGGCCACCCGCGGGGTGCTGTGGTCGATGGTGCGGCTGCTCGAGCAGGGCGTGACCCACCTCGGGGTGGCCACCGACCACGTCATCGAGTCGTTCCGCAACACCATGTGGCCGGCCTACAAGTCCTCGGCCGGGATGGACCCGCGGCTGCTGGGGCAGTTCGGGCTGGTCGAGGTGGCCCTTGAGGCCATGGGGGTGGTGGTGTGGCCGATGGTCGAGCTGGAGGCCGACGACGCCCTGGCCGGGGCGGCCGCGGCCGCCGACGACGACCCACGGGTCACCCAGGTGGTCATCTGCACCCCGGACAAGGACCTCGGCCAGTGCGTCCGCGGCAGCCGGGTGGTCCAGCTGGACCGGCGCCGCACCATCGTCTACGACGAGGCCGGGGTGACGGCCAAGTTCGGGGTCGGCCCGGCCTCCATCCCCGACTACCTGGCCCTGGTCGGCGACTCGGCCGACGGCTACCCGGGCCTGCCCGGCTGGGGCGCGCGGTCGGCCGCGGCCGTGCTCGCCCGCTGGGGCCACCTGGAGCAGATCCCCGACCGCCCCGGCGACTGGGCGGTGGCGCTGCGCAACCGCCCCGCCCTCGCCGCTACCCTGGCCGCCCGCCGCGACGAGGCGATGCTGTTCAAGGACCTTGCCACTCTGCGCGCCGACCGCTCCCTGCTCCCGGACGCGGATGCGCTGCGCTGGACCGGCCCGACCGAGGTGTTCGCCGAGGTCTGCCGGCGGATCGACGCCCGCGACCTGGCCGCCGCGACCGCCCGGCTGGCCGCCGGCCGCTGAGCGTCAGCCGCCGAGGACGTGGCGGCGCAGCCAGTCGTTGACGAACACCCCGCGGGGATCCAGCCGGCCGGCCAGGCGGGTGAAGTCGCCCAGGCGCTCGTACAAGGGGGCGAGATCGGCCGCCCTGGCCAGGAACAGCTTGCCCCAGTGGGGCCGGGCGCCGAAGGGGGCTAGGGCGGCCTCGACCTCGGCCAGCACCGCCCGCACCGCCGGCCAGTCCTTGTGCCAGGTGAAGTGGACCGAGAGGGTGTCGCGGGCGTGCTGGGGGCTCATCCAGAGCCGGTCGGCGGCCACCGTCCGCAGCTCCGACACCTGCAGCAGCGGCCGGATCGTCCCGGCCAGGCCCCGCAGCGCCTGGAGGGCGTCCACGGCGTGGGTCCGGGGCAGGTGGTACTCGGACTGGAGCTCCTCGCCGCTGGAGGGGGTGAAGCCCATCCGGAAGTGGGGCAGCCGGTCCGACCAGGGCCCAGGCACGCCCAGCTGGCGGGTGCAGTTGACCGGGTCGATGCCGAGGATCGGGTGGCGGTCCTGGGTGGCCGCGGCGGCTCCGAACAGCTCCCCGCGGATCTCCTCGGGCGCTCCGGCGACCCGGGTCTTGACCCACACCTGGTCGACCACCTCGCCCCAGCGGGTGAACAGGCTGACGCTGTAGCCGGCCCCGGTGACCTCGCCGAGGTGGTCGAACAGCTCGTCCCAGGGGAGGCCCTCGAAGGTCCGCTGGCGGACCTGGTAGTCGGGCTCGACATCCAGGGTGAGCCGGGTGACCGCCCCGAGCGCGCCCAGTCCCACGACCAGGCCGTCGAAGTCGGGGGCGCCGCGGGCGGCCGTCAGCAGCTCCCCGGTGCCACAGACCAGCTCCAGGCCGGCCACGGCGGTGGCCAGGTTGCCGTTGGCGTCGCCCGAGCCGTGGGTGGCGGTGGCCACCGCGCCCCCGACCGAGATGTGGGGCAGGGAGGCCAGGTTGGCCAGGGCCAGTCCCTCGGCCCGGAGACGTCCGGCCAGCTCCCCGTAGCGCATGGCCGCCGGGACCGTGACCGTCCCCGCATCGTGGTCGACGGCCACCTCACCCGGGATGCCGTCCAGGACCAGCAGCTCGTCGGCGTCGGCGATATCGTTGAAGGAGTGCCGCGACCCCAGGACCCGCAGCCGCGACGCCGCGGCGACCAGCTCCTGGACCTGGTCCAGGCTGGCCGGCCGGTGCAGCCCGGCGGCCCGGTAGGTGAGGTTGGCGGCCCAGTTCGTCTCGCGCACGGCGTCACGCTAGCCCAGCCGGCGCGGCCCGGCCAGCCGTGGCGGGCCATCCGATTGACATGGCCAGGAGGATCGGTGCAGCGTGACGCCCATGCAGAGCAGGCCGCAGGCAGCAGGGGTCGGCGCGGCCCGCGCCGACCAGTTCCGGCTGCTGGTCGACGCCGTCAGGGACTACGCCATCTTTCTGCTCGACCCCCAGGGCCACGTGGTCTCCTGGAACGCCGGGGCCGAGCGGATCAAGGGGTACAAGGCCGAGGAGATCCTCGGCCAGCACTTCAGCCGGTTCTACGAGCCCGACGACGTCGCCGCCGGCCTCCCGGCCCGGGCGATGGCCCGGGCGGCCAGCGAGGGCCGCTTCCACGGGCGGGGCTGGCGGGTCCGCAAGGACGGCGGCCGCTTCTACGCCCAGGTGACCCTGACCGCCCTCTTCGACAGCCAGGGGCAGCTCACCGGCTACGCCAAGATCACCCAGGACGTGACCGCCGAGCTGGAGGCCGAGCGGGTCCACCGCGAGCGCGAGGCCCAGCTGGCCGAGGCCCAGGCCGTGGCCCAGCTGGGCAGCTTCGAGTGGGCCCTGGACGGCGACCAGGTGACCTGGAGCCCGGAGCTGTACCGGATCCTCGGCGTCGACCCCGCGTCCTACCGCGGCACGCTGGGCGGGCTGCTGGCCCTGTTCCACCCCGACGACCGGGCCGAGGCCGAGGCCACCCTGCGCCGGGCGGCCGCCGAGGGGACGTCGTTCCGGATGCAGGCCCGGATCCTGCGGCCCAGCGGCGAGGTCCGGGTCCTGTCGAGCTGGGGCAACGTCACCCGCGGCGACCAGGGCCGCCCCTCGCGGATGCTCGGCGTCTGCCAGGACGTCACCGACTGGCGCCAGCGCGAGGAGGCCCTGGTCGAGGCCCGGGCCGACGCCGAGCTGTCGCGGCGGCTGCAGAGCGGGCTCCTGCCCAGCCTGTCCCTGCCCGACCCGGCGCTGGAGCTGCGCACCCGCTACCGGCCTGGGCAGGAGCGGGCCCTGCTCGGGGCCGACTTCTTCGACGCCTTGCCGCTGGCCGACGGGACCGTGGCCCTGCTGATCGGCGACGTGGCCGGGCACGGCCCGGCCGAGGCGGCGGTCGGGGTGGCCCTGCGGTCGGCCTGGCGGGCGCTGGTCCTGACCGGTCACGGCCCCGAGGAGCTGCTGGACGGCCTGGACCGGATGCTGGCCGGCAATCGCCAGTCCGAGGAGCTGTTCGCCACCGTCTGCTGCTGCTGGATCGCCCCGGGCCGGGACCGGATCACCGTCGCCCTGGCCGGTCATCCCCCGCCGCTGGTGGCCGTGGGCGGCGGGGTCGCCGAGGTCAAGGTCCCGGCCGGGCCGGCGCTGGGCATCTTCGACGGCGGCTGGTCCTGGGAGGCCGGGATGCTCGAGCCCGGGGAGGACTGGACCCTGCTGTGCTACACCGACGGGCTGGTCGAGGGCCGCCGCCGGCCCGGGTCGGTGGAGCGGTTCGGGGCCGAGGCGCTGGTCGAGGCGGCCGCCGGGCTGCTGGCCGGCGGGGCCGGGGTCGACGACGCCCTGGACCGGCTGCTCGACCTGGTCGTGGAGGCCAACGGCGGCGACCTCTCGGACGACGTGGCCATCCTCTGCCTGTCCCGGGCCCGTCCGGGCCGGCCGGCCCCGGAAGGTGGCGTCCGTGGCTGACCGGAACGACCGGCCGGCGGAGTCGGCCCGGATCGCGCTGCCCCGCAGCCCGGCCAGCGTGGGCACGGCCCGCCGCTTCATCGAGGCCCGGACCGCAGCCTGGTCGTTCCCGGAGCCGATCGGCTCCCAGCTGGTGCTGATCGGCTCGGAGCTGGTGACCAACGCCGTGCTGCACGCCCGGACCGAGCTCACCCTGATCTTGGAGCTGCGCGACGGCCGGGTCCGGATCAGCGTCGAGGACCGCTCCAACGCGCCGCCGACCCTGCGCCACTACCGGACCGACGCCCTCACCGGCCGGGGCCTCGGGGTGGTGGCCGCCCTCAGCGACAGCTGGGGGATCAGCACCGCCGCCGACGGCAAGGTCGTCTGGGCCGAGGTCGCCGCCTCCGGGAACGCCGCCCGGACCACGGACCGCCGCCCGCCCGAGGAGCTGCGCCGGGTGGCCGCCGCGCCGGCCGGCGACGGGGAGGGGCTGCGCACCGTCCGGTTCCTGGCCGTGCCGGTGGCGGGCTACCTGGCCCTCCAGGCCCACAACGACGCCCTGTTCCGGGAGCTGGAGCTGATCAGCATCGCGCTGGAGAGCGGCGGGGTGGGGCGGGTCGCCCCCGACCTGGCCGAGCTGGTCGAGCAGCTCTACTCGCGCTTCCGCGGCCAGCGCGACCGCCACCGCGACGTGGTCGCCGCCGCCCAGGCCCGCGGCGCGCCCACCGTCGACCTGGAGACCAGGGTCCCTCCCTCCGCCGCCGGTGCCGCCCTCGGCTACCTGGAGCTGCTGGAACGTGCCGACGAGCTCTGCCGTGCCGGCGTCCTCCTGACTCCCGAGCCCCCGGCCGAGGTCAAGGAGCTGCGTCGCTGGTTCGTGGAGCAGATGGTGGCCCAGCTCTAGGCGGCGCGGACCGACGGGCTGGAAGCTGCTGGTACCTCCGGGCGCTCAACTGGAGGCCGCCACCGGCTGGGGACGGGTGCGGATGACCTGGCCGGTGTCGCGGTCGAAGAAGTGGAACCGTTCCGGGTTGACCGACAGGCGCACCCGGGACCCGCTCCGGGCGGCCGTCCGGGCATCGACGGCAGCGGTGAACACGCTGGTCCCCTCGGCCGCGACCAGCGGGATCGGCGCCCCGGCCTCGGGGTCCTCGTCGACCCCCTCGACCAGCACCGGCGGCGCCTCGACGGTGAACAGCACATGGGCCTCGGAGCCGAGGTCCTCGACCACGTCGGCGGTGACCTCGATGACCGGGAGCCGCTCGTCGCGCCAGACATTGGCGTCCTCGAAGTCCGAGGGGCGGATGCCCAGGATGACGGTCCGGCCCGACCAGGCGTCCAGGTCGGACCCGGCCGGGACGGGCAGGCGGTGGCCGCCCGCCTCCAGCTTGTCGCCGGCCACGGCCGCCTCGATCAGGTTCATGGTCGGCGAGCCGATGAACCCGGCCACGAACAGGTTGGAAGGGTTGTGGAACAGCATCTGGGGGGTGTCGACCTGCTGGAGGACGCCCTCGCGGACCACCGCCACCCGCGTCCCCAGCGTCATGGCCTCGACCTGGTCGTGGGTCACGTAGACGATGGTGGTGCCGAGCTGCTTGTGGAGGCGGGCCAGCTCGGCCCGCATCTGGACCCGCAGCTTGGCGTCGAGGTTGGAGAGCGGCTCATCCATGAGGAAGGCCTGGGGCTCGCGGACCATGGCCCGGCCGATGGCCACCCGCTGGCGCTGGCCGCCGGACAGCTCGGCCGGCTTGCGGGCCAGGTGGTCGAGCAGGGCGAGTACCTGGGCGGCATTGTCGACCCGCTCTCTGACCAGGGTCTTGGGGGTGCGGCGCAGGCGCATGCCGAAGCCGATGTTCTGCTCGACGGTCATGTGCGGGTACAGGGCGTAGTTCTGGAAGACCATGGCGATGTCGCGGTCCTTGGGCTTGTCGTCGGTGACCACCCGGTCGCCGATGGTGATCTCGCCGTTGGTCACGTCGTCCAGGCCGGCGACCATCCGCAGGATGGTCGTCTTGCCGCAGCCCGACGGCCCCACCAGGACCATGAACTCGCCGTTCTCGATCTCCAGGGACACGTCGCGCACGGCCTGGACCCCGCCGGGGAACTCCTTGGTCACGTGCTCGAGGACGATCCTGCCCATTGTTCCTCCTCAGCTGGTCGAGGCCCCGACGGGTCGCAGTGCACCGAGCCGCTCGGCGGTGAGCGTGGCACGAAGCCGGTCGGCCGCTCCAGGGTGGGCGCCGAGCCGGTCCAGGCCGAGCAGGGCCGCCCCGAGGACCGGCGGGGCGGTCACCTGGGTCAGGCGGGCTCTGGGGGCGAGCTCGCGGACCCCGGCCCCGATCCGATCGAGGAAGGCCGGGCCGCAGCCCGCGAACAGTCCGCCCCCGCAGGCCACCTCCACGTCGGTGCCGGCCAGCCCGAGCCGGCCGATGGCGGCGGCGGCCATGGCCACGACCTCGGCCACCTGCCGGTCGACGATGGCGGCGGCGGCCAGGTCGCCCGCCTCGGCCTCGGCGAACACCAGCGGGACCAGCTCGAGAACCCGCCGGCGGTCGACCCGCCGGCAGAAGATGGCCTCGACCACGGCCAGGGCCGATCCCAGGGCGAAGTGGCCGGCGACCACCCGGGTCAGGGACGTCCGCGGCCCGCGGCCGTCTTCGCCCCGCAGGGCCGCCCCGACCGCGGCCATGCCGACATCCCGGCCACCTCCCCAGTCGCCTGACAGCTCCCCCAGGGCCGGGAAACGGATCTCGCGGCCGTCGGGAGCCACCCCGACGCAGTTGATGCCCGCCCCCAGCACCACCCCGACCCCCCAGGGCCGGTCGCTGCCGGCCCGGAGCACGGCGAAGACGTCGTTGTGGAGCAGCACCTGGCGGGCCCAGCGGCGGCCGGCCACGGCCGGCCCAAGGGCCCGGTCATCGGCCGGCAGGTCGAGGCCGGCGAGGCACCACGCCCCGACCTCGGCCAGGGGCCGCCCGTCGCCCGGCAGGCCGGCGTCGTCGCAGGCGGCGGCGACCAGCTCCTCCAAGGTGTCCATGGCCGCCGGCACGCCCAGGTGGTGGTGGGAGCTCCCGGGACCGCGGGCGGCCCCGAGCAGGTCGCCGGCCGCGCCGACCAGCGCCACGTCGGTCTTGGAGTTGCCGCCGTCGACAGCCAGGATCGCCGGGGATGTAAGGTAAGAAAACTTTCCTAACCTACTCATGGTGGCTGCACAATAGCAGCCGCCAGGGACTCCGAGGAAGGGGCGACCCGTGGGCCTGAAGATCGCCGTGGTCGGGGGCGGCAGCACCTACACGCCGGAGCTGGTCGAGGGGCTGGCGACCCGGGAGGACCGCCTCCCGGTGGACGAGCTGGTGCTGTTCGACGTCGACCGGGAGCGCCTGGCGGTGGTGGGCGGCCTGGCCGAGCGCATGCTGGCCAGGGCCGGCTGGGGCGGGCGCCTGGTCCGCACCGGGCGGCGCGAGGAGGCCGTGGACGGGGCCGACTTCGTGGTCGTGCAGCTGCGGGTGGGGGGCCAGGCCATGCGCCTGGTCGACGAGACCCTCCCGCTCGAGTTCGGCTGTGTCGGCCAGGAGACGACCGGGCCGGGCGGGTTCGCCAAGGCCCTGCGGACGGTCCCGGTGGTGCTGGACCTGGCCGAGGAGACGGCCCGTCGCGGCGCCCCTGGAGCCTGGTTCGTGGACTTCGCCAACCCGGTCGGGATCGTCACCCAGGCCCTGCTCGACCGGGGTCACCGGGCGGTCGGGCTGTGCAACTCGGCCATCGGCTTCCAGCGCCGGTTCGCGGCCCTGCTCGGGGTGGCCCCGGACCGGGTCGAGCTCGAGCACGTCGGCCTCAACCACCTCACCTGGGAGCGGGCGGTCCGGGTCGACGGTGCCGACCGCCTGGGTGACCTGCTGGACGACCACGGCGAGACGCTGGCCGCCGACCTCGGCCTGCCCCTGGTCCTGCTGCGCGACCTCGGGGTCGTCCCTTCGAGCTACCTGCGGTACTACTACGCCACCGCCGAGGTGCTGGACGAGCAGCGGCGCCGCCCGTCGCGGGCCGAGCGGGTGGCCGAGATCGAGCGGGCGCTGCTGGAGCTGTACCGCGACCCCGCCCTCGACACCAAGCCGGAGCTGCTGGAGCGGCGCGGCGGGGCCTTCTACAGCGAGGCCGCGGCCGCCCTGATCGCCTCCCTGCACGCCGGCACCGGCGACGTCCAGGTGGTCGACACCCGCAACGACGGGGCGCTGGCCGGGCTGCCCGACGACGCCGTGGTCGAAGTCCCGGCCCGGGTCGACGCGGGCGGTGCCCACCCCCTCCCCCAGGCCCCACTCGCCCCCGAGCTACTGGGCCTGGTCCAGCAGGCCAAGGCGTACGAGCGCCTCGCCGTGGAGGCGGCCGTCACCGGCGACCGGGTCGTGGCCCGCAAGGCCCTGCTGGCCAACCCCCTGGTCGGCGACTACCGGATCGCCGCCCCCCTCCTGGAGGCCCTGCTGGAGGCCAGCCGCCCGTATCTGCCCCGCTTCTTCCCCGCCTGAGGCGCTCCGAGTTGTGGCGGTGCGGGGTTGTGGCGGTGCGGGGTTGAGGGTTGTGGCGGTGCGGGGTTGAGGATTGTGGGGTTGAGGATTGTGGGGTTGAGGGTTGTGGGGGTGCGGGGTTGTGGGGTGCGGGGTTGTGGGGCTGTGGATAACCCAGCACCCCTCCCCCGCGGTTGGGCTACCCTCCCGGTTGGGGCCCCAAGACCGGTGGGTCGAGCTCAGGCGCGTGCCGGTGGTCGAGCTCAAGCGCGGGCCGGTGATCGAGCTCAGACGCCGGTGGTCGAGGACGGGCGCTCGCCCGTGGTCGAGCTCAGGCGCGGGCGGTCAGCTCGGTGGCGTGGCGCTGGACCTTGGCCAGGGCGGTGACGGCGTCCTCGACGCCCTGGCGGCCGGACCGGAAGACATTCTCGTCCAGGTACACGGTGCGGCGCAGGGCAGCGTCCTCGGCCACCGGGAAGGACATCCGGGCTGGGTCGAGACGGTCGGCGTGCTCGACCGCCACCGGCAGCCGGGACAGCCCCGGCTGGAACAGGTCGTAGCGGCTCATCGGCTGGTAGCCCTCCCAGGCGCCGACCCCCTCGGCCTCCAGGGCCTCGCACACGGCCACGTTGCCCGCCCCGGCGAACGCCTCGGGGTCGATGAGCACGATGTAGCGGTAGAAGCTCCAGCGGGTGATCCGGGGGTCGGGCGGGAGCAGCCGCACTCCCGGGACCTGGGTGGCCAGCTCCTGGAACCACCCGGCCGCCTCGGCCCGCTGGGCCTGCTGGTCCGGGAGCCGCTCCAGGGCCCGTAGGAGCAGGGCCGCCTGCAGCTCGCCGAGGCGGTAGTTGGCCCCGAAGGTGAACTCCTTCTCGTCGGGGTCCTTGGCCCGGCCGCAGTCGATCAGCGAGTGGGCCAGGCGGGCCAGCCGATCGTCCGCGGTGAGCAGGCAGCCGCCCTCCCCGGCGGTCAGCAGCTTGGTCGACTGGTGGCTGAAGGAGCCGAACTCGCCGAAGCAGCCCGCCCCCCGGTCGCGCCAGCGCTGGCCGTGGGCATGCGCGCAGTCCTCGACCAGGGCCAGGGAATGGCGCCGGGCGATCTCGGTCAGCCGGTCCATGTCGGCCATCTGGTGGCCGAGGTGGACGGGCATGATCGCCCGCGTCCGGCCGGTGACGGCCGCCTCGGTGGCGTCGGGGTCCAGGGTCAGGGTCCCGGGCAGGACGTCGCAGAACACCGGCAGGGCCCCGGCGGCCATGGCGGCGTACGGGGTGGCGGCGAAGGTGAGGGCGGGGACGATCACCTCGTCGCCCCAGCCGATCCCCAGCGCCTTGAGAGCCACCTCCATGGTCACGGTGCCGTTGGCCATGACCACCCCATGGCGGGCCCCCTGGTAGGCGGCGAACCGCTCGGCGAAGGTGGCGGCCAGCGGGCCCGGCTCGGGGAAGCCGCCCCAGCGGCCGCCCCGCACGACCTCGGCCACGGCCTGCGCGTCGCCCTCGTCGTGGACCGGCCATTCCGGGTAGCCCTTGGGCCGGACCGGCGCCCCTCCAAACCGTGCGAGCTCGGCCATGTGGTCCTCCCGGATGCCGGGGTTGACTTCCTGGTGGCGCCGTCGATAATGGCGGGCGTGAGGAAGGTTTCCTAACTATAACAGGGAGATGCCTTGGCGGAGCGGCCGCCCACCGTGGGGACGCCCAGCCTGTTGCGGGCGATCAACGCCCGCACCATCCTCGAGCAGATCCAGCGCACCGGGCCCGTGTCCCGGGCCCAGGTGGCCCGGGAGACCGGCCTGTCCAAGCCGACCGTCTCCCTCGGCCTCACCGCCCTGCTGGAGGCCGGGCTGGTCCGCGAGGTCGGGCGCTCCAGCGGCCGCCCCGGCCCCACCGCCGTGCTGTACGAGCTCAACCCGGCCGCCGGCTGGGTGGTCGGCCTCGACGTCGGCCGCCGCCGGGTCCGGGCCGCCCTGGCCGACATCACCGGGTCCGTGGTCGCCCGCCGCGACGAGCACGCCCGCGCCACCAGCGCCCGCACCCTGATCGGCCAGCTCGGCGCCATCGCCCACGGCCTGGCCGCGGAGGCCGGCATCGGCTGGGACCAGGTCGAGCACGTCACCGTGGGCAGCCCCGGGGTGTTCGAGCCGACCCGCGGGGCGGTCATCCTGGCCCCCAACCTGCCCGGCTGGGGCCGCCAGGGGCTGCTGTCGCGGCTGCGGGAGGTCCTCGGGGACCGCATCGGGGTCGAGAACGACGTCAACCTGGCCGCCGAGGGCGAGCGCTGGCGCGGCCTGGCCGCCGACATCGCCAACTTCGGCTTCCTGTCCATCGGCACCGGGGTCGGCATGGGCCTGGTGCTGGACGGCAAGCTCTACCGGGGCGCCACCGGCGCCGCCGGCGAGGTCGGCTACCTGCCCATTGGCGCCGACCCCTATGACCCCCAGGTCCGCCGCCGGGGCGCGTTCGAGCAGGCGGTCAACGGCGCCGCCGTGGTCCGCGGAGCCGCCGAGGCCGGCCTGGCCTCCTCGCGCACCGCCAAGCAGGTGTTCGCCCAGGCCCGCAGGGGCGACCCGGCGGCCCGGCAGGTGGTCGAGGCCGAGGCAGCCCGGATCGCCCTCGGCCTGGCCGTGGTCCTGGCCGTGGCCGACCTCGAGCTGGTCATCCTCGGCGGCGGGGTCGGCGGCAACGCCGACCTGCTGCTCGCCCCCGTGGAGCGCGAGCTGCGGGCCCTCTCCCCCATGCGGCCCCGGCTGGCCGTCTCCGCCCTCGGCGAGGACGCCGTGCTCCAGGGAGCCCTGGCCACCGCCCTGGCCGTCGCCCACCAACGGCTGTTCGACCCCGCGACCATGCTCGAGCGGAAGGAGCTCGTGGTCTGACCCCGGCCAGTTCCCTCGCGTCCGCCCTCCGGAAAGGAGTGCTCCCCATGCGACGACGGCTCATCGGTCTCCTGGCGCTGGCGCTACTCGCCGCCGCCTGCACCGCCGGAGGCGGCGGCAGCGACAAGCCCGCGGCCACCATCGACCCCAACGCCCAGCACGACCCGATGACCTTGACCGTCTGGAGTAACTTCTCGGCCCGCGAGTACGACGTCACCACGGGCGTGCTCAAGTCGATCACGAAGAAGTATCCGTGGATGACGATCAAGCACGTCGGCGGCAAGGACGACGCCGCCATCCTGCGGGCCATCAACGGCGGCACCCCGCCGGACATGGCGATCTCGTTCACCCCGGCCAACTCGGCCCGCTACTGCAAGACCGGGGCCATGCAGGACCTCAACCCGTACCTGACCAACGACAAGGTCGACAAGGCCGCCATGTGGCCGCCGGCGATCTTCAGCTACACCCAGTTCGACAACGTCCAGTGCGTGCTGCCGATGCTGACCGACGCCTACGGCCTCTACTACAACAAGGAACTGCTGGCGGCCAAGGGCATCACCGAGCCGCCCAAGACCCTCAGCGAGCTCGCCGAGGCGGCCAAGAAGCTGACCGAGTACAACCCCGACGGCAGCATCAAGGTCGCCGGCTACATGCCCCTGCTCGGCTTCTACAGCGGCAACACGGTCAACATCTACGGCCGCGCCTATGGCAGCAAGTGGTACGACGACTCGGGCAAGCCGTCCCTGGCCACCGACCCGACCTGGGCCAAGATGCTGGAGTGGCAGAAGGCGTTCGTCGACGCCATCGGCTACGACAAGCTGCAGAAGTTCGCCGCCAAGCTGGGCGGGGGCGACTCGGAGTGGTCGTCGGCGCACGGGTTCGAGACCGGCAAGATCGCCATGATGATCGACGGCGAGTGGCGGACCGCCTTCATCAAGGCCGACAAGTCCAAGGTCAACTACGCCACCGCCCCGACCCCGACCGCCGACGACCATCCCGAGCTGTACGGGTCGGGGCAGGTCGGCGGGACCATCATCGGCATCCCCAAGGGGGTCAAGCACCCGGCCGAGTCGTGGCTGCTGGTCAAGTACATGTCGACCGACTCGGAGGCGCTGACCACGCTGGCCGCCGGGCTGCGCAACGTGCCCTCGACCAACGACGCCCTGGCCAGCTCCGAGCTGGCCCAGGACCCACAGTTCAAGACCTTCATGGACATCTTCAAGAACCCCAACTCGACCTACAAGACGCTCACCCCGATCGGCCAGACCGACGAGGACCTGTTCGGCACCTTCGGGGAGAAGTGGCAGGCCGGCAAGGTCCCCGACCTCCAGCAGGGCCTGGAGCAGGTCGACAGCCAGATCGCCAAGCAGCTCCAGCTCGGATAGGAGCGGGCCGTGGCCACCGTGGCCGAGCGGCCCCAGCCCGCTCCCGTCCCGGCCCGCGAGGCCGAGCGCCGCCGGCGGCGACGGCGCTCGGCCTGGCGCCGCCAGCTGGTCGCCCTGGCCTTCATGTCACCGTGGATCGTCGGGTTCAGCCTGTTCTACGTCTACCCGATGGCGGCCAGCCTGTACTTCTCCTTCACCCACTACGACATCCTCAGCGAGCCGACCTGGGTCGGCCTGGACAACTACCGGTTCATGTTCACCGCCGACGCCCAGTTCTGGCCGTCGGTCCGCAACACCTTGTGGATCATCGTCTTCCTGGTGCCGCTGCAGGTGCTCTTCGCCATCGGCTCGGCCATGGTGCTGACCCGGGTCCGGCGGGGCCTGTCCATCTACCGGACGATCTTCTTCCTGCCGACCATGGTGCCGCTGGTGGCCGCCGCCGTCGCCTGGGTGTTCCTGCTCAACCCGGCCGGGCCGGTGAACCGCGTGCTCGGGTTCCTGCACCTGCCCGAGCCGCTGTGGTTCTACGACCCGGCCTGGACCAAGCCGGGGCTGCTGCTGCTCGGGCTGTGGATGGTCGGCCAGACCATGATCCTGTTCCTGGCCGCCCTGCTGGACGTGCCCCGCCAGCTGTACGAGGCGGCCGACCTGGAGGGCGCCGGGCCCTGGCAGCGGTTCCGGCACGTGACCCTGCCGATGATCTCCCCGGTGATCTTCTTCTCGGTGGTCATCGGGGTGATCCACGGCTTCCAGTACTTCACCGAGGCCTTCGTGGTGTCGTCCTCGGGCGACGCCACCGGCCTCGACCACCCCATCGGCTACCCGCAGGACTCGCTGCTGTTCTACACCAGCCACCTCTACCAGCAGGGCTTCGAGGGCTTCCACATGGGCTACGCGGCCGCCCTGTCCTGGGTGATGTTCCTGGTCATCATGGTCTGCACCCTGGTCCTGATCCGCGGTTCGCGGCGCTGGGTGCACTACCAAGGGGGGTTCCGATAGCCGCCATCCCCGCCCCCACCGCCGCCGCCGGCGGAGTCGCCAGCCGACCGGTGCCGCCGGCCATCCGGCGCCGCCGCCTGCTGCTGTCGATCGCCAACCACTCGGTGGCCATCGCCCTGTCGATCGGCTTCCTCGTCCCGTTCATGTTCATCCTGGCCACCGCCCTGATGACCAACCAACAGGCGCTCACGGCCAAGGTCTGGCCCGACCCGTTCCGCTGGTCGAACTTCGCCGATGTGTTCCGCGCCTTCCCGTTCGTGCGCTACACCCTCAACACCCTCACCTACGCCGTGCTGGCCACGGTCGGGGTGCTCCTGTCCTGCATCCCGGTCGCCTACGCCCTGTCCCGGCTGCGCTGGCGGGGGCGCCAGACCGCGTTCATCCTCGTGCTGGCCACCCTGATGCTGCCGCCGCAGGTCACCGTGGTGCCGCTGTACGTGATCTTCGTGCGCCTGGGCTGGATCGGCTCGCTCAAGCCCCTGATCATCCCGCTGTTCTTCGGGGACGCGTTCTCGATCTTCCTGCTGCGCCAGTTCTTCCTGACCATCCCCCAGGAGCTGTCGGACGCCGCCAAGGTCGACGGGGCCAGCGACCTCCAGATCCTGACCCGGGTGATCGTGCCCCTGGCCAAGCCGGCGATCGCCGCGGTCGCCCTGTTCCAGTTCCTCTACTCCTGGAACGACTTCTTCAACCCGTTGCTGTACGCCGGCAACAACCCCGACAGCTGGACCCTGGCCGTGGCCCTGACCCAGCTCACCACCCTGTCCCGTGGGGTCCTGTGGAACCTCCAGATGGCCGGGGCCCTGTTGTTCACCATCCCGGTGCTGATCATCTTCTTCTTCGCCCAGAAAGTGTTCGTCGAAGGGGTCACGCTCACCGGGGTCAAGGGTTGACGCTGCGGATCGCGCTGCTCGGGACCGGCTGGGTGGCCGACTTCCACGCCCGGGCGGTGCGCGAGCACCCGGAGGCCGAACTGGTGGCGGCGGCCAACTGGCGCGAGCCGTCCCTGCGCGCCCTGGCCGAGCGCCACCACATCCCCCGGGTCACCACCGACTGGCGGGCCCTGGCCGCCGACCGTGGGGTCGACGCGGCCGTGATCGCCACCCCCAACGCCCTCCACGCTCCCCAGGCCGTCGCCTTCCTGGAGGCGGGCAAGCACGTGCTGGTCGAGAAGCCGATGGCCCCGACCCTGGCCGAGGCTGACGCCATGATCGCGGCCGCCCGCCGCGCCGGGGCGTGGCTGATGGTCGCCCACTGCTGGCGGTTCCACCCCGACGTCCGGGCCTTGCGCGCCCGTGTCGAGCGGGGCGAGCTGGGCGAGATCGTCAAGACCCGCGGCTACGGCGCCCATGCCGGCTGGGGGCCGTCGGGATGGTTCACCGACCCGGAGCTGGCCGGCGGCGGGGCCCTGCTCGACATGGGCGTGCACGCCATCGACACCACCCGCTACTTGCTCGGCGACCCCCTGCCGGTGCGGGTCTGCGCGGCCGTGGGCACCCGCTACGGCGCCTATCGGGTCGACGACGACGCCGTCCTGCTGGTCACCTGGTCCAACGGGACCACCTCGGTGGTCGAGGCCGGCTGGTGGCAGCCCAAGGTGGCCGGGCTGGAGGCCGACACCGAGCTGTACGGCACCGGCGGCTACGCCCGGGTCTGGGAGCAAACCGAAGCGCCGCCTGGCTACGAGCACTGCACCCAGCCGATGTACTCGGCCCAGCTGGCGGAGCTCGTCGAGGCCGTCGCGGCCGGCCGCCAGCCCCGCCCGGGCGGCGAGGACGGCCGGGTCGTGGTCGAGGTCGTCGACCAGGCCTACGCCTCGGCGCTGCATGCGGCGCCGGATCCATGACCGCCGTTCTCGGGGTCGACGGCGGCGGCTCCAAGACCCACGCCCTCGTCGCCGACGAGCGCGGCGAGGTCCTCGGGTTCGCCTCGGCCGGCCGCTCCAACTGGGAGGACATCGGCCTGGAGGCGGCCGGGGCGGCCCTGACCGAGGCCGTCGGCGGCGCCCTTTCCGCCGCCGGGGTGGCGCCGGCCGAGCTGGCGGCCAGCGCCTTCGGCCTGGCCGGGCTGGACTGGGACAGCGACCGGCCGATGCTCGGGGCCCTGGTGGACCCGCTCGGGCTGGGGGGGCCGCGGCGGCTCGACAACGACTCGTTCATCGCCCTGCGGGCCGGCGCCAGCCGGCCGTTCGGGGTGGTGGTGATCGCCGGCACCGGCCACGTCGCCGCCGGCCGCAACCCCGCCGGCCGCACCTTCCGGACCTTCGGGCTCGGCCCCATGTACGGCGACTTCGGCAGCGCCACCGATGTGGCCGAGGAGGCCGTCCGGGCCGTCGCCGACGCCTGGACCGGCCGGGGGCCGGCGACCACCCTGAGCCGGCTGCTGCCGCCCCTGGCCGGCTGCGGCGGACCCGAGGAGCTGCTCCAGGCGCTCAGCCGGGAGCTGGTCGCCCTGCCCGCGGCCGCCCCCCTGGTCCTGACCGAGGCCGAGGCCGGCGACCCGGCCGCCCAGGCGATCGTGCTCCGGGCCGGGACCTCCCTGGGCGAGGCCGCGGCCCTGGTTGCCGACCGCCTCGACCTGCGGCACGAGCCGTTCGAGATGGTCATGGCCGGCGGGCTGTTCGCCGGCCGCAACCGGCTGCTGGAGACGACCCTGGTCGAGGTCGTACACCGGGTGGCACCGCACGCCACCCCCCTCCACCTGCACTGCAGGCCGGTGGTGGGGGCGGCCCTGGAGGCCCTGGAGCTGGGCCGGGTCGCAACCACCCCCGAGGTCCGCGAGCGGCTGATCGCGTCCTCCCAGGGCGTGGCCGTCCGCTAGCCCGATTCTCCGGGGCACCCCCTTGGGGTTCCCCGGACCTCTCCGGTCAGCGGGGGGCGTACATCCAGGGGTCCTTGAGGTCGAAGAAGTCGGGCTCGCCGACGCTGAGGGCGCCCATCTCCTCCATCTGGGCCTTGAGCTCGGGCGGCGGCTCCTTGCGCTCCCCCTCGCGGGCCTCGGCCTCGGAGGTGAACCACATGACCATGGTGTAGGCGCCGCCGTCGTGGCCGACGGCCACGCTGCCCAGCATGTCGGGGCGGAACGCGGACCAGTCGGTCGAGTCCTCGGCCATCAGCCGCCGGGCCCGCTCCGGGTCGCTGGTGCGGCCCTGCATGACCTGGACGAAGCCGGCCTTGGCCGGGTCGCCGTTGGTGTCGACCGTCACGTCGCTGCTGTCGAGGAAGGTGGGCTCGCCGTCGAACAGCCGCGAGGTCTCCGACCACCAGCGGTCCTGATCGGGCCGGTCGCTGTTGCGCCGGGCCGCCTCCTCGGACTCGAACCGGGCGGCGGCGATGAACCGGCCGTCCTCGGTCACCCCGGCGGTCGTGCCCAGCCAGCCCTCGGCCTCCGGGGCGAGCTCCTCGGCCCAGCGCTCCAGGGCCGCCTTGACTCGCGCCGGGTCGGCGACCCGGCCCTGGATCACCTGCACGAACATGTCTGACCTCCCAGGTCGAGGGTGTTGGGTCGCTGCGGTCGTACGACGATATCCTGCCGACGGGACATCGGGGTGGAAGGAGCACGGGTGCGCTACGAGATCGTAGCCGAGACCTACCAGGACCTGGAGCGGGCGAGCGGCCGCCTGGCCCTGATCGAGCGGCTGGCCGAGCTGGTCCGCCAGACCCCGGACGAGCTGCTGCCGACCATATGCCTGCTCTGCCAGGGCCAGATCGCCCCCGACTTCGCCGGCGTCGAGCTGGGCATGGCCGAGCGGATGGCGGCCCGGGCGCTCGCCCAGGTGCTTGGCCTGACCGGCGAGCAGGTGCTGGCCGCGGCCCGGGAGACCGGCGACCTGGGGATGGCCGCCGAGCGGCTGCTGGCCGGCGTCGCCGGGGACCGTGCGCCGACCCTGGAGGTCGAGACGGTGTTCGCCGGCCTCCACCAGGTCGCCGAGGCCCAGGGCACCGGCTCCCAGGCCCGCAAGCTGGCCGGCCTGGTCGGCCTGCTCGCCCAGGCCACCCCGCTGGAGACGCGCTACCTGCTGCGCACCGTCACCGGCAGCCTGCGCCTCGGCATCGGCACCCCCACCATCCTCGACGCCCTGGCCGAGGTCCACGCCGGCGGTCGCAAGCAGCGGCCGGTGCTGGAGCGGGCCTACAACATCTGCTCCGACCTCAGCCTGGTCGCGGCCACCCTGGTCGGCGGCGGCCTGGAGGCCGTGGAGCGGATGCATGTCCGGGCCGGCAACCCGGTCCGGCCGATGCTGGCCCAGCGGATGAGCGAGCCGACCGAGATCCTGGCCAAGCTCGGCGGGACCTGCTCGGCCGAGTGGAAGTACGACGGCATCCGCGTCCAGGCTCACCGCACCGCCGACGGCGGCCTGGAGCTGTTCACCCGCCGCCTGGAGCGTGTCTCGGCCCAGTTCCCCGACGCCGTCAAGGCGCTGGAGGCCGGGCTGCTGCCCCGCGAGGCCATCCTGGAGGGCGAGGTCGTGGCCGTCGACCCGGCCTCGGGCGAGCTGCGGCCGTTCCAGGACGTGATGTTCCGCCGCCGCAAGTACGGCATCGCCGAGGCGACCAAGGACGTGCCCGTCAGCCTGTTCTGCTTCGAGCTGCTGTACGCGGATGGAGAGGATCTCACCGGCCTCCCCTACCTGGAGCGGCGGGCCCGGCTGGCCGCGGCCATCACCCCCTCCGAGCGGCTGCGGCTCACCACGGCCGCCCAGGTCGGCGACGCCGACGCCCTGGAGACCGACTTCCAGCAGGCGGTGGCCGACGGCTGCGAGGGGCTGATCTGCAAGTCGGTCAACCCTGCGGCCGGCTACCAGGCAGGCGCCCGCGGCTGGTTGTGGATCAAGCTCAAGCGCGACTACCGCAGCGAGCTGACCGACACCCTCGACCTGGTGGTGGTGGGCGCCCTGGCCGGCCGGGGCCGCCGCGCCGGCATGTACGGGGCCCTGCTCCTGGCCGCCTACGACCCCAGCAACGACCGGTTCCAGACGGTCTGCAAGTGCGGCACCGGCTTCAGCGACGCCGAGCTGGCCGCCCTCCCCCAGCGCCTCGCCCCCCTGGCCCGGGACGAGCGGCCAGGCCGGGTCGACGCCCGCCGCCACGCCGACGTCTGGTTCGAACCCGCCGTGGTCGTCGAGGTCCT